>OLIW01000321.1_pt1 | contig 58477 bp, 61 predicted proteins | sample 1601321 | NCBI WGS metagenome assembly OLIW01 (sample SAMEA2452114, study PRJEB22498) | human gut metagenome
GAACATTTCCCTGAATCATTTCTTCAAACTTTTCCATCATTTTTTACTTATTTTTCTGATTTACATTTCTCTGCCATACAAAAATTTTTTCCACTAAAAAAAGAACCGACCCATCCTCCCAAGGCCGCTCCCCATAGGGTAGACAAATACCAGGTCGACTGGATTACACAAGTCCCCGACTGACACCCTACATAGCGCCAATAGAAGAAACCTCCTATAGCTCCTATTATTCCGAATAGAATAATTCCCCCATTCGTTTGTATCCACTTTTTCATAAATTCAAATATTCAAATATACATTTATATTTAAGGGTTAAAAAAAACGCTTATTTCTCCCCATATTTTTCTCATTTGGACCTGCAATTCATCATACACCGCATGACATTTGTCACCCGCTCGTCTGTCAAACGATAGTAGGCATTCCGTCCGTCTCTCCGGATTTTCAAGATTCCTTTAGCCAACATATCTGTAAGGTGATGTGAAATCAATGCCTGACTGCAACCGGTCTCCTCACATATTTCCGATACGTTCAATTCCTCTTTCCGCGATAAAAGACAAATAATCCTCAAACGATTCGGATGGGCAACAGCCTTCAACATATAGGCAATCTGCTCCAATTCTTCCCCCGTAAAACACTCTGTTCCCATAATTTCCCTCTCTAAATTTAATTCGGCCTCTTATCCGGCCTCCTCTATTGTTTTTATTTTCGATACAAATATATAAACATATATTTATATATACAACTATTTCAAACAAAAAATACGGTTAAAACGGAATATATTTTTAATTACACTCTTCAAGAACCGATAATTATATCCTCCGGGAACCGCCTTCCCATGTCAAACCTCTCACCGTTCTTTCTATCCTCTTGTTTCCCTTTAAATTTTCCCCCCAAAGGGACGGACCTTTTTGGCGAAAAACAGAACTCCCTCCGCTCTCAATCATCTCCTCAGTTCCTTCTTCCTAAAATTACACATTAGGGACGTGCCCTAATGTGTAAAATGATAAGAAATTTTGCTTGGTCCGAGACTGCCACCTTCCCCTCTCCCCGGGGAATCATAAGAGTCTTTGACCGTTAATGACCAATTCAAAACGTATTTTCAAATATTCGGCAGCTTTCCGGCTCAGCATCATCCGGCCGAGAAAAATTTCGAAATAATCCATCACGGCAGAAATAGTTGTATCGATTTTAAGTTCCAATACAATCGCTGTCCGATCGTCATTAAAATAGATTTTCGACTCTTCTACAGCATAATTCACCCGGTCGTGTATATCGAAATTAGCAAAATCCCGGTTCCTCACCCGGCTACGACGCACATCGGTTTTATCGGCCAGAATCAAAGCCGCCGCAATAGGGTTTACAGCGGCGGCTGTACTTTCGTCATGGTTACCGATGGCACTGACCACCTGAGCAATTTCATTGGGTTCCATTCCCATTTTTTCCAACAGGTGAAAAGCCAGTATAGCTCCGCTTTGGGCATGATCAATACGGTTGACAATATTGCCTATATCGTGTATATAACCCGCAATTTTTGCCAATTCCGCTTCCCGTTCCGGATATCCCAAAGTCAGCAGTATTTTCTCAGCCGCCTCAGCCGCTTTCACCACATGAGCAAAGGAATGTTCCGTATATCCCATCGCACACAAAGCCTTATCTGCCTGTGCTATATAACATTTTATCTCTTCGTTCGCACGTACTTCTTCAAAAGTCACCTTTTTCTTCACTTCTTCCATATTCATCTTTTTAAACAACCCGATTTAAAGCCTGCCTTTAAATCCTTCACTTATACTTTTCCCTTCCCCGAAAGTTTCATTTCTTTTCTCTTTCCGCTCCGTCTTTCAGTTTTTATCCTAATCCGGTTGCAAAGATAGGGCAAATTGAACACAGGATCAAATTTAATTAAATACTGCTGAAATTTGCCTATCTACATCAAAGGTAAATAAGTTGTCTTTATCGTTATCTGCCCCTATGAAAAAATACCTGCTTTAATAAATTGAAACATATCACAAAAAAGACCTACAGACAAGTAACCGTTTTAGTGATACAAAACATCATTGTCTAGGACACAATGATCAATTAACTTTACACATATTTTTGTATTTGGTACAACACAATCACATGTATTAAACTCCGTCATAAGGCATTTAACTAGGTCTTTCAAATAAAAAATACACTTTCCACTCCCGCACTCAACCTCAAAAAGAGCTATACAATCCGATGTATTTCCTATTGAGTCTCCCCCTAAAACACGAGCTATCTTTTTATCACTTTTTTCTTTTATCCTAACTTTTTCCTCAGTTATTTATTAGTATTATACAGCAATCTCTATTTTACAATTATTATCTGTCCGTACTATAATTTGACAAGCTTTCTCAACGGTCTTACAATAAAGAGTATCCTTATTAAAACAATTATCCCCACATGTTTCACACGTCATCTCCTGGGAATAAGGTTTACAATATCCTGAACAACATCCAGCCCCGTTATGTGTCACAGGAGCACAAGCCCCTATTGTATTACGTCCGGTCAGAAAATCCCCACCTAAAACATTAGCCATCGCATCATTTGTTAAGGAAGCAATCACTTCTTTTTTCAATTCTAATTTTTTCGATTTCATAGTTCTTACATTTTATTTATTAAACGCTAATCAAACAACTAATTATTTTATCAAAAATTCCGACATATTTCATAAAATCAGACATTATTAATCTACTCGAATCGTTATTTAAAATCAGATATTCCTCTTTTCAATTTTCATCAGCATCTGAATTTAACGAACAAAACCATTCAATTTATAATACTCACTCAGCTATATATCTATGACAATCATTCTCGCCTGTTATCATACAAGTCTTAACGGTCAAACATGCCCTCGTTTCTTCTATAACACAAATACATGTCTTAACCTCTGACAGAGGGCATTTAAAAGGATCTTGCGTATAAGGGATACAGTTTCCACTCCCACATCCACCTCCCTGGGAGGGAGCGATACAACCATTCGTATTTCCGACCAGATCTCCTCCCCATACATTAGCCATAGCGTCATTCGTCAGGGAAGCAATCACTTCTTTTTTTAATTCTAATTTTTTCGATTTCATAACATATCATTTTTAATCCTTAAATAATAAAACTGAAATAAACATAAAAATATGCTGGAATGGATTCTGTGTAAAATAAAACTTTTTATAAAGTTCAAATTTTTCACTTCTACTGATTTCTTTTTTATTAAACTTACTCCATTACAGTTTATTTCGGTAGTAGGAATATCAGACAAATTGAAACTATTCTGTTTTTTATGAGGAGAGTACCTTCCCTTTTCGTTCTAACTTTTTCATCTCTTATTCCTAAAAAGAAACACAGACAATGACAATTAAACTTACCAATATTATCTTTAAATTTATACCCCACCTCATAATTGGGTTTTACAAACATTTTCTATTTTAACAAAAGTCTGTAAGTTTACATCGAATGTTCATTGATGTACAATTCTCCTGCATAGTTTGACAATGTGACTCGGTTTTTGGTAAACAGGGATTGCATATAGAAGCCTGATCTTCCGTTCCACAGTCTATATCTCTTGATACCAAACAACGTAAAGTATTACATAACAAATTTCCTGCTGAAACACAAGTATCAATTGTTACACCTTCCAAACCACCCCACAGCCCTGACATTTTGCTTTTATTTAAAGTAGCAATCACTTCCTTCTTTAATTCTAATTTTTTTGCTTTCATATGAATAAAAATAAAGGGTTTTTCAACAAAAAGAGAAAGTCCGATTTTGTAAAAATTGAGGCTCACTTTCCAGAATTGGAAACAATTCCTGAAAAGTTCTAAAGCTAAATTAGCGAAGCATCTTTCTTCTTTAAAAACATCCAAAATCTCATTATGGGATTTTAAAACTTCTAATCAAAAGAGAGAATAACGAAAATTTCAAAAATCTAAAACATCAACCTAACGCTATTAATTAGCAGGCATCCGTGAATTTACAAGGAAACTCTGTCGTCTTAATAAGTGTACATTCCTGTAAGGTATCACATGCATCTGAGAGTTTACATGGATAGTCAGTCACTTTACTACAATCAAATCCTAAGGTATGACAGGGAGATTTTTCAGAAATCATACATATACATTTGGAAGGAGCATTAGTCGGTCCTAAGGGGTCTCCGCCCCTTACTTCAGCCATCATGCTTCTATTTAAAGAAGCAATCACTTCTTTCTTTAATTCTAATTTTTTTGCTTTCATAACTTTTTCAATTTTAATTATTAAATTTTTCGACAGAAAATTTTATATAGGGAGTTAATGCTCCACATCTAATTGTAAAACAAAGTTTAATCAGATTCGAATCCATGGAAAACTCTACATTTTATTATTCGATAACACATCCACCTTAAACCCAAAAACGGAATAGGCACAACCAGCTATTTCACAAGGATGACTTCTATTATTTCTACAATTTCCAGAGGGCGTCGAATAATTCTAATGATCACGGTTTTACTTCCAGTCCATCGTGTTTTAATTCAACGTAACCATAACGTCCTCTTTCAATTTTCATTTTTTATAAATTAATCCCTAAATTCGGCTCCAGCTCTATCGAACTTTTCTCCACCCTTATTCAAACTTTACATAATACAAACCTGTACAGATTCACATTTATATTCCGTAGCGGGTATACAAGCATAACAAATAGAAGGATCGGTTTTAACCGCACAAAGTTGGGTCAACTTACACAAATCAGTGTCTCCACAAGTATTTGTCTTACATAAGTTAATTCCTTGCGAAGGACAGTCGTCGGTGAAAGGTTCTGTTCCGATACCCCCTCTTAATTCGGCCATTTTACTTTGATTCAACGTAACAATGACTTCTTTTTTTAATTCTAGCTTTCTCTTTTTCATATTTATATGGATTTAGTGAATAAAAAAGAATACTACTATTCCCGCTTTAAAAACTACTTATAAAATGATCGTTTACAGTCAGCGATACTGATATAATTCCTTAACCTTTTAAACGACAGAATTAAAAAAATATTTTCCCGACAAAAAGACAAGTATACTATTATCAAAATAGTAACGCTATCAACCTATAGCGTGGAGCAAATACAAAATATAAAAGTCTAAAGATATCTAAAAAATACCTCTCCGAAGAACGAAAGCAATATACGAAAAAAATTAATATAAAAAAATAAAAAGTAAAATATATGAAATAAAAATTATATCATTATTTACCTATATATAAATAAACATAATATATTCTTTTTTAAAGGAAAGATAAATTAAAAAACAAAGAAGAAGAAATTTCTATTTTCCAACAAATTTTTTACAAAGGTGACTTTCTGATAAGAAACAGTTCTTTTCCGGATTCGGATCTCCCGTAAAGCATTATTTCTCCCGCTCTCTTATTTTCCTATACCGCAGCAATGCTTCTACAAAATAGTAATCTGCATAAGTTAAAGGAACATCTACTTCTATATCTTTCATAAAATGCCCCACACTGTGCTTTAAAATAAAGTTAGCATTTTCTCCGGAGGAAGCCAGATAGGCAGGAGAACAAAGCGTTTTCAGTTGTATTTCTGCCACTTTTCTATACTCGGCCGCTTTGTCCGGATCTACATATCCGCTTAATTCCAATAAAGCTGAACAAATAATAGCTCCTGCAGACGCATCCCGCAAAGCTTCGGGAATATCCGGAGCATTAAAATCCCAATAAGGAATTTTATCTTCCGGTAAATTCGGATGATGGATAATAAAGTCTGCCACAGCTTTTGCCTGCTGTAAATACAAACTATTTTTCGTTTCCCGGAACATCATTGTATATCCGTATAATCCCCATGCTTGTCCCCGTGCCCAAGCCGATTCATCGCTATATCCCTGCGAAGTTTGCCGGGCTTCTGCTTGACCTGTAAGAGTATCATAAGATACCACATGATAACTGCTATAATCCGGACGAAAATGATTTTTCAGCGTAGTATTTGCATGCGTAAGCGCTACCTTATTAAAATAAGGCTGCTGAAATTTCTTTGCACTCCAAACCAACATCTCCAGATTCATCATATTATCAATAATCACCGGAAACTGCCATTGTTTTGTAGCTGCATTTGTATTCCAGGAACGGGTACACCCAACTACCGGATTAAAACGGGTACACAAAGATTCAGAAGCCTGACGGATAGGCCCCAGCCAAACAGAATCACCAGTGATTCGATAAGCATTTCCAAAACTGCAAAAAATCATAAAACCTACGTCATGATTATCGGTCCGGTATTGTTCCTTTTCCACCCTAAGGGTATAATTCTCTGCCCATTTTTTGTATACCGGATTCCCGGAATATTCATATAAATACCAAAGCGTCCCCGGGAAAAAACCACTGGTCCACCAAGCAGAACTGGAAGTTTCTAACTTACCTTTATAAATACTCTTTGGTAAACGTTCCGGCTGAGATTCTAATAACTCCGCCATTCGTAAACTCTGTTCCAATGCGATATCCAAAGCAATCTTTGTATCTGCCAATAAATGTTCCTGCCGGCTTTTTTCACAAGACGTCCCTATAATAGCCAATATTATCCAAAATATCCAGATTTGTCTCTTCATGGTATCCGCTGATTTTCAGTATTTCTCCCTTTTCCCTTTACGGCCTTTTCTTTTTGAAATAAGGGAACAAATATAGACATTATTTTTTAAAGAATCAACATACTTATTTATTTATTTTAACTTTAAAAGCTCCCTTCTCTTGTAAAGCTGTATTTTTGTTAAAATATATAAAAGAAAAATATAACTTCAATTTATATACAATATTTTTTAAAGTAGAATGGACATTTTTTAAAAACAAAATAAAATTATGCTGATAAACGAAACGGATAAGAAAAGAGAGCTGAATTAGGACGGAAAATCCCTTTCTTTAAAATCAGAGGACAGATATCGTATGCCTCAAAACAAAGGTATGCGATCGATTGGTTTATAAAAAAAATCTGTATCCGATTTTTTTCAGCTGTTTTCTTTCGGTAACCGTAAAATTCCCAGACAAAGAGCAATTTCTTCCGGGTTTCCGGTATGTTTTCCTTTCGCATCGGAAAGTTTCACTGTAGGTATAAAAAACGGACATTTTTGAGGACGGCATTCAAACAATTTAATCACCATATTCAAAGGTTTTACTCCTACGTCGTTAGTCAGATAAGTTCCTATGCCGTAGACGTCGTGCACTCGTCCCTTTATAAATTCCCGGATTTTTTTTACCCCTTCCAGATCGAGGGCATCACTATAGACAATTGTTTTAGTACGGGGGTCTACCCGGTGCAAACGATAATGACGTATCGCCTGCTCTGTAAATTCAAAAGGATCTCCGCTATCCCAGCGTAATCCATCGAACAACTTTGCGTATTTGGTCGTAAAACTTCCAAAAAAATTAGTTGACGTATACGTATCTGTCAAAGCTATACCAAGATAACCGTCGTATACATCCACCCAATTTGCCAAAGCCAATTCGTTCGCAGCCCGATAACCGTAATGGGCTCCATGATACATAAACCATTCATGCGGATGAGTTCCCATAGGAGTCAAATTGTGTTTCAGGGCCAGATACACATTACTGGTTCCGTTCAGCAGTGATCCCATATATTGTTTTAATATTCCGACCACCCGATCCTGCACTTCAAAGGAAAATCGTCTACGGGTTCCGAATTCAGAAAGTTCTGCCCCCAAATCGACAAAAGCCTGGGCTTTCTTTATTGCTTTTTCCGCTATTCCCTGAGGGGTTTGAGCCGTCATTTGAAAATAAAGTTCAGAAATAATAGCCATTAAAGGTACTTCCCACAACACCGTACGGTACCATAGACCACGAATTTCTACTTTTAGTTCTCCGCCTTCCTGTTGAATGTCCACTTCCTTGGGATCGAAACGAAAGCCTTTTAATAAATCAAAAAATACAGCATCAAAATAATAACATTTTCGCCTCATAAACCGCTCTGCCTCTTCTGATAAAAAAAGCGAGGCCATGGCCTCTACTTCCTGCCTTAACCTCTCGGCGAACCCTATAGGGAAAAGAGTCTCTCCCCGGTTGATAAAACGATAAGCCACTTCTGCCTCCGGAAATTTTTTCTGGATAGCATTCATAGTCGTAAACTTGTATAGATCGTTATCTATAAAATCCTGTATAATCATTTTCTCTTGGTTTTACCTCTTCCTTGCCGCAGTTCTACTGAAGTCGTAAAATGGGCTCCCATCGCCCGGGCCTTTTGAAATACAGCTTCGGCCTGCGGATAGTTGCCGGGTACATCGCTCATACAATCCTTCAGAATTACAATTTTCTGCATAATCGCAGGAAAATCCAGTAATTGCCGGATCGTAGCCGCCACACAATGGGTACGGGCTTCACCTGCCATCCAAATACTATCATAAGTATTCAATTCCTGCAACAAAGGCAGGTTAAACCAAGTAGAGGGAGCATCTTCAACGATTACTTCAGCCCTGAAAGCACCGTATTGTTCGGCAAAAGGATAAGCTCCCTTCTCTACGATATGTATAAAATGTCCCCGGGCAGCCCATGCCCGTACTTCCCTCATGACTCTTGAAACAACGGCAGCACCTTCACTACCGATAATACAATGTTCCAACCAGACTACATGAAACTCCTTTGTTTCTTTTTCGAAATGCCGTAGATAATTTAAAACTCTTTCCTTTTCCGTAAAAGGTATCCATTCTCCTTTCTCCACCTCCTCCGCTTTAATGGGAGTTCCCGGTTTCGGATGCCGTCCCCCTAAATCAGTCCAAAAAACCGTATGCGTGATATTCATCACCTGATGAATATCCTGTGCCAGAATAATCCCGTCGATATCCTTTGCGCAACCGGCAATCAAACGGGCAATCCGGCCGGCATCAATTTCCGCATCCGGTATATATAAATTACTATAAGGGCGGCAAAAATCATTCTGCATATCTATAATAAACAAACACGTTTTCATCTCTCTACAGCATTCCTAGTTCTCTGAACATATTTTTATATATTTCTGCTTTTTCCGTTAAAGGTTTAGGATAGGCTCTGGAAGAAGAAGGCATCCGATAAATACGGAGTTGCCGATTGCCCATGTTATATACTGAAAATTGCCCTACCCGGGGTTCCTCCGCTTGCAAAAGCATAAGAAGCGTATCTGTAGCTTTTTGTCCCGTCGTGACCACAGCCTGACAATCCGGCAATTGTTCCAGAATCCCCTTTACATCTGCAGTCTTTACAATTTCCAAAAAACGATCGGAAGCATTTCCCTTTTGACGAATGATTTCCCGGGCTGTATCCGACAAAGCAATTCTCTTTTCTTCCAAAAATTGCCGAATCCGGACTTCACAAAATGATTTCCGGTCCTCTGTCAAAAAATAATCTTTATCATCAAAAAATACACAACCAAAAATTCGCCACATATCGTTTTGAAAATTCGGATAATAAAAATTCATTTTCCATCGGTTTGCCGCCGGGGGAAAGCTACCTAGCATCAACATTCTGGCTCCTTCCGGAAAAAAAGGTTCCAACGGATGTAGTTCTGTTTTTATTTCATTTGTCATATCCTAAATTCTATTTCAATAACACACACAATTTTAAACCGAATTTTTCGACATTTCATTCTTTAAAATTATTATTTATATAATCCATTAAATCCAACTTTTTTTTCAGTTCTGCTTTTCCCAGAAAAAAAATTTCCGTATTCATGATTAAAGCCTGTTTTTGTCGGATGAACTTTTCCAGAAAAATTTCAATTTCCCCTCTATTTTCCTCCAGGGGGATATTCGCTATTTCATGCCCTGCATTTAAATATATACAAAAATAATGAGGTCTATTCATATGGGTCAATTGCCGGGCAATATAATTCGCACCGAAAAAACCACCTCGTTCATCCCCGGCTTTATAAAAAGGAACCCGCTCGTCAGCATCCCCATGAAATAAAAGCATAGGTACAGGGGGTCGTTTCCATTGTAAATCCGGCTGAGTATCCAAAATTGCACCGGCAAAAGCGACAATTCCAGCATAATTAAACCCTTTAGGCAATATAGAATTAACATTCCCCCGGTTACAAATCTCATATTCTCCTTGAAGAACAGTAATTGCCCCCGCACTGGAACCACTTGCAATGATTTTCTTCCGGTCAATTTTCCACTCTTTAGCATGCGTATATACATAATCCGTAGCAGTATATAAATCTTCAACAGCCATCTGGACAGCTCCTGCCAAAACAGAGAGAAATTGTTCCGGATTTACTTTTTTCCCCTCAGCCACAGCCTTTAATCCCAACCGATAATCGATAGAAACGACCACATATCCCCTCTCAGCCCAATAGTGGAAGTAAGGGATATAACGAACATCGTCTCTTTCCCCTTTGACAAATCCTCCTCCAAATAAAAATAACATACAAGGTTTCATACCTTGTTCATCCTCCCGTTCGTATTTATCCAAATACAAATGATCGGATCCTTTTACTGCATATAAATATGTCTGTTTTTTCACCTTTTGTAAATTATGAGCTTTTACACCCAAACATAAAAATAAAAAAAATACTCCTATTACTCCCCAAATTCTCATTCTCTCTCTCATTTCCTCTCTTGCGAACTTTTATTTCTCCGGGTAAAAAACAATTCCCGAAAATCTTCTCTTAAAGAATACGTAATATCTGGCCCTTGTGTTCAGAGATTCCCCTCTATTTTAATTCTGTAAATTTCTCTTTTTTTGTTACAGTTTCACAATAGTCTTTTAAAAAAATTCACCTTTTATCTTTCTTTTGGGTTTTACAGTTGCTCTCTCTTTTAAATCCAAATAAAAAATCCTTCTTCCTCCTCTCCGGAGTATTGAACCACTGAACCCTTGAACAGGAAAAGATTCAACCTTTTAGGCTTCTCTGTTACTCATAGAAAAAATTTATAACTTAACCCAATTCTTCAATTCTTTTTTATTGGAGATTTTAATTAGTTTTGTAGTTTTCCTAAAAAAGGTAAAAAAACAGGTGGTGATCTTATTTTTTAATATAAACATCAAATTTTGAAATTATTAACATGAGTACGACAGCAAAACCAAAAGAAAAAATCCGGTTCAGTAAAGCATTTTGGGTAGCGAACACGGTAGAATTATTGGAAAGGGCTGCCTATTACGGAGTCTTCATCGTCATTACCCTTTATTTAAGTCGCATTTTAGGATTCAACGACCTTCAGGCAGCAGCCATTGCAGGAACTTTCTCTGCTTTTCTTTATTTACTGCCTACTTTTGCAGGGGCAATTGCTGATAAAATCGGTTTCCGACGGTCTATGCTATTAGCGTTTAGTCTTCTGACCATTGGTTATAGTGGACTGGCATTATTCCCGACCTATCTGGAAAGTGCAGGTTTAGTGGAATATGGAAAAACAACCATTTTTAAAGGACTGACCGATAGTGGATTACGTTATGGAATTATTCCAATCATGGCTCTTATTATCCTGGGAGGTGCTTTTATTAAAAGTGTTATTTCGGCCACAGTAGCACGGGAAACTACAGCATCCACTCGGGCAAAAGGTTTTGCTATTTTTTATGGCATGGTCAACATCGGAGCTTTTTCCGGAAAAACGATCGTAAAGCCTTTACGGGAAGCTATGGGGAACGAAGGTCTAATCAATCTGAATTATTTTTCAGCCTCCATGACTTTACTCGCTTTAATTGCGATCTGGTTTTTTTATAAAAGCAGTCATCACAGCGGAGAAGGTAAAACCTTCCGTCAGATCTGGCACGCCCTTCTAAAAGTTTGTACCAATGGACGGCTGATCACCTTAATTGTCATTATCACCGGTTTCTGGATGGTACAACACCAATTGTATGCCACTATGCCTAAATATGTATTGCGTCTTGCAGGAGAGGGGGCTTCTCCTTCCTGGTATGCCAATGTAAATCCTTTGGTGGTAGTACTTACTGTAAATCTCGTCACCCAAATCATGCGGAAAAGAACAGCCTTAACTTCCATGACAGTCGGTATGTTTATTATGCCAGTTTCCGCACTGTGTATGGCATACGGTAATATGCTGAATCCTCAGAGCACCATTTTAACGATGCATCCCGTCGCTTTTATGATGGTCGTCGGCATTGTGTTCCAGGGAATAGCAGAAACTTTTATTTCTCCCCGTTTCCTGGAATATTTTTCTTTACAAGCTCCCAAAGGAGAAGAGGGACTTTATTTAGGCTTCAGCCATCTTCACTCTTTTCTCTCTTCCATCGTAGGTTTCGGACTATCCGGCTATCTGTTGAGCAAATATTGCCCGGAGCCCACCCTTTTCTCTACACGGGAAGAGTGGCTAGCCGCCAGTAGTCATGCGCATTATATCTGGTATTACTTTGCAGGAATAGCTCTTCTATCAGCTATCGCTCTTATCATTTACGGACAGATTGTCAAACGACAGGATGCCCGCAAACAAATCGCTTAATTCAGCCTTGATGTGCGGGAAGAAGAGCAATCTTTCCCCAAAACAATTCTGACAACAAGCCAACGCTTCGCTGTTTCATGAAACCCCAGTTTGCAAGTCAATCTGATTCTCCAAAACAAAAGGTTCATTCAGCAGCGAAGCGTCATATAAACTATTATCCGGCACAAAGCGTCGTTCTTTCTCAATGTCTTTCAACTGATTACAGTAGCAACAACCGTCCGCCGACCGCCGAAACGTCTGAACTCACACAAATAGATGCCTTGCCAGATCCCCAGATTTAACTTTCCGTCTTTAAGCGGTAAAGTAAGACTTACTCCTGTCAATACTGTTTTGGCATGAGCGGGCATATCGTCATCTCCTTCTGCCGTATGACGGTAATAAGTCTCCCTTTCTTTTACCAAACGATCGAAGATAGCCTCCATATCCAGCCTTACATCCGGGTCGGCATTTTCATTTATGGCCAATGCTGCGGAAGTATGTTTTAAAAAAAGATGTACCATTCCTGCTCCCGTTATAGCAGGCAAATGACGTGCAATTTCCTCGGTAACTAAATATATCCCCTTGGAACGTGGTTTCAGCGTAAATTCGATTTGTTCAACCATTTTCATTTCAAATTCATACAACGAATATACGGAATTTTGAAAAAACAAGAAATTATTGTTCCTCCCAGCCGCAAAGTTTACTGGAATAGAGAGATTGCCTCAAAACTTCAACCGGCTGCAAAAAATTTTACTTTACTCTCCTTAAACCGAGCCGGAGTACAAGAAAAACAAATCCGTTACTTTGTATTCCGGTCCGCAGGAAAAACCACCCCCAATTGCCGGCGGATTTCGTCGGTAATCTCTAAAGTTATCAAAGAATGTAAATGAGAATTGATATCCGACTCTAATCTTCCACGCTGGATCAAACCTATAAATTCAGCTATTTCGTAATAATATTCATCCTTATCCGTAACGAAACTCAAATTCTGCCGGGTAGAAAGATTACCCCTTCCGGAAGTAGCAGGCCCATGAGGTATCCATACCACCTCCGAGATTTGCTGTATCTTATCCAAAATTAACGTTCCGTCCTCTCCCTGTATTTCCGAGGGCAAATAAGAATCGGCTATTTTAGAATACAATACAGTCGCATTCATCCCTTCATACAACAAATGTACCGCCGCCTGTCCGTCAACGCCGGTTTTCAATATTTCTCCGCAGGCTTGTATAGCCAAAGGACGCCCGAACAGCACAACCAACGGATAAATCGTATAAACTCCCAAATCCATCGTAGCCCCATTGGAAAACTCCGGTTTAAAGGCATTCAACACCCTACCTTCCTTCAACTGATCATAGCGGGAAGAATACTGACAAAAAGAAGCAAAATAACGCCTGACCTTCCCCAAGTGTTTTAACTGCCTCCGGACTACACCAAAATTAGGTGTCAAAGTCGGTTTCATCGCCTCCATCAATGCCACCCCATACCGTTTCGAGGTTTCAATCATTGTTCTCGCTTCCGCCGCATTGGAAGCCAGCGGTTTTTCACACAACACATGCTTCCCTTCTCTCATACACAGTATACTCTGGGAAGCATGCATAAAATTAGGAGAAGCTATATATACAGCATCCACACAAGAACTACCGGCCATTTCTTCCACAGTAGTAAAAACATACGGAATCCCATACTTCCGGGCAAACTCCTTTCCCCTGATTTCCGAACGGGAACACACGGCTGTCAACTCAAAGCGGGTATCTTGCCGGGCACCCGCAATCACCCAGTCCGTAATAAAATTAGTCCCGACCACTCCAAAACGTACTTTCTCCATTTTTTCCTTCCATTTTTACACATTAGGGACGTGCCCTTTTGTGTTATTTCACCATATTCCCTTTTTCTTTCTCTTATTTCCGGTAATCAATCCCGGCCCGGCGGGCCTGAGAATGTTGAAATTCCCGCCGAATCCGATACAGCTTTCCATCTTTCAGCAAACGGGCTCCTGTCTGATGAAAACCAAATGGCACCTCCTTTTCCACACATTGCCGCCGTATATCCAGCACCCAGTCGTAATTACAGGTTCTTGCTTCCAAACCGGACTCCCCCCCGACAGAGACCTCCTCTATAGAAGCATCCAAATAAGCAGTTAAGTCCAGACTCCCCAATAAAGGAGCACATATAATAATCTTATGCCGGATTGGTAATTCCTTATAAATAGGCAAACGATAATCCGCCATCGTCTGATTTTCCACTGTACAAGCGATAGCCACGTGTTCATACCCTTCTCCCCAATCTTCCGGCAAAGCTACCCGAAAACGATCGATTCGCTTTGTAATCATAAAAAACCTCAAATCCGGTCTTTCTTTGATCATTGCCCAAGCCTCAGTTCTCCATTCATCTGCACCCGGTACAAAAAAGTCGGAAGTAAAACAGGTATAAACCATTTCTCCGGCAGGTACTTTATAGGTTTTATCCCGTTTGCGTCTGACCGGTAAATTAAACAGGGCCGTACGGGTGACAAGACTGCTATCTTTCCCATGCATTTCATCTTGCCGATATACATAACAATACCGGCAGCCTTCACTTATCTTCTGGCATCCATGCCATAAATTCCACGTTACCGCCATACCCCATTTTTATTCTTTCCTTTCATAAAAACATACTTCTTTCCGTCGAAACATTCTTTGCAAAAATAAAGAACAAACGGTTAAAACCGTCCGGAAAAACAAAATAATCCGATTTATTTCTCCTTTTTGCCTCCTTAAATTTCATCCTTTTTCTCAAATAATTATATCTTAGCAGTTCCGAAACTGAAAAGTTATTCCCATCTCCTTTCAGGCTCCGGAGTTTATTCTATTTCTAACGATTATATCTCCAAAGATATGAATATCATAAGCAATTGGGTTCAAAAATTATTGGAATACTCAGGGGTTAGTGAAAACCTAAGTGGCCTTCTCAATCACCTTGTCATCCTCCTCATCATTCTCCTCATCGCCTACTTAGCTGACCTGATCTGCCGGCAGGGACTCCTCCGTCTCATTCGTCAAGTGACGCAACGCACCAAAGCGACATGGGACGATTTACTGTTTAACGACAAGGTTATGAATAACTTTTGCCATCTTATTCCCCCTGTCATTATTTATGCCTGTCTTCCCTTAGCATTTCCAGAAACTACGGATCTATTCATTTTCCTTCGTAAACTGTGTATGATTTATATTATTGCCGTTTCCATCCGGTTTACAAACATCTTTCTGGGTACTTTATTCGAATTAATCAACCAGAAAGAAGCCTTCCGGGAACGTCCTTTAAAAGGAATATTCCAGATCATTCAGGTTGCCTTGTTTTTTGTAGGAAGTATACTGATTATCAGCGTTCTGATCGGGAAATCGCCGGCACATCTTTTAGCCGGACTGGGAGCTTCTGCAGCAATATTAATGTTAGTATTCAAGGATAGCATCATGGGTTTGGTATCGGGAGTACAACTTTCAGCCAATGATATGCTCCGGCCGGGAGACTGGATCACTATGCCCAAATACAATGCAGACGGAGTCGTGATAGAAGTTACGCTTAATACAGTTAAAGTCCGCAACTTTGACAACACCATTACGACCATTCCCCCTTATGCCTTAGTGAGCGATTCTTTTCAAAACTGGAGAGGAATGAGCGAATCGGAAGGCCGGAGAATCAAACGTTCTATCAACATTGATATGAATACCGTACATTTTTGCACACCTGAAATGCTGGAAAAATTCAAAAAGATTACGATTCTCAAAAATTACATTGAAAAAACGGAAGAACGGGCCCAAGAATATAATCAAAAACATCACATAAACGATTGTCTGTTAATCAACGGATTACATCAAACCAACCTAGGGGTTTTCCGGGCCTATCTGGAGAATTATCTTCGAAATCTGCCGGTTACTAGTAAAAATCTCACCCACATGGTACGTCAGCTTCAACCCACCGAAAAAGGTATTCCTTTAGAAATCTACTTCTTTTCTTCAGAAAAAAACTGGGTTCCTTACGAAAATATACAATCCGATATCTTCGATCACATACTAGCTATCATACCGGAATTCGGCCTGAGAGTTTTCCAAAATCCGTCCTCTGCAGACATCCGGGAGGTCTTGGCTCTGAGCATGAAAGGTTCAAATATTTAATATCTGAAAAATCACTTTTTTCTTTTACCCTCCGGAAATACTTTTTCCGGATACCCGAAAATTCAGTATAATAAAAGTCATCCTATTCTGCTCTGCAATTTTCTCACAGCTTTTATATTTAAATTTTTTTGTTGTCTATTTTTTACATATTTTTGTAAATATAAAATTACGCATGACGCTTGAAGATATTATTTCTACTTCCCACTTAAAAAGATTATTTTATTCTCACCTTCATTCTTCCGGGGTGAGGGGAAATGATTCCGTTCTTCCTACGGCTTTCGAGTCTCGGCTTGAAGAAGAAATAAATATCATTCAAACTAAAACCCGTATACAGACTTATACTTTTACTTACTACCGGGAGAAATTAATTTCCAAGGGAGCCAAACATTTTCCCCGTGTACTTTCAATTCCCACGGTGAGAGACCGCTTATTGCTATTGGCTTTAAAAGAGTATCTCCACCTCATATTTCCTGAATGCATTAACCGAGATCTACCGAACAAAAAAATTGCCGATCTATACAAATATATGCAACAGCATTCCGATTCGGCTTATTTAAAAACGGATATAAAAGGATTTTACGATCACATCGACCATACCATCCTATTCGGGCTATTAAAAGAAAAAATCGAAGACGAACGGATTCTTTCTCTGCTTTGGAAAGCCATTCACAATCCGACAGTTCCTTTCCTTTACACCGCTCAGAGGAGACAGAAAGAAAAACCGACAATCGGAATCCCTCAGGGTCTATCCATCTCTAACATTTTGTCTGAGATATACATGTCTGATTTTGACCTTATGATGAAAAACCGTTTTCCCTTCTACAGTCGTTATGTAGACGATATGCTATTTTTTACCAACGGGCCACTAAAAACAGGCAGACAAGAAATCAGAGACAACCTTAAACGAAAAAAACTTCATTGGAATTTGTCAAAAACAAGTTCAGGAAAAAAAGTTCAGGAAATTGTCTACTTAGGTTATCTTATTTCCCCGCAAAAAATAACTGTTCCCGAAGAAAAAATTTCCCGTTTTATCAGGCGGATTGCGGGGGTTTTCACCGAATTCAAAAAACAATACCAACAACCTGAATACTGTCCGGTTCATTATAAAAACAGGCCTGAAGCGCTGAAAGCTTATTTTTTAGAAGAATTGAATAAAAAAATAGCAGGGGTAAAATCAGGAAAGAAAAGATACGGCTGGATTTGTTATTATTCGCAACTCACGGATATAATCTTACTAAATCGTATTGATCATATTATTATAAGTTTTTTCCGTCAATCGGAAATTTTTGATTATCAAAAACCGGAATCGTTAAAATCCGTAACACGCGCCTATTACGAACTTAAAAAAGGAAAAAACTCCTATTTGTACGATTACGACATTCTCAATACGCCTGAAAAAAAAAGGGCAGAACTCATCCGGCACAATTTGATCCGGGAGGAACATTCTTATTCGCCGGAGACAATTGAACGTCTTTACAACAGATTTTTAGTGAGGAGCCTATACAGTTTTGAAAAAGACAGTGGCATAATAAACGGAAAAAACAGTGGTTAAATATGGATATACTTATTGAAAACTTAGAAAAGAAAATCTGGAAAACCCGAGGAGCCAGATTTAATGCACACAGAAGAATGCGGTTAAACAATCTCTACTCTACTTTATCCGTAACCTTTCTGACAGTATCCATCATTGCCATGAATTTATGTATTTTCTTACCGGAAAATCAGGCGAAAGGAACGTTAGTCACTATACTCACCATCGGTTTATCCGTTTTTGTCTTAGCAATTTCTCAGGTCATTGCGACCCGGGAATACGGATTGAGGGCGATTAATTTTCATAAATGCGGCTGTGAACTCTCGGCTTTATTAGATGAATTAAATATCCTGAAAATAAGAAAAACAGTCTCGGAGGATAAATTAAAACAACTATACGAAAAATACGAAAATATTTTAATGAAATACGATAATAATCATTCTGAAATAGATGTCAAACGTTTTAAAAGTCAATATCCTGAATATCCTTTATCCCGCTTACAAAAATTTTCCATTTGCTTTCAGTGGATTTTTCAAGTTTATCTTATTTATTTTGTGCTGGGGATCGGGATTCCTTTTATAGGGTTTTACCTGATATTTAAATAGACTTATTACCCAATATCTGACTTATGAAAATCCGTATTATCGAAAGCTTTATTCCCCTATTAGCTAAATTAAACAAAAAAACAGCTTTTTATCTGATCCCTCAGAAGTGGAATGATTATAGTTATACGACTACTTATGAATTATATGCCAATCAGACCATTAAAGAACCCTTAGATTCTTATCTGATCGGTACCGTAAAAATTATGAGATCCGGTTTAAAGAAACAAACTTATCCTCTGGCGTTAGACACTGAGTTTGAAAAATTAGATGAACATTTTTGTTCTATTGGACAATCGGCAGAATATTACAAAAATCTGAACCGCATTGCTCCCCTCTATAAAAATACATTATTAGAAGCCCTGCGGGATATTGTGGCTTATCCCGAATTGACAGCTTTATATGACGATGAAGATGTATTTTGTCTCTCTTTGATGAGGGACTTTCACGAAAATAAACAGCTTTTAAATGAGATAAATCATCTATATCAGCAAGGAAAACCATAAAGTCCGCCTTCGGCCTCAGCCGAGATCTGTTTGAATACAGGTATTTGTAATCCTTTTTCTCCCTAAGAGAACTCATCCTTAGCCTGCTAAGGAATAAACCGTAAACCTATGGGCGGCTTTATGTTTCCTTTCCTCAAAAGAAAAAAGTTTTAACTTTTCTCATTCGATATTCGCCCTGTTATCTCATTGACCAACCTTTATTTTCCGTTATCCCTTTCCAAACAATTCTTTTCCTGATAAGTGAATTTCTTCCTTCCCATTTTCAACTTTTACCTGAAAACCTTACATTTGTAAAAAAGCAAATTATGATCGACGAATCTATCATTTGTGCTATCTCCACAGCCCCCGGAACCGGAGCAATAGCTATCATAAGGCTATCCGGAAAAGGTTGTATCGATTTAGCAGACGCCTTATTCGTTTCTCCTTCCGGGAAAAAACTAAGAGCAAGTGCTTCCCATACCGTACATTTCGGATCTATTTACGAAGATCAGCAATTGATAGACGAAGTTTTAATCACTCTTTTCCGGGCACCCCATTCTTTTACAGGAGAAGATTCTGTAGAGATTTCCTGCCACGGATCCACATACATCCAACAGCGTCTTTTACAATTGCTGATAAATACAGGAGCACGTTTAGCTCTGCCGGGCGAATTTACTCAACGCGCTTTTTTAAACGGAAAAATGGACCTTTCACAAGCCGAAGCCGTTGCCGATCTGATTGTTTCCTCCTCAGCAGCTTCCCACAAAATGGCAATGACTCAAATGAAAGGAGGTTTCTCCGGAGAATTGATAAAATTACGGACGGCTTTATTACACATTACTTCCCTGCTGGAATTAGAACTCGATTTTTCAGAAGAAGATGTGGAATTTGCCGATCGTACCGAATTACGGCGTATCGCAAGTAATATCGAAACGCTTTTAAATCGGCTGTGCCGTTCCTTTTCTTTGGGAAACGTGATCAAAAACGGTGTTCCCGTGGCTATCGTGGGCAATACCAATGTAGGAAAAAGTACGTTATTAAATGCCCTTTTAAAAGAAGACAAAGCCATTGTTTCAGACATTGCCGGCACAACGCGCGACGCCATTGAAGACACCATCAATTTAAACGGTGTCCTATTCCGTTTCATCGATACAGCGGGCATTCGCAAAACAGAAGATACCGTAGAAAACATCGGAATCGAACGTACTTTTGCCAAAATCGCCCAAGCCAGTGTAGTGCTCTTATTAACAGACTTAAGCCGGGGAACCGATACCTTCGAAAACTATTACCGCCAGGTCAAGGAACATCTTTCCCCGGAAGCCCGACTTTTAATTATTCTAAACAAAACGGACCAAGTAGAAGATCCTTTGACTACCCTGGAAACCATCAAACTCTGCACTTGCGGTGAAAAACTCATCGCCATTTCGGCCAAAACCGGCCAAAACCTCGAGCTACTGATAGATGAACTTCTCAGCACGGTCAACCTAAACAACCTTAACTCCGGAGACGTCATCGTCAGCAACATACGCCACTACGAAGCTCTCTCCCATGCCTTCACGGCCATTCAGCGTGCCATTTCCGGACTCGATTCCCCCATTAGCGGCGAATTTATCTCCCAGGACATCCGCGAATGCCTCCACTACCTCGGCGAAATCACCGGCGAAATCACCACCGACGAAGTATTGGGAAATATATTCAAAAACTTTTGCATCGGAAAGTAAACCCTATTTTTTGCGCTGAAAACAAGAATAAAAATAGAACAATAAAAGAGGTTGAACAAATGATTAAAAAAATACAGATGGAAATGTAGTTGCTTTCTTTGCATTGCTACTATTTGATAATTCGTTATCTTTGTGCAAAATATTAGGAATTATAGCGTTTAGCTATTGTTCAATGGAGTAAAAACGACCAAATTAAATTACAGACCGTTGAATAATGAGCAAACGCCCGTGCTATGCGTGGGCTGTGCTTATTGTTGGTCTGTGGGTGCTTGGTCGTACCTTACTCCGATAATGTACAGACCCACGTTCTTTTTTGTAGTTGGTCTGTTTGAGAGCGATTAATAACAATTAAATAGACCAGTAAATGAAAAAGATGTTATTCTTACTTTTAGCCTTATCCATATTCTTTGGATGTAGTAAAGACGAATCAGATGACTTTAACGAAAATCATCTAATAGAGTATGCCACAAATCAAAATTACACACAGACCTTTTACTATGGGGGTGGCTGTGGGTATCTTTCCGCTGACGGCGGGCATGACGGTAATTGGTATCGTTCCATCTGTGATAGATTAACTTTCACTCTTTACGATTATGATGAAGGGTTTAATGCCATTACTCCATCAAAAGCATTAATTAAGGATTTAGAAACGCTCAATAAAGAAACAAAGAATAAAGAGCATAAATATTTTCTCATTTCAAATGTACAATTTCAATATGTTGGATTAGAAGCAATAACGAAACCCCAATTAAAAAATACGTGGCAAATAGTTATTGGAAAAATGGAAGAATACGTTTTTAAAGGACAGATATATAATCGCTTAGTTATTGTCGATGTTAAATAAATAATCAGTTACAGTATGAAAAAAGCTATTTTTGTGTTTACCCTATTGTGTATTAGCGTAAACTTATTCTCTCAACAATTATCTTATCAGGACACTATTCCGGGAACCTATCAAAGTGCTATGATAAAGATAGCACAGAACTACAATGATGCCAGTAAGGTTATTCAGTATAAAGACAAAGAGGACGGTTTAATTGTGCTGAAAGCCGCTTTTGACTTTGATATTCCGTTTTCATGGGGAGCCAACAAAACAGTTGATGGCATGATATATTATTCTCTGACAATAACGGATATTGGAAACAACCAACTCACAATAAAGATGAATAATTTTGAGCATCGTTCGCATGGTAGTAAAAGTTTCGGCATAATAACAACCGATGAGGAGCCCAATGGAAAGACATCGCAAACGAAAGGGTGGAGAATCAAGGTATATAACCGGATGAAAGAATATAGCGAGCGAAATTACTTATCCGTAAAATCAATGCTTAGTGATGGTTGATTTCCATAATATGAATTAACAACACAATTATCTCAATAAAAAAAGAAAAGCGTACTGTCTATCAGAATATTAATTAAATTTGCATTTTAAAAGCAATTCTAAATTCATACAATATATGAAAAAGAAAAAAACAATTGATAGAGAGGTTATAAAAGCGGTTCATGATGACAAGTTTGTTCAATTTCTTAAAAGTCTTGAAGTGTATGATTTTGTCATTGAGGGAAAGGCAAAATGTAAATTTTGTGGCGAAGTTACAACTCTGGATAATATATATACTGTTTTCACTGAAAGTGGTACAATAAAATTTGCTTGCGATTCTCCTGCTTGTTTAGCAAAAATGAACTCATATTTAACTAATAAATAGTATGTTTAATATCGATTTTAATTTCAACTTCAATCTTGCAATACCGGTATTTGTCATTATAGGAATGGCTTCTGGTGGAGGACTTGTTCTTTATTTTGTTAAGCATCCCGATAAACTGGAAACCTTACTTGCTTTAATTAACAAGATATGTAAAAGTATTATAAAAAAAGCAGAGTATAATTTTGTTAAATATGATGTTCAATCTACTGTCAATAAGTATATATCTACATTCTCAAAAAAGATACCAAATCTTTCTGTCACACATGTAAAATTGGAATGGATAGATGAGAATATTACCCCAGAACAATTTATCAAATCTGACCAATTAGTTATGAGAATGCATAAAAGCATTAACCAGAATCGGAATATTGTTAATGCAACATTTACTTTTGTTTCTTATTCCCTTTTAAGAAAGGCGAAATCTTATATTGCCCAATACCAGAAAGATGCTATTGACCTTTTTGTTTCATTTAAAATTATTGAAAACACTAAATACGAATTGTTAGATGAATTTGTTCAACAATATTTAAATGAGGGTTTAGAACATGATAAGGTGGCGGATTTCTATGATAAATTTTTTGATATTGATAAAGCAGGTTTGTACTTTCCCGTATTTATGACTGAAATGACTTTCTTGGGGGAAAAGGTTTTTGCTAAAAGAAAGGATAAGAATATTATTTATGAGGAAGTGAAAGGGTTGGTTAATTTTTTAAATATTTATGCAAACAGAAAAATAAACGATACTACAACAACAGAACATAACGGAAACTATTGCAGATTTGCTATTCGAATAATTGGAAAAAAATCTAAAATAGACAGGGAGGGCGAACAAGTTTATATTAACAATTTAAAGAGAATTGACCCCAAAACAGAAACTATATATTTAATATGCGATGAGTTAAATATCAAATTTATGCATAATGTTTTAGATAAATGCCTCAATCATATTGATTTTAATATATATAACAAATACAAATATCACGCTGTTATAAAAGACCATGAGGGAAATGATATGCAAACAAATAGCTATTTAGTCATATTAAGAAATAAAAAAATTGCAGTATATCATAAAGATTGATTGCAATTTATAATATTAATAAGTAAAGATATGCACAATATTGGCGAAATTATCGGCGAAATAACCACATAATAACTTTACTTCCAAACTTAGGGATTTTCAACTTTCTATCTTAGAAAGAAATTAGATTGGTCGTATTTGCAAATGCAAAAAACACCTTTTAAAATGAAGTATTTGAGTGGTTTTGTTATTGCGTTGTTACTCGTACAAAAACAAATAGACGTAATTATGCTGTATATTAATTGATTATGTACAATTAAGCATGTTTTGCATCGGAAAGTAATCTATCATAAACAAAGAAAAGATATTTATTCCCGAGCACATAGCCCTTACACTATCATGGTAAAGCCTATTGTAAACTATTTCCAATGTTCTAAATCTCATTAAAGCAGAACATATAAATCCATATATCTGAAATAGACATCAATATCGCCCTAAACCACTTACAATTTCAGACTTTAAATTTGGAGCCATAAAAATATGTTTTTTCTTTTCTGTCTCATAAATAAAATCTATCAAGCTAAAATCTTTCTTATAACTAAAGACATGATGGGTTGCATAAAAATACCTAAGCATATTCTGACGCCTTACTTCTTTTGCATCAGCAATAATAAAACTACAATCTAACGATGCTTTATTAGTAAAACAATGCTTATCAAAAACAGATAGAACAATACTTGGAGACAACGGATAAGTCAGTTCGCTTCCATATTGTGACAAGCCCATATATGTTGGTCGCACATTATCTACATGGGGTTCAACCACCAACGGAAAGTCTGAGGTATAGAAATCTTGTGCCAAACTCACCCAAAATACCCAATAATTATTTGCAATAGCATCAGCAAAATCCATCAAAACCTCATCATTCAAATATGTAAGATTTGCATGAAGAACAGGTTTTTCACACTCAACACCTATTTGCAAATTGTTAAAAGCTTCATTGCCTGTCTGAATAGACATAATATGTTTTACCATATCAATGCCAGCTTTTTCCATTCTAAGATAATCATCAATTGTAGCCTCTTGTAATTGTGGCAATCTAAAATACTGCGTAACAATATGTAATGCGATTTCTCTTTTTTCATAAAAATTAAGCCTGTAATATTCTTTATTTGTAATCCATTCATTTTTTATTTCATCTATTGTTCTCAACAATTGAGAGAACATTGGTTCAACCATTTTTGCAAAATGATCTTTTTCTATGGACAATCTATTTATTTTTCCTCCATTCTCTACTTTATTCTTTTCTAGATAATCATTCGAAATAGAATACATGTCATCTTCAACGCAAACAGACATTAAAGAGGCTTGATACTTCTTAGAATGCTGTTTATCATACGCATAAATACATTTATCATTATCCGAAAATCTCTTCAAATAACATCTTGGAATATAATGCTGTTTCATGTCTTTTTATTAAATATTTGCCATCATCATAAATAACGACTTTTATATTCATCTCTTACACCGCCCATCCAACACTCCGGCAAACATATCCACCTCTCTTTTAGAAATGCCTAACCGTACCGACAATTCTCGCCATCCTTTTACTGCTTCAACCACCTCAGAAACAACCTTCTCAGCAGTTTTCCGATTTAGCATATAATCTTCGCAAGCATCAAGCAAAATACTCAACTCTGCTTTATTGGAAGTTGATGAAATAAGCAGACTTTGATACTCGTTCAGAGTGGGATTTATATCGTATGCAGGAGACAATGTCCATCCTTTTGCAGTCAAAAGAAAACCGTGATTGCGGAAATGGTCATCGCTATCGCCGATGCAGATATTGAAAGCTACACGGCGATAGAGTTCCTGCAGATTGTCTTCCACATTCGTACAGTTCTGGATTATGAAATCGACTATATCCAGATAACCGTGTTCTGTAGTTGCGTTGTCGCCGTCATTAAGTCCCAACAAAGTCATTGCAGAAGCAAAATGAACCCGTTTTCCCTCTTGGGCTCTGTCGAAGCGTTGCGAAAGCAAGGTATGATATTTCTCTCCGGTAGCCAACACTTTGGTTTTCGCTGCATTGATACCGGCTTTTATAGCAAGAATATGACTGAAATGCTCCCAGAGTCCAGCATCATAATCATCTTTACGAGAAGGGAACTTAGCTATGTAAAGCGTTTTATCCGTATCTATAACACTCGCTTTGGGTCTTGCGCCACCCAATGAAGAACCCGGCTGCACGAGTTGGACAATCCATTTCCTGTCAGGTAAGACATTGCCTTCTTCGCTTTTCTCAATTTCTGCACTGGCCGCAAACAATTCTCTAATATCCGTCAGAGGTGGTATTTTCAACGACTCACTTACATTTATAAATCCTCCGCCTTTTGACTCCTTGAAACGGAAAGCACCCATTCGGGAAAAGTCATCGATACCAGTCAAAAACTCGAAAGAAGATAGTCTCCGTACCGGTCGCCTTTCTTCCATCGCTGCAATCTGCTCACGTCGCAGCAACAGTGTTCGTCCCCAACGATCCGGCAAAGCATCGGAGAAACATCCGAACATATCTTTCTCTGGTTGCGTATATTGCTGTCCCGGATAATTATTCAGGTCATTGCTTAAAAACAAATCCCCATGCTTTTTCAACCATTCATCACTGAATGTGAAAGAATAGCTGTCCGAGCCGCGAAGAGATTCATAACCCAACTCACCAATGAACTCAACTTCCTTGAACCAATCAAAATCAGCATATACATATAGCGTCTTCATCGTTTACTTCTTTTTTGAGGCACGTTCCCTTGTCTTCAAACCCAAATCCTGTAAAGCCTTCCCCATTTTATCTTCTTTGGCCAGCCACAGAATATCATCATCAAGCTGTAAAGCATACAGCACACGCAAGTAAATTCCGATTGCCACCGTCGGCGCACCTTTCTCTATTCTAGACACAGTCAACGGAGAACAGGTGGCACGTTCAGCCACCTGAGCTACACTCAGATTTCTACGTAAGCGAGCCAGCTTGATCTGCTCGCCTACAATCTGCATCTTCTGCTCCAATTTTCTGGATAATCTAGTACCCATTGTACTCTTTGTCATAATCAACATATCATATAATATGCAAATATAACTCTTTTTATCTATTTAATGATATATTACGTATGAAAATTTGCAGCAAAACCACATAATCAGTCATATACATAACCCATTTGGAACAGAAATTCAAAAATTAAATGCCATCATATTATTCGTAAGCACCATATACATCTATCAACAAATAAAATACTATTCGTTATACAAGTGTAAACACTCCCTCCTTACAGTGTATGTTTAATATTAGTTTGGCTATTCAAAAGAAAAGCAACTTTATCCCCGTATTCATATATACGTGCATTAAAGTAAATCTAAAAAAGGGAAGAAAAGAGATGCTTTGCCAAAAGCGAATCGCCTCCACTTGTAAACTTTTTCTTTTGCCTACAATCATAAGCTAAAATATCCGAGAATGCCTCTCCGATTTTGCAGCTAAAATCGAAGAAATAATTACCGATATGCTTTATCTTTATGAACCGGATATTTCGGAGCAAAAGAGAGCGGTTTTTCTCTTTTCCCCTTCGTTTTGAGGTAAACGATGATTAAAAACGTTAAATCTTCGATTTTCGGCGAAAAAACAAGTAATTTTTTGAGGTTTCTCTCTTTTAAGCCGTAAACTTCTGATAATCAATCTACATATCATATTGCATCAAAAATAGGTAGTGATTACCAACGATTAGCATATATCCTCAACTATTATTAAGGCGTTCATTAAGACTGCTCCAACTATTTGATAACTGACTGTATATCAATAGTAATTTGAGGATAAAACACTGAATCTACCGTGTAACCTTACACGAACTTGATTGATAACGGTTTTATTTCGGCTGCAAAGATATACAATCTGCGTATTCTAATATACTTAATAGCTAATTATCGATAATTTTGCATATATAGGGAAAGTTATCATATCTATAACCTACATATTAAATATTTCAGTGAGGCTTTATCTCTTTACAAGCAGGAGTTAATTATATGTTGAACAATGCAAGTAATTTATTGTGATATAGCACATCCCGAACATAATGAAATTTATATTAGTTATACTTATGTACAATTTCTATAAGACCAAGATAATCTATACGAAAACATTCTTTCACAATATATTTAGCCGAATCACTATCCTCCAATTCAAACAAATCCTCAACTATCTTTTCGAATTCTGAGTAGATTGGAATTCTGGATTGTGAGAGCACTAACGCTAGTCATAATTCACCGACCTGTACAAGACTTTTCTTGGAGAAATTATCAATCTCTTTATTACCTACGATGCAGCCAATGATTGGAAATTTTGAACAAATAACAACATCCCCTCTTTTATCTCATCATTAATTTCATCAAAGAATCCGAGTCAACGATAATTCTCCCCTATAAAATACGTTGCCACCTCACAGTCAGAGTCTTTATTCATGTCATGTATAACCGCCATAAGTCTCTAATCTTTTCAACAGGGATATGTCTGCTATTAATATTGAAGAACTGAATTATGTTCTCGTAATCTGACGCATTTCTATCTTTGACTACTGAAACACTTAATGGTGAATCGAGACCAAAATTAATCTTTCCAAAATGATAAACTACACACATATTGGATTACCATTTTCTGCATTACAGAGTCAAACAGATCTCCGCTGTCGAAGAATCTGTCGTATTGTCCAGTATTGCAGAAATACTCAAAAACTTGAGTGACTGTGTTGTGGCGAATGTGGAATCCAACGACAAGAAAGAATTGTAATTAAAAGGACAAAAGAACATAGGAAGAAGATATTCTGCAAATTGGCAATGACAGGCATGCTCGCCGTATGTGCCGCTACGGTTCAAGCACAAGAGAATAAACTGTTGGAAACCACAGCAGCAAGTCCAATTACTGCAATTAAACAACGGCGCGAAAATGCCGCAGTTCGGCCTGGGACTATTTATAATACCTGACGGTAAGGTGACATACAATTCGGTGCGTGCCGCCTTGCGTAGCGGCTACCGGCACTTCGACCCGGCCTACGCCTATCGGAACGAGCGCAGTGTAGGGAAAGCCATCAGGGAAAGCGAAGTTCCCCGGAAAAAGAGCTGGATCACCTCGAAGTTATGGCCAAACGAATACGGCGAAGACAAAACACTGGCCGCCATTGACTGGATGCTCGAACGTTTCGGTTTAGATTACCTCGACATGGTGTACCTCCACCAGCCTGTAGGCGATTACGCGGGTATATGGAAAGAGTTGGAGAAAGCCGTGGAAAAAGGAAAGGTGTGTGCCATTGGCATCAGCAATTTCGATTACAAGGATGAACTGTCTGATTCGTTTATTGCAACCATGCGACAGAAGCCCGATGCAATGCAGATAGAGTGTCATCCCTATGCCCAGCGTACCCATTGGCAGAAAAAGCTGAAAGAACTGGGAATCGTATTGGAATGCTGGTATCCGCTCGGTGGCAGGGCAAGCAACGGAGAATTGTTGCGTGATCCGATCATCAACCGTATCGCCAAAGCTCACGGCAAAACAGCTGCCCAGATCATTATCCGCTGGCAAATGAGAGATAAAACATCTTTAAAAAGTCGGTTCTTGTTGCTGGGAAAAACTGTCAACCAAATACCCGCTGAACGGGCGAACCGAAAGGTCCGGCAAAGTATAGGCCGATAATATATTTGTACAAAGGCAGATACAACGTATGCAACAGTTTGAATGATTGAAAGATAATAAAACGTAATTTTGGTAAATCAATCCGTAATCTGTATACCTCTTAACCCAATGCATCTTGGTATTTTTGCAGTAACAAAATACATATAAAAGTAACAGTATGAAAATAAGTTTGGCTTTAACAACAGCATTAACTTTTATGACAATGAATAATACTTTTGCACAGGACAACAGCGATCGTATCCCTGCCAAAGGATTCGCCGTTTTTGAAGAGAAAGGGCATTTTCAGCCCTACACTTTCAGTCGTCACGCGGTTGGTGACAACGATATTCAGATTGAAATCCTTTATGCGGCAATCTGTCACAGTAATCTGCACCATGTATTTGCCGACTGGGGGGCAGAGGAGTATCCCAGGGTTCCCGGACACGAAATCGCGGGACGTGCGGTTGCCGTCGGTAAGAACGTCACGAAATTCAAGTTAGGTGACTCTGCCGGTATCGGCTGCATGCTCGGTTCGTGCCGCCACGGTGATGCTTGTGAACACGACTTGGAACAGTATTGCGAGAAGGGGGCCATAATGACCTATCACGGCATTGATTACTTCAATGGCAACGAACACACACAGGGAGGATATTCCGACACCTATGTTGTAGCTGAAGATTTCGCTATAAAAGTACCCGAAAATGCAGACATCACCAAAGTAGCACCGTTACTTTGTGCCGGAATCACCTCCTATTCACCTATCATGCAGGCCGGGGTGAAACAAGGTGAAAAGGTCGGCATTGCCGGTTTCGGCGGATTGGGACATAGAGGAAATCGATAAAGCTTATCGGAACGTACTGGACGGAAAGGTAAAGTTCCGTTACCTCATGGGTATGGGTAACCTAAAATAAACTACAGACCGAGTACAGAGGTCGAACTTGTCCGAGACTATACCGAGGCGCAGCGTTTATTGTAACCAATAGTTTAAAATAAAAAACTTCGCAAATATATAATGAAATGAAAACAATCGCATTGATCATCGGGGCATTGCTGATAAGTTTGTGCCCAATGACGTATGCTCAGAGCAACAATAAAATAAAAAAGAATATGGAGAATAAAAAAGTATTGGTGGCTTTCTTTTCGAGAGCCGATGAGAATTATAATGTAGGTCATATCGAGAAAGGGAACACGCACATCGTGGCGGAAATGATTGCCCAAAAGACCAGTGGCGAACTCTTCCACATCGTCACGGTAAAACCTTATCCGGCAGAATACACGCCATGCGTGAAACAGGCAAAGCAGGAAAAGGAATCCGGCGCACGTCCTGAAATAAAGGGCGATGTAAAAGTTGAAGAATATGATGTAGTGTACCTCGGTTATCCCAATTGGTGGGGCGACATGCCGATGGCTGTTTACACCTTCATTGAGAAACACGACTGGAAAGGCAAGACCGTTATTCCCTTTTGCACCCATGAAGGCAGCGGGTTGAGCGGTACCGAGGAAAAAATCCGTCAGGCGTGTAAAGGGGTTACGGTAGAAAAAGGGCTGGCTATCAAAGGATCTGTCGCACAAAATTCCCGGGACAAGGCAGAACAATCTGTAGACATCTGGCTTGGAGTATCTGAGAAACGGTAATATTAATAAGACAATCCGCAATATGTATAAAAACAGATCTCGGGCGGACCTTTACCTTTGCAATACTCTGGATAATCTAATTATAAGCATACAGATAGCAATTATGAGGAAAGAAATTAGGATCGATTGTTCCAATCAAAATACACAAGATTTGGAGCGGACGAAGGAACAGGCCAAACTGATTTTTCGCTTCAATCACACCATGCCGATGATGGAGGAACAGGATGAATACTAAAATCCTTATGGAATAGTATCGGCTTTTTTAATGCTTCATTTCTCATGGCTCGGGAATACAAAAATACCAGCAAAACTTTGATTGTCTGTTTTTCCTACACAGCAAGAGATACGAAACGGATCGCTGAAAAAATACAGCAGACCATCGGCGGTGGTTTAGTTTGCCTGGAGCCGGTGAAATCTTACTCCAAGAATGACAACGAGGTGGTCAACCAAGGGCAGGAAGAGGTAAAACGCGGTTGTAAACCGGAATTGAAGCCGCTCGGTGTCGAGGTAAAGGAGTTAAATGAATGGATTAACCTATTGAGAACTAAATTATAAAATAGTATGTTGCGTAAAATCAGACAAACACTTGCCGTCCTCTTTTTTACGGCCATCACCTTACTGTTCCTTGACTTCACCGGAACAGTCCATTGGTGGCTTGGATGGACGGCTAAAATTCAATTCCTGCCAGCGGTGCTGGCTCTGAATGTAGGGGTAATTCTCCTGCTTGTGGTATTGACGTTCCTCTTTGGACGCATCTACTGCTCTGTTATTTGTCCGTTGGGGGTAATGCAGGACATTGTGTCTCGGATAAGCGGAACGCGAAAGAAAAAAAAATTCCGTTTCTCCTATTCACCAGAAAAGAAAGTGTTGCGCTATGGTGTGCTCGTAGTGTTCGTCCTTGCAATAGTCGCGGGAATCGGCTCATTAGTCGCCTTACTGTCACCATACAGCTCATACGGACGCATCGTGCAGAACCTTTTTGCCCCAATCTACCAAGGGGGGAACAACGGACTGGCTTATCTGGCGGAACGTGCGGATAGCTATGCTTTCTACGAAACTGAGGTATGGATGCGCAGCTTGCCTACATTTGTCATTGCGGCAATTACCTTCATTATCATAGCTGTATTAGCCTGGAGGAACGGTAGGACATATTGCAATACCATCTGCCCGGTAGGCACGGTGCTCGGTTTCCTTTCGCGTTTTTCTTTAATGAAACCGGTCATCGATACGGAGAAATGCAAGAATTGCAGCTTATGTACCCGAAAATGTAAGGCGGCGTGCATTGACTATTCGAATCACAGGATAGACTACAGCCGTTGCGTCGCCTGTATGGATTGTATAGACGTATGCAAACACGGAGCGATTCGCTACCGGATGCGCAGCAAGAAAAAAGCAGCTTCTCTCTCTGAAAGACCGCAGAATCCCGATCAAAAACAGATTGATGCTGCCCGCCGTTCCTTTCTATCCGCAACGGCTTTGATCGTAGGTACTGCCACATTGAAAGCGCAGGAGAAGAAAGTGGATGGGGGACTGGCGGTAATCGAGGACAAGAAGATCCCTGACCGTAAAACTGCCATTGTGCCCCCGGGCGCCCAAAGTGCACGCAACTTCGCACAACATTGTACGGCCTGCCAGCTTTGTGTGTCGGTCTGTCCTAACAGTGTATTACGCCCGTCAACGGACTTGATGAAACTGATGCAGCCTGAGATGAGCTATGAACGTGGTTATTGCCGCCCGGAATGCAATAAGTGTGCAAGTGTCTGCCCGACGGGGGCCATCAGTCCCCTTACCATTGCCGACAAATCTGCCATACAGATAGGCCATGCCGTGTGGGTACGCAAAAACTGCATCCCGCTGACCGATGGAGTAGAGTGCGGTAATTGTGCCCGCCATTGTCCTACGGGAGCTATACAGATGGTGGTTTCGGATGCTGCCAATCCCGACTCTCCTAAGATTCCAGTGGTAGACACTGAACGCTGCATTGGCTGCGGAGCTTGTGAAAACCTGTGTCCGGCACGTCCGTTCAGTGCCATCTACGTGGAAGGTCATGAAGTGCATCGTACTGTATAAATCAAACAACGTATTCAAGATATGGAACATCATACGAAAAAAGAAATATCCCGCCGCGACTTTTTCAAAATAGCAGGAAGCGCGGGACTGGTTACTGCCGGGCTGACCGCTTGCAACGACCGGAAAGTATCCGAGGGCACAGCAACGCAAACAACCTTAGGCAAAATGACTTATCGTACAAATCCTACGACCGGCGACAAGGTATCCCTCCTCGGCTATGGCTGTATGCGCTGGCCAACCCTTCCCGGAGGTGACGAGTCGATGGATCAGGAAACAATCAACGCGCTGGTCGACCATGCTCTGGCGCACGGCGTAAACTATTTCGACACCTCCCCCGCCTATTGTAAGGGACGTTCGGAACGTGCCACGGGAACAGCTCTCGCACGCCATCCCCGCAACCATTATTTCATAGCCACGAAATTGTCTAACTTCGCGCCCTCCACCTGGAGCCGCGATGCATCTATCGCCATGTACCGTAATTCGTTCAAGGAATTGCAAACAGACTACCTCGACTACCTGCTGCTGCACGGTGTGGGTATGGGCGATGACGGAATGGCCGCGCTTCATTCCCGCTACATCGACAACGGAGTGCTGGATTTTCTGTTGGAGGAACGCCGTGCAGGACGCATACGTAACCTCGGTTTTTCCTATCATGGAGACATCCAGGTTTTTGATTACCTACTTTCCAAACAGGACGAATATAAATGGGATTTCGTACAGATTCAAATGAATTACCTGGACTGGCGGCACGCTAAAGAAACCAATCCCCGCAACACAAACGCAGAATACCTCTACGGTGAATTGGCCAAACGGAACATTCCGGCCATTATCATGGAACCCCTATTGGGAGGAAGGCTTTCCAAGGTGCACGACCATATCGTAGCCCGCCTGAAACAACGTGAGCCGGATAGGAGTGTCGCCTCATGGGCATTCCGTTTTGCCGGAACCTTTCCGAATGTACTTACCGTGCTGAGCGGCATGACCTATATGGAACACCTAGAGGACAACCTGCACAGCTTTTGTCCTTTACAACCTCTTACGGATGAGGAAACTAAATTCCTTTACGACACGGCAGACCTCATGATGCAGTATCCTACCATTCCCTGTAACGACTGTAAATATTGCATGCCATGTACCTATGGTATAGACATTCCGTCTATACTGCTGCATTACAACAAATGTGTTAATGAAGGCAATATGCCAGAAGACCGCCAGGCAGAAAACTATCGTCAGGCTCGGAGAGCATTCCTTGTGGGATACGACCGCAGCGTGCCACGCCTCCGTCAGGCAAACCATTGCATCGGTTGCAGCCAATGTGTGCATCATTGCCCTCAAAATATCGACATACCGGGCGAACTCCACCGGATAGACAGGTTTGTGGAACATTTGAAACAAGGCTCTTTGTGATATGAATAAAATTATCGAATTATTACATGCAGAACAGTGCTCCTGTGTGATTTCCAAAGGAGAAGAAACTCGTGTTTTCAATCAAAAAGGCATAGCCGACCTATACAACCTGGTATGCAGATGTCCGCATTTTTTAGAAGGTGCAACTGTAGCGGACAAGGTAGTGGGGAAAGCTGCTGCCGCCTTAATGATAAAAGGCGGGATCAAACAGCTACATGCCGATGTCATCAGTCTTTCTGCCCTGTCTCTGCTTCAAAAACATCATCTTATGACAGCGTTCGGAACACTTGTCCCCCATATTAAAAACAGAAGCGGCATGGACTGGTGTCCGTTGGAAAAACGGTGTAACAAAGAAGAGTCCGTGGAGGGCATATTCGCGTTGATTCAAGATTTTGTAAAATACAATTTGCCCTGTACCCCAAAAGAATAAGTGCTACCTCAAAATCAGTTATACATTTCAAAAATGTAATAAGTTAAAAATCAATGAGTTTACAAAATTGATAAATACGTCGGGAAACTTCATCATATTAAATTATTATCAGGATGAAAAAAATATATCTTACAATAACCGCTGTTTTCGCCCTTATGGGTTTTAACCTGCTTTTCGCACATACGGCAGTTGGAGAACAGGACAAGGAAACCCACTCAGGAGTAGAAACATCTGCAAAAGCAAAAAGTAAAATACTGGTTACTTATTTTACATGGCCTGAACCGGATGGCGTGGATGCGTCTTCCGGTGCCAGTCGGGTTATAGCAAACGGCAAGTTATACGGAAATACGGAATATATCGCGCATATAATCAGCACCACAACGGGAGGCGACTTATTTGCCATCCAAACCGAACGCACCTATCCTTCGCCCCATAAAGCACTAATAGATGCGGCCAAGAAAGAAGCCGAAGCCAAGGAGTATCCCAAACTGAAAACACATATCGGGAATCTGTCGGAATATGATGTCGTATTTGTCGGTTATCCAAACTGGTGGTATGACATGCCGATGGCCATTTATACATTCTTTGACGAATACGATTTCAGCGGTAAGACGGTCATACCTTTTGTGACACATGGCGGCAGTCGTTTTTCCCTGTCTGTGGAAACCATCCGGGAAATGGAGAAGCAGGCAACAGTCATTCAAGGCCCTTCTGTTTCTGCCCGCAATGTGCCAGATGCAGAAAAGAGTATCAAGGCATGGCTGCAAAATCAAGGATTGATATCGGACAAATGAGAGTAAACGATCTGAGGAATAATGCATCTAAACTTCTAAAAACACTTATTATAATGGAAACAACGACTTTAAAACTTTATTCGCTGGAGTATAAGGAAGCGAAAACTTATTTGATGGCCGCACTTTTCATTGCAGGAAACATAGTATTCCCGCAACTCTGTCATACGGTCAACATGGGCGGTCCAACTTGGTTGCCTATTTACCTTTTTACTTTGGTTGGAGCCTATAAGTATGGCTGGCGTGTAGGACTGCTTACAGCTGTCGCCTCTCCGTTCATCAATTCGGCTTGGTTTGGAATGCCGGTTCCTGCTTCTCTGCCAGCCATCCTGCTCAAATCCATTCTGCTTGCCGGAATTGCCGGTTATACCGCACATCGCTTTCAGAAAGTATCCATTGTTTTGATGCTGGCAGTGGTAGTGGGATATCAGCTGACCGGCACATTGGGAGAATGGCTTCTGAAAGGTGATTTTTACCTTGCTGTACAGGATTTTCGTATCGGTATTCCCGGAATGCTGTTGCAAATTTTCGGGGGATATCTGTTGGTCAAATATTTAATACGCAAATAACAAATGATGACACCCTTATTTATCGGCGGTATCGGCATGCAGGAAGTGCTGCTGATCGCACTCGTAGTATTACTGTTTTTCGGAGGCAAAAAAATTCCAGAACTGATGAAAGGTCTTGGCAAAGGAGTACATTCATTCAAAGAGGGAATGAACGAAATGAAACAAGAGATAGAGACCGAACCAGAAAAAAAGGAGTGACCGATGACGGTAACAAACAAGCAATCCTTTTGGGAACATCTCGACGTGTTGCGGGTAGCGATTGTAAAGATCGCCCTCGTAACCGTAGTGTTCGGCGTAGCAGCATTCTTTTTCAAGGAAGAACTCTTTTCAGTCGTACTCGCACCTAAAAGCGACGGATTCATCACCTATCGCCTTTTCAACCGGATTGCGGCATGGAGCGGAGGTTTATCCGAATCTTTCTCTGTACAGCTCATCAATACGAAACTGGCACAGCAGTTCATCATCCACCTGAAGACTGCACTATGTGCGGGCGTATTATGTGCATCGCCGTATATCCTTTATCAACTGTTCCGGTTCGTATCGCCTGCCCTCTATGAAAATGAACGGCAGTACGTCACAAAAATAGTCGGAGGAGGCTATGTAATGTTCGGCTTGGGAGTATTGATCAGCTATTTCCTGATTTTTCCTTTGACATTCCGCTTTTTAGGGACTTATCAGGTCAGCAGTGATGTGAATAATCTCATTACCCTCGATTCGTATATTTCTACGCTGGTGATGATGTGCCTTGCCATAGGACTCGTTTTTGAAATTCCGATACTCTCGTGGCTCTTCGCCAAGTTAGGCTTCCTCTCAGCCGGTTTTATGCGTAGCTATCGCAAACATGCCATTGTAATCATTCTCGTCGTAGCGGCAATCATTACTCCGACCTCGGATGTCTTCACATTATCATTGGTCGCCCTGCCAATGTGGATGCTTTATGAAGTAAGCATATGGATTGTAAAAGGAACGGTTATATGTAAATGATTCAGATAAAGGGCGAAATTTTTACTGCAATATAAGATTCTTCTCGGCTATACTCCTAATGATAATAATCGGTTGCACGACAGCCGTTTTATTTTATGAACGTCACCGGATACGGGAAATAGAGGAGGATGCCCATGTCATCCGCTTGGTAAACCATGACATCAATACCATCCATCGCCAGGAAATTACCGACAATCTATTGCTCCACCACCTGCCTGTCGAAACGAAACACATAACTGATGAGGAGTAACCGAACAACAGTTTAACCTTACTGAGCAACGGGCAGAACGAATTGTAAAAGAATGGACCAAAAATATTTATCCGATAGTAAAGTATGAACGACATGGTGAGCCTCTACCCCTCGACCCGGCCTATGTATCGAACCGGATCTGTAAAAATCCGATCCCGAAAATACAGGGCGACAATCATTAAAAACGATTTAAAGCATCCGCCCCTGCTGCATCCCCCTTGTATTTGCTACGAGCAGAGTTAAAATAGTAGCGCACAGTGAATGACAGGGTACGGTTGTCAAAATGATACAGATTTTTCAAATCTGTTTGAGGCATCATTATTTCATTAATAGCTCTATTTTGATTAAAAATATCCGAAATCGCCAATTTTACTTGCAGGGATTTGTCAAAAAAACTTTTGGATATACTACAATCTACCAAAAAGCTGTCCTTGTAGATATAGGAAGTACTTAAATGACCTTTGCTGTTGTATGCTGCGTCAAGATTAATCATAAAATTGCCGGAGAGATCAAAAGTATTGTTGAATGAGCCAAAAAAGGAAGGCTTATCCAGTCTTACATTCATACCATAAGACGTTAGATCAAGCCACTGCTTATGTATGCCACAACTTAGCTGGGGTTTCCATATCCCGAATGTCGGAGCAATTGCTATCATGGCCGCTAATTTCGGTAATTCATGGAGGTTACGACTGGTAAGCACAGAAACTTTCGGATCACTTTCAAAACGATCTATCCACGTAACTATAGTATTTTTTTGGTGAACATATCTCACCGACGCCTGGACGATCTTCCATACAATCATAAGCGACAAATCTTGTCTGACAGTTGGTTTGAGAAAGGGATATCCCGTTTCTATCATAAAGCGGTTTCCATAGGCCAGATTGCCACTTAACTCTCGGTATGAGGGACGTACCACTTTAGAGGTATAACTCAACTGCAATTCTACTTTATCTATCTTTGTCGCATAAGAAGCATTTGGAAACCATTGTCGGTAATGCCGGCTCTTATCATCCGCTACCTCGTCGTCTACCAGGTAATCATAATTAGCGTCCTCGTAACGTAATCCGATACTAAAGTTGCCAATATTTGTCAATACCTTGTACTCTGTAAACAAAGCAAGATTCGTTTCGTCAACATTAACTTTCGATGTAAAACCAGGCAGATCTTTATTGCTATACTCATCGTTACGAGAAATATCTACATATTCACTACCCACAGATAACTTACCCTTCCCTATCCGATAGGCCAATTGCAATTTTCCTGCCAATAATGAGTTGTCAATATGGCTAGTGCTGTAAAGTGTTCTCTCTCCAAATTCCTCGCTCATTTCAACATGCATACCTTCGGTATCCGTACCTCCACAATAATAATCTGCATTAAAATCTACACTAAGATTGCCTAGCTGACCTGCATAGTAGAGATTTACCTGAGATACCGGCCTGTTTGCCGTACGTTTTAGTTCTCGATTTTTCCATTTGTCATACAACACTCCATCGGCATAGATATCACTTGTCAGGTAGATATCTTTTGTATTTTTTTGAGGTGAAGTTTTAAGATCGTATCTAAGTCCGATGTAATGATTTTCGTTTATTTCGTAATTGACCCCCACTGTTCCATTTAAGGTATTACTCCGCATCCCGCCATTCGTATAGCTATTCTGACACCACAATGTATCAACATCTATTATTTGTGAAATATCGCCTTTCAGCAAAGAGGAGATATTCGAATAATAGAGATTCGCAAACACGTCAAACCCCTCTTTGCGATAGTTTGCACTTATTTGGTTGATATAGTCATTATTTTCCCCTGTATAAAAACTCGAACGGGCATTAAAACTAAACCCCTCTCCCGGCTTTTGAGCCGTTTGGATATTGATAACAGCAGCTACAGTAGCATCATAACGGGCACCGGGATCAGAGATAACCTCTACCCTCTCGATATCAGCAGAATTGAGTTTGTCAAGTTCCAAAGGATCGCGTACTTCACGGTTATTAATGTATACTCTTGCATCACCTCTTCCAAAAACTTTAAACCGACCATTGTCACCGGTAATCATAGGTATTCGCTTAAGTACATCATTGCCTGTACCTATTCCGCTCAGTACTGTATTGGCTACGGTGATTTGCACCCCACCGGATATGAGCCTGGATATGGGGCGAGTTCCCTTCACTACTACTTCATCAATCGAGACAACATCTTGCTCAAGGACAATAGTCTGATCCGTTGTAGCCGGCAAATAGCGAGTTTTATACCCAATAGAGGAAACTTGCAATAGAAGCTGTTTACTTTCCACTGCCGTAAGTTTAAACTGTCCTTCTCTATTGGTGATGGCACCACTTACGTATGTTGTGTCAGGAAGTGAGTATAAAACCACGGTTGCATAACTTATAGGGCTATTGGCCGTATCTTTAACTACTCCCGTAATTGTTTGTGCCCAACTCATTTGCTCTATAAACAGGAGGATCATACTTACTATAATATTTCTCATTTTTAGTTTCTTAAAAAATTAAAATTTAAAAAAGGCTAGTCTTTATCAGTAAGTAGGAACAAAATTAAAAATTTAATTGGTATGATAAGGACATTCACACAGACTTCGCCAAATTACTGAATCGATTGGGCAGATTAAACGAACTGTATAGGGGGGAAAAACAAAATTTTTGTGAAATTGTAATAGGGAAGACCGTATGATTCAGTGACTAAAACAATTCCACCGCAGAACGTTCCGTATAGATAGCTTCCAGATATTGAAGATGAGAAAGATAAGCCGGATCGGTCAAGCGTTTAGCGTGTACCGGACAAGCTTTAATGCAGGCATTGCATTTAATACAGATACCGGTAATCCGGCTAACATCATCCGGATCGATAGAGCCCAAAGGACACACAGCAACACAACGTTTACAATGAATGCAATCTGCTGTCGTAATAGGTTTTACTTTCAGTATAGCGACAGGTTTACCTTCCTCTCCTAAAGGTTGGTAATAACCTCCGTAATCAGGCGCCCCTCTTCCCGGAACATTTACCGGGGTACAAGAATTCCCTTCCTGTATCGTTTCTATTCGCTCTAAAATAGTTTTCACAAAGCGGTCGGCTAATGCCAGATCGGCTGCATCCGGACGACCTTTGGCCAATTGTCCGGAAAACGAATGTTGTCCGACAAAAGCAGCCGCAGCCAAGGTGTTAAAACCAGTCTCTTCCAACAAATCCCGAAGCTCAATAAGTGCATTTCCGTAGGATCGGTTACCAAACAAAACGACGGGTATAGCTATGGCTCCCTGCCCCCTAAGAGAAAAAAGGTATTTTAACATCAGATTCGGTAAACGCCCGGCATACACAGGTAAACCTAAAATAAATAAGTCCGAAATTCCCGGCCCAGGAACCTGCGCGCGCTGTTCCGGCAAGGTAAAATCCCAGTATTCCACTGCCGACTTCAATTTATCGGCAATCCCTTTTGCCAAATAAGTAACCATAGTACGGGTTGTACCGGTGGGACTGAAATATGCTGCATATATCCGGTTTACCTTCATAAAATAAGACTTATACCGGACAAAAGTAAGTAAAATATTCTTCCAAATTTTAACACAGCCGTTTATAAATGATTTTTTCAAGGAACATATGCCCTATCTCAACCTATAATTCCCTATTTACCCTTAAAACAACGAAAGTTGATCGTTTCGGAGGCTTTTCACTTTCCGTTCCTTTATCGTCTGCCCCTCATTTATTTCCCCTATCATCAAAGGAGAGTGGGGATTATGCTTCCCGACAAGGGTTTTAACTGTGGGACTATTCCCTTTGATGGCATAGCAGTAAAGACATCCATTCAGACAGCTGTCATAAGCACCAATATCAATACTCTCTATACAGTTACAGACCCCGCGCTGATTTTTATCTTTCCCAGCAATGATCGAATAACCTGTAATCCGTTCCACCAACTCTTTATCTATACACTGCCCGCTGGGTATTCCCCAATGCCTCAAATCCACTTTAACCGTGCAAGTGTTTATTTTAAGAGTGGGATAACGTTCTGCCGTCGTTTTAAACGAAACCACCATTTCTTCCATTTCTTCCTGAAGTAAAGGTTTGATTTCATTTTTTCTCATTACCTTCCGGATATGCGGATAAGAATCGATAAAACCGAGCATACACTTTTCGGTATAATTCTGCAATTTTTCAGCAATTTGTGCAAAAGCCTCCCGATGAAACGCTATATTATATTTCGCGTTTATAAAAACAGGATCATATCTCCATATTACTTTTTCTTTGCCAATCCGCTCGGAAAGCCGTTTAAACAAATCTATTCTTTGGGATAAGCCAGGCAAGTTATGCTCAATCTCCCGGCCGTAAGGATTAACCGTAAACTGGAAATAATATTTATAATGCTTCAGCAAATCCAGTTTATCCATCATAGGAGCCGGATTTTTGGTCCAGAAGACGATGCAATCCACCACTGCGGGATCTAGTTCCACCCGGCTAAGCATTTTCGGGTTAAAAGGATTCGATACCAAAACATATCCTTCTTTTATCCGATTAAAAAACCAACTGGAGTAAAAAGAAGGTATATCCGTTCTTCTGCTTGCACTAATGATCATGAATTGTATTTTTATTCCTCCCGGAATCCCATTTCTCCCGGAAGGATAAAATTTCGACGGAGGTTTCAAAGGTACCCTATTTTTTCTGAATAAAAAATCAGGAAAGGTTTCTGAAAAATGCATTATTCCCTATTCAAACGAACCATAGCAGCCAAAAGGAACGGAATACCTTTGCTCTACAGCCAAGAGAAAAAGCAGAATCCCAAAAGCAATGCGTATGAAAAAATTAGTTTATATAAAACACAAGGCCGACAAAAGTTATGTTTTCTGGGAAAAAGATTTAAAAAAAGCCCCCGGAAATAAGCATCTCACTTCCGGGGGCATTTACTATTCCGTAATTTTTCTTTTTCAGCAGCAAATTATTGCTTTATACAACGAATCAAAAGTCCGCTGCCTTTAGGCAAATGAGAATAGAAAATTGAATTACTGGCTAAATACAACCGACCTCCGTTTGACAGGCTTTCACTCTGTTCATTCCGGGTCCAATACATCCCCAAAGCTCCGCAATAATTCAAAACGCCACCTTTTACTTGCAGAAAGCCCGACAAAGGATAAAAATCATTGGAGCCTGCAGTCCAGTAGCGTCCATTATCGGTAAAAGTACCCCAATCATTTTTTATTGTCGGACGATCCCACCCTTCAGAAGGAGCCACCATATAACCAGCCGGACAAGGATCAAAAATTGTCTTTTCCTGAGGATCAGCGCCCCACAAAGCAGTTTCGATTTCTGTAGTTACAAACCAATTTTCAAAAGAAGAACTGGTTAAAAAATCAGTAGGCCTTCTGACAGCATACTCCATATTTCCGGGAGCTTCCATGACATTCCGCATCGGGTGATTATAATTCCACTGAGCGGATCCGTCCCCTACTTCATTATTATAGCGATTGGCGGCAGCAATATTATCAAACTCCGTTACCATATAAGCAGCTCTGGAAGGCAAGAAAGGATCTTTCCTTCCCCACTGATAAAGCAGTCCCCTATTATTGATATCTCCGGGAGTATTATTCAGAGCTCCTAAATTACGGTCCATCCAAATAAGTCCCCCTCCTTCTTTACTATTTATTTCTTCATCTACGACCCAAATATGCCAACTCCACAGTATCGTTCCATAGGCATCTTTCACTGCTATCACAGCATTTCCCTGAACCGAACCCGTAGAAAAATGAATTTCTCCATCCCGATAAACGGGTTGTCCACAAATAATATCCCGACTTATATTTTTATCCGCATCGTAAGTTGCTTCCCACAGTAAATCAGCATAAACAGCATGCTGAATTTCTAATCCATACTGACTGATATATTTACTTTTACCATCTGTCCCTCCATTTCCTTTGACATCTGCCCGGAAACTATAGTTACCACCGGTTTTGACGATATAACAATTAGCGGTTTCTGTTTCAGACAAATTAATCGTTCCAAGAGCAGATTGTACTACGGCAATCGAATCTTTCGCCATAGTTCCTCCATCACTAACGGAAAGGATGATCTGAGAAATTCTTTGTTGTGAATCCGGATTAGCATCAGCAATAATCGTCAATTGATTATCTTCTTCCGTGACGGTTAACCAACTGGCATTCTCAATCTTTACATTTTCCCGGTTAGCGACCATAGCTACAACAGCTGTTCCCCCCTCCCCCGGGAAAGACACATTCCATGCAGAAAGCGTAATTCTAGGTTCATTCAGGATGCCTGTGTTGTCTTCCCCATCGGAACAACTGCCAACGAGCAACGATAGACAGGCTATCATATATAATAACTTTTTCATTTTTTACTATTTTTCAAATTAATAAAGAACTATTTCCATGCAGCCGGAATTAACTCATAGTCACTTAAACCTGTACAGTTAAAGAAACATTTAGTCTTGGTTGAGGGCGTTTTAAATCCATTCTCAGTACTCCGTTCGTATAAATGAACTTTTACTCCCTCCACCAGCGTATAAGGAGATTCTCCCGTTAAAGCCGTACATCCGTTAAAAGCATTAGCAAAACTGTTTACTTTTTTACATTCATCAAAAAGACCTACTGGCACACTCGCTAAACTCGTACATCCACTAAACAAAGTTGCAAAGCCAGTGGCCTCCGTAAACGAATCCAGTAAACCTTCCGGTACTGATTTCAAATTTGTACAATTCTGGAATAGACTGGCCGAATTGTTTGCCTTAGAAACACCCGGGCAATTAAAGATATCTCCCGGAACGGTCTCGAGCTGTGCACAACCATTGAATACCCGACCAATATTGTTAACCAAGGGACTGTTTTTAAATAAACCGGCTGGAACTGTTTTCAAAGTAGCACAATTTTGGAAAGCCCCCGAAAAATTAGTACTCTTTGTAAAGGGATCAAACAAGCCTTCCGGTATAGCAGTAAGAGATGCACAACCGTTGAATATCATAGAAGTACTGGTTACTTCCGTCATCGGAGTAAATAAACCGGCCGGAATTGTTGTTATCAATTCACAATTTGAAAACAGATAGTTACAATTTGTTACTGCCGTCAATCCTTCAAACAACCCTTGCGGAATACTCTTCAATTGCTTACAATTCTGGAATAAATAACTCAAATCCGTCACTTTTGTACATCCTTGTATCAGAGAGGAAGGTATCTGAACCAGAGAAGTATAAGCAAAAGCACTGGTTAAGGTCTCTATTTCGGTACAATTGGCAAACAACTTAACCGGTACTGTAGTAATTCCGGACTGATAGAAGACGTAGCTAAAATCTTTGGCTTTTTTTGTTCTGTCAAATAATCCTTCCGGAACGACAGAAATGGCCGTACTTCCCCAGAACATTCCGCAAAAATCTTCCCCATTGATACAATTGTCGAATAAACCAGCCGGAATTTCCTTCAACACGGTTTTGTCACCACTGACAGAAGCAAAAATATATCTGAAATTGGTAGACTTAGAAGCATTCACCAATAAATTAGCCGGAATTTCTTTTAAAGAAATACATTTATTGAAAGCTGATTTAAAAGTTGTTACTTCAGAGAATGATTGGAAATCGTCTCCGGGGATAGAAATCAGATTAACACAGCCCTCCATAGCTCCCTCCATACTGATCAAACCCGTACGTCCCCAATTTATTACCCGGGTTAACAATTTAGCACTTGCATTCAGATCTGTATTACTGAGCGCCGTTACAGTACCGGAAATCTTTACTTCATAAACACCTGCTTGGGTATACTGGTGGATAGGTTTGACGGCAGTCACTTCTTGCGTCGTTCCATCGCCCCAATCAATCGTACAATTTACTGTCCCCTGAAGAGGCAGAGTAATAGGCGTATTAGCCGAAGTTGTAGTATATTCCAACACCAATAAATCATCTTCTTTACTCCATTGTATCACATCGATATAAGCCGTCGTCGTATTTTCATTGCTTCCACAGATAACCGGAATCCGACAACTACGTTGATTATCGCCGGTATTTTTTTCTACAGTCACTGTAATTTCATCCTTTCCGGCTACCGCTTTTACCCATGCCTCTGTAATCTCCCCTAACTGCCAAGCCTGATTAGCAGCTACCAGTACAGTTTCCGTCCCTCCGGCATTCATAAAAATCAATTTATCCGGCTGGAACAAAATCACCGGAATCGCTTCGTTAATAACCACCAATTCCTCCGTAGCTGCCAGCTTTCCATATCCCGCTGTTATTTTTATGATGAGAGTATCGTTCATAACCGTAGCATTCGGATCGGGAGTCAATACTAAGGTATTGTCAGCTTCCTTTTCGATTAGCAGCCAAAAACTGGGAGTTTCTGTTTTGAAAGTCCAATCTTCTCCGTTGGAATTCACCTTCACTTTACGAGGTTCAAGATTTTTAGGAGTAAAAACAATTTTATTTTGGTCTAAACTAAGCTCTGGGTCCCCGGAAGCCCGTTGATTTACATCTAAAACAGCTTTTACGGTATTTTCACCACTTCCGGCCGTAATGGTAACACTTGTATTTAAAGCTTGCTCCCCACTATTTACATCCACCGAAAGAGTAAGCCCTGTTTCGTCCTGCTCTATCTTTAACCACTGATTCCCAGGATTGTCAACAATCCAAACTCGCTGATTGGTTTCCACTGCAATACGGGATTGTCCGCCTGCAGTCTTGAAAACAACAGTTCCTTTTAAACCGTCGTTCTCTATTTGTACATTCGTATCTGTTGAGGAAATGGAAAGTGAAACAGCCTGCCCCGTAATTTCAGCCAGCTTGTCCCCTTCGTTATCACACCCTACAAACAGCAAAGCGAATATCGAAATGATAATGTATGTTAACTTATTCATATTCTAATTATTGATAAATTCATATAACTCCTTTTCGAGGAAATTAATGCACGGAAAAAACTGAAGTCATTTCTCCTGATAGAGAAGCTGATTGTCCGGAAATTCTTTTCTTTACCGGAATGACAAAGTAACGGTCCATGGCTTTGTTTCCTGCAGGTTGTTTCTTAAAAGTAATTTCACTCCCAGCTGCATAATAAAGATCACTGAAACTAGCTAAACTACTCCCGTCTTTTCCGATAATACCTAAACCAAAACCAGCTTCGAATCCCTTCAGGGTAATGGTGTTGTAATCCTCGGAAATTGTCCCCGTAACCATGGTAGATTTAACGCTACCGGTTGTCATATCCGTTGCACAAAGATAGCAGGCGTATAAGCCGTTCGTACTCATCCCCACAAAACCACCCAAAGGGATATTCATACTACCGTCTTCCGGGTTATAATAAACTTCTAACTCCATTCCGTTTAAAATCAGATCCCGAATCACATAAGTATCTTTTACAACTCCTTCCTGAATTGTAAAACTAACATAGGATCCAGCAGCTATATTCTGACCGCCAAGTACCCACTGATTGGAATAAAGATCCCAATTTCCCACCATAGCTAAATAAGGATTTTCAGCAACAGTATATTGAGTAAGAGTAAAGGTTACAGTTTTTACATTATCTTCCAGTCCTGCTGATACAGTAATGCGGGCTGTTCGTTTATCCCCATTATTTTCACCTGCACTTAAGGTGAAAGTATTTGTTTCTTTATGGATAACTAACTCACACCAATCAGCATCTGAATCGACTGTCCAAGGATAATTAGAGGAAACACTCAACGTAAGAGAACCTCCATAAGAATCGAATCCAAACGCCTCGTCCGAAGGAATCAACGCTAATGTTGTCTCCAGACCACTTTCCTGAATAATGTCAATAGTCGCGTTTACCTCACCCTTAATCTCGACAGTAGTCTTTTTTACGGACAAGTCTGTGTTTCGAGGAGCATGGATTAAAATACCATCGACTTTCTTCGTAACGGTAAACCATTCTGCATCGCCGCCCTGAACCAGAATATCCCAGTCAAAACCGCTTGCAACAACCGAAATCGTTTGGTCACCGCCCGAAGCACCAAAGGTACAACTTGTTGAAGAGAGCTGAAGACGTAAATCGTCTTCATCAGAACAAGCTGAAAACAAGACAAATGCGACAAAAAACCACCCTGCCGCCAACTGTTTAAGTGCTTTCATAAATAAGATTTTTGATATTTGTAAATATTAATTGAAATCTCAAAAATAAATAAATTATAGGTAAGAAATTCTTTTTTTAAGATTTTTTTGAGATTTTTGATGACATTATTTAACATTATTTCAAATGTTTATCTAAGTAAATTTACATAAATTAATTTAATAATCTCTTTTCCAATTTCATTTGTTCCTTGATTAATATCCTTTTATCCTTCATTTAATTAACAAAAATCTCCACTTCTCTTTTTATTTACGTGTAAAAAATGTACGATGAATTACCTTCCGTATATATTCTCAAAAAGGATACCCAGCAGAAAAGTAGAAAAATAGTAAATTTCATCCCTCCTTACGCTTCTTTCTTAATTTTAGACTTTTTTAATTAATCCCCTTAAACTAATGGCCTATTTTTTGCGTATATGAGCATAAATTAATAAACAGAAGAATATCCAGCCGGGCAGGCCCCGGATATAAAAAATTTAATAACTAATAAACTTACCATTATGAAAAAATTATTTTTTCTTTTACTTATGGGAATTCTTATGATGCCAGCTACAGAAATTTTGGCACAGACGCAAACACAAACCCATACCCAAGAACTGACCAAAAAACAAATTCGTCAGATAAAACGGGATCAAAGGCGCCACGCCAGACAAGTCGCCAATCAACAAGCTTTTAATGCAGCCGTTGAAGCGTTGAAAGATAACAATTGGGTATTGATGGCCAATACTTTATACGGTCCTCGGGGAAATTCAATTCCTGTATCGGATAATACCAATTTTATCCAATTCAAAGACAATAAAGTATATCTACAATTGGCATTTACAGGCATAGCCGGACCGAATGGCTTGGGAGGAATTACGGTAGAAGGAACTCCTTCGAATATCAGTTCGCAAACGGATAAGCACGGAAATATTACCTATTCTTTCAATGTAATGGGAACAGCTATTACAGCACAAGTCATTATAAATTTATCCTACGGCGACAATTATGCACAAGCTACCGTATATCCCATGATGAATAATAATAATCTGACATTCTCGGGGATTTTAGTACCGACCGATCAATCCAGCATTTTCAAAAGCGGATTTATCAGCTATTGATGTGAAGGTTTTGACAAGTTGAAAAGAAATTACCCCCTTCCTTGTAGGACAGAAGAACAGCTTTTCAAACCGAATTAGCAAGATCGTTTTATCTTTTGATAAGCGGAAATGCCATTCAAAGCCATCAAAAACAATCAGGGTTTTACCCTATAAATTAAGGAAAGCGCTAATCTGTTCCGGAAAGGAATACAATCTCCCCAGAGGCAATATTTCACCTTTGGGGAGAATTTTTTAACGGGCTAAGATTATACGTACTTCCCCATAGGAATCTGCATCTCCATCGCTCTGCACTCTCGCCCGTATATAGCATTCATTATTTCCGGTTGCTCCTTCAGGAATTTGAAAATAAAAAAAGTTATCCCGGTTCACGTCTCCGGTTGTCCCGTTCTGCACGACTTTACACACCTCTTTCCCATCAGCGACCAGAGTGACTTCACTAATATCCAATTTACGGGCACCCCGGACATATTCAAACAATATCCCTCGCAAAACAGGCAATTTCTCTGCCGGAATATTATAAATCACGTCTTTCCATGTGGTAGAAACATCCGAAGGCGTCCAATAACCGATAACAGTTTCCTCTTCCTTGAAAGTCTCTACCTCTTTCGCTTTTTGTATCCATCGGATAGCCGCCTCTACCGGATCAGCATAAGGAGTCATCGGACTTACCCCTTTTTTCTGCGTTACCCAGTCGCTCTCCCAGGAAGCTAAATCGTACTTACTCCCCGTTTCTTTACAGCGAAAGTATTCCCGCCAACGAGGTAAATAATAATCCCGGATTAAACCAGACCAAAGCTTACAAGCATAGTCACTGACAGGAGGCCCCCAAATTGTAACGATCCTGCGGGCATTCATCTCGTAGTAATCTTTCAATTTTTCTGTATCACCGTGTTTTCGGGCAAAATCAATCCACCGCTGCAAACGGTATACCGGATGAGATTCTAATAAAGAATCCAGTCCTTCCCCTAATTCTTCAAATTGCTGCTGCATTTTCAATGCATCTGCGGTATTTCCATACAGATAAGACTTTCCTATAGCACTGGCCAAAGCCTCCATTTTTCCTCCTAAATAAAAAGCGGTCATTTCCAAGAAATCGGCCTTAAACAACGGACTTTCCGTCATTTTCGGAGCACATTCTGCCATTTTTTCTACAGCCCGGTAAAAATTAGAATCTGTATTAACCGTCCCTTTACCGGAACGTCCCGGCCGCAACTGCCAAAGGAAACGCGGATGATCGGTAAACGTACCGTAAACCGATTTACACAATCCCTCCCACACCTCATCCATTTCCGGACAAGTCTTTCCATACCGGCATAAAGAATAATCCTTCAACCACTGCTTTACATTTATTTCTGAAGAACTCCAACCGGCATCGCAAATCATTTCATAGACAACTTCATTGTTTTCCGTTCCTTCCGGAGCCATTCCAAAGCCAAACAAACGTCCGCGGTTGGGAGAATTCAACGCCTCCAGATGCCCGTTTGCATAAAAAGAAAGGATACCGGTAGCGCCCGTTTTTCCACCCATATTCGGAATGACACTATACACCCACAATTTATTGAAAAAACCTTTGTAAAACTCCCAGTTCATTCCATTTCCCCATACATTTTTATTGTAATCCGCCGCTAAATCCAAAAGCATCATTTTATCATCCGGGACCTTACTTACTAAAGCCTGCAAGGTTTCATAATCCCAAATATCTCTTTGATAACCAAACATCCATCCTTGCATCACCCACACGGCATCCGGATTACCGGCTTTAATACCTTTGTATACCTGCTTTCCGTAAAATGCCAACATATCGTATCTTTCTTTTGTTCCGATAGGAGGAAAAGGCACATCCATTTCATTAAAGCTATCCGCCAAATAAAAATCATTTTTACCGAATTCCTTTTCCCACTCTTCGATAAACAATTGTCCGATTCGGGTAAATAATTCCTCTTCCGGCGAAAGCATCCAATTGTGGAAACCGGCCCAAGTGGTTTCGATAATCTTTACATCCGGATAAAGTCTTTTCAAGGCCAAAGGTACAAATCCGGCAAAAGCAGGACAAATGGGCTTCATACCCAACAATTTCATCCGTTTTAAAATCTTATGCTGTAACTCAACCTGATCGGAATGCCATTCTACAGGCATCGGTCCGTCAATCTGAGAAATATTTCCCATCCGCATCCAAGGTAAATGAGCCGGTCCTACAAAATAAGACTGGATTTCCTCCTCTGTCAATCCCAGTCTTTTCCAAACCCTTGCCGTAATTGCTTCATTTGCCACCAAAGCCAAAGGCATATCCACCCCATGCAAAGCCATCCAGTCGATTTCTTCCTCCCAACGCTGCCAATCCCAATAAGGAAGAGTATAACCATAAGTGACCACATTGTAATAATAATGACGCGGGAAAGGAGAAACGACCCGTTTCTCCATATTTTCCGGTAAAGAAGCCGGAAAAATACAGCGATTTCCAGACCATGCCGAAATACCGGCATGATTGGACTTGATAAAATCGTAAAATCCCCGACAAAGTGCTACGCCACTACTTCCCCGGATTTCCAGTTCACCATTGCGGACTTTTGTTTCGAAAACATCACAATTATTCTCTTTGTCAATAAAAGAGAGTTTTAACTTCGCCGGAAACTCTCCAGCAAATCGATGAATCACTTCCCGGGCTTCCCGTATAGAATTTTGTGCATACAAGCACGAAGAAGAAGCTAAAATAACGGATAATAGGAAAATACGTAACATATTGGAAAAAGATTTAATTTTTCCAAAGATACTAAAAAATGGTAAGAGTATTCTTCTTCCCCTTATTTTTAAGAGGAAGAAGAACGGTACAAGGATGTGCCTGCTTCAAGAAAAGTTTTTATCGAGCCGGTTCCAGTTCTACCGTAAAATGACGCATAATCGGGAATTCTTTTGTAATGACATATCCCCTGTCTATCTGTTCTCTTCTGTCGAACACATTTTTCAGGGCAGCTGCGATAACATCCATATGATTATTGGTATAAGTACGTCTGGGAATAGCCAAACGCAACAATTCCAATTTCGGATAACGATTTTCACGGGTTACCGGATCCCGGTCAGCTAAAATAGATCCGATTTCTACACCCCGGATTCCAGCTTCCAGATACAGCTCTATTCCCAAAGTCTGAGCAATAAATTCTTCTTTAGGAACATGCGTCAATACTTTTTTAGCGTCTACAAAAATGGCATGTCCGCCGGCAGGCCGTTGATAAGGGATACCATATTCATCCAATTTTGCTCCTAAATATTCCACCTGACGAATACGGGTTTCCAGATATTCAAATTCTGTACCTTCATCCAAGCCCTGAGCCAAAGCATTCATATCCCGGCCTGACATTCCTCCATACGTAATGAATCCTTCGTTCATGATACAAAACATCTGACATTTTTTCCACAATTCCTCGTTTTTAAAAGCCACAAAACCACCCATATTGACGATGGCGTCTTTTTTAGAAGACATCGTCATAATGTCGGCGTAAGAGAACATTTCCTTCACAATTTCTTTGATCGTCTTATGCTCATAGCCTTTTTCACGCGTCTTGATAAAATAAGCATTTTCAGCAAAACGGGCAGAATCAATCTGTAAATTAACTCCATATTTTTTGCAAAGCGCAGAAACCTCCCGGATGTTTTGCATAGAAACCGGTTGTCCGCCGGCCGTATTATTCGTCACCGTCAATACTACTGCCGGTATTTTTTCTTTGGGATATTTTTTCAGAACAGCCTCCAATTTAGCCGGATCCATATTGCCTTTAAAAGGAATTTCCAACTGAGTGTCGGCAGCTTCATCTATCGTACAATCCAAAGCAATAGCTTTCCGGAATTCGATATGTCCTTTCGTCGTATCGAAATGAGAATTACCCGGTAAAATATCTCCTTCTTTGATAAGGGTAGAATACAACACATTTTCAGCAGCCCGTCCCTGATGGGTCGGCAAAAAATAATCAAAGCCCAATATTTCCCGGATTGTATTCTTCATTTTATAATAAGAACGGGCTCCGGCATAACTTTCATCTCCGAGCATCAGTTCAGCCCATTGTTTATCACTCATAGCCCCTGTACCCGAATCTGTCAGTAAATCGATAAAAACCTGATCACTTTTCAGATTAAAGAGATTATATTTAGCCTCTTTTATCCATTTTTCCCGTTCTTCACGGGTACTCTTGCGGATGGTCTCCACCATCTTGATTCGAAATGATTCTGCAAATGGTAATTCCATAATAATATTGTTTTAGGTTATAAATCTTAGTCTTTAAAATCGATATATATCGTACAAAAGGTTATGCTGAACATTCCTCCCGCACAAATAAACAAGTAAATGATTACAGATGAGTTTCAGATGATAAACTCATCCCGCTTTTTGATGTTTAAAAAAAGCCTGTTTGAAAGTATAATCCTCAATCGATGCATACGATTGCAAATATATAAAAATAAAAAAGGAAATCTAAATTACCGATTTCCTTTTTTAATTTTCAAAACGATGATTTTTTCTTTTTTTCCGGACTCTTACTATTTTTGGCAGAGCGGGCATGGAAGGCTCCCCCTCCTTTGGGCCGACCTTTTTGATAAATAATATTAGCCGTCTGTATCTTTTCTTCATCCAGCAAGACATCCGAAATTTCCAGTCTTTCCGGCAAAGCTTGTAAGTCGATTTTTTGGCCAATCAGTTGCTCAATCATTTCGATCCGTTCTTCTTCCTTGGGAGATACCAGGCTGATCGCCACCCCTTCTTTACCAGCACGAGCCGTACGTCCGATCCGGTGTACATATTCTTCCGGCAAAGCCGGTATATCAAAATTGACGACATGTGACACGTCCTGTATGTCAATTCCCCTGGCAGCTACATCCGAAGCGATCATAATCCGGGATCTTCCTTCCCGAAAAGCTCTCAAAGCATTCAAGCGGGTATTTTGAGCTTTATTCGAATGAATGACACTCAGTTCGTCTTTCCAGTAATCCGCTAATTTATCTGTGATCCGATCGGCATTTTTCTTACTTTCCGTAAACACCATCACCCGGCTATATTCTTCTTTATCCGCCAAAAGCAACTTTAAAAGATTGATTTTCGTCATAATATTCGGAACATCATAACGCAACTGCAACACAGTATCAACAGGAGTTGCCTGGGGAGCGACTTCCACTTTCACCGGGGCAACCATAAATTCAGAAGCCAAGGCCGTGACTGCAGTTGAAAAGGTAGCCGAAAACAATAACGTCTGATGTTTTTCCGGAATGACTTCCAGAATACTCCGTAATTGCGGCATAAACCCCAAATCCATCAAACGGTCGGCCTCGTCTACCACAACTGTTTTTACCAAAGGCGTACGAAGCATACCATTCATATAAATATCCATAAACCGACCGGGGGTGGCAACCAGTAAATCTACTCCCTCATACACCGCATTTTGCTGAGTCCGGATATTTGTACCCCCATATATCCCCACACAACGGATATCCATATATTCTGTCAACAATTCTACACTTTCGCATACCTGTACAACCAGTTCCCGCGTCGGAACAATCACGATGGCACGCGGATATTTTCCCTGTGCATAGTGCAATTTCATCAGAATGGGGATCAGATAAGCCAATGTTTTGCCCGTACCTGTACGAGCAATTCCGATCATATCTTTTCCCGAACGAATCACCGGAAAAGCTTCTCTTTGTATAGGAGTAGGTTCTTCAAATCCAGCCTCTGCCAAAGCATCCAATATCTGTTTACTTATATTCAAATCTGTAAAAGCCATAAAAATAACGATTTATAATTTAGTCCTAAAACGGCTATAAATTTGTCAGCCTGTTCAAAAGCCAGCCGGTTCAAGTACCCCGTTAGTAGATCCTCATACATTTTTCACTACTAAACTTTTGAGCGCATATCATTCTACCAAACTTCCGGTATTTCATGGGGCAAAGATAGGAAAAAAAACACCACACAAAAATTCAATTCTATTAACAAAGAAAAACATCAAATTAAAAGATTATAAATCAAAACCTTATTCTGGACTTTCCAGAGAATTGCATTTTTTAGATGAGAGCGCAAACGTTTTATTTGGTTTTCTCAGAATTAAGTTATACATTTATTCCACTGAATAACCATTAAACTAGTAAAAATATGACAACAATGACATTCAATGAATTGAGGAGAATCAAAGATCAATTACCCTCAGGTAGCATGCAACGGATTGCAGATGAATTAGGCATTGATGTTGAAACGGTTCGTAACTATTTCGGTGGAGATAATTATGACGACGGAAAAGCAGTCGGCCTGCATTACGAAAAAGGCCCGGAAGGGGGAATTGTCCAAATCGATGATACAACCATTCTAGAAAAAGCAAAAGAAATGCTTGCAAATTAATTTAATCCGGGAGCTTCACTGACAAAAGCTCCCGGATCTTTTTTATGACAAAGAGAGGGTTCTTTTGTCCCACCTTTTTCCTCTCCCTGAAAGCTTGTTATTCGGGTTCTCTTTTCTTCCTGTCCGTAAATCGATTTTTTTATCTATTTTTGCAGCCAACAAATATCTATGGGATGAACAGCATTACATTAAAAAATGGAAAAGACAAATCCATCTTCAGATACCATCCCTGGATCTTTTCAGGAGCTATCGATCGGATAGAAGGAAAAATTCAGGAAGGGGACCTCGTCAAAGTATATAATGCAGAAAAAAAATTTCTAGCCATCGGACATTATCAGATCGGCTCTATCGCTATCCGTATCCTCAGCTTTAAAGACGAAGAAATAAATGATGCGTTCTGGACAAACCGGCTTTACAAAGCCTATCAGATGCGATGCGCTTTGGGACTCTGTAATTCAGCGGATAATAATGTATACCGTTTGGTACACGGCGAAGGAGATGATTTGCCGGGATTAGTGATAGACATGTACGCCGGAGTAGCCGTCATTCAATTTCACTCTGTCGGTATGTACCTTCAAAGGGAAACCATTGCCCGGGCTTTAGTCGAAATCATGGGAAATAAAATTACCGCTATTTACGATAAATCAGAAGCCACTCTCCCTTATAAAGCAGCCATTGAACCGGAAAACGGTTATTTATATGGAAAAACTGAAAACTTCATAGCACAGGAAAACGGATTAAAATTTCATGTGGACTGGCTGGAAGGACAAAAAACCGGCTTTTTCATCGACCAACGGGAGAACCGGAGGTTACTCGAAAAGTATGCAAAAGATAAATCGGTTTTAAATATGTTTTGCTATACCGGAGGTTTTTCTTTTTATGCTATGCGGGGCGGAGCCAAACAAGTACATTCGGTAGACGTATCTGCAAGAGCCATCGAATTAGCAAACCGGAATGTAGAACTGAATTTTCCCAAAGACACACGGCACGAAGCCTTTGCAGAAGAAGCATTCAAATTTCTGGAACATTCTTCCAACCAATACGATATAATTATTCTGGATCCTCCGGCCTTTGCCAAACACCAAAATGTCCTGAATAATGCCATCCAAGGATACAAAAAACTAAACCGGAAAGGTATTGAAGTAATCAAACCGGGAGGAATTCTCTTCACTTTTTCCTGCTCCCAGGTAATGACCAAAGATCTATTCAGACAAACGGTATTTACAGCCGCAGCCAATACCGGCCGGAAAGTTAAAATTCTTCATCAGTTGACTCAACCGGCTGATCATCCGATCAGTATTTATCATCCGGAAGGAGAATATTTAAAAGGACTGGTATTATACGTAGAATAAACAAAGTCCGGCACTTGACGCGACCGGACCCGACTTTATCATATGCTTGAAAAATCAACAAAGTTGTTTTGCCGCTTCTATTACTTCTTCTGCCAAAGCATTGGCTGCCGCTTCATCTTTTGCTTCCGAATAAATCCGAATAATCGGTTCGGTATTGGATTTACGAAGATGTACCCAACCCCTTTCGAAATCGATTTTCACTCCGTCGATATCCGTCACTTTTTCCCGGGCATATTTTACCTTTAACCCCTCCAGGATTTTATCCACATTTATTGCAGGTGAAAGCGTAATCTTATTTTTCGAAATAAAATACTGGGGGTAATCTTTCTTCAATTCCGTCATCTTCTTGCCTTCTGCTACATAATGGGATAAGAATAATCCTACTCCAACCAAAGCATCCCGTCCGTAATGACTTTCGGGATAGATCACACCACCGTTTCCTTCCCCTCCGATGACAGTATGGGTTTCTTTCATCTTCGCCACGACATTAACTTCTCCCACAGCCGCTGCGTTGTATTGCTGACCATATTTTTCCGTAATGTCTTTCAACGCCCGGGACGAAGACAAATTGGAAACGGTATTTCCGGGAGTGTGTTTCAATACATAATCAGCTACCGCTACCAAGGTATATTCTTCTCCGAACATTTCTCCGTTTTCACATACCAAAGCCAGGCGATCGACGTCCGGATCGACAACGATTCCCAGATCCGCATGACATTCCTTCAGCTTTGCCGAGATTTCCGTCAGATTTTCGGGGATAGGCTCCGGATTATGCTGGAACTTCCCTGTCGGTTCACAATTCAATTCTATAATCTCTTTGACACCTAAAGCCTTTAGTAAACGTGGAATAACAATCCCTCCTACGGAATTGACAGCATCCACCACGACTTTCAGATCAGCCTTAGCAATAGCCTCCCGATTTACTAACTTCAAATCCAACACATGCTGAATATGATAATCTGTATAATCCTTCTCCGTCACCACACCTAAATCATCCACTTCGGCATATTCGAAATTTTCTTTTTCCGCCAATTCCAAAACCTGGGCTCCGTCAGCAGCAGTAAGAAATTCTCCTCTATTATTCAATAATTTTAAAGCGTTCCATTGCTTGGGATTATGACTGGCTGTTAGAATTATACCGCCATCCGCATGTTCTGCTGTAACCGCAATTTCTGTAGTAGGGGTTGTAGCCAGACCGATATTTACCACATCATGCCCCAATCCACTTAAAGTTGCCGATACCAATTTAGCATACATATCTCCCGAAATCCGGGCATCCCTTCCCATTACAATTTTAGCTCTTTTCTTGCCTGCTCCTTCCTTTAACCAAGTTGCATATGCAGAAACAAATTTAACAATATCCAGCGGAGTCAGATTATCCCCGGGAAAGCCACCGACCGTCCCACGAATACCTGAAATAGATTTAATTAGAGTCATTGGATTTCAGATTTTAAATTAAAAACGGAGAATCACCCCTTGCTATATAAAATTCACAGAGAAATACTCCTTCCCTCCTTTTGCCTTCAGTACAAGGCTAAAAAAAGCTGCACATTCCTTCGAAAGTACAGCTTTATATCTATCAGATTATGGCCTTATAACCTTCAGCATCCAATAAATTATCCAATTCTGAAGGATCACTTATCTTAATTCGGATAATCCAACCTTTTCCATAAGGGTCTTTGTTGACTAATTCCGGTTCTCCTTCCAGGTCAGGATTGAATTCCAGAATTTCACCACTTACCGGTAAATACAAATCAGAAACCGTCTTCACAGCTTCAACAGTACCGAAAGTATCTCCTTCTGCAAGGGTCTCTCCTTCTGTATCGCATTCTACGAAAACGATATCGCCCAATTGACTCTGAGCATAGTCTGTAATACCAATTACAGCTTCCTCACCTTCAACACGAATCCATTCATGTTCTTTAGTGTACTTTAATTCTGCGGGTACGTTCATTATCTTAAAAATTTTTTAATTTAGTAATAATTGTGACCTCAAAGTTAAATAAAAAATTTAATAAGCAATTTAACACACCATATATTTTTCAGCACTTCTTTATGAAAAGACTGAGGAGCTTGCTATCAAGAGATTAGAAACATTCGAAAAAAACAGAAAAACAGAAAACAT
>OLIW01000327.1_pt1 | contig 57882 bp, 57 predicted proteins | sample 1601321 | NCBI WGS metagenome assembly OLIW01 (sample SAMEA2452114, study PRJEB22498) | human gut metagenome
AGTTCAGGAAAAAGACGAGGAATTGTCGAAGGTAACTCAGGAAAAGGATGAGGAATTGACAAGAATAACTCAGGAAAAAGATAGTGAAATCGCTCGATTAAAAGCCTTACTTGCAGCAAAGGAAAATAACTAATTAGCACAGCAGGAGAAGTTATCATCTAGAGCGGGCGCAGGAAGCGCCCGCTCAAACTAATATGTAAGCAAGAAATTCCAACACCGATTGAAACTATATTTGCAGTTTCCTATAATTTTATCCCAATTCCTTTTTGTGCTTCACAAAAAATGCACTTTGTTTTTCTCGTCCCAGCGTCTGCCAGTCACCATCCTTACAAATTAAATCCTGCGTAGAACCCAAGTAATCCGGAATTGGTTTCGTATCTGAAAAATAGCAGTTATTATACCACTCCGGGTCCTTCCATTGCCGATATAGAGTTATTCCGTCCAAACGAACAATCTCTTTATCCTTAATTTTTTTCCACTTCTTTTCCATGTCTTTTTCTTTAACATAATGTGTAGCAACCAGATAATCCGGCATTTCCGATGCCAACAAATCAACTGTATCCGGCACCCTTTCCTCCAGATAGCCAAACAGGTATCCATTTCGGTAAGTAACTTGTGAGTAAGGCACTTCATATTCTGCCTTCTTTTTGAGCGAATAATCGTATTTCAGCAAATAATACTTTAATGCTCTTCTTTCAATAAGTACATAAAGATACTTTTCGCTGGCTGTTATCATCCATGGGGCTTCAGAAAGCCCTGTTTCTCGAAGCGGTTCATTTTTTTCATTTCCCACAACGAGTTTAACCCCATCATAAGTATCACCAATCCATGCAGTCCCATGAGGTGTCTTAATGTAGTTTCTCCCATACTCAATTCCGTATTCTATTGGTGGCTTTAATAAATCACAGCCGGCAAGCAGCATCACCAAAAGCAAACTCACACATGCAATATGTATCTTTTGTCCTTTAAAAATTTTCTTCATAATCCCCCCTTACTCTATACTTACTACGAATTTTTCTTCATCCGATAATATAGTATTTTTTTCCGTCACTTCAAAATATTTTCCAGAGCTATTTTTTACCGGGCTTATGCTGCTTCCTTTTTTTATATCTCCCCATGCATAGATCTCTCCATAATGGGAGCAGTTAAATATTTTCTGTGTCTTTTTTGCATTCAAAAGAGCCTGTGTATAAATTGCATTTTCTTTTCGGTAAATCACTTCTTTTGAATTTGCCAAACCAAGCATTTCTCCATTCGTAAATGTTTGCAAAATTTTAAACTTCTTACTTTTAAAATAATAGCAAAAAGTGAATGCCTTTTTTATATCTTTCAAATCAATTCCTTTATACATGTTATAAACCCAGCCATCCTTAAAAACATTGCAATAGCCATATATGTTATCACCATCCTGTAACATACTCATGTCGAATTTTTCATTCGTCAAATTCAACTCTTTCAAAATTTTGTTCTGTTTTTTTCTGCTGAAAGTATATGGTTCTGCTGTGTATCCATCCTGCTCTATTCCGGAAGAACAAATTTCTCTCCCGCAAAATAAAGGAATTGTTTTATTATTAGAAAAATATGGCACATCATGACGTAAATCATCTTCATGCCTATATAAAACAACAGAACCGACTTTCTCCTTCTTTTTTTTCGTAGAAATTTTATTCCATTGATTTTTCCAATTCTCTTCCTTAACATAATGTGTTGCCTCAATATAACGTGGCGTGAGATAAAAAAATACACGGTCATAATCTTCATTGCCATCATCATACCCAAACAAGTACCCGTCTTTATAATATATATTATGGTACATTGTGTGATTGACTTCTTTTAAATTCATTTGCAAATCATACCGGCAAATAATTCTTACGTCCGCTGTTTTTTCACTAGCCATTACTTCTACTACAACATAAATCCAATTGTCACTAGCAATTATTTGATTTACATTTGCATTCTTGTATGGCAGCGCAATATTTTTGATTATCTTTGGCTTATCATTTACCATTTCCCCATAACAAATATTTCCACTCTCTGAATTATAAACAACAATATGATTTCCAATTTTAACCGAATCAGCTCTATTTAACACGTCAAATAAATCTGTCTCTTGATTATTTGTGTCCGAATTTGAACAGCCGGCAAGCAGCATCACCAAAAGCAAACACACACATGCAATATGTATCTTTCGTTCCTTGAAAATGTTCTTCACAAATTAACCTCCTGCTCTAAATACTTTCATCCGCAAATACCTGCCAAACTTACACTACAAAAAGGCAAGCTGACCAAAGCCAACCTGCCTTTCTGGTTTTACGCTTTTAACACATTATAATATTCGCCAAGAATTACTTCCTCTAACACCGCTCTCATACCACTATGAATCGGATGTGCAACATCACGGTATTCACCATTTGGCATTTTCTTGTTCGGCATTGCAACAAATAAGCCCCGCTCTCCTTCAATTACCTTAATATCATGAATGGCAAATGCCTCATCCAAAGTAATCGAAGCAACCGCTTTCATTTTCGCATTCCCGTCCACAATCCGGACGCGAACATCTGTTATCTGCATCGTATCCTCCCTTCATCTGTACGCTACATTACATAACGCTCATTCCTCTCCTGAATGATTTTAACATCATCCGGACTTCCGACATAGTTGGAATTTGCCCGAATGGTTCCATGACTCTCTACGATGCAATTTTCAATATAAGTGTTATCCCCAATGTAGACTTCATTTAAAATTATCGAGTTTCGTATTGTACAATTGTTGCCTATATAAACTTCCTTAAACAAAACGGAATCTTCAACCTCACCATTGATGATACAACCACTTGACACAAGGCTGTTCTTAACTTTTGCGCCAACATTGTATTTAGCCGGAGGTAAATCCTCAATTCTTGATGCAATCTGTGGGTATTCATTAAAGAAATACTCTCTTGTTTTGCGGTCTAAGAAATCCATATTTGTCTTAAAATAGGAATCAACCGTTGTTACATTGCTCCAATAGGAGTCCAACGGATAGGCATAAAATTTCTTGATTCCTTTGTAACGGATAAAAATATCCTTTACCAAATCGAATCCATCTTCCGCCCCTGCACGCTCAATCATCTCAATCAACTGTCTGCGGCGGATTACATAGATTCCGGTAGAAACCAGCGTTTTCGAAGTCACAAGCGGCTTCTCTTCAAACTCGGTCACCCTGCCTTCGATGTCAACCGATACGACACCAAACCGGCTCGGGTCATCTACCGTTCCCAAGTCCTTCGTCACGATGGTAACATCAGCATTTTTCTCAATGTGATATTCCAAAAGTTTATTCATATCCATCTTGTATACACAGTCACCGGATGCAATAATTACATACGGCTCATGACTTGATTTCAAGAAATCAATGTTTTGCGCAATGGCATCTGCGGTTCCGCGGTACCAATAACTATTGTCATGGGTCTGTGTCGGTGTGAATACAAACAAACCGCCTTTTTTACGTCCAAAGTCCCACCATTTTGATGAGTTCAAGTGCTGTGTCAACGACTTTGAATTGTACTGCGTAATGACACCAACTTTGTTAATCCGGGAACTGGACATGCTGCTAAGTACAAAATCGATGCTGCGGTATCCACCGGCAATCGGCAGTGCTGCTGTCGCACGATTTTTTGTCAGTTCTTTCATGCGGGCACTGGACCCACCTGCTAAAATCAATCCTATTGCTCTCATTACATGTCACCTGCCTTTATCAAAGTTTCGCCACCTGCTAAGGTGTTATCCGGGTAATCTTCAATGGTTGTCTTACCCGCTATGGCAGTGTTTTTACCGATGGTAACGCCATCCGGAATCACGGTTTTTTCGCCAACCGTAACCAAGTTAAAGGCATAGACATCCGGCTTTAGTTTGTTTGGAATGTTGTCTTCGCCCGCACCGAGCACGCAATTTTCTCCAATTATCGAACCCTCTGCAATAATTGCACGGTCAAGAACGGTATTTTTACCAATTCTCGCAGAATTCATAATAATCGAATCACGCACTACAGCGCCTTCCTCAATGACAACATCCGAACCAATCACAGAGCTATGTACTTCTCCGTAAATCTCACAGCCGTCACCCATAATGGCTTTGTCAATCACAGCATCTCCTGCAATATACTGTGGACGAATCCATTCGTTACTTGTGTAAATCTTCCAAAACTCTTCGTACAGGTTAAATACCGGAATCAAGTCAATCAATTCCATATTTGATTCCCAGTACGAACCAAGCGTACCAACATCCTTCCAGTATCCATTGTACTCAAAGGCAAAAATGCGGTCGCCCCTTTCGTGGCAGTAAGGTAAAATATGTTTACCAAAGTCACAGCCCTTCTGGTCTTTCAACTGAATCAGGGCTTCTTTTAACACCGGCCATGAGAATATGTAAATACCCATAGATGCCAGATTACTGCGTGGATGCTCCGGTTTTTCCTCAAATTCCAAAATACGATGGGTATCATCTGTAATACAGACGCCAAACCGGCTTGCCTCTTCAATCGGCACCGGTATCGTCGCCATCGTAATGTCCGCGTGATTTGCCTTATGGAAATCAAGCATTACCTGATAATCCATCTTGTAAATATGGTCACCACCAAGAATTAATACATAATCCGGGTTGTAATACTCCATATAATTCAAGTTCTGGTAAATCGCATTTGCGGTTCCGGTGTACCACTCGCTGCTTGTGCTTCTCTCATACGGCGGCAGGATTGACACGCCCCCAATATTGCGGTCAAGGTCCCATGGAATTCCAATGCCGATATGAGTATTCAGCTTCAACGGCTGATACTGTGTCAGCACTCCAACGGTATCGACTTCCGAGTTGATACAATTACTCAACGGAAAATCAATGATTCGATACTTTCCCCCAAAAGCAACAGCAGGTTTTGCTACATTTGCAGTCAAGACCCCCAGTCTTGACCCTTGCCCCCCAGCAAGTAACATGGCTATCATTTCTTTTTTGATCATGTTATCACCCCTGTTGTTAATATTGTAAAATAAGTATACCACATTGTTTAAGTTTTGTGAATATTTTTCACAAAATATTTTCTTATGATTCTTTGATTTTGTACATTTTGCACAAATATCGTGTGAAAATCTTAAGCATATTCACCTTTTTCCTTGTATTTTCTCCCCTGTCTATATATAATGAATCTGAGGAAACATAATTTTGTTTCCAAATAATAGAAGGAAGGGTGTCATTTATGTACGAAATCGACTTTACACATCCGGGAAAGATTCATTTTATTGGAATTGGCGGCATTAGTATGAGCGGGTTCGCCGAGCTGCTTCATTCCATGGGCTTTACCATTACCGGTTCCGACTGGCATGAAAGCAAAATCACAAAACATTTGGAATCTCTCGGCATACAAGTAGTATATGGACAAAAAGAAGAGAATATTACAAAAGATATCGATTTGGTTGTCTATACCGCAGCAGTTAAAAAGACCAATCCGGAATATCAGGCGGCTGAAAAATTAAATCTTCCGCTGATGGAGCGCGCAGTTATGGTTGGGCAGGTAATGAAAAATTATTCTTCCGCCATTGCCATTGCAGGAACACACGGAAAAACAACGACCACTTCGATTGCTTCCCACATCTTTTTGGCAGCAAACCTTGACCCGACAATTTCCGTCGGCGGTATTTTAGAAGCAATCGGCGGCAACATCCGCATCGGTCACTCCAAGCATTTCATTACGGAAGCTTGTGAATACACGAATAGTTTTCTTCACTTTTTCCCTACTGTGGGAATGATACTTAATATAGAAGAAGACCATATGGACTTTTTCCATGACCTTTCTGATATCCGTCACTCTTTCCATTTATTTGCGAAACGGATTCCGGAGCATGGTACATTAATTATCAATGCGGATATTGAAAATTATGAAGAAATTACAGAGGGACTTTCCTGCCGTGTTATCACATACGGATTAGAAAATAAAGACGCTGATTTTACAGCTGAAAACATCACTTACAATGACCTTGGATGCGGCACCTTTGACGCAGTTGTACAAGGAGAAGTAAAGGGGCATTTCCATCTGTCCGTAGTCGGCAGACACAACGTTTCCAATACCCTTGCCTGCTTAGCGTTAGCCTCTCTCTATGGCATTGATGACGGCACCGTCCAGAAAGCATTGACTACATTCCACGGCGCAGACCGCCGCTTTGAATACAAAGGTGAGAAAAACGGATTTACCATTATTGATGACTATGCTCATCACCCGACGGAAATCCGAGCAACACTCACAGCAGCGAAAAATTATCCGCACAAAACGTTATGGTGTGCCTTCCAGCCGCATACCTACACACGCACCCGCGCCTTTTTAAAGGATTTTGCCTCTGCTCTTTCTCTGGCAGATAAAGTAATCTTAGCAGACATTTATGCGGCGCGTGAAAAAGACCCGGGAGATATTTCTTCTGCTGACCTTGCAAGAGAATTGGAAAAACTCGGAAAGGAAGTTCACTATTTACGCAGTTTTGACGAAATCGAAAAATTTATTTTAAAAAATTTAGTCAACGGCGACCTGTTGATAACTATGGGTGCCGGAAACATAGTAGAAATTGGTGAAAATCTTCTGAATAACTAAGTTATGAACGTTATCCACAACCTTATCAACATTCAGTCGAAAGATACGGTTGTGGATATTTTTTTGTTCAAAAAAAAATGTGAATAAATTGCATTTTTTACTTGACAAGCTCAACCAACGTAATTTCGGCACATTGACCCACTCTTTCTACCAGAATAGTCTGTTTGTGGTTTTGTTATGAACATTATGCACATTATCAACAGATAAATTCTACATGAAATGTATGCACATTTGCAATTTGCAACTGTTTTTTCTTTGTGATATACTCATCCTTGCTGACAGGTAAAAAATACCTGATGGAGAAAGGGAATGAGTTTTATTATGGGATTTACAATTTCCACAACATCGAATTGCGGACTCACTTTGATTTCCAATTCATTTATTCAAAATCATATGCCATCTGCAAATGGCAATTTCGTGAAAATATATTTGTATCTGGTTATGCTCTGCCAGCATGCCGACACCGCAGGTAATTCATCCATTGATGCTCTTGCCGATTGTTTCGAATGCACAGAAAGTGACATTTTGCGTGCACTGCGTTACTGGCAGAAAGAAGGACTTCTTTCTTTCACAGAGCAAAATGGCGAGATTACTTCGATTGTTCTTTCTACTGATGCCACAGACACTGCGTCAGCAGTTACGGCAGAAAGAGAACCGGATATCGATGCTTCACCGGTAGCGGAAGAAACCGTTGTACCCGACGGCATCTCCATTCCGAACCGCCAGGAGTATACTCCTTTACAAGCGGAAGCACTGATGAAAGATATTGAAATCAGCGAGGCGATTTCGCAGGCAGAAAAGATACTTGGCACGACCCTTTCCACCACACATCTGCAAATGATTTTATATTTTATGTGTGACATCGGATTTTCACAGGAGATGATTGCTACCCTGTACCGCACGGCACACAGCCGCGGAAAGACTTCACCAAAGTATATGGAGGCAATTGGTCTTACATGGGCGAAAAAGGGGATTACAACGCCGGAGGAAGCAAAGGATGAATCTTCTGCTTTTTCAGGTCTTTATCATGTCGTAAGCAAAGCACTTGGCTTAAATCGCTCCCTTGCTCCGGCAGAACGTGAAATCATTGATACATGGAGTGATTACGGCTTCTCGGATGAAATTATTGAGCAGGCATGTAAGCGTACGGTTTTGCAGACCGGTGGCACAAATTTAAATTACATAACAAGTATATTAAAGGACTGGCACAAGAAAGGTGTCCTCACCCTTGCGGACATAGAAAAATGCGACAAGTCATTTCAGCAGAAGAAAAAAACCGGAGAGCAGAAAAACTCTGCCACACAGCAAAAAAGAAACCAATTCCAGAGTTTTCCTCAAAGAGAGTATTCAAAAGAGGATTACAGTTCACTGGAAAAACAGTTACTGCGCAATGTGCAGGCATAAAACAAACGAAAGGATTCATTTATTATGCTTTTGACCAACAGTCAGTACGAGCATCTGATGTCCCACTACTATCATCAGCAGCTCAAGGACAATTTCATCCTGAAAAAGCGCATGAAGGAAGTCTATGATGCGATTCCCCAAATGAACGAATTGGAAAATCGGATTCGTACACTTTCGGTGCAGCACGCTGCCTCTCGTTTGAAAGGACAAACCGATTCGATTGACCTAGATGCCGAGATTGATAAAATCACAAAACAAAAAGAAGCCCTGCTTTTGCAGCACGGTTACCCGGCGGACTACCTGAAACCGGTCTACGAGTGCGCTGACTGTAAGGATACCGGCTATATTGACGGCAGGAAATGCCATTGTTTTGAAAAACTGATTGTTCAGTATTTGTACTCACAGTCAAATTTGAAAGACGTTTTGGAACATGAGAATTTTTCTCATTTTAATTTGGATTTTTACCCGGATGACTACACCGAAGAGGCAACCGGCGAAACACCGCGTGACAATATGCGGCATGTCTTAGAAACCGTGAAATCCTATTTATCCGGTTTTTCGGACACACCGGGAAATCTTCTGTTATACGGCAACACCGGTGTCGGTAAAACTTTTTTAACAAACTGTATTGCAAAAGAGCTTTTAGACAAGTCTCATACCGTTGTGTACTTGACTTCTCTAAAACTATTTGATATTTTAGAATCGTGCAAATTTGACCGGGACTTATCACAGACCCGGAAAAATGCTTCGCTTTCTTATTTATTAAGCAGCGATTTACTGATTATCGATGATTTGGGAACAGAATTAAACAATAGTTTTACTTCCTCTCAGCTTTACCACTGTATCGATACACGATTAACAAACCACCGTTCCACGATTATTTCAACAAACTTGTCGTTTGATGATTTACGGGAACGCTACAGCGAGCGGATTTTCTCCCGGATTACAAGTAATTATACATTATTAAAAATCACCGGCGATGACATTCGTTTGAAAAAGGCAATTATGCAACATTAAGTATGTTTTTCTTTCTGTTGCTGCAAACTATAAACCTACAACACAATATTTACACGGAGGACTTTAATCATGAGTCAAAAAGATTTGTCGAAAACAATCCCTTATGGAGACCTTGGTATTATTCCATTGGAGAGCAGCAAAACAATCGGAAAAAAAGTGGATGATTACATTGTTGGCTGGAGAAATGAAGCCGATGTAGATTCTTCCATTCATTTTACCAATTACAAAAGGGATTCTTACATCATCGATGCCGTATGCCCACGTTTTGGGTCCGGTGAAGCAAAGGGTATCTTAAATGAATCCGTCCGCGGAAAAGATGTATACCTTCTTGTTGATGTATGTAACCACAGTTTAGCTTACACAGTATGTGGACAGGTTAATCATATGTCACCGGATGACCATTTTCAGGATTTGAAACGTATGATTGCCGCAATCAGCGGAAAAGCAAGACGAATCACTGTTATTATGCCTTTCCTGTATGAAAGCAGACAACACAAACGCAGTTCCCGCGAATCGTTAGACTGCGCTTTGGCACTTCAGGAACTGACCGCTATAGGCGTTGACAATATTATCACTTTTGACGCACATGACCCTCGCGTACAGAATGCAATTCCATTAAAGAGTTTTGAAACTGTACAGCCAACATATCAGTTTATTAAAGCCCTTTTGAAAAATGTACCGGACATTCATATGAAACCGGAAAACATGATGATTATCAGCCCGGACGAAGGTGCTATGGGACGTGCAATTTACTTTGGTAACGTAGCCGGTGTTGATGTAGGAACCTTCTACAAACGCCGTGATTACACAAAAATTGTTGAAGGACGTAACCCGATTATTGCACATGAATTCCTCGGTGCTGATGTTTCCGGTAAGGACGTTGTCGTGATTGACGATATGATTTCCTCCGGTGAAAGCATGATTGACGTTGCAACTGAATTGAAGCGCCGCAATGCAAACCGTATTTTCGTTGCTTCTACTTTTGGTCTGTTCACAAACGGTCTGGAGAAGTTTGATGAAGCTTATAAGAGTGGTCTGATTTACCGTGTCATGACGACAAACTTAGTATATCAGCCGGAAGAACTGTTACAGCGTGAGTATTACATCAATGTTGATATGAGCAAATACATTGCTCTCCTTATCGATACTTTAAATCATGATTCCTCGATTGCGGAATACTTAAATCCAACCGAGCGTATCGAGCGCATCCTGAAGAAATATCATCAGTAACACTAATAGAAACGTGTGTCGCAAGGCGCACCTATCAAAAAGCCTGTCAAGCATTTGCCTGACAGGCTTTTTTAACCCTTATTATTTATTCTGTACCCTCCGTTGCCGGGTCTGCTGCCGGGTCTGCCGGAGGCTCTGTCGCAGCCGGTTCCGCTGTTGCCGGAACTTGTGTCGCCGGTGCCTGCGTGGCCGGTGGTTCCGTAACTTGTGTATCCGTTCCATCATCCGGGTCCACATCAACGTCATTATCATTCGAATCTGCCGGGTCCGTATCTACACTTCCACCACTTCCGGTATCTTCCTGTGGTGTCGTATAATCACTACTGCTGCCACCACCGGAACTTCCCGATGATAACTCACCCAAATCAAATTCTTTTACATCTAAGTCTTTATGAATCTCATTCATGTACTCATGCCAGATTCGTCCCGGATAAGTCGAACCATACAAATCGGCAACTGTTTTCGGCGAATCATAGCCAACCCAGACTGCCGTTGTATAATATGGTGTAAAACCACAGAACCAGCCGTCTTTTTTATCATTGGTTGTTCCGGTCTTACCGGCACTTGGCTGTCCATTATCAAGGCCAAGACCACGTGCCGTACCACGTTTGATTACACCGGTCAGGATATCAACCATCGCATGTGCTGAATCCTTCTTGTAAACACTCTTTTGCTCGACTTTATCGGAAACAATTTCATTTCCATCGGAATCTAAAATTTTCACAATGCACGTTGGTTCCCGGTACTTTCCGTCATTTTCCAGTGTTGCATAACCGGATGCCATCTCCAACGTACTGGTACCGTATGTCAATCCGCCAAGGGATGCCGACAAGTAGTAATCCGACTTCACGATTTTGGAATAATTCATATCCAATAAATACTGCAAGCCAACTTCCGGTTTTAACTTCTCAAACAGCTGCCATGCAACCGTATTCAAGGACTGCTCCACCGCAAAACGAAGCGAAACATAACCGTAGTAACGTCCACTACTATTTGACGGACCGCCCTTAAACTTATAATCATGTACGGTCGTGCTTGCCGTTGAACCACGCTCCAAAGTCGGTGTATAAACAATCAACGGCTTAATTGAACTACCCGGCTGACGGTAAGACTGGTACGCACGGTTTAGGGAAAGTCCTTCCGTCTCCTGGCTTCGTCCGCCCACCAGTGCAACAACACGTCCGGTCTTATTATCGATACATACTGCCGAACCCTGCATTTTGTAGGTTCCGTTTGTCTCTTTATCCTTAAATCCGGACAAATTATGATTGACTGCTTTTTGCAGTTTTTTCTGTTTCTTCAAGTCAAAAGATGTATAAATCTTATATCCTTTATTCAAAAGCATCTGCTGAGCCGTCGAGTACGCATCATCATACTCCGTCTCATAGGTCTCTCTTTCTTCCTTATCCGCAAATGAATTTTTAAACTCAAATCCATTCTTTTTCATCAACTCGCGAATCGCACAGTAAGAAACAAACGTCTGGATGTAATCTCGTTTCTGCACTTCCTGAATATTCAGTTTAATTTCTTCCTGGTACGCCTCATCGTAATCCACCTTCGTAATCACGCCATCATCTAACATCTGGTCCAAAATACGATTTTTACGTTTGACCGTGTTATCAAAATTTTTCAATGGGTTATAAAGGGTTGGATTATTTGGAATAGAACACAAAAAGCATAACTGCCCAAGTGACAATTCTTGACAGCTCTTTCCGAAATATCCGCGTGCCGCCGCCTCAATTCCATAGTAACCATTTGCATAATAAATGGTATTTAAGTAAAATTCCAGAATCTGGCTTTTGGTATACTTCTTTTCCAGCTCAAGCGCAATAAAAATTTCCTTTATTTTACGCTCATACGTCTTCTCCGTCGAGAGGAAAACACCGCGTGCTAACTGCTGGGTAATTGTCGATGCTCCCTGTGTTTTCTCACCGTTGTTCTTAATCAATGCAAGAACCGCACGCATAATACCTTTGGCATCAATTCCGTTATGTGAGTAAAATTTTTTGTCCTCGGTAACAATTGCTGCATCTTTTACCGCCTTTGGTATTTTGTCCAAGGTAAGGTAATAGGAGTCTTTTTCTCCCTTTAATTTTGCTATCTCTTTGCCCTTATTGTTATACACAATCGACGTCTCGGATGAACGGAATGTATCTATGGACGACTCTTTCACAAGCGCAACCGCGTCATCCTGCATTGCGAAAATGTCTTTTCCATATTTGAAATAAAAGATAATTCCGCCGACTAATATTGTGAGCAGAAACAAAAGCAATACCATTTTAAACCCAAGCCAAAACTTAGGATGTTTCCGCTGTTTTTTGTTTTTTCTAGCCATCTTTACCTCCATTTCTCCCGCTTTATACTACGTGGACGCTTTGACTTATGTATCATCATACCACATTTAGCGTATCTTGGAAAGAATTTCTTTATGCAGAGCCCCTGCACGGTGTTCCCATGTATGCGACTTCTTCGCCGTCTCATACGCCACTTTCTGCATGTGCTCCCATTCCTTTCGATTTTCTAAAATCCCCTGCACCATATCCGGCAGGCATTCAAGTGCATCCAGTTCATAAAAGAAAATATCCTCTCCATCCCGTAAATTTTCTGTCAAATACCGGCTCCAGTCGGTAAAACATACAGCGCCGTTTAACATCGAATTAAATACGCGGTCATGTGCGCCATCCTTAAACCACGGCATTACATTCAAAGAAACTTTCGCCTTGCTTAACGCCTGCAGACACGCCAGTGAATCAACGCCACCCTCTTTTATCAGATTTTCTGGATGTTCACAGGGAAGAAATTCCCATCCCGCTCCAAAACAATGCACGGAAACACCGGCATCCGCAAGCGTCTGCACCACTTTTCCACGAAAATAATTTCGCACATACAAATCGATCATAATCATATTTGGCATCATTTCTTTTACACCGTCTTCAGTAATATCCTCAACCTCGGAAAGCAGATGCTCACGAATTCCGATATCCATTCCCAGATGTGGATGTTTCTTAAAATCCTCGATAATTCCGTAATAAAAATCGGCATACTCTTTGCCATGTCTCTCAATTGTCGGTTCAAATTTAGAAAGCGGCGTGTAATTTCCGGTAAATACAACGTCATATGGGCGTTCTTCCCACTTAGGCAGCGTATCTTCTTCCCACAAGGAGGTTCCCGCCAGCGGCAAAAACGGACCCCGCTTAATTTCCGGAAAATAATACTGCAAATAAGCTTCATGCTCTCTGTCAATCGAAATCTGGCAGTAGTCTTTTGGCAAAAATGGCAAAAATTTATGATAGTAAAACGGATGGTCAACCACAATATTGATAACCGGTATTTTTCTGTCATCAAACAAATGGATTCCCTTGCAGTCAATAAAATATCCCTCACCACAGCAGCTATCAAAATTAAACGTCACTGCCGCTGTTGCCTCCGGTTTGGCAAACAAAAGCAATTCGGCAAGACTATCATACGATTTACACTGGTCAAAGTAAAACACTTCATAGCCCAATTTACTAAAAGTCTTCCCAAGCTGCTCACTAAAAAAACTTAATGTTTCAATTCCCTTGGTAAATAAAATAATTCGTTCGATTTTCATACTGCCTCCGCTATTGATTAAATATGATCAAATGCCTTCTGTCACAAAGAGGGTATTCCGATTTTACAATCAAAATACCCTCTTTCTTATCTTGTTTATTTTACCTTACGGCAAATGAATTTCTGAATATTCTTTCGGTGGCAGTGCAGTTGTTGAATCCTTAACAAACTTGCGCACAGCCTGCGCCGCTTTCGGTATCGCAATATTCGTACCAACACCGGCAACACAGCCACCCGGACAGCCCATACCTTCAATCAGACAGCCATCCTTTTTACCGGCCTTCGCCATAAGAAGCATTTTCTGACAGTCGGATAATCCTTCCGCATGCTCAATATAAACTTCCGTTCCCGGATAATATTCGTTAATGCAGTTTTCAATGGCATTTGCAACACCACCGGCAACGGCGTAACCACGTCCGGTTCCTGTTGCGTCATGAATTGGCTCCTCTGCATCATAGGTTTCCATATCAATTCCTTTGGCAGTGAAAATCGCATCCAATTCTTCAAAGGTAATTACAAAATCCACATCACTTCGTACCGAACGGCGGGAAGCTTCCAGTTTCTTTGCCGCACACGGTCCGACAAATACAATCTTAGCTTCCGGATGACGCTGTTTAATTGTACGTGCAGTAGCCACCATCGGTGTCAGAGCACTTGAAACAGTCTCTACCATATCCGGCAGTGTTTTCTTTGCCAACATCGACCAAGCCGGACAACAGGAAGTCAGCAAAAATGGAAGTTTTCCTGTTTTTACTTCATTTACATAATGTCTTGCTTCCGTAATCGCTCCGATATCTGCACCAAGTGCAACTTCGAACACTTCCGCAAAACCAATTTCTTTCAACGCTGCTTTGATTTTCCAAAGACGGACATCGTCACCAAACTGTCCGATAACCGCCGGAGCCAATTCGGCAATAACCGGTCCCTGCTTCATTGCCTGAATCAACTGGAAAATCTGGGATTTATCTGCAATCGCTCCAAATGGACATGCAGCCATGCATTGTCCGCATTTTACGCATTTTTCATCATCAATCTGGGCACGTCCGCGCTCATCACTGGAAATGGCTTTCACACCACATGCAGCTGCACATGGACGAACCTTCTTCGCAATTGCATCATAAGGACAGATTGCCTTACATTTTCCACATTTAATACATTTATCTTTATCAATATGAGATTTTCCGTCTACAATGCTGATAGCACCTTTCGGGCAAACCTCTACACAAGGATGTGCCACACAGCCACGGCACTGATTGGATACTTCATATACGTTATCCTCACACATATCACAAGCCGACGGAATTACCTGCATCAAAGGCGGCTCATAATATTTTTCTGCCACATTACTCTCATCCAATCCACTTGTAACGTGAACCGGTTCGTCATCCGGTCTTAATGAAAGTCCCATCGCAAGACGCACACGCTCCGAGCAGATAGCACGCTCACGGTAAATACTCTCACGGTATAAAGGCGCATCTCCCGGCGTAATTTTATATGGGATTGCCTCGATATCATCATTTATGTTCTGTGAATCAAAAGCAACTTTTGCAACTTCTGTAAACACTTTCTGTCTCAGTGTCTTAATCGGGGTTTCTATTCCTCTCATTCTTGTCCTCCTTGGCGTAATTGATACAAATTCTCATAATCAATGGTAGAATATCATAGTTTCCATATATTTTCAAGATACTTCCGATACTTCTCTTGTTCTTCTTTTGGTTCCACGATTGAAACACCCTTTCCAATCCCCGCAAGCCAGCCATAAAACTGCTTGCTGACACTGATTTCTACGAATGTCCGAAACTGTGTCTCGGACTCTTTTAAAACAGGAATTTCCTTTCCAAAACGGTCAATTGCAACGCCAATCAGCGAATTATCAAAAACAAGCTGAAGCCTTTTTTTCTCCCCGGCAAACATTCCAAACGTTTTTTTTGAAAAATCCGTGACATCCAGTTTTTGATATGCTGTTTCCCCTTCTCTTTTTCCCTCTTCTCTCTTTAACTGTCGAAGTTTATCTACACGGAAATATTTAATCATCTCTGCTTTGTGGTCATACGCCAGCAGATAATAATTTTCGTCTTCCCACATAAGCATCCACGGAGAAACAAGATAGCGTTCGCCACCGTGCCGCGGCACAAGTTCCTTGTTCTGATTCCATTCGCAGTAAACAAAAGTAACCGGTTGATTTTCGTGCATTGCCTGATGAATGTCATCAATCAGATAAAGGGAAGACAAATTTTCTGTTTTCACACGGTCATTGACACAAACTTGACGCTGTAACCGATTTGCCTCATGGCGGCTCGTGAAATGTTCCAACTTCTCAATCAAATTTCTGCTTTGTTTTTGCGTAATAAATTTGGACGCCTGCACAGCATCAACTAAAAGTTTTAACTCCGCCAATTCAAACTCACGGCTTCCCAGATAGTAACCCGCCGGGTTTTTCTGACATACAACATCGTACCCGAGTATCTGCAAAGCTTCCATGTCCGAATAAACACTTTTTCTTTCCGCATGAATACCATTCTGCTTTAAATACGAGATGATTTGCGGCATCGTTACCGGATGTTTTTCGTCACTCTCACTTCGCAGCAGTTCCAAAATATAAAATAATTTGTATTTCTGGTTTGGCGCTTTCGGCATCAGGATTCCTCCTCCCTTGATTCCATTACAATCTGGTCTCGCCCATGCTCTTTTCCATAATAAAGAAGTTCGTCCGCACGGTTAATCGCTTCTTCCATTTTCTCTTCTTCACAGTAAGTTACAATACCAATCGTCAGAGAAATTGAGAATTCCATACCGTTATGTGAAAACTTTTTCGATTTCACATCATCCAAAAATTCCTGCAAAACTTTTCTCGTCTCATTTACTGTTCCATCAAAACCAATCAAAAATTCTTCGCCACCCCAGCGTGCGGAAAAACCATCTTCACCAACTGCTTTCCGTAGTGCTCCGGCAACATATTTTAGAACTTCGTCACCTTTTTCATGACCATAACTGTCATTGACACTCTTAAAAAAATCGATATCCGCAATCGCAAGTGAAAAACAATCGTTTTCTCTACGGTAATCCATCTGAATCTGCGCCGCACGCCGGTTCAGAAGTTTTGTCAATGGATCACGTGACACCATTTCTTCCAATGAATCACTGACCGCCACTGCATATTCGCCCATTTGCGCCAGTTCGTCGCCTCTCTTTAAAACATTTTCCGGCATTTCATGATGAAATTCTCCATGCGACACTCTGCCAAGAAATCTCTTAATTGCCTGAATCGCCTCCACCATTTTCTGTGCCGACAGATTGCAGATAAATCCGGCAAGAATTATGATAAACAGGCAGATAATCACATTCCCCTGCGTCATAAATCTCATGGAAGTATTCACAGACTCCGCCGACTCTCCGGCAAAACTAACACCTACAACTTCATTCTCATCATTGCGAATTGGCACATAGTAACCAAAGTATCTGACTCCCATAACGTCAACATTCTGGGAAAAATATTCTTCCCCGTCTTCAATCACTTGTGAAGCAACTTCTTTATCTAAGTGAGAGCCAACCAAACGATTTCCTTTTTTATCAACCAGTGTTGTAAGACATCTCTCATCACCAACAAATACAGTAACATCCGCACCGGTATCATTTTTAATATCGTCTAAAACGCGGTAATCCGATGTAATTTCTGTTTCCCCCTTATAAACCCTATCGTCTTTCTGTGAAAAATCTCCCGCATCCAACACATTATAAATACTAATCAGATTATGAGCGATACCGGACAAACTCTTTTCAATCTCAAATACCATACCTTCATGAACCGAATTCTGACTGTAAAATGTCATGACAACTCCTAAAATTGCAATCGGAATTACTGACATTCGCATGATGGTAAAAATTAGACTTTTCCTTTTTTTTCGCGCCATATCCGACACCCCCTCATTTCCATTGTATACGTTTACTCTTCGTCCTCTTCCGGCAAAGCCATTTTCTGCTCTACCATAACTTTTTCATCCAAGCAGTTAAAAATTCCATCTACAATTGCTTCGTCCGGTTTCTTCGTTATTACACTAACAACCGGGACAACAATCAAACCAGCAATCATTGCTAATGCTCCGGCGTTAATCGGTGATGCAATATAATTGATAAACATGTTAGAAACCGTAATTCCAACTCCGGCAATAAAACTTGCCCAGACAGCCGCTTTTGTCACGCGCTTCCAGTACAGTCCATACAAAAATGGTGCTAAAAACGCTCCTGCCAGAGCACCCCAGCTGATTCCCATAAGCTGTGCAATAAATGCCGGCGGATCAAGTGCAATCACAACGGAAATGATGATAAAGAACGCAAGCAGTATTCTCATCCAGATTAACTGCTTTTTCTCACTCATATCTTTTACAAACAATGGTTTGATAAAATCAAGTGTGAGTGTGGAACTTGACGTCAGCACAAGGCTCGACAAAGTCGACATGGATGCAGACAAAACAAGCACAATGACAATTCCAATCAGAATGTCAGGCAGGCTTGAAAGCATCGTCGGTATAATAGTATCATATGCCACACTGCCATCGGCTGCTTCTGTCACACCGGAAATCTGGCTGAATCCACCAAGGAAATAGCAGCCGCCGGAAACAACTACGGCAAACAACGTCGAAATAATAGTTCCTGTATGTACTGCTTTTTCATCTTTAATGGCATAAAATTTCTGAATCATCTGTGGAAGGCCCCACGTACCCAATGAAGTTAAAATCACAACCCCAAGCAGATTCAATGGGTCTGGTCCAAAGAAAGATGCATAAGCTCCCGGCATTACGTCACTTGGCACATGCGCAAGTTCCTTCACTGCAGCCAAAAATCCGCCATGACCGGAAAGCACTGCCGCAATGACTGCCACAATACCAAATAACATAATAATTCCCTGAATCAAGTCATTCAGTGCAGTCGCCATATAACCGCCCACAATAACATATACACCGGTCAGCACCGCCATCACGACTACACAGATGCGGAAGTCAATATCAAATGCCATACCAAACAAATAGGAAAGACCATTATACACCGATGCGGTATACGGAATGAGGAAAATAAAGGCAATCATCGACGCTGCAACGCGAAGCGATTTACTGCCATAACGTTTTCCAAAGAAATCCGGCATGGTCATGGATTTCAAATGCTTTGTCATAATTCTTGTACGTCGTCCCAATACAACCCATGCAAGCAGAGAACCAAGCACTGCATTGCCAATTCCAATCCAAGTGGAAGCAAGTCCGTATTTGTAACCGAACTGTCCTGCATATCCGACAAATACAACCGCTGAAAAATAAGACGTTCCATATGCAAATGCGGTCAGCCACGGACCAACCGAACGTCCTCCCAACACAAAACCATTCACATCTGTCGCATGCTTTCTGGAATAAAATCCAATCCCAAGCATCACGGCAAAAAATACCAGTAACAAAATTACCTTAATAACCATAATAAACTCTCTCCTTCGTATGTTATTGCAACTACCCTATTATTCACTATTTTACCATAATTTCGGAGGGGTTTCCATAGTGAGTTTTTTGGTTTCCGTAATTGCGTAGAAAAGCTTTGCGTCTCGTGGGCGCTCTCGCTAATTGAGCTGCGTAGCAGCAGGGGTGCTGAAACTACCAGCACCTCCTGCTGACGCGCTCAAACCCACGAGTCACAAAACTTTTCTACGCAATTACTGGAATCCAAATAAACCGACAAAAACAGTTGTCCCCACATTTCTGCGCTTATTTGGGGTTATTTTCATACTTTTTCTCTTTTTCACCACTCCTCAGCCAGCCTGCATCCTCCTTCTCACCAGCCTCCTCTTTCCCAAAAAGCAAAAAATAAAAAGAAATCCCCCGAAAAGCTATATTTGCAACGCAAATATCCCGCTTTTTAGGGGATTCTTTTTATTTTTCAGCTAACTGCAATCGAATCAACGATTTTCGCAAAGCCAAATCTGCTCGTGCCATGTTAATATTTTCATCCGCGCTTTTTAAGCGGCGCTCGGCTCTCGCCTTCGCCTCTGCCGCACGATTGATGTCAATTTCTTCCGGCCACTCGCAGGACTGGGCAAGAATTGTAACTTTATCCGGAGTAATTTCCATAAAGCCTTCCAGCACTGCTGCCTCTTTGAGCACGCCCCCCGGCTCGGTAATCGTCATTACACCCGGCGCAACAATCGTCGTAAGCGGAATGTGATCCGCATAGATTCCGATGTCACCTTCCGTCGTCGTAAGTTCCACCATCTCAGCATCTCCGGTATAGAAAATGCGCTCCGGCGAAATCACTTCAAGACGAAATGTTTTACGTTCTGCCATGTTGTAACCACTTCCTTTCCTATCCGCCCGAAATTACTGGCGGCTCTCTTTGTATCGTGCTACAACATCATCAATACTTCCGGCATTTAAGAAATAACCTTCCGGAATCTCATCATGTTTACCATCCAGAATTTCTTTGAATCCCTGAATCGTATCAGACAACTGAACATATTTACCGGGAAGACCGGTAAACTGTTCTGCGACATTAAATGGCTGCGATAGGAATCGCTGCACTTTACGCGCACGGTTGACAAGCATTTTCTCGTCTTCCGACAACTCGTCCATACCAAGAATGGCAATAATATCCTGTAACTCTTTGTAACGCTGCAAAATCTCCTGAACACCACGGGCAACCTGATAATGTTCTTCACCCAGCACACGAGGGTCCAGCATACGGGATGTTGAAGCCAGCGGGTCTACTGCCGGGTAAATACCAAGTTCTGCAATCGAACGCTCCAATACGGTTGTCGCATCCAAGTGGGCAAAAGTCGTCGCTGGAGCCGGGTCTGTCAAGTCATCGGCCGGTACATAAACCGCCTGAACGGATGTAATCGAACCGCTCTTTGTCGAAGTGATTCGCTCCTGCAAAGCACCCATCTCTGTCTGCAGTGTCGGCTGGTAACCTACCGCACTCGGCATACGTCCTAAAAGTGCTGAAACCTCAGAACCTGCCTGCGTAAAACGGAAGATGTTGTCAATGAACAAAAGCACATCCTTTCCACCTTTGTCACGGAAATATTCTGCCATCGTAAGTCCGGCAAGACCTACTCGCATTCTCGCTCCGGGCGGCTCATTCATCTGTCCAAACACCATGGTTGTTTTATCAATTACGCCGGACTCAATCATTTCATAGTACAAATCATTTCCCTCACGGGTACGCTCACCAACACCGGTAAATACCGAATATCCACCGTGCTCTGTAGCAATGTTTGTAATCAACTCCTGAATGAGTACCGTTTTACCTACACCGGCACCACCAAACAAACCAATTTTACCACCCTTCTGATATGGGCACAAAAGGTCAATTACTTTAATACCGGTTTCCAAAATCTCCGATTCGGTAGACTGCTCTTCAAAAGAAGGTGCTTTTCTGTGAATCGGATCATACTCTTTTACTTTTGGCGGCTCTTTTTCATCAATTGGCTCGCCGAGAACATTAAACATACGTCCTAATGTTTCTTCACCTACCGGCACACAAATCGGAGCTCCCGTTGCCACTGCTTCCATGCCGCGGACCAGACCATCCGTTGGTCCCATGGCAATACAGCGAACGGTATCATCACCCAAATGCTGTGCCACCTCAACTACAAGCTTATCCCCATCCTGTCGTTTGATGTGGATTGCTTCATTAATCTCAGGCAGGTTTCCATCCTGAAAACGAATATCCAGTACGGCTCCAACAATCTGGGTAATTACGCCGAGACTTGTCTTACTATTCTCTGCCATTTTCTACCTCCTAACTTATCGCTGACGCACCAGCAACAATCTCTGTCAATTCCTGAGTAATTGCAGCCTGTCTTGCACGGTTATACTGCAATCCCAAGGTATCAATCATCTCCTCTGCGTTACTTGTTGCAGAATCCATCGCCTGCATACGCGCACCATTTTCACTGGCCACCGCTTCCACGAGCGCACCAAAGATTAGGCTGTTTACATACAAAGGAATGATATAACCCAGAGTTTCTTCCTCCTCCGGCTCATAATTCATCTGTGCCACAGCACCCTTATTCTTCTCATCCTCTTCCTGTGCATTTTCCTTGATATCATCCTCTGCAAATGGAAGAATTTTAATCAAAGTAGGGATTTGTGTCACGGTATTTTTAAATACCGTATACGCTAAATACACTTCATCAATGTCACCATTTTCCAACGCACCAATCACGGTCTTTCCAATGCTTACCGCATCTCCAAACAACGGATTGTTAATCACCTCGGAAAAATCCCCCTGACAGGTATACCCCTGTCTCACAAGGCTTTCCAATCCTTTTCTTCCAACCGGAAAAATAATCGTATTTTCTCGGTCAAAATCACCTTTGGTAACTAACTTGACAAGATTGGAATTGTAACCGCCTGCCAGTCCACGGTTTGACGAAATCACAATCACACCTTTTTTGCATGGTTCATCCGGATTTTTCTCTCGTTTTCCGGGATATCTCACGGTGCCGGATTTGGCAAGCATACCCGAAACCGTCTCATACATTTTGTTAAAATAAGGCTGTGTTTCTTCTGCTCTTCCCTTCGCTTTTTGAAGTTTTACAGTCGAAACCAGTTTCATTGCCTTTGTAATCTGAGAAGTGCTTTGTATACTTTCTTTTCTTCTTTTGATGTCCCTCATTGAGGCCATAGCATCACACCTCTCTTTTATTTCTCATAAATAAAATTGCGTTTATATTCCTCAATCGCCTGAATCAATTTCTTCTCTGTCTCTTCACTGATTTGTTTCTCATCGCGGATGGCAGCCGGTACTTCCGGATACTTTTCATCCACAAAACGGAACAAACCTTTTTCAAACGCAAGGACATCTTCTACCGCAATATCCAAAAGATACTGTTTTGTCGCTGCATAAATGATAATAACCTGATACCATACCGGCAGCGGCGCATACTGATCCTGCTTTAAAATTTCACGTATTCTTTCACCCTGGTCTAACTGGCGTTTTGTGTCGGCATCCAAATCGGAGCCAAACTGGGAAAATGCAGCCAGCTCGCGGTACTGTGCAAGCTCGATACGAATCGGTCCCGCAATCTTTTTCATCGCCTTAATCTGTGCCGAACCACCAACTCGGGATACGGACAGACCCGGATTTACCGCCGGACGGAAACCGGAGTTAAACATCTCGGTCTCAAGATAAATCTGACCATCTGTAATCGAAATTACATTAGTCGGAATGTATGCCGATACGTCACCTGCCTGTGTCTCAATAATCGGCAGTGCCGTCAAAGAACCGCCGCCTAATTTATCTGACAATTTTGCCGCACGCTCCAAAAGACGGGAATGCAGATAAAAGACATCGCCAGGGAACGCCTCACGTCCCGGTGGTCTGCGAAGAAGCAATGAAAGGGTACGATAAGCAGCCGCATGTTTGGTCAAATCATCATAAACGATAAGAACATCCTTGCCGCTCTCCATCCACTCTTCACCAATCGCACATCCTGCATATGGCGCAATATACTGAAGTGGTGCTAACTCACTTGCGGTCGCTGCTACAACCGTTGTATAATCCATCGCACCACTCTCTTCGAGTGTCTTTACAATATTGGCAACCGTTGATGCTTTCTGTCCGATTGCTACATAAATACAAAGTACATCCTGGTCTTTCTGGTTAATGATGGTATCAATCGCAATTGCCGTTTTACCGGTCTGACGGTCACCGATAATCAACTCACGCTGACCTCTTCCGATTGGAACCATGGAGTCAATCGCCTTAATACCTGTCTGCAGCGGTGTATCTACCGATTTACGGGAAATAACACCTGATGCCACACGCTCAATCGGACGAATCTTATCCGTATTTACCGGGCCTTTACCATCAATTGGCTGTCCGAGCGCATTCACAACGCGGCCTAACATTGCGTCGCCAACCGGCACCGTTGCCACACGTCCTGTCGTCTTAACCATGTCACCTTCGTTAATGTTTGCCGAATCACCAAGTAAAACCGCACCAACATTATCTTCCTCTAAGTTCATGACCATTCCGTACACTTCATGTGGAAACTCTAACAGCTCACCCTGCATTGCCTTCTCCAGTCCATGAATACGGGCAATTCCATCGGCAACCTGAATTACCGTTCCTACATTGGCAACTTCAAACTCCGTACTATATTTTTTTATTTCTTCTTTAATGACTGAACTAATTTCTTCCGGTCTTAAATTCATGTTTCCAACACACCTTCTTTCTGAAAGCCGCCCGTCTAATTTGACAGCCTTACTTTACTCAAATCTCTTGTCATCGCATCCAGTTTTGCACGGATACTGTTGTCAAGAACTTGGTTGCCAATACGAATCACAATGCCGCCAAGCAGACTTTTATCAATTTCGTAGTCCACCGACAAAGTTTCGTACTCGCTCACCTCAAGAAGTTTTTGTTCAATTTTCTTTTTTTGTTTCTCCGATAGTGGCATCGGCGTCTGAATCTGAACTTTTCCTATCTTTTTGTATGCCATGGCACATTCATTAAAATATGCTAACACAGGGATTAGTTCTCCGATTCTTCCTTTTTTTACAAGAACATGCAAAAGTCCCATCATGTCCTGGGACAGTTCCTTTTGAAAAACCTCCTGCAGCACATCCATCTTTTTTTCCATCGTCATTTCAGGATGTTCCAAAATCGTCATGAAATCCGGATTTTCCGAAAGCACCTGCTTCATCGCACGCGTTTCGTCCCAGAGTTCATCCACACGATTTTCTTCTACCGCAAGAGAAAACAAAGCATCGCCGTACACTTTTGAAACTAACTTTGCCATGTCGAATCCCCCATTTCATTGCATGTCTCTTCAATCAACTTGGCCTGTGCCTCTTCACTGATGGATTCTGACACCAGTTTGCCAGCCATCATAGAAGCCACCTGAACCATTTCCTGTTTCATTTCATCACGGACTTTATCCTTTTCAAGTGCCACTTCTTTCTCTGCACGTGCCAGAATACGATGTGCTTCATCGCCGGCCTCATTTACAATTTCACCCGCACGCTCTTTTGCTTTTTGGCGAGCCTGTGAAATCAATTCTGTGGATTCATCATCCACCTTTGCCAGTTTGTCATCATACTCTTTCTTCATGGCAAGTGCCTCATCTTTAGCGGATGCCGCCTCCGAAAGCTGGCTCTCAATATAATCCTTTCTCTTTTGAATCAGCTTGCGCGCCGGATTAAACAAAAGATACGATAAAAGGATAAACAATGCCAGCATGGCAACTAACGTAATGCATGTATCAAATAACGTCTGCGGGTCAAGTCCAAATATTCTTGGATCCAATTACAGTCCCTCCTTTCTTACAATTTTCGGATGGATTGCATTATACTCCAAATGGATTTACAAACAGCAGAATCATGGCTACAACCAGACCATACAAACCGGTTGTCTCGGCTACTGCCTGTCCAAGAAGCATGGTTGACATAATCTCACCACGGGCACCCGGGTTACGTCCTACAGCACTTGCACCATATCCGGCTGCAATACCCTGTCCAACACCAGGTCCGATACCTGCGATAACTGCTAATCCTGCACCAATTGCTGATGCTGCATGTACTAAATCTGCTCCTGAAATATTCATATCTTTTCCTCACTTTCTGCGCTTATGCGCGATAAAATTAATCATCCAAATCTGCGGCATTCGCAATGAATACCATTGTCAGCATAGCGAATACATACGCTTGCAATGCGCCGGCAAATACATCCAGATAAGCGTGTAGTGCAGCCGGCCAGACCCACAAAAGGAACTTAGGAAGAAGTCCGTAGATCAACGCCATCATCATGGTTCCCGATAAAATATTGGCAAACAGACGAAGTGACAGAGATACCGGTGTGGCAAATTCACTAATTACATTAATCGGGAAAAACAAGAAAATCGGTTCAAACAAACCTTTGAGTTTTCCCCACTTCTGCCATTTGATTCCCTGATACTGAATCATAACAAAAGTGATTAACGCCAGTGGAAGTGTCGTACCATAATCCGCAGTCGGTGGTCTGAGTCCAAAAAGCCCGGACAAATTACATGTCACAAGGAACATGAAAATCACACCAATATAGTTTTTGAACTTTGGTGCCAGCGTCTTTCCCATGTTGCTCTTAACCAGATTGTCAAGGGTTTCCACTAAAAGCTCGATGACATTTAAAAATCCGGTCGGTGCTTTCGTCGGGTCTGCTTTTTTGATTTTACGATTTGCTACAATCGCAAAAATAATCAGAGCCGCCATAACGATAGCCAGACATATATGGGTCGTCGTGATGTACACCGTCACGCCGCCAATATGAATCGGCAGATGCCCATATACATAAAAATCTACTCCATCCACGCTCTCACTCTCCTTTCCTATAATAATTTCTTTTTACGAAGTCTTATTTTTTCCATCCACGGAACCATAAGTGCTGCTGCCTTTCTTGCAAGCAGTCCCGCCAAAACGGTATATGGCATAACCCATTTTGAAAGAAAAAAACTTCCTACAAGCACTCCGATTTCAATGGTACTCCGTACAAGCCCCATCGCCTTGGAGTGACTTACTGCCTTTTTTTCCGGAAGGTCTAACTCAATGTCAATGCTTCGGTATAAATGAACCATAAGTCCACTCGCCGTGATACTGCCAGCGATTTCTCCCAAAGCATACGATAACGGCTCCGGCACAAAAAAGATGCCGCCAAGAATTACCACAATGGCAAGAATCCATATGCCGATTATGACTTCCCATAAACTAATCTTCGCCGTCTCCATCCTGTTTTCCTTCCTGTGTTTCCTTTTTTGTACTGCCCGGGTGATACTGTCCGGTCAATACAAGCATACTGCGAAGCGATGCCAAAATCCCGATAAACATCATGATTACCATAAAACATTTGGTACCAAAAAGCTTGTCTAAGCCATAGCCAATCAATAGGCTGACACTCATGCAGACCATCATCGATAATCCAATCTGCATAATCATCGATAAGGCATGTATGATTTCTCTCCGGTTTTTCGCTTCGTCACGTTTTCTCATAATTCTCTCGCCTTCTTCACGCATGCCATCTGTCCTTCTATGACAGCACTGCGCAGTCCCTTTTCCTCTAAGACACGAACTGCCTCAATCGTCGTTCCCGCCGGTGAGCAGACCATATCTTTTAATTCACCCGGATGTTTTCCGGTCTCAAGCACCATCTTAGCACTTCCGTACACCGTCTGTGCCGCCAGTTCATAAGCCATGGCACGCGGCATACCATCCGCCACAGCCGCATCCGCCATTGCCTCAATAAACATAAATACGTAAGCCGGCGAACTGCCACTGACACCAATCACGGTATCAATCATATTTTCAGAAACTTCTGCAACCACACCAAAACTTTCAAATATAGTAATTGCCGTTTCTCTTTCTTCTTTTGAAACCGATGGATGAAAACACATCCCGGTTGCTCCCGCTAACACAAGTGCCGGTGTATTCGGCATCGTGCGTACTATTTTCATAGTCTTTCCAAATAACTTCTCGATATTCGCTATCGTCTGGCCTGCCGCAATCGAAATGACTAACGCATTTTCTTTACAAACCGGTGCAATCTCCGGAATCACATCTGCAAACTGATACGGTTTTATCGCAAGTACCAGCACATCTGCTTTTTCTGCCACTTCTTTGTTATCTGTTGTTGTCTGCACGCCAAGTTCTTCATGCAATGCATCTAACGCCTCTTTGGTACGTCTCGATACAATAATCTCATCTGCTTTGTACAAGCCTTTTGCCAAAATCCCTTTCAGCATCGCCTGTGCCATATTTCCACATCCGACAAAACCTAACACGTTATTTCACTCCTTATTCTTCAATCATATCAACTCGGCGTTTATGTCTTTCCACACCGGAAAATTCTGTGTCTAAAAAGATATCTACAATTTTTTCTGCAAGTCCCGGTCCCACGACTCTCGCACCGAAAGCTAAAATGTTGGCATCGTTATGCAGTCTGGTCGCCTCTGCGCTGAAGCAGTCACTGCATACGGCTGCACGAATTCCCGGTACTTTGTTCGCGGCAATCGAGATACCAATGCCGGTCCCGCAAATTAAAATTCCTTTGTCACATTCCCCATCAACAATGGCATGTGCTACCTTTTTTCCATACACCGGATAATCTACAGGGTCGGGACTATAACTTCCGTAATCTTTGTAAGAAAGTCCGCGCTCCTCCAAGTGACGCATCACCACCTGTTTCAATTCATATCCTGCCTGGTCGCTGCCTAATGCTATCATATTGTAACACCCTCCTCATATTTTAGTTCCACTGTAATTTTTTCTTCACCCGGTACAATAAATCTTTGAGTTCTAAGTAACATTCCTCATATGCCTCATCCCCGCTTCCATATGGGTCCGGCACATCCGGGTCAAATTCTTTTCCATCTTCTTCCTGCACAAATTCGCGAAGCGTATAAACATGTTCTGTCACACCATAATCTTCGAGAACTTTGACTTTTTCGGTAAAATTCATCGTGAGCACAAGCGTTGTCTCATCAACCTGCTCTGCATGAAATTCTTCCGATACCTGCTCCTCGCAGGGAACCCCATGATTCATAAGCAGTTCCGTCACCCGCTGGTCTCTCGGTTCCGCAAAAAGTACAACCAGTCCGCGTGACATAATCTGCTTCGATTTATCCATCAAAATACTTTTCATAATCCACTCTGCCATTGGACCAAGAAGGACATTTTCCTTCGATACAAAAATAATTTTTGTGTAATCCATCCGTATGCCTCCTCCAATCACTTATCCGAAAGATACTCAATCTTTTGCCCTGCTGCCTTCAATAAACGGTTCATAATTGCCTCGCTCCGGTCATCATCCGCAAAACTCTCAGAAAAAATAACCGAAACCCCCATATGGTCAAATTCGCGTAATGCACGGTATAACCCCTGCTCAATGGTATGTTCATTCCGCGATCCCGCTGACACAACTTGTCCATGTGTATAACAGGACAACGTTTCATCCGTAGCAAGAATCCCCACTTTTTCTTTTGGATATTCTGCCGCAAGTTCTTCAATCCGACGGATAACGGCTTCCTTTTTTCCCTGAATCACTGTCATCGACGCCTTCGGCGCGTAATGTCTGTACTTCATACCCGGTGCTTTCGGCTTTACCGATTGGTCTAATCCGGATAAACCGGCATCCATCTGTACCGTACCAATCACCTTGGCAATCATATTTTTTGTAATATGTCCCGGACGCAGAATCGTCGGCGTCTCTTCTGTGACGTCAATAATCGTCGATTCCACACCGATTCCAACCAGACCGCCATCGATAATCATATCAATGCGTCCCCACAAATCTTCTTTTACATGTTCTGCCGTCGTCGGGCTTGGTCTGCCTGACGTATTTGCACTCGGTGCCGCCACCGGCACGCCGGCACTTTCAATCAACTGTCTGGCTCCCTCATGTGAAGGCATCCGGACAGCTACCGTATCAAGTCTACCGGTTGTCTCATAAGGCACAGCTTTTGTCTTTTCAAAAATAAGTGTCATCGGTCCCGGCCAGAATGCATCCATAAGTTTTTCTGCCGTTTCCGGTATCCGTGCAGCAATTGCGTCAAGTTCTTCTCTCTTACTGATATGAAGAATCAGTGGATTATCACTCGGACGCCCTTTTGCCTCATATATTTTTTTAGCCGCCTGCGGGTTAAATCCATCCCCGCCAAGTCCATACACAGTCTCCGTCGGGAAGGCAACCAGCCCGCCCTGCCGTAAAATCTGTGCGGCATGATTCAATTCTCCTTTGTCATACCCTGTTACCGCATCGAAGCAAATCCATTCTGTATCCATATACGATTCCTTCTATCTCGCTTTTTCTCAAATACTCATATGACTTATCATACCATATTCTGCCTATTTATACAAGAAATTTTCAATGCCCTCTGCAATCCCTTCGACCATCTTTTTTTGATATTTTTCGTCATTTAACAGCCTCTCTTCGTCAGGATTTGACAAAAATCCGCACTCTACGATAACAATCGGACAGCTCACCTTCCGAAGCATATAATAACTGGCATTCGCTTTTTCCACACGGTGGTTTTCTTTGTCCGCTTTTTCTTTGATGGACTGCTGTAAAATACCGGCAAGACGCTTGCCTTTTTCGGAACTTTTATGATAAAAAACCTGTGCCCCTTTTGTGGATGCAGAAAAACTGTTCTGATGAATGCTCACAACCAAATCCGGTTTCTTTTCTTCAATCAGCGCCACACGATTCTGCATATCTGCTCGCTTTTTTGATGATTCATCGCCACGGCAGAGTGCCTCATCACTCACTCTTGTCATATAAACCGTATAACCGCTTGCCGCCAGTTTTTGATTTAATTTCTCACTGATGGCAAGGTTTACATCCTTTTCCAATGTCTGATTTGCTCCCACTTTTCCGGGGTCAAAACCACCATGTCCGGGGTCAATTACAATCGTTGCCTTCGTTCCTTTCGCAGTCTGGTTAAGTGTCTTGTGAAATGGTTTTTCTAACGGTGACACAAACTTGTACCACGCACTCAAAAAAGCAGCCACGGCAAAAAAGAATACCATGGCTGCTTTCTTTGTTTGTTCTATTTTTTCCTTCGACATAACGGACTCCCGCATCCTTTTTGGTACTATTGTATGTCTTTTTTCTTTCAAATAGTCTTACCATCTGCGAACGACATCCGCTATCGTCGTCCAGGTAACGGCACGCTCAAAACCAAGTTTCCAGAACGCCACACCTGCCGTCTTACTTTTCTTCACAACTTCCAGTTTTTTCTTTAACGAAGTTTCTTCTTCCAGCCAGATTTTATAAGTTGCACCACTGGACTTAAATTCCGCATAATACTGACCGGTTGCTTCATCCCACTTTGGTGATGCATCATTTGCCCGGACAACACTCTCGGCACCGCTCATGCCATAAGCTTCCGGATGTGGCTTTTTGCCTTTTACTTCTTTCCACAATCTCGTATAGAACGGAAGTGCAACTACCGTACGTTCTGCCGGTACCTTTGCCAGCACATTTTTGACACCTTCTTTTACAAATGGAAGCGACGAAACCGAACCGCTTTCTTCACTGCCGTTGTAATGCTCATCATACGCCATCAAAATCACATAGTCCACAATGCGTCCCTGCTCTTCCAGATCATAATACGCATTGTAACTTGCCGGCGAATAGTTGTCCACCGAAACAATCAAATCATTTGCGTGGCACTTAAGAGTAAGTTCACGTAAAAATTCCAGATATGCCGGTGCAGTATCTTTTGTTACATGCTCAAAGTCAATGTTAATTCCATCCAATTCATGCTGAATCGCCGTTGCCACCAGACCATTTACCAAACGATTCCGGTTTGATGTCACGCCGAGCACTTTACTTAACTTAATTCCTTTACCAAAATCATTAATCAGTCCCCACACCTGTTTTCCCTGTGCGTGTGCCTGAGCAACATAAGAAGAATTTGCCAGCGAACTGAACTTGCCTGTATTATCGCTGAGCGCATACCACGTAGGGCTGATGACATTCATCGCCTTTGCACTCTGAATGAGCGATGGAAGCTGTCCGCTGCTCGTCTCATTCGTTACCTGATGCCATCCCAAACATACCTGGCCTTTTGTCTTTAACTGGGTAAAAGATTCCGGCTCTTTGTCAAATTTCCAAGCCGTCTCTTTCTGCCCCTGCAGGCGGTCGCTCGGTACATAGCCGGCAATTCCATCCTGTGTGGTAACTGCCGTATAATCATTTTCTTTTTTCTTATCCGTTTCCACAAATACGCGGGTGCCTTTTGCCAACTCCACAAAATATTTGTATTTTTTATTCGGACCCTTGCGCACACGGGTATCCTCTGTCAGTGACGCCATCGTATAGGACGCACTCCGGTCTGACATAATCACAAGGCGTTTTGGATTTTGATATGTTTTATAATAGCAGCGCGTGTGTTCTTTGATAAAGGAAAGGGATACATAAAACGCATCATCTTTTTTCTGCAGAATTGGCTTCTTCGCGTTCTGCGTCTCCTTGCCAACCTGATAAGAAACTTCTCCTGCCTGCGCCAAAATCACGCCGCCACTTGTCACATAGGAAAGGCTGCTTTCCACTGTATCGACATAAATTCTCTGGTCCATGTAAGTAGACGCAACCGATGCCGGTACATAAATTTCGCCCTCTGCTTCATATCCCTTCTCTTTGCTTTGTTCATCATTAATCACAAGTGCCACTTCATTTTTCTTTAGTTTAAATAAATCATTCAGCGGTGCCTGTCCCGGGTCCAGCCATTCTATCACCAAATTCACAACCGGTCTTGCAAGCAGTGCCACAAGCACAACGGCTAAAACCACAACAACCAACAGTCTTTTTTTCTTTTTCGTCATGGAAGTTCCTCCTTCCTTAAGCTATCAGTCTTTACCATTCCAACAATACGTGCAGAGTTTTTCTTTCGGTATTCCAACCGCCTCCAACATATCATCTAAGCGGTTAAAACGAAGGGATGTGAAGTTTAACTCCTTGCGGATTTCTTCAACCATCTGATCATATTTTTCCGATTCCGGATCGGTATACTGCTCTAATACTTCCTCTGATACATCCTCCGTTCCTTCCAGTCGTGCAATCACACGGCGGGTAATCAAATCCATCTCCGATGAGGAACGCGAGAAATTCAAAAACTTACATCCATATACAAGCGGTGGACACGCCGGACGAATATGTACTTCCTTTGCCCCGCTGTCATACAGAAATTCCGTCGTTTCACGAAGCTGTGTTCCGCGGACAATGGAATCGTCAATCAAAAGAATACTTCTATCCTGAATCAAATCATGCACAGCAAGCATTTTCATTTTTGCAATCATGTCACGCTTACTCTGAACCGTCGGCATAAAGGAGCGCGGCCACGTCGGTGTATATTTGATAAATGGTCTTGAAAATGGAACACCGGACTCATTTGCATAACCAACCGCATGTGCCGTACCGGAATCCGGAACCCCGGCAACAATATCCGGTTTTACATGGTCACGTTTTGCCATATTTTTTCCGCAGTTATAACGCATCTGCTCTACACTGATTCCCTCGTAGGAACTGGATGGATAACCATAGTACACCCACAAGAATGTGCAAATCCGCATCTTGCTTCCCGGTGCCATCAGCGTTTTAATTCCCTCTTGATTTACAATTACAATCTCACCCGGTCCTAATTCTTTTAGTGGACGGTATCCTAAATTTTGGAACGAGAAAGATTCCATTGCCATACAATAGGCATCTTCTTTATGTCCAATCACAAGCGGTGTTCTTCCATATTTATCACGCGCTGCATAAATGCCCTTTGGTGTAAGAATCATTAACGTTAAAGAACCATCAATCCGCTCTAAGGCATAATGGATGCCCTCAATCAAGTTCTCTTTCTGGTTAATAATCGCTGCCACAAGTTCTGTCGGATTAATATCTCCACCACTCATTTCCAGAAAATGAGTGTTATTGTCATTGAAAATTTCATCCACAATTTCCTGTGCATTGTTAATTTTTCCCACGGTTGTAATGGCAAATGTGCCATGATGGGAACGCACAATCAATGGCTGTGGCTCAAAATCGGAAATGCAGCCAATCCCGTAATATCCCTTCATTTTCTGCATGTCTTTATCAAATTTCGTCCGAAATGGTGCATTTTCTATATTGTGAATTGCACGGTCAAACCCGTCCTCTCCATACACCGCCATTCCGGCACGTCTTGTTCCCAGATGGGAATGATAATCGGTTCCAAAAAACAAATCAAATACGCAGTCATCCTTCGATGCCACTCCAAAAAAACCGCCCATGATGTCCTCCTCGTTCTCTATTCATTGTTGTAATGGATTAAATCCTCTAATAGAATACCACGTTTTTCGACAGTTCTCAACCCTAATACTCTTTGCTCAGCAGAAAATCTGCTACGTGCATTGTCTTGACTCCTTCATAGTTTCCTCCCGCGTACTCATCGGTTCTAAGGACATATTTGGGGTAGTTATCCGGAATTTCCAAGAGTCTCTCGTATTCCCTCTTTTCTGTTTTTTCCGAATCAATCCGCTGTGTCACCTGAACATATATCTTTTCGTTCTGACGCATAGCAACAAAATCAATTTCATATACGCCGGCTTTCCCAATGTAAACTTGATATCCTCTTCTGCATAACTCAAGATACACTACATTTTCCAAACTAGACGCAACGGTATCCGGTTGATATCCCAGCACACTATATCTCAACGAAGTGTCTGCCAAATAAAATTTTTCCTGTGTTTTCAGCATTTCTTTTCCATGCAGATCATAGCGATAGCAACGGTGCAACAAATATGCTTTTTCTAATTTTTCCAAGTAACGGTAAACCGTTTCAATATCAAGTGTCCTTCTTTCCGACTTCAAATAATCCGATATATTTTTCGCCGAAAACGTATTTCCAACATTATTAAATGTATATCTCACAACTCGCTCTAACTGATCAATCTTCCGAATTTGATTTCTTCTTACAATATCCGAAAAAATAGTGGAATTATAAATATCCTTAACAATTGTATAGATTTCGTCACTGCTGTAATCACGTAAATGTGTCGCCGGAAAACCACCATTTTTCACATAAGAAGCAAGTTCTTCTTTCGGATTAGCAATAACTGAATATTTACTTTTAAACGTCAAGTATTCCTCAAATGATAACGTATAAATCCGGAATGTTATATATCTTCCCGTAAGATATGTTGAAATTTCCGAAGACATCATCCGTGAATTTGAACCGGTTACATACAAATCCACATCAAAATCCGCCAAAAGTGTATTTACTACTTTCTCCCATCCATCCACATCCTGCACTTCATCCAAAAACAAATAAGTTCTTTTGCCCTCGCAAAGTCCTGCTTTCAATTGCTCATACATTTGCTTGGCAGTCATTCCTTCATATTCCATGGAATCAAACCGATAACTCACAATCTGTTCCTTTGGAATTTTCCGCTCCTTATGCAACTTCTCCATAATCATCTTAAGTATTGTTGACTTCCCACATCTGCGTATACCAGTAAGTATTTTCACAAACGGTGTATCTGTATACGCCATAATCTTTTCTATATATAATGGTCTATCAATCATATCAAGCACCTCCTTATATTAGAAGTATACACCATATTTTTGTTTGTATCAACAAAGTTTTTCGGAGTATAACCCGAAAAACTTTTCATTTTAATAGATTTTATCCGATTACATTCCTAAAACTTTAACACAAAATATTGGTTTTGAGGAAATGCGGGTGTCTTGGAGAAGGGGTTTCGATGAATGGCGCTCCCCAAGACGCCTGGACTTCCGCAAAACCAATATTTTACCTTGATTATATTTTTATCTCTTATTATAATAGAAAGGTAAAGAACGTAGTTTTTCACCAAACATTCAAAAAGAAACGAGGTACTCATTGTGAAAAAATTAGAAGAATATATCCGGAGTATTCCTGACTTTCCGGAAAAGGGAATTATTTTTCGCGACATTACAACGATTTTGCAGGACGCAGAAGGATTGAAGCTTGCGATTGATTCCATGATTGAAACACTCAAAGATGTGGATTTTGATGTAATTGTCGGAACGGAATCCCGTGGATTTATTTTTGGTGTACCGATTGCCTATGCAATGGGCAAACCATTTGTGCCATGCCGTAAGAAGGGAAAACTGCCTTGTGAAACAGTAACTGCAGAATATGATTTGGAATATGGCAGTGCAGCAATTGAGCTTCACAAGGATTCCATTAAAAAAGGTCAGAAAGTTGTTATCGTGGACGACCTTATCGCAACCGGCGGTACAGTAAAAGCATGTGCCTCCTTAGTTGAGGAATTAGGCGGAGAAGTTGCTAAAATTGTATTTCTGATGGAACTTGCCGGCTTAAAGGGAAGAGAACAATTGTCGCAGTACGACGTGTCTTCTTTAATTATTTACGAAGGGAAATAGGCGGCTATTTGCTGCCTTTTACCGCCTCGCGAAGGGAGCACGTGAGCGCAATATATCTATCACTTACAAGGAGGAGCATTTCATGTTAGAAAAAATGTTCAAACTGAAAGAGAATAATACCTCTTTCCGTACTGAGGTTGTTGCCGGTCTGACAACATTTATGGCTATGGCTTACATCCTCGCTGTCAATCCAAATATTTTAAGTGCTACCGGAATGAATTCCGATGCCATTCTTTTGGCAACTGCACTGGCATCTTTCGTCGGCTGTATGGCTATGGCTCTGTTAGCCAACTATCCATTTGCCCTTGCACCGGGTATGGGACTGAATGCATACATGGCATTCACCGTTTGCGGCAATATGGGATATTCCTGGCAGATTGCTTTGCTTGCCGTATTTGTTGAAGGTTTGATTTTCATCGTATTATCTTTGACAAATGTACGTGAAGCCATCTTTAATGCCATTCCAATGGCTCTGAAAAAAGGCGTAAGCGCCGGCATCGGCTTGTTTATCGCTTTCATCGGCCTTCAGGGTGCAAACCTTGTTGTCAACGATGATTCTACTCTTTTGACTTATGTAAAATTTGTAGGCGATTTCCATACCATCGGTATTGGTGCCCTGCTTGCTTTAATTGGTTTGTTCATCATCGTTGTTCTGCATCACAAAAATATCAAAGGTTCCATTTTGATTGGTATTCTTGCCACATGGATTCTTGGTATGATTTGCGAAGCAATTGGTCTTTATGTACCGGATGGTAAAGAGTTCTACTCCCTTTATCCAACTTTCCGCATGATTGACTTTGGTGCATTTGGAACAACATTTGGCCAGTGCTTCAACGTTGATTTCTCAGGTGTTGATATCCTGAACTTCATCGCTGTTTTATTTGCCTTTTTGTTTGTTGACATTTTCGATACGCTCGGAACTTTGATTGGTGTTTCCACCAAAGCGAATATGCTTGATGAAGAAGGAAAACTTCCTCGCATCCGTCCGGCTCTTTTGGCAGATGCCATCGCAACTTCGGTTGGTGCTATTTTCGGAACATCAACTACTACTACTTACGTTGAGTCCTCCGCTGGTGTTGCAGCCGGTGGACGTACCGGTTTATCTGCAATGGTAACCGGTCTGCTGTTCTTATTGGCTATCGTATTTGCGCCAATTTTCACAGCAATTCCATCCTTTGCTACTGCACCGGCATTAATCTTCGTTGGATTTTTGATGATTTCTTCTATCATCTCGATTGACTTTGAAGATATTACAGAAGCCGTTCCTGCATACCTTGCTATGCTTGCAATGCCTTTGATGTACAGCATCTCCGAAGGTATCGCACTCGGCGTAATTTCTTATGTTGTAATTAACTTATGCTGTGGAAAAGCTAAGAAAATTAAACCTTTGATGTATATCTTAGCAGTATTGTTTGTTTTGAAATACATTTTCTTATAAGAAAATCTTCTGCATATAAAAAGACCCACCAAAACTTGTCTGCTCCCGACAATTGGTGGGTCTTTTGTCACTCTTAAATTCCAATTATTCGAATGAAATTGTCAGATAAAATCTTCTTTTTTTCTGTCTCTGTTAAATCGGTTTCCATAAACCACTGCACCGCATCTTTTTGCCCACTCCACGGACTGTCCGTTCCGAACAGGACACGGTCACTTCCCATCGCATGAATCAAATCGACAAATGCTTCTTTTGTAAGCATTCCCGAAACACCCTCTTTTTGCAGATAATCACCCGAAAAAGAAGTGTCAAAGTAAAGCGGCTTTTCCATCAGTTTTTCTTTCACTTCATTCCACAAACGCCATCCGCCCATATGGGCAAGAATCAAGTGGTCCGACTCTGTGTCCTTTAACACCTCAAGCACATGATTAGGCGTACAGTGAACGGGGTCCGGCATTCCAATATCTACGCCGGCATGGACGGTAATATACAGTCCTAATTCTGTTGCTTTTTCTACAATCCGCTTGTACCGTATATCATCAAAAAAGGTCCCCTGATAATCCGGATGAATTTTGATTCCTTTAAGCCCAAGTGCTTTGATACGGTTTAATACTTCCGAAACATTCTCGGTCTCCGGATGAATTCCGCCAAACGAAAGAAGCCCGGTCTCTAAAGCCTTTGCATTTGTTTCTGCTGCCACTTCATTAATCGTATCTACCTGTTTTTTTGACGTAGCGACAGGAAGAAGCAGGGAATAAGAAATCCCTGCCTCTTTCATCGACGCCATTAAGCCGGACTGCACACCATTGGTGTGAGCCTTCGTACCCGAATTTTTCTCAAGCTTTTCAATCGCCCGTTTTGCAATCGTCTCCGGATACGTATGCGTATGTGCATCAATTATCATTTTTCAAAACCTACCTCAAATGCTTTTTGGTTGATTTCAACGGTTTTTGGCGGAACAGTGTTTGCAATAACATCTAACCACTGCTGTTTGTCAAAGTCCATATTTTTCGCTGCTACACCAATAATAATGGTGTTAAATACGCGGGAATTGCCAAGTTTTTTCGCCTCATCCATCGCATCAATCGAAACCACTTTGTGGTCTTTTTTCAGTGTATCCAAAATATTCTCCGGATATTCAGCAACGCCGGTCACAACCGTCATCGGGTCCATGCGCTGGTCATTGACAATCATAACACCATCTTTTTTCAAAAAGTGTGCATAGCGCATTGCCTCTAATTTTTCAAAAGCAATGAGCACATCTGCCTGTCCTTCTTCTACAATCGGCTCATATACTTTTTCACCGTAGCGGACAAACGTAACAACGCTTCCGCCTCGCTGTGCCATACCATGAACCTCGCTCAGTTTTACATCAAAGCCTCCCGCTTTAATAATTCCACCTAAAATGCGGCTGGTAAGGAGTGTTCCCTGACCACCTACACCTACAATCATTATATTTTTTGTTTCCATGAATCAATTCCTCCGTTTTGCTTAGCGTGCCACACAATCAATAGCGTCAAACTTACACAACTGTTTGCAAAGCCCACAGCCATTACACATCGTCTCATCAATTGCAATCGTTCCATCTTCGTTTTTCGTAAGTGCCGGACATCCCGGTTTCAAACACATACCGCATTTCTTACATTTATCCGAAAGCGGCACACACTTATTCGGGAACTTCACGCCCTTAAGAAGTGCGCATGGTGCGCAGGCAATAATTACGGAAACTTCATCTTTTGCCACTTCTTCTTTAATCGTCTTCTCCATTGCAGCCAAGTCAAATGCATTGACTTCCGTTACATTTTTTACGCCAATGGATTTACACAAGTTGTAAATGCTGATTGCCGGTACTACATCACCCTGCAGCGTTTTTCCGGTTGCCGCATGATCCTGATGTCCGGTCATACCGGTTGTGGAGTTGTCCATGATGATAACCGTTCCGGTTCCCTGATTGTAAACCATGTTAATCAGCGAATTAACACCGGTGTGCATAAAGGTCGAATCACCAATTACAGCTACCCAGTTTTTAATGTAATCTTTGCCGTGTGCCATTTCCATACCATGAAGGGTTGAAATGCTGGCACCCATGCAGACCGTTGTATCAATAACATTTAACGGAGCTACCGCACCAAGTGTATAACATCCGATGTCACCGGCTGCATGAATTTTCAATTTGTTCAGTACGGTGAATGTACTTCTGTGCGGGCATCCCGGACACAAAATCGGCGGACGCGCCGGAAGGTTCGGATATGGTTTTGTCTCAACATTCTGTCCTAATACTTTCTCACGCAAGAGGTTTGCACTGTACTCACCCTGACGGGTAAAGATTTCCTTGCCAATACACTCAATCCCCCATGCTTTTACCTGCTCTTCAATTACCGGCTCCAATTCTTCAAATATGTAAAGTTTGTCTACTTTTTTTGCAAACTCTTCAATCAATTTTTTCGGAAGCGGATATACCATACCAAGTTTTAACACAGATGCCTGCGGAAATACTTCCTTCACATACTGATAAGGAATACCACTGGTAATGAAACCAATGGATGTATCGTTGTATTCTGCTTTGTTAATTGCAAAGTCAGAACCATCTTTCTCTAAACGGTTCATGCGGTCTTCCACATGAAGATGACGCTTAATCGCATTACCCGGCATCATAACATTTTTGCCCGGATTTCTCTCATATGGTTTATCTTCCGGCTCCACACGGTCTTCCAATACAACAGGACCCTGTGAATGTGCCAGTCTTGTCGTCGTGCGAAGAATTACCGGTGTGTCATATTCCTCACTGATTCGGTAAGCTTCTTTGACAAAATCTTTTGCTTCCTGGCTGTCGGACGGCTCCAATACCGGTACCAGTGCAGCACGTGCTACACAACGGGTATCCTGCTCGTTCTGGGAACTGTAAAGTCCCGGATCATCCGCTACAACCATCATAAGACCACCGTTTGCTCCAATATAAGAAGCGGTATACAATGGGTCACTCGCCACATTTAACCCTACATGCTTCATCGATGCCATTGCGCGGACACCGCTGATGGATGCACCAATTGCCACCTCAGTAGCAACTTTCTCGTTCGGCGACCATTCGCAGTAAATATCGTCATACTGTACCAGATTCTCGCTAATCTCCGTACTCGGTGTTCCCGGATAAGCAGCCGATACTTTTACCCCGGCTTCATAAGCACCACGGGCAATCGCTTCATTTCCTAACATAATCTTCTGTTTCGCCATGTCTGTTTTCATCCTCCTAGTTGTTTGTCCTTGGTTTAGCTCCTCTGCCAAACCCTAATGATACTATTCTATCACATTTGCTCATAAATGGGAAATTATTTCATCATCTTTTCAGATAAACATTCTTCTGATTATTGCCCACGTTTTCAACCTGAAGTGCACGGATGGAGTGCACCAGTTTCTGAAACGTTGCATATCCCAATTTCTTTACCTTAAAATTCGGGAAATGGTCATACACCTTCTGCGCCAGCTGTCCAATATCAATTCCTGTGACGCCCGCCTTTTTCACCGTATCAACCATAAATTGTTCCACTTCTTTGGCATCATTTTTCAGAATTACCTGAATACTGGTATGATTTCTCTTCAATTCAAAATTATCCAAATCCTCAATAAATCTCGACAGCGAACTATAACCATAATTTCTCACGTCAAAATCGGAATATTTTTTCACAAGGGCGCTTCCAATTTCACCAAGTCCCGTATCTTTTCCATTGTTTTCGTTTGTCGTAATAACTTCCAAAACAGCATCCGAAATTTTCTTTTTGGAAACGGCATTTTTCTTTTCTTTCTTATTTTCCTCTTTGTCACCCTCAAGTAAAAGCTCAATATTCGTAAATACCGAGCATGCACCACGGAACGATTTTGGTGTCTTGCTCTCGCCCATGCCAATCACTTCCATGCCGGATTCTCGCAGACGGCTCGCTAATCTTGTAAAGTCACCGTCCGATGACACAATGCAGAATCCTTCTACATTTCCTGCATACAAAATGTCCATCGCATCAATAATCAGTGCCGAATCCGTCGCATTTTTCCCTGTCGTATTGCGAAACTGCTGAATCGGCGTAATCGACCGCTCCGCCAGCTCACTTTTCCATTTGTTCATGTGGTAGTCAGTAAAATCGCCGTAAATACGTCGATACGTTGCCACCCCATGCCTTGTCATTTCATCCAGAATACTGTCAATGTATTTTGCTGATATGTTGTCTGAATCAATCAGCAGCGCAAATCGTTTGTCACTCATATCCCTCTTTCCTTTCTACTGATTTATAGGAAAATGTTCTTTTTTATTCTATCACAGCACCATACCCCATGCAACATTAGACAAATTTCTCTTTTAACCTATCCATACATTCTCTATCCATTCCAATACTCTGAAAATAATTGGATACATCTCCATATTTTTCTCGAAACATCTTCAAAAACATTTCCATAAAATATTTGTTTGGCGTTACAATCGCCATATCAATATCTGAATTCTGCTTAATATACTCAAGTCTTTGTTTAATATAATATTTTGTAACTACATAATTCTCAATAATATCCTCATCTTTCGCCCCGGCAAATAAGAGCAAAATAGCAGAAACGACACCACTTCTATCTTTTCCGGCAGAGCAATTAAAAATAACTCCTTGCGGCGCATTCGCAATACATTCAAAAATGGCTTTCATATTTGGTTCTTCTGCAATTTTCAAAAAACTAAAGGGTACCTCTTCTACTGAATTTGGCACCTTACTTCCTTCATAAACGGGGAAGTTATAATATGTCATTCCTTTAACATTTGTTAAACTACTTGGCTTTTTCTTTACATCTTCTTCCGTTCGCATATCTATCACTGTTGTAATATCATGGTTGACAAGAAATTTTTTATCTCTATCGCTTGCATATCCCTGCCTGTCACTCCTAAGAACCGAAAAACTCTTTGTTTTTCTTCCATAACAGGTTTCATAGCCTCCCAAATCTCTTGTATTTTGAGTTGTTTCCAGTAAACTTTTATACTCCATATTCTTCTCCATTTCTGCAAATTTTTAATATTATTTCTTATATTATCACAACACCATGTGACCTTTCAACTTTAGAAAAATCTTAGCAATGCCTCATTAAATGAAAAAGTAAATCCCCCCTTGCTGTCACGATAAAATTCCGTTTTGCACAGTAGACATTTACTTATCCATTTTAGACACACAACTAATTTTGTTGCCTGTTTGACAAACCGTTTCTCATATATTAGAATCAAATTTTAGTAGAAAGGAGTTGTTTTCATATGAAAGAAATTTCTCATATTTCTGATTTGACTTTTAATATCAGTTCTCTTGTTTCTAATGCTCCATGGCATTATGCAGCACGTGCTTTTTTATTAAACAAATCTAATCACCTAGCTCTTTCACATGAAAAGGTAACTGGTTTATACGCTTTAGTTGGTGGAACTATGGAAATCGATGAAACCCCTCAACAATGCTTACTTAGAGAACTAAAAGAGGAAACCGGCTGTGACTGTCAAATTCAGGCTCCACTTGGCATCATAACTGAAAACAGAGGCTTACTTGACTATAGAAAAAAGTCCTTTTTTTATACCGCTTCCGTTCTATCTGCAGGAATTGCGAAGCAAACGCAGGAAGAAAAAATGCTTCAACAAGAAATCCTGTGGTTACCCATTAATGATGCTTATGATATAATACAAAAACAAATTTATAATTCAATACAATACCAATTTATTCAAAAACGCGACATTTTGGCATTTGAGGAATTTTTTCTCAAACTAAATTCCATATAGGACACCATGAATTTTTTCCCAATATACCTAGTTGTCAAAATAGAATTGTGCTTGCATCCTAAACAAACACACTACATTACACTCGTTGCTCCAGCTGCTCTCTTGCGTTAGCAATTGCCAAAGACAACTTCTTTTCCAACAATTCTTTAGGTGGCATTTTCGTCAAATATTGCCCTACATGTATACTTCCATGATCTAATTCCATTAACTCAATTGTTTCTTGTGATTTTTCTGCACATAAAATTAATGCAACCGGGCTTTGTTCTCCTTCAGCTTTCTCGTATTTTTCAAGCCACCGGAGGTATAACTCTGTCTGCCCTTTATCTTGTGGTTCAAATTCGCCAAGTTTTAATTCTATCAATACCAGTCTCCGCAATGTTCGGTGATAGAACAATAAATCCATATAGTAGTCTTTCCCATCTAAAACAATGTGTTTTTGACGTGCCAAAAACGCAAAATCAGATCCCATTTCAAGAATGAATTTTTCTAATTCTGCCAAAATGGCATTTTCTAAATCTTTTTCACTATATGTGTCTCTTAAGCCGAGGAAATCCAACATATAAGGATCTCTATAAAACATATCCAACGACATTTTTTTGTCATCACGTAACTCGGCAATTTCATTTGCTATTGTTTCTTCCGGCATTTTAGATATCGCTGTTCGTTCAAATAACATTGATTTCTTCCGCTCACGTAAAGTTCTTACTGACCAATTTTCATTTTTACACATAACAGCATAAAAATCTCTTTTCAACTCATCCTCTATTGGTAAAAGTTCTACAAAATGCGACCATGTCAATTGTTGCGACAGTGTCGACACTTTTTCATACTCTGGAAACTCTTGATAAAATTTAACCATTTTAAAAACTGAAGATTTTTCAAAACCTTTTCCATATTCAGCCGTCAGTCTTTTGCTCAAATCACCAATTATATTCTTACCATATTCTGGTTTTTTCCCTTGTAATACCTCTTCTGACAATTTCTTTCCTATATTCCAATATAACGTGATGACGGAGGTATTTACTCTCAGCATCACCTCATTCTTGGCATCATAAATCATTGTAGATATATCAGAAAAAATAGTCTCTACATCTGTCCCGTTCATTAATTCCTCAGGCATCTAATTCTCCTTTCTCAAAAGTGGCGACGTGTCGCCACTTTTCACAAAAACAATGTCTTTAAAATGATTTTTTATATAATTTTCACTCATTACAAAACAAAAATATTTTATCACTTGGAGATATTCTGTTGTAAAGTTCTTTTCCCAGTCAAAGGGAATATAGTAGCCATCGACGATAAGATTTTGCTTATTTTCTATTGCCGTTTTATCATCTCCCGAACGATCGGCCATAAATATGCCGTCAATTCTATTTCATCACTGACCGGCGTCAATTCTGTATTTCCACTACGAATCAATCTCATTTTTAAATGGTCTATGGACAAATAAGGATACTTATATTTTCCCACAAATTACTCTCCCCTATATATTACTTTTCAACTCTATAAGCCAAATGTTGTACTTTTTATAGCTTGTAAATCGTTTTACTTAAGATCGACCAATTCGATTACTTTTTTATTATACCACTGCCCGCATTATAATGAAAGCACATTATTATTAAATTTGTTGCAAAATCCAATTACAATATCTCTGAAATAACAAGCAGAAACGAAATAAGCGCCCCTCGATTCCGTACTTCACTCCCAAGCGTCTTGCCTGCGACAATCCGCACACTGGCATTCGTCAAATACCCGTGTTTTCAATAAAAAATGAACATCAGCAAGCATGCTTGCCAATGTTCATTTTGTTATTGTTTATCGTTCGCTTGACTCAAAGTCAACGTGATTACTCGATGATTGTAGCAACACGACCTGAATGTATTTATGTTTCCATGCACTACTAGGCACTATCACACAAATCGGCTTTTTTCAGGCTTTCTTAATATGCACAACGCAGTACCCATATGCATTATCAAGTGCGTATTTGTTGCAAATCTGTTGCAAAAGTACAAATTTGTTGCAAATGATATGTAAGTCCATTTCTTGGGACTCTTTCCTAGAAAATCCTTAAGTTTTTTGATAGATTTTCCATTGCTTCTTTTTTCTTCGTCTCTGTCACTTCGGCATAAATATCCATCGTAGTATTTATATCCGCATGCCCCATGACAGTTTGAATCACTTTAACGTTTGTTTCGTTTTCACAAAATCTGGTACAAAAAGTATGTCTAAAGGTATGACATGAGAAAAACGGTAACATAATCGGTTCTCTATGCTCTTTTTTCGCCCTAACCTCTTCTTCAGCATTATGATTATTAACAATGCGTCGAATCGAATGGTCAATCGCTGAATGTTTATATAAAGAACCTGCTTTATTGATAAAGATGAAATCCGTCATGCCATCTACCACTAATGGACTAATTCCATTCTTTTTCCGCTCATCGTACAACGCCTTCAACACTTCATACACAGCATCCAACATTGGAATTTTTCGTATCCCAGCTTTCGTCTTTGGTGGACCTGCTTTAAACTCTAATGTATATGGTGCTTTCTTTCCTCTCCGGAAATATGTCATACTATGATTGATATCAATCACATGATTTTCCATATCAACATCTTGCCACCGAAGCCCGCAAATTTCACCTATGCGGCACCCAGTCCCAAGCAAAACAGTAAAAAGAGGACGCCAATAATCATATAGCGGATGTCCAGTCACATAATCCAAGAGTTCTCGCTGTTGCTCAAGTGTCAGTGCGCGCTGCACTTTCATCTTACGTCCCTGCCTCTTTCTTACTTCCGAAAGAACCCCATCACTAGGATTTTTTCTGATAATGTCATCACGTACCGCCATATCAAAAGCCGGATGCAACACACAGTGCAAACTTTCGACACTTTTAACCTTTATACCTTTATCAATTAGAGAAAGATAAAAGTTTAGTACATCCGAATATCGAAGTTCCGTAACTTTTCTTTTTCCGAAACCGTCACTACAAAAATGATCATATGTGTAACGATAATTTGCGTAAGTCGAGGAGGCAAGATTATTCTTAGTCGCCATATACCGGTCAACCAAAAAATCCAAATCTGCTTTTCCCGCCACATAAGAATCAATACCATCCAACTGGTCTCGTTTCAATTCATCTTCCTTTTCACGAAGTTCCATCAATGTGTTTGCATAAATGTAACATCGCTTGCCAACTGGATTTGTGTATGTATACACATATCGTCCATCTTGCGACCGCTGGACTTCTCCTTTGCGTAGCGCTCTGCCTTTATTATCTTTTCTTGCTTTTGCCATACATTCTCCTTTCCATTATCTAGAAAAGAGATTTTGTACCTGTACTAATTTCCCTTGAAAAATTGTTCAAGAGCACACTGTACAACTTTTGTAATGGATAGCTTATGCGAAGTTGCATATTGCATTAAGATCTCATATTCCTGATCAGACAAACGAACACCGATTGATTTCTTTTTCGTTATTTTCTGCTTAGGACGTCCCATCTTCGCCATCTGCTCACCTCACATTGTTTACTATCTTCAGTATACTTTTTGTTAAACAATTTGTCAAGACTTTTCGTCAAACAAAATCTCATGTATGTTTTCTAAATTCTAAATGTCTCCAAGTACATTTCAAACAGTTCGCAATTTACAAGTGCCATTTTCCCAACTTTATAAATAGCTCCCGCATCCTTTGCCATATCCTGAAATTTGCGCATACTCATACTATACATTTCAGCTCCTTCTTTATATCTGACAAACTTTTTTTGCCCATCTTTTTTCATTATTGCAGCTTTTCCTTTCTTGTCTCAGTACTCTTTTACTTTCTGAAATGTATGCATCCAAAATTGTCACACACTTTAGATGCATATTTTCAGAATCAGAAAGTTCAAAGTTCTTCCAAAGAATTTCACTTGGCATCTCTGCCAATAACAGCATACCCTCCAGATATGCTCTTATTGACAGGGTTGCTTATTGCTCCAGTTGAAATCATCGGTCACTGTGGTTAGCAGTGCACTCGGGACTTGCACCCTCTATCATTGGACCCATACGGGGAGTATCATTATCATAAAGCAGTCGCAACCCGGAACCACCACAGTTCCTATTTTGCATGGATGTTCTCGCTCACGGTATAAACCGGTCATGGCGTATCTGCGTTTCGGCGCAATGCGTAGCTGCTTTGGACGTCCGACGAAATCATCATATTCAGTTAATGTGTCCTTATTGTAGACACACTCTTAGTATAAAAAGGGACTTTTTGTTTGACTAGACTATTTATTCCGCAGCATATACCACGGTTTATCGCAAAAAAGCATGGAAACTTCCGAAAACATGAACAAGGCGGCCTGTAAGCCACCTTGACATTTTTCTAAATATTTTTTACTTTTTCTCTAATGTTGTCTGGCAGATCCGATATTGAATCTTCTGATTTATATGTTATTGTAGAATAACTTTTTTCGTTTGTCTGCTTTGAAAAAATGTATTTTACCTCATATAGTTCTTCAAATCTGCTAGTACTGATATCCTCTACTCGGAACGAATAGGGAACCAGACAATCATCAATCAAAGTTCCTGTCTTGTCCCGATTCGGTCCACATAAAAGAACAAATTGAAAATTAGTTACTCCTATTTTATATATAGCCGTTATCGTCACTATTTCTGTCGCAATCATTACATTGGTGCATGTAACCTTATACAAATTCTCCAAATGATTGATTTTCCTTTCCGCCAGATCATACGGATGCGTCTTATCAAACATCACTTCACTTGGTCTTAACCCTTTTTTCTTCTTTGCGTGAAGGAAAAAACCTTTTGCTTTCAAATTAGTCTTCACTCCGGTTAAATGTAAGAATGAAGAACTCTTAAAGACGATTTCAACATAACTATCCTCATATACATAAAGAAAAGTTCTTCCTGCTAAATGTTTTTGATAATTAATCGCTGCACTATGTATTTTCTTTAGCAATTTTGATTTTCCCATCTTTATTCTCTCTTTCTTTCCTTCACTATGCCACAAAAAAAGGGAAGCTCTCGCTTCCCTTAGAATCACCACTGGCAGTTTGCTTAAGCTGTTACCCTCAAGCCAATCGCATATGACCTAATCCTCATATTGGATATGGCATTTTCCTCTAGGATACTGTGCCACGCAGTTTGCTATAACCAAAATTATAACATAGCCACAAATCTTTACATCCTTTGTGTGGATGTCCAGTGCTTTCTATCTATTATATTATGAAGAAATTTTGATTTTGTCAATCAAATTTCTTCATATACAATGTTTTATGTACTAAGTGAAACATACTTTTTAAATCTTCTTTTCTGCAATCATTCTTAAGCTCTGCAAAAACTCAAACAATATTTCCTGATATTCCGCCGGAAGCAATCTTGATTCTTGGATCAGTTCAATCTCCTGTATTTTCTGCAGTACCACAATCTGTTCATTCGTTTGAAACAATTCAAAAGGTTCAATGCTCATTCCATGACTTACCTTAACAATATTGCTCTCCCGAATATCATAATCTTCTTTTCTGAGTATGTCATACAACGTACTTTGCGACATTCCGCTCTTCTGCGAAAATCTGTACTTTGACATTTTTGTTGCTTCTAAATATTGAATTAGTTTTTCTCGGACTATGCTCTTATACATCTTTCAAGCATCCACATCCTTCCTGTGACCACAAGTAAAGTATACACTACCCTTTTATTGTATGGTAGACTATTTGTTCCGTGGTAAGTACCACGGTAATCCGTGATATTCTTTTTACAACCAATCACATAATACACTTTGAAATTTCCACTTTTTTGGAATTTTCGACTAATCCTGTTATTATTATGCTTTTTGATATAGTTCTATAATGCATCTCGCCCGATAACACAAAAGTTCAATAATGGAAGGATCGGATGTCGTCTCAATTCTTATATATTCTGTAAGATTTATAATCCAGTTACAGATGGCGGTTTTCGTTGAAACAATCCTCATCCGAAAAATATTGTCCTGCGCTTTCATTTTTGATGTAATTCGAAATTCCAGTTCCACCGCTTCCACCAGTGTTTCATCAACCAAAAGTGTAGCACTGACTGGCTCTTCATATGACATACGTGGATGCTCCTCCAAATATTTTGAGATTTCAAAAAGCCCATCAACACTTTCTACAGAATAAAAATCTCGTCCACGCTCAAAGTTTATTTCCACCTGCTCCATCCGGTCGATCCGATAATGTGACAATGCATCCTTTCCCTCTGTATTGCAGATCAAGTAATACCAGCCTCCGCTAATGATCAAAAAATACGGGGATACTTTAAACACTTTATCTGTCAGTCTCCCATTTTTTCGATACCGGAATGATACTTTTCTTGAACTTTTAATCGCTTTCCCGATTTCAACTAAGTAATTATAAATATACGCATTTTTTGTTCTCTTTAGCATTTCACGATACTTCACAAATTCAAACCAGCTGCCAAAATATTTGTTGGCACATCGTTTCAACTTTTCAAGCAGCCTTTTGGCACAATTATCATCTATCCCCGGAGAAAATAAAATACTATCATGCAGCATGCGAATTTCTGTATCAGTAAACAATCGGCCATTCAGATAATAGGTTTTTATATAACCGCCCGATTGGTTTGGGTTTGCAACCGTTCTTTCACATATTTGCAATTCCTTTTGTCCATCCGGCTTCCATTGTGTTTCTTGAAAAAACAAGTTTAGCTGACGAATATTCGATGAAACCAGTTTTTGTAATCCCACTCTTGTCATTCTTCTTTCTGCTTCAAAATCCTCTTCCAATCGATTGCAGATAAAATCCATAGTAACCATGTGATCCTTATCCGCGTGCTCCCATAAGATTCTAAGTATCAATAACGGAATCATCTTCTTGCTAGTTGTTTTTCCCATATGTTTTTTTCTCCCTTTCCGCATTTAGCAAAAATACTGAATCCATCATTATTGTAAAAGAAAAGAGGAATCATGTTCCTGACAACACGTTCCTCTTGAACATTTATTTTGCTCCAACAGTAAATTTATAGTGCGTTACTTGCCTTTACTTTAATAAGAATTGCTGCATTCCATAACAATTGTCAATTAATTCCTAATTATCTAACTGTGTGGACATTTAGATCAAAATATGTAAAAAACACATAAAAATCAACATTTTCAGTCGCTATCTATAATTTTTCCAGCCAAGAAATCATCAAAATTCCCCCAAGCTGTTTCTCCGTAAAATTTCAACACCCCATCCATTTTCACTTTTGCTGTATAGGATTCACTCCCATTTGAATCAAACTTTTTATAAATTTGATTAATATAACTCACGCTTCTCTTTCCTGCTTGTCTAGAATACATAACAGGTCTCGAAACATTAAATCCTGCACATTTTTCACTATAATTATTTTTTTCCGAAATATCAACTGCTGGAATTGCAAGGTTTACCCCTTGTGGATATTGGAATTCATCCTCTCCCTTCATAGATAAATAAGCAATACCATCTATTCCATTTCTATTAGCCTCTTGCATTAATGCCTGTGAGAGCAAATATTGATATTTTACTTTTTCATCGTTTTTAACGGAAAATGATATTGCTATGACAAGAGGAAATATTTTTAGCATGTCATTCTGTAGTCTACATTTTATTATATTACTCTTATCAAGGTTTCTATTATATATACCATTGATAAGAGCCTGAGATACAGTCAAATTCAATATTTTTAACATCTTTCCAGTCGAATTAGGAACGAACACTGATGCATACAATTCATCGATTTCATTCCATTTACACTCCTGACTACATACATATGTTGTAGTTCCTAAATATAATCCTGGCAAACCAGCAACACTAAATCTCATGCTATCAGCTTTATCCCGCAAATCATAAGGTAAGTGAAGCATATGTTCTATATCCGTAATATTTTCTTTATCATCCCTGTTTTTTGTTCTTACTCTATAAAACGTAAGTTCTCTATCCATCATTTTGGCATAATCATCATATTCACTCCTTTGTAAATCATCAAATGGTGCAATGCCCCTAAAAGAATATGATTTATCCAGCTCGCTAACAAAAAAAGAATCCTCCTTAAAAGGAGACAGCATATCTTCAATCATTTTGCCGACACATTGATCATTACCACTAATTAAATTATCTATTATTTTCAAAATTAATTTGCACTCATTTTTAATGAACTCCAAAGTTTTTTTATCATATGCAAACGCGGGTCGATTTAAACACTCAACATATTCTAAAAGCTTTTTTTCAAGTATTTTCCTATATTCTTCATTCGTATTTACAGTAATCGGTAAAGAAAAACCATTTATATTATTGTCTAAGTATGCCTCGCTCCACAATTTATATTGAAATACCTCTTCATCTAATCCCAAACAATTGCAGGCTGAATCAGATAAATTATACTTTGCCACCTCTTCCTCTATGCATATAACATTATAATTTTTGTAATTATCATCTTTCAGTATACTTTCTATCTCTTCTTGATAAAAACCTCTCTTATTTTTGTGCGACCTCGGTTCACAAATATGTCCATTATGCTCAAGCAAATATGTTTTCATATGAATCACCTTCTCTCGTAATATTTTCTTTCATCGAATCTGATATAGGAAACACAATCTAAATATTATATAACATATAATATTTACTTTAGAATTCCAATATACTCTTTACACCACTTACAACGAAAGGATCTACTCTCTTTACTCCGTGAGTTACCATTTTTACAGCTTCTGTTTATCATGAACACCAACTCCTTTATCTTGTATATGAATGACTACCGCATCTTAACCAATAAATTTTCAAACGTTATTTCTACTAAAGCACTTACTCTATCCTTAAGTTTTTTATAATAAAGTTTTCTACCTTTGGAATCTTTTTTCTCCAAAATAAAAACTTTATTTCATTTACAGACTTCCATAGCAAGGCATTATCCAAAAACTGTGTTAATGGAATTTTATACGTTTTTTCATCTTCATCTACGTAAATATCCGTTTTTACATTTTCATTGTTTAATAAGATTTCTATGCTAATATTATTAATTTCTGCATCAGCATATGCTTCAAAACACAAATTACGATTATTATAAAAATGTTGTGAAAAATCAGCTGAATGCATAAATACAACAACACTACATAATTTACTTTGAGTTTTACTAAAGTCAACTTGTATAGCAAGTTTTTCGCTGTTAGAATCTTTTTTTATAATTCTACAACCATCGTTTTCTAAATCTCCTATACAATAACTTTGAGAATAAGCCATATTAATCTTCAAAGGATTTGTATCAAATGTTTTCATAAAAGTATCTCTTGCTCTTTCCCATATCATAATGTCAATTTGTAAATGAAAAAATTTTTCCAAATCATTCTTAAAATTATTAAACAATGCTTTAGTTATCTCATCATTACTACCAAGTTTTATGCCAACTTTATCATTTTTAAGCACCCCGCGAATATTTTCAAATGAAAATCCTGGAAGTAAAAAACTCAAATATGTTGATTTTTTCAGCCAAACTGCCCCCCATTTCATTTAAGCAAACCGGACTGGTATAATAATTATCAGATAAGAAAAAGATTGCATAAACTTTTTCATTAGACAACAAATTATTTAAATATTGATAAATATCTTGTCTAATCGAAATATGCGTCCCCGCTACAGATGTACAAACAATATTCTTTTCTGACATACCTATTTTAAGCAAAAAGCCAATAAATGCATTTACTGCATTACTATCTTTGCTAGAATGACTGATAAACATTTTATATTTTCCCATCATGCATCCTCTCCTTTTATAGTATCTTATATTTTTTCTTGTTCTCTATTTTAAAAGACCGCCATTTAAAGTTCAATATATATGTCAATATTTGCAGAATGAGGGGACACATTTGCTATATCTTGCCTGCCAAATTCACTTATGTTTTATTTTCCCATCTTGCAACCAAATTCTCTTACTTAACATACTTCTTTATCTGACATCATTCCAAATCTTATTTTTCGCTGTCTTAACATATATTTCCTATGCTTTTCAGAAACTTTATCAATTTAGGTACCGTTGGATCTACACTTACCAATTCAATAACGCAAAAAGCTATAACAATAAATAATATCCAAGCTATCACATAATTTTTTCTCGTCTTCTGTATTGTGCTTTTCATATTATTTATTATCCTATCATTGTCAAATATATCATTTAGGTCCTCCTGTGTTAAAATATCTAAATAATTGTTTTTCAATAATTTGTAGCTATCACATACTTTATTGATCTCATATTTGGATTGTGCATAACAAATAAATAAGTAAAGAAATGAAGCTATCAACACACTCTCTAAAAGTATCGTAATATCTCGTGTGAAAATATTACTCAGCGGCTGATCCGACACAATATTAGCCAGAATCACCGTAAATAAAAAAGCAAATATAGCAATTACATTAGATTTAAACTTGTTTAACAAAAAGCAAGCATATTCGCCTGTTTTGGATACTATATCACTTATAAACTCCGCAACCTTATTTTTTAATTCTAAATATTCTTTTACATTTTCTTTCAAATATAAATTATAATTAGATTGAATTGACGCCATAACTTTATCATCCATCTCAGTTATTGAAATATATTTGCAATGTAAACTTATAATATTTCTGGCAATAATTATTTTATCAATTGCATTGCCACTTTCATAAATCCAATTATATATTTTATATAAAATCATATTGCTAGCAAGTGTTTCTACATCAACTGCATATTCCATTAATCTTTGACCGTTAATTGCTCCTCTTAACTGGTTATCCTGTAAAGATGCAGATGTTGAAATAAAGCTAATCGATAACAAAGTAACTATTTTGTCAAAAAGCTCATTTAAAGGATTTCCTGGAGAACAAACCTGGAGTTTAAAATCATCTGGTATCACTTCATATATATCAAAATTATAAAAATATGATGCTTCTTTACATTTTATTATTTGCTGTTCTCTATCAAACTCGCAGTTTACGCTTTCACAACCATGCGGCAGAAAACACATTGTTTTTGTTGTAAACATTGTCACCTGTTCAAAGATATCAAATATTAAAAATCTCTCCGCTTCCTTTAATAACTGCGAAAATGCTCTCAAAACCTTTTCTATTGGTAATTTCAAAATATCATTGATAAATTCATTATAATCATATACTGAAAAATACCCATCTTCAATTGTTTTATCAATTTTAACTCGCACTTCTAAAATTTCATCATCCAGTATCCCATCCATAAACTCTTTGTATTTTTCAGCATCATAAACATTATTATTGAAAATAAACAAATCATCACTTTCATTTGATAAAGTAATTCTAATTTTATCACGTTTTGGTACCGCTGAAACAATATTAGTAAAGTAAGAACTTTCTGGTATATTCTCCTTGTGTATCATATACGAAGATTCATATACTTTCATTCTCTCTTTAGTATTAAGCTTCTCAATTGTTGCCTGTTTTATCAATGATATAAGCATATACATCCTCCTAATGGCATAATATAACTATACCAAATTTCATATTTTTTCTTTACTGAAAATTTCATAAGTTGTATCATTATCTGTTTTTATCTTTAAATACTTATTTCCATTATCATCTCTATATGCCTCAATTGTATCACAAATATCAGGAATTGCGTCTGTTATTTTAATCTGGATACCCTTACAAACATCATAAACTTTTCTAATACGCGCATTTATTACTTTGGAAACTGTATTAAACTGTTTATCAAATTTGTGGCGTTCTGGCAATTCTTTTACTTTTTCTAAAAATTTCCCCATTTTCTCTGATTCTATTTCAACCGGTTGATAATTATTTATTGCATTTTCAACCATTGCATCATAATCAATATATGTATTTGTTTTAAAATATGTAATTATAGAATTTCGCAATAATGTATAGTCTCTCGGATAATCTTTCTTTATTGTTCGATTGAGCAAATTATCTATTGTCCTAAATGCTTTTTCAGTATTAACTTCATCACTAAGCACTTGCTCCAATTCAAGAAAACTATCATACCAATATTTTGCTGCTGTATTTGAATATACTTTTGCAGTAAACATATCCGCGTCAATATCCTCAATATTAAAAATACAAGATTTCCATATTTTCTTTGTATCTTTTGAGAAACCAGATTTAAAACTAAAATCTGTATCATCCACAAAATCAGTATGTTCAACTTTGGCTAACAAATACATGCTGCTATCTTTATCCTCATCATATAAAAGAGCTTGTATTAAACTTCCTTTCTGCACATTTGTATCCATATTTGAGATTGCTTTTTGTGCTTCACGTTCTTTTAGCAGCAATCTTTGTGCAATAAAATTCATTCTATCGGTCATCAAATCTTCATCAATTTGGTTCTTAACAATATCCAGAACACAACCTATAACTTCTGTATTAATTGATCTTGTTCTATACTCCCGAATCGAAGTATTACTATCAACGTAAGTGATTAATTGTCTTACATAATCAGAAAATGCGTCTGGAATATCCCTATTCACGACCTTATTATTTTCGTAATCAATAATTCTAATTGTCTGCATAATAATTTCCATGTACATAACCTCTCTATTCTTTTCTTTTTCATGTATGTTCAACAAACTTAATTTTACTAACTTTGTTGAACAGTTAATACGTTACAACATATATCTCCAAAATAGAATTTTCTGGATATAAAGTGACTTTGTGCAGGCCTTTTGTAATGATTTTAGTTACAAAAGCAAAAATAACTTTGCTTCTTGCTTTTTTCCTTTGTCAACTCGTTCATCTGTCTCCTATTCTCTACTTCTATGACAAAATTCCACACTAAAACACTGTATAACTAACTAGATTTTTCCCATCTATAACACAAATCTTTCTTTTATCGTTAAGATAAGCTTTGTAGCCTCCGTTAATGCTTTTTATTAATTGGGGATTTTCTTCCTCCCCATATCCAAATTCTAAATTCTTCTTTACCTGAAGTACACACAGTTCCAATACATCCTTCTTATTTCCTCCAGCAATTATGATTTCTTTTTCTCCATCGCCATTAATATCACAGGCAGCCATTTGATAAAAGAAACTAACTTTATCAACACTCCCCTCAACAATCAATTACTAAGGCTTGATTGTATATGTAAGTAGTCGTATACAATACTTCTTTGTCAGCAATTTTGTCATGTATCGTTAGTCATTTTTCATCACAATTTTAACTTCGCCAAACGAATCAACAATTACCTTTTTTTTACAGCAAATTCGTGTGGTTTTTCTACATAGTCTTCCAACCATAATGTAATTGCATCTAATTCTGCAGCGTAGCCTCTTCTATACAATATAATCCCGACATTTTTTTTCCAAATAATAGTCTCATAAAAATTTGTCGCAGTAGAAGTATCAGAATAGCAATATTCTATTAAATCATCAAATATAGTTATTTCTTCTCGAACTCCATCTTTCCTTTTTTTCATTTCTGGTTGCATTTGACATACAATATTTGCATTTTTAGGCAAAATATCATCCGAAAGAAGTTTTTTCTTTTGCTTTTCCGATAATTTTGCAAAACGAACTATATTGCGTTCACGCACCCAAAAAAAACCTAAATTTAATAATTGGTCGGGGATTTCAGCCTCTTGAACTGAATCAAACTTTATTTCATACAATTCTCCTATTTTAGAACCACCTAAACAGTTGCATCTAACACAAACCGACTTTGTATTCCTCTCATCAGTAAAAGTAAAATCACCCTTATATTGACGCATTTCAATTTCTGGAAAATACGCATTAGTAACTTTTTCTTCATTTGCACAGGATTCCCTGCTATTTTTTATTTTCTTTTTATTACATGGTGTAGTAGTTTGGGTTGGTACAGAGATTATTGATTCTTTGCTATTTTCAATATTCTTTTTATTACATCCACCAAAAATAATTACTAAAAAAATAAATAAAAATATATATTGACAAACTTTATATCGCATCATATTTTTCATTCCTCCAATAATCTTTTCAAAATAACTCTGTTTACATTATCGCATTTATTAGTGCAAAAACCCCAACTTGTTTATCAATCAAATTACCATCATAATCTCCATCCTCTGTATATTTCCCCTTGACATATAAAGATGTACCACTATACAAATATGGACTATTACCATCATGATAATCTGTATAACCAGTTCCATTGAATTTTTCAGCTAATGCAAGCATTGCCGCCATATCCTTAGAACCGTAGCTTAAGTTATACTCTTTCTTGTAAGTCTCTTTATCATGTATTGCATCAATAGCAGCTTTAACAAATTGTCCTTTTCGGAAAAATTTCCCAACTGGTGCAATAGTGGTTTTCTTTCCTAATTTTTGACCATTATGTAAATAAACTCTAAATTTTCCATATAAACAATCATTGACATCTTCACGATAGTGAATTGCTGCAATTAGTTGCCTAGGTACCTTTGCTTTTTTAGCAATTTTTCTATATTTTTTTTGAGCTTTTTCCTTAAAAAACGCTTTTTTAAAACGTTTTAATTCATTTTGAAACTTTGTTATCTTGCTAATTTCTTTTATTTTATTAGCTGCTGATTTATAATATTTATCATTTATTTTTTTGTTTGTTTTGTATTTATGAATTTTTTCACCACAAAACTTATTCCAACGTTTTATATATTTAATCTTTCCATTTACAGCATACGCATATTTAGTCACATAACAATGTCCACTCGGATCCCACGCATTCACCCCGTCATTCGCACAATAGGCATACAAATGCAGACTCAGCGGCTCATCATTTTCCCCGGTAAAGGTATCTCTTGTGATAAATCTTCCTACTCCCGGCTCATAGTATCTTGCCCGCAGATAGACTTCCTCCGTCTCTTTATCGTAGTATTCCCCACAATAACGGTACGGGTTCTCATCCTTTTTCTCCGGTTTTACTTCGTTTCCAA
>OLIW01000338.1_pt1 | contig 56940 bp, 60 predicted proteins | sample 1601321 | NCBI WGS metagenome assembly OLIW01 (sample SAMEA2452114, study PRJEB22498) | human gut metagenome
AAACACTATTTATATTAATATACAATAAAAATGGCGACCTGGAACGGGCTCGAACCGTCGACCTCTGCCGTGACAGGGCAGCGTTCTAACCAACTGAACTACCAGGCCATAACAAGAAAAATTGCTTTTTGATTCTTTAATATATTAATGTAGTTAAACATTATTATAAATTGTGAGTAATTGTAATTTAAGCAATTTGCTATAATAAAAATGGTGGGCGTAATAGGACTCGAACCTATGACCCCCTGCTTGTAAGGCAGATGCTCTACCAGCTGAGCTATGCGCCCATTTCTTGTGACATTGATTAGTATACTAAATTTTAATAAATCTGTCAATACTAAATTTAATTTTTTTTACTTTATTTTAAATTTTTGTTATAACAAAGAATTAATATATTTGTTTAACTATTGCATTATAGTATATATTTTTGTAAAATTGTATTATTCTTTTATTATGAGGAGAAAATGTTTATGGCTTTTGATGGAATTGTTCTAAATAGTATTGTAAATGAATTAAAACAAACAATTATTGGTTCTAAAGTAAACAAAATATATCAGCCTACTAAAAATAATGTCATTTTTAATTTATACACTAATGGTAATAAATTTAATTTAAATTTATGTGTTGATCCTAAAAATTGTAGGTTAAGTTTGACAAAGCATTTTATGGAAAATCCTATGCAAGCTCCTTCTTTTTGTATGCTTTTAAGAAAACACATTGGAAATTCTATGTTGGTTGGTATTAATACATTTGATTTAGAAAGAATTGTAGAATTTGAATTTAAAAATTTTAACGAGTTTGATGAAGCAAAGTCTAAAAAATTAATTATAGAAATTATGGCAGGTCATAGTAATATTATTTTATTAAATAATGATAAAGAGATAATAGATAGTCTTCGTCATGTAGCTTCTTCTCGAGAAATATTTCCTGGGAAAAAATATGTAATGCCTACAAATGCCAAAAAAAGTTTTTTACTATTAGAGGATTTTAAAGATTTTCTTAATGCATTAAACTATGATGGTTCTGAAATCGACAAGCTTATGTCTCATGTATTTATTGGTATTAGCCAAAGTTTTATTAAGTCTTCTATAAAAGAACTTGGATTAGTAAGTGAAAATCTTTCTATAGAGGATTTACGGTAAATTATATTATTTTATTAAAGATATTGTTTCTGCAATTTGCAAAAATCAATTAGAAATTGATTTTTGCAATAACGATTTTTACATTAAATTAGCTAGCAAAAAGAATAGTTTTCTTAATTTAAATTATTGTATTGATGATTGGTATTATAAAAAAGAAGAAATAGAAAAATTAATTTTTACCAAAAATTCTTTACTTAATACAGTTTCTGCTCTTTTGAAAAAATATTTAAAAAGGTTAGAAAATATTTCTCTAAAATTAAATGAATGCAAGAATATGAATATTTATAAATTATATGGTGAATTAATTACGTCTAATTTATATAACTATACAAATCAGCATTTAGATTTTATTATTGTTGAAAATTACTACGATAATAACAACTTAGTTTCTATACCTTTGGATAAAACAATTACAGTAAATAAAAATGCAACTAAATATTTTAAAAAATATAATAAATTGAAAAGTGCATCTAAAATTGTTTCTTTACAGAAAGAAGAAACAAAAATTGAATTGCAATATCTCGAGAGTTTAGTTTATTCTATCGAAAATAGTAAATCATTATCTGAGTTAGAAGATATTATCTTAGAATTATTTGAAAGTAAAATTATTAGTAATAAGGGAAAAAATGTTAAGGGTAAAAGTTCCAAAACACGCAATAGTTCAAATTCTTTTGAGCCTTTAGTATTTAATATTGATGGTTTTACAGTATTTGCAGGAAAAAATAATCACCAAAATGATATATTAAGTATAAAAATAGCCAGTAAAAATGATATTTGGTTTCATGTAAAAAATGTGCAAGGTAGTCATGTTTTGTTAAGAACAGAAAATAAACCTATAAATTTATCCACTATAGAAAAATGTGCTAAAATTGCTGTTGAAAATAGTAAAGCACGTCATTCTTCTAATGTTGCTGTGGATTATTGTGAAGCAAAGTATGTAAAAAAAACGCATGGTTCAAAGCCTCGGTATGGTTATTTATTCAAATTATAAAACTGTATACATTTAGTTTAGCATTACTTTTTAGTTCAAAAATAAGGAGTTATATTTTTTAATACAACTCCTTATTTTATTTTAAATTTTATATTCTATATCTGCCATAAAAGGAAACATTTCTTTTAATACTTTATAAGATATTAAATTTAGACAAGCATGTGGGCTTTTCTCTTTTATAGTAATTAATCTTTGAGAATAGCAATTATTTGATACTTTATATATTAAATATCTGTTATTATTATAATTAAAATACAATCCAAATCCGTTGTTTAAGTCCATTTCCATTTTTTCTAAAGTATAGTTTTCCATCTATTCTCCTATCATTTCATTAAATTCTTTTTCCGTAATGATTGTTATTCCCAATTCTTGTGCTTTTTTTAGCTTGCTTCCTGCTTCTTCTCCTGCTAGCACATAACTTGTTTTTCTAGAAACTGTACCAGAAGTTTTGCCTCCATGTTTTTCTATTAAGTCTTGTGCTTGTTCCCTTGTATATTTCTCTAGTGTACCTGTTAATACAAAAGTCTTTCCTCCAAATCTATTGTCTATATTTTCTTGTATTAATTTCATATTAACTCCAGATTTTTGTAATTTTTTTATTAGGTCTTTAGTTTGTTCTTGCTTAAAAAAATTATAAATACTATTTGCTATAACAGGTCCAATGTCTTCAATTAAACTAAGTTCTTCATATGTAGCATTCATTAGTTTATTCATTGTTTTGTATTTTTTAGCTAATAACTTCGAAGTTGTACTTCCAGTATGTCTAATTCCAAAGGCATTTATAAGTTTAGTTAAATCATTAGTCTTACTTTTCTCTATTGCTTCTATTAAATTGGCGGCAAATTTTTGTCCATTCTTTTTTAAAGATGCGACATCTTTTGTTGTTAAATTATATATGTCTGCAATATCATTTATTAAGCCTTTTTCTATTAATTGCTCTATAATGGAAATTCCTAGTCCTGTAATATCCATACCTTCTTTAGATGCAAAATGCACAATGTTCCTTAGTTGTACTGCTTTACACTCTATACCAATACATCTTCTAACTGCTTCTCCTGCTTCACGTATTGCTGGTCCACCACATACTGGGCAAGTATCTGGCATAATAAATTCTTTTTCTTTCCCAGTTCTTTTTTTCTTTACTACTTCAACAATTTCTGGTATAACATCCCCTGCTTTTTGAATAACAACAGTGTCTCCTATTTTTAAGTCTTTTTCTTTTATAAAATCTTCATTATGAAGAGTTGTTTTAGAAATAATAGAGCCAGCAACTCTTACAGGTTCTAGTATTGCCATTGGTGTTATTGCACCAGTTCTTCCTACTTGACAAATAATATCTTTCAAAATTGTTTCTTTTTTTTCTGGTGGATATTTGTATGCAATTGCCCATCGTGGCACCTTAGAAGTACTTCCTATTTTTTCTCTTAGTTCTAAATTATCAATCTTAACAACTGCTCCATCAATATTAAATGGTAAGTTTTCTCTTTGCTCGCCTATTTTTTTTATTTCCTCTATTACTTTTTCTATGTTGTTGCAAAGTGCTTTAACAGGAATAACATTAAATCCCATTTTTTCCAAGAAAATAAGGCTTTCATAATGAGAGGTAAATGGAATTGATGTGCATTTTTGTACATTAAATATATAAATATCTAATGGTCTTTTAGCTACAATAGAATTGTCTAACTGGCGTAATGAACCAGCTGCAGCGTTACGAGCATTTGCAAAAAGAGGCTCTTCTAGTATTTCCCTTTCTGCATTTAATTTTTCAAAATTAATTTTGGAAATAAAAACTTCTCCTCTAACTGTAATATCAATTGGTTCTTTTAATTTTTTAGGAATACTATATATAGTTTTTAAGTTATCTGTAACATCTTCTCCAATAATTCCGTTTCCTCTGGTTGCTCCTCTAACAAGTTGTCCATCTTTGTACTCTAATGCTGCTGAAAGTCCATCAATTTTTGTTTCAACAACATATTCTAATGGTAAATTATATTGGTTTGAATATTCTTTCATTCTTTCATCAAAGCTTCTTAAATCCTCAAAATCAAAAACATCTTGCAAACTTTGTAGTGGAACCTCATGTGTTACTTTTTCAAAGCCCTCTTTTACAGTTCCTCCTACTTTTTGTGTAAGTGAATCTTTTGTAACAAGATTTGGAAATTGTTTTTCCAGGTTTTTTAATTCATTCATAAGCATATCATATTCAAAATCACTAATTTCTGGTTTGTCATCATCATAATATTTTTTGGCATGATAAGCTGTTATTTTATGTAATTCCTCTATTCGTTTTTTAGCCGCTTCTTCTTTCATCATAACCTCCATTGGATTTATTATTTAAATAATTCTTTGCCATTTTTTAAATAATCATAACCAGAAAAAATTGTTGCAAGAGTAGAAATTATCATTAAAGCTGTTGTTAATAAATTAATTGCAAAAGCAGATCCTTGTAATGTCCCAGAAAATATTGCCCCAAAAGGATTAATATCAACAAATGCTAGAATAATAGCTGTCATCTGTGTGGCTGTTTTTAGTTTGCCCCAAAAACTAGCAGCTATTACTTTTCCTCCTTTTTCTACTGCAATTAGTCTGTACCCAGATACAATAAATTCGCGTGCTACAACAATAATCGGTATCCAGGCTGGTAATTTTACTGCTTCCACTAGTATAATCATTGCTGCAAGTACAAGTATTTTATCTGCTAATGGATCTGCAAATTTTCCAAAAGTAGTAATTTCATTATTTTTCCTTGCTATATAACCATCTAGTTTATCTGTAATAGATGCAATTATAAAAATAAAATCTACAATTAGCCATGTAATTGGTATACCTAAAAAGTCTCCTTTTATACCAAAGAAAGGTATTATTACCATAATTGGCACTAATATAATTCTAAAAATAGTTAATTTATTAGCTAAGTTCATGTTTATTCTCCTATAATAATATATATTAAAATTATATTTAGATTATATTTTTTATTTAATCTTGTGTCAATCTTTTTATGGAAATTTTATTTATATACTTAATTTCACTTTGTTTGTTCTACAATATCTATAATGTCAGAAACAAATTGTCCAATAATTGGTATATTTAATTTTACAATTTGTTGTAATATTATAATTAAAATAGCAGTTATAATTGTAAAACCAATTCCAATTCCTACGCCTTTTGAAATTCCTGCTAAAAAATTTCTAATTAATATTTGTTTTTTGTTTCCAATAATGTTACTTATTTCTTCTAGTTTTGATTTTGTTAGCAATTCATTTATTCTATCTAATTTTTCATTTAAAGCATTCTTCTTTTTTCTTATTTTAAACATTGTTCTCCCCTTATACATGGCACATAAATATTAAAAATAAAACTAATGCAGATGCATTAGTTTTATTTTCTTCATATTCTACTAGTTTATACTATTTTCTATTTTATTTGTATAAATTGTATTATTTTCCACTATATTATTGTCGTCATCTTGTTTTGTTAGTTCTTCTAGCATTTTTATTAGTTCCTGCAATCTTCCGTATATCTTGTCCCATCATTTCCCAGTCATTATTTTTACTTGATTCATTTAAGTTGTTGTTAGCTTTTATAATTTCATTAATTAGTCCTTCCTGAGTATCTGTATTTTCTACTTCTATATTAACAGCAGATTTTGAAAGTAAATTTTCTATTGCTTCTTCAAGGTTGTCTCCAATTGCTACTTTATTTCCTGAGGCAACTACAATTTTTTTAATTACAGGTACTACAGATTCATTAGTATACACCTGGTAAATAGGTTCTACATACAAAAGTTTATCATCAATTGGTACTACAAGCATATTTTTTATTAGTTTAGTTCCCGGCGTGTTTAAGCTGTTAATAACTGTAGATATTGTTTCGTCTTCTTCTAATTGTTTGTCTAGTTGTGCAGGGCTTAAAATATTTTCGGACGAGTTAAATTTATATAATTTCAATTTCATTTCCGTGTTATTATAAGTACCCACTAAATAAGAAATAATGTTTTGTTTTCCATAAGCTGTATATGGAATTACTAGGCCTAATTGCGCTTTGTCTGAATCTAGTGTTTTTAGCATAGTATAATAACTTTCCATAGATGTTCCAACTCCAGTTGTAACTTTTGTGGTATTTGCTTTTGCCACTTCCCACAAATCATCATTTCTGTACAATACTTCTGTTTGTACTTTATGATATCTTTCATACATTTTAGCTTGAATATCGTATAAAAATTTAGGATATACAAAATGGTTTGAAATATCTTGTGGTATTTGCTCTTCTTTTTCTACAAATAATGTTGGATAAATATTCCTATAAGCCATTACAATTGGGTCTGTTCTATCAGTTATGTAGAATGTAACGGTTCCGTCATAGCTGTCAATTAATACTTTAACAGAATTTCTTATATAATTTATTTTTGTTTTTGTTCCATTAACTTCTATAGATGTATCCTGAGAATATGGGTATCTATCACTTGTTGTATAAGCATCTAATACCCATACCTGTCGTCCATCTTCTGTAATTACTAAATATGGTTCATCATCATATAGTAGATATGGCATAATTCTTTTTGCACGGTCTATTATATTTCTATTAACTATAATTTTGCTTTCATCTGTAATATTGCTTGAAAAGGCAAGGCTAAGATTATTAGTTGATATTCCTAGTGCTAATCTGTCCAAAAAATTTAAGTTTAATCCTGCTTTGCCGTCATAGTTGTTTTCAGTATTTGTAGATGTACTAGTAGGATAGTCAAATTCTGTTTTTCCTTCTGCATTTACTGCGATTGCTGAATTTGTTTCTAACCCAAAATATATTCTAGGTTGTGTAATTTTTATCTTTTCGTCTTTTTGGTCAAAGCTAGACTGAACATATTCTATATTTCCTCTTTCGTCAACTTTAGATGCATATGTAATAATACTACCATATCCATGAGTATAGTTGTATGTTTTATTATCATATGTTCTATTAACGCCATCAATTAAAATTTCTCTTGGCGAAACATAAACCAAGCTCTGAGTTCCATATATATTATAGCTTTGAATTTTAGTATTATTATAAGAGTAGTATCCTACCGAATCTTTATACTCTGTTAATGTTTTTAATGTCATGTCTTCGCTTACAATTGGAATATTATTAATTACATCTGCATATTTTTCCACTTCTTCTGTTTCAATTATTCCTGCATTTTCAATTTGTAGTTCTTCTATATTTAAATTATAAGCATCTTTTGTATTTTTTATATGATATTCTAGATAGGTTTTTTCCTTGTCCAATATATTTGGATTTACAAAGATCCATTGGAACAATGTCATAAAAACAAATAATCCTACTAAATAAACTGGAACTGTAAGAACTGATCTTATTGCATTTTTATATTTTTTCTTTTTTATAAATATAATAGTTAGTATCATTGCAACAAGTATAATAATTGACAATATTCTATATCCCCATAGTTTAACTGTAACATCTGTAAATCCCGCACCAGTTAGTTCTGTATTTTCAGTATCATTTAAAGTAATAAATTTATCGAAAAGAATGTCTTGTGTCTTTAAATATGTTATTCCTGAAATGCAAAATATTATAATAAATGCAAAAACTATCATTTGTTTTATAAGTGTACTTTTCTTTAATAGTTGGCTATCTACTCCGTCAAAATAAATGTTAAATACCGCAATATAGTAAATTCCCGTATATATTGCTAATGTAATTGACATTCCCATTATGTAGAATATAATTAATTCCATAAATGGCTTTTGGAAAATATAATATCCAATGTCCTGGCCAAATATAGGATCAAACATTTCAAAAGATGCACTATTTAAAAACAATATAGTTTTATTTATTAACATATTTGAAGTAAGAATTGCTATAATAGAGCCTAAAATTAATGCAATTGATTTATTGGGTAATTTTGGCATTTGTTTATTTTCTTCTATAAAAAATTTTTTTAATCCAGATTTAATAAATTTGTTAGTAACATAAATTGATAAAAACCATATTATAAAATTAATCGCTGTAATGCTAAACTGGTATCTCGCATTTTGATTAAATACATTAATATAATTTAGTCCAATTTCTTTTATTTGTAAAAATTCCCCTCTATAAGTTGTAAAAATATACAAAGCAAATAACACAATAAATATTAAAACTAAAATCACTCTTTTTTTATAATTTGATTTTTTTTCTTTTGTTTGTGTTTTTACTTGTTCTTCCATTTACTCTATCCTTTCTACACTAATAATTTTATAAGTATTTTGGTTTAAATAATAGCATCTAAAAACTCCTGAACATTAAATATTTCCATATCATCAATTTTTTCTCCTATTCCAATAAATTTTACAGGTATTTTATTTTGTTCCACAATTCCAATAACAACTCCGCCCTTTGCGGTTCCATCTAATTTTGTAAGAATTAACCCTGTTAAGTCAACAGTTTGTTTAAAAGCCTTTACTTGTGATATTGCATTCTGTCCCGTTGTTCCGTCAATCACTAGTAGTGTTTCTTTTGATGCACCAGCTAATTCTTTTTCTATTACTTTGTTAATCTTCAAAAGTTCTTCCATTAGATTTTCTTTATTATGTAATCTACCAGCTGTATCGCATATTAATACATCTGCATTATTACTTTTGGCAATTTGTATAGCTTCAAAAACAACAGCAGCAGGATCTGCTCCTTCCTCTTTTTTTACAATATCTGCTTTTGCTCTATTTGCCCAAATTTCTAGTTGTTCTACTGCTGCCGCTCTAAAAGTATCTGCTGCAGCGACAATTACTTTTTTTCCTTCATTTTGTAATCTGTTTGCTATTTTCCCAATAGAAGTAGTCTTTCCAACTCCATTTACACCAACTACTAATATAATAGAAGGTTTGGTGTTTAAAATTAATTCTGTTTGTCCTACATTTAATAGTTCTGCCATAATTTCTTTTAGAGCCTTTTTTACTGCTTCTTCCTCTTGTATATTTTCTTTTTTTATTTTATTTCTTAGTCGTGAAATAATCTCTATTGAAGTGTCTACACCTATGTCAGACATAATTAGAACTTCTTCTAGTTCTTCTAGTAAATTTTCATCAACTCTTCTAAAAGAAGAAAAAACATTATTAATTTTGTCGTTAAAATTCTCTTTTGTTTTTCCTAATCCTTGTTTCAGTTTTTCAAAAAATCCCATTATTTTCCTCCTCGTAAACCACTGTTGTTTATTGCACTATATAACTTAACCTTAGATTTATATAATAATAATATATTATTATTTTCTGATAGTCAATAAATCTTCCCCATTTTAGTATTATATTTAGTTAAAAACTCGAAAAGCAATTAGCATAATGTTTCAAAAATGAAGTTTCTTTGTTAATTTCTTGCATGAATAAAAAAAATACTGTATAATATATTTTATATGGGGGTGTAATTGGTTTCGACAGTTAATTAGAAATATAAGTAGCGAGTTGTGGAAGCTTGCAGTCCACATAAAAAATGTAAGCAATCAAAATAAACGCTGATAATAGAGAATTAGCATACGCTGCCTAAGCAGTGTCGTTCTACCTATAGTGCCTACGCTTTAGGATAGGGCGTATAATAGTAGGAAACGAAGCTATTTTTTCTTCGGAAATAGTGGGTAAATAGAAGATACTAAAAGTAATAGCCTGTTTGCTGGCGATTACCAGAGGGAATATAAAAAAACAAACTGCACTCGGAGAAGCTTATATTGAAAATTAATTGGACAGGAGTTCGACTCTCCTCACCTCCACCAATGACGTTTTTGTAAAAAAATAAGAATATATTATTGTTTTATAATAGCAATAATATATTTTTATTTTTTTGCTTTTTTAAAAATTAGCAGCCCCATTTAGGAGCTGCTAGTTGGTATTAAATCAGTTGTGTTCTGTAGCAAGATATCTCATAAGTTGTTTTTTCTTGCTCTGTTTCCTCATACTTCTTTAGGTATTTCCTTGATTGGAACCGTCCAATTAAAAAAATACAGTCATTTAGTGATGCATGTTTTTCTATGTAGTGTGCATCCTCTCCCCAAGCAATACAAGGTATCCTACAATACCTTTTTTGGTTGTCGTGGCAAACCACACTAAAGCTGATGATAGTTTTTCTACTAACAGGTGTAACTCTAATTTCTGAAATGTCAGAAATGAAAGCAGTTAATTCCACCTCGTTGCGATCTTCGAATGTGCTGCTAATAAACTTTGCTTTTATAGCAAACACATATATCTTCCCATAATATTTCCTTATCTCTCCACATAGGCTTAGCTTTTTGTTAGAACCAATGTCTTCTTCGGTGATAAAACTCATTGGAATAACAACTGGAATTAAATCACTATTTCCACTTGTTCTTTCAACCAACATACATGCCCTAATGAAATACTCGCCTTTGAAATAATATGCGTACTCTACTTTTGTAATCCTTCCAATCAAGTAAACCCTGTTAAAGTTCATGCCTATTCTCCTTTTTAGTTTTTTCCTTGTGTAGTAAAGTATTCTCCTATAGCCCTACATTTGTGTGTTTGTTCTTCTCCTTTCTGATTTAATATCTATAATAAGTCCTTCAATTTGAAGGCATTACATTATAATTATACCATATTTATCAATGTTTTTCAATTGCATTAACATAATCTGTTTATGTAAAATTTCATAGTTTTATTATTTAAGGTTAGATGCAAAACTAAATTACCGTAGGGGCTTTTCTAGAATTTACTTTTAAATTTAAGGAATTTAAGGTTATTTTTATTTTTCTATTGAATTTTTATAAAAAATATGTTAAATTATATTAGTAATTAATAGGGGCATAGTACATTGGTAGTATAACGGTCTCCAAAACCGCTGAGCTAGGTTCGATTCCTAGTGCCCCTGCCAAATGGCTTGTCTTTATAAAATATAAAGGCAGGTTTTTATTTATTGTAGATTTTCTTTTTATCATTTGATATAATTTATTAAATTATATTAATTTGGAGGCTTTTATGAATTCCATCATTTTTTATTATTTATTATTTATTATTTATTCATTTTTAGGTTGGTGTATGGAAGTAATTGTTTGTGGAATTCCAAGTAGAAAATTTGTAAATAGAGGTTTTCTAATTGGTCCATATTGCCCTATTTATGGATGTGCAGCTATTTTTATGGTTTTGATACTGCATCAATATAAAGATGATTTATTTATTTTATTTGTTGTATCTGCTGTTATTTGCACATTTTTAGAATATGTTACTAGTTTTGCAATGGAAAAGCTTTTTCATGCTAGATGGTGGGATTATTCTAATAAAAAATTTAATATAAATGGACGAGTTTGCCTTGTAAACTCTATGTATTTTGGTATTTTAGGTTGTTTACTCGTTCATTGGGTTAATCCATTTTTTAAAAGTTTATTATTGACTATTCCATCTATTATATTAAATATATCTGGGTTGTTTTTATTTGCAATTTTTATTATTGATAATATTATTTCGTTTAATATTATTTCAAAATTTAAAGTAGCTACAGATACAGTTCGTAAAGACAATACAGAAGAAATTACCGAAAAAATTAAAGGAATTCTTGAGCAAAAATCAATTCTTTATAAACGTTTATTACACGCTTATCCAAATATGAAGTCTATGTTAATAAAAAAGAAGGAAAAAATAAAAGAATTTATGAATAATACTGAAGAAGATTTAAAAAATGCTGTTTCTAAAAAAAGCTCTGAACTTAAAGAGTTGCAAGAAGATTTGCAAAAGTTTATTGATGAAAAACAGTCAAAGTTAAAAGATTTATTAAATAAGGATGATGAAAATGAAAAAAATTAAAAACTTAATAAAAAAAGTATGTACAAAAGAAGTTATATTATATGTTGTTTTTGGTGTTTTAACTACAATTGTTAATCTTGCAATTTCTTATGTTTTAGAGGGATATTGCTATATAGATGGTTCTATTGCTAGTGCTATAGGAATTATAGCTGCTGTTATATTTGCTTATTTTACAAATAGGAAATTAGTTTTTAATTCAGTAGCCAATACTTTTAAAAAAAATTTAAGAGAATTTGGTAAATTTATTTTAGGAAGATCTGGCACTATGATTTTAGAACAAGGTGGAGTTATGTTATTTTACAATATATTTAATTTTCCTTTTATTCCAGTAAAATTTTCTTTAACAATTCTTGTTATTATTTTAAATTTCTTTATTAGTAAATTTTTTGCATTTAGAAAATAAAATTCATTTTTGGGGGCAAATAAATTAAGTTGGAGGTATTTTCTTGAATAATTATTTGCTTCCTATTTATGGTTTTTTATTTATTTTTATATTTATTGTTACTTTATTTGTTAGTACAACTGTCCCTTTTTTTAATAATAATATTCAATTTGAAACTAGTTTAGATAATACATTTTTTATTTCTATTGATAATTCTAGTTTTGTTTGGCCCACTCCTCGGCTATTCCACTATTACTTCTTATTTTGGGTATAGAAAAGCTCCAACTGCAGGTGCTTCCACATACCATTCTGGGATAGATATTGCAGCTCCTACCCGGGTGTAATATTGTTTCTTTATTTTCTGGTACAGTTAGTTATATAGGCTTTAATGGTGCTGGTGGTTACACAATTACCATTAAAAGCAATGAATTTACAGCTTCTTACTGCCATGTTTCCCCTAATTTTAAAGTTTTTAAAGGTCAAAAGATATATAAAGGAGATATTATTGGAAATGTTGGACCTAAAAATGTTTATGGAATTCCTAATAATCCATATAAAGACAAAAATGGTAACCCCACAAATGGAGCTACCACAGGTCCTCATTTACATTTAACATTAAGAAAAAGTCGGAAAATTAGTTAATCCTTTAGATTATTTTTAATTTACATATCATCTTCATCAATATTATTTATATCTATGTTTTCATTTGTGTGTTCTTCCCATTCGTGGCAATGGCTACAATTTCCATTGCATTCTTCTTCGTTTCCGTCCCAGTCTAATTCAATTACATTTTTACATTCTGGGCAAGTTACTTCTTCTTTCATTTCATCCATTTCTATTACAAATTCATAGTTACAATAAGGGCATACAATCTGAAAGTCATAACTGTCTTCTTCTGTGTCTAGTTCATTATCATAAATATCTTTTTCAATTGTATTAATTACTTTTTGTATGCTTTTTATTTTTTCTTCTAGTTTTAATTGTTTTTGTTCTAGATTATTAATTTTGTCCTCATATTTTTTAGTAACTTCTTCCATTTCATTAATAAACATTGTTGATAATTTATACACTTGGTTTTTAACATATTCTAATTCTTCTGGATTAGAAATGTTTTTGTCTAATTCTGAAATTATGTTTTTATATTCTTTATTTAAATAATCTGTCATTCCAATAAGTTCCTTTCTAAATTCTTTCCATATATTCTCCGGTTCTTGTGTCAATTCTAATAACATCGCCAATGTTAACAAATAATGGTACATTAATATTTGAACCATTTTCTAATGTTGCAGGCTTTGTAGCACTAGTTGAAGTATTGCCACTAAAACCTGGTTCTGTATATGTAACTTCTAATTCAACAAATATTGGAGGTTCAACTGCAAATACTTTTCCTTTAAAAGATAAAATTTTTACAGACATATTTTCTTTTATGAATTTTAGAGCGTCTCCTAATTCTTCTTTATTAAGTGGTATTTGTTCATAATTATTATTATCCATAAAATAATATAGTTCTCCGTCATTGTATAAATATTGCATATCTCGTTTCTCGATCTCTGCTCCTTGCAATTTTTCTGATGGGTTAAAAGTTTTTTCCAAAACAGAGCCATTGATTACATTTTTTAATTTTGTTCTTACAAATGCTGCTCCTTTCCCTGGTTTTACATGTTGAAATTCTACTACTTTATAAACTGAATTGTCCATTTCAAATGTTGTTCCATTTCTAATATCTCCTGCCATATATACTTCTGCCATTATTATTCCCCTTTCTAATTTAAAAATATCCACAAAATATTTTACTACATTTTTGTAGCTAAATCAAGTATTTTACGTTATTTTCAATGTTTTTTGTCCATTCATATAAAAATTGTTTTTTATATTATAATATAATTTTTGTCAAAATTGGTTAAAGTTATGCAACCATTTTTTGTAATTAGCACTGTGTCTTCTATTCTTACTCCAAATTTGCCTGGCAAGTAAATTCCTGGTTCATTTGTTACTACCATGTTTTCTCTTAGGATTTGGTTGCTTTTAGAACTTAAAATTGGGCCTTCATGGAGTGTTAACCCTACTCCATGTCCTAATGCATGAAGTAGTACTTGTCTATTTATTGCAAAATTATTTTCTACTAATTTTGTAATAGTCTTTATACTTCCTCCATCACGTAGTTGTTCTAATGTAAACAGCTGGTTTTTTAAAACAATATCATAAATCTTTTTAATATCCTCTTTTATTTCTCCAACAAATATTGTTCTTGTCATATCTGAACAATATCCGTTGTATTTGCAACCCATATCAATTGTAATAGCATCCCCATACTCTATTTTCTTATCTGTTGGTACTGCATGTGGCATAGATGAATTCGTTCCGTGAAGCAACTATTGGTTCAAAAGAAATATCTTCTGCACCGTTAGACTTAAAATATCTTTCTATTTCTAGTGCTATTTCCTTTTCTGTTTTACCTATTTTAATATATGATAATAAGTACTTAAAACACTCATCTGTTATTTTACAAGCCTTTGTTATTTTTTCTATTTCAGTTTGATCTTTTATTATTCTATGTGTTTCTATTATATTTTCTGTTTCTTGTAAGCTTTCTACCTTATACATATGCATAAATTTTTTATATGTTGCATATGTTATATAATTTTCTTCAAAGCCAACATTTCCACAAAATAAAAAGAAATTTTCGTAATCTTCTGGTCTAATTGCCATTGAATCATACACAATAATTCCGTCATCAACAGTTAATGTACTATTTACTGTTTCTATGTATCTTGCATCTGTAATATAAATGTTTTCTTTTCTTGTAATTAATAATGTTCCTTCTGCATTTATATTAGTTAAATATTTAATATTAATTGGGTTAGATACAATCATGCCATCTAAATTAAGTCCTTTTAATTTATTCCTTAGCCATTCAATTTTTTGATTCATCTCCATCTCCTTCTAAAAAATATTTATAATCTTTATGTTATCTATTTTTTTATCCTTTATACATTCCTAGTGTAAAAATTTTAAATAAAATAACTAGTAGTAATTCTGAAGGAACTATAATTGTAATTAATGTTGCAAGAACAATAAATGGCCCAAATGGAATATATTCATCTGTTGATTTTTTCTTACTAATTAATAAAATAATACTAATAATTGCTCCTAATAAAAATGCAATAATAGAAATAACAATAATATTAACTAAGCCAAAGTATAGTCCTAGTCCCCCCATTAGTTTTACATCTCCAAAGCCCATTGCTTCTTTCCCTGCAATTGCTCCACCAATTAAAGTTATTGCTAAAAATATTCCTGCTCCTGCAAGTCCTCCTAATAGCATATTTATTGCAACTGTTATATTAGAAGTTATCCCATATAAAAATGTAAAAATAAGGCCAGTTTCAAATATAGTAAGGTTTAGTCTATTAGGTATAATTTGCAATTTAAAATCAATTACAAAAGCTGTCAATAGCATAGGTGTTAAAATTAAATACATTAATAAATTTAAATCTTTTGGAAATTCCCAATGGATACCATATTTATATAAAATAACTGAATATAAAATAGCAGTAATTATAATTAGAGAATAATTTGTTTTTATGTTTTTTCTTTCTTTAAAATATTCTTTGCAAAAAACTGTTTTTTCGTTTGGTAATCTATAATTGCACCATGATAGGAAATACCCTACTATTCCCCCTAAAATTATTATAATTAAATATGCTAAAATATGTGTATCATTTATATACATTGTTTTTCTCCTCATTTCTTGTTTTTTTCATATACTTTTGTAATATATAATTTTCTAGTGGCCTTTTTATAATTGTTAAAATAATGTCTTTTTCATCTAAAGGTTTTACCAAAATAGAAAACATTTTGCAACGGTTTGCACCTAATACGTCTGTAAAAAGTTGGTCTCCAACAACAGCTATATTTTCTGGTTCAATTTGTAAAATTTTTTGTGCTTTCATTAGCCCTATTTTAAATGGTTTCATACCAAATTTTATATAATCTATTTCTAGTTCTTTAGAAGTTTTTTCTAATTTTTCAGTTTTATTGCTATTAGATACAATTATTAGTTTAATACCTTTTTCTTTTAGTTCTTTTACCCACTGTTTAGCACCATTTACAATATTTACATTAAAATCTATTAAAGTATTATCCATATCTAAAATAATACCTTTTATATTGTTTTTTTCTAGAATTTCATATTTTATTTCTAAAATATTTTCTAAATATATTTTGGGATAAAAATTCATATTAATATTACATTCCTCTCCATTAATACTTTAATCTTACCAGTGTATCCTATTTTTGTCAATTTTATTTGCAAATATTTTTCTTTTTTGCTATACTATTAATTGGCTATTGAAAATAGCATATTAATATTTATATTTAAAATATATAAATTGGAGAATTAACTAATGATTAATATGTATGGTAAAAAAAATTTAAATATGAAATTATTTCCTATATACAAAATGTTTGCATGGGATTTGCTTTTTTATTATGCTATTTCTTTTTTATTTTTAACAAATGTAAAAAGTCTTAGTGCTTCTGAAGTAGTTTTAGTAGATGTTTCTTTTTATACTTTTTTTAAATTTATTTTTCAGCTTCCAGGGACAATTATTATAGATAAATTTGGTAAAAAATCTAGTTTAATAGCAGCTAATATTTTTATATGTATTGCTGTTTTATTAATTTTAATAACCCCAAATATATCTGTTCTTATTATAGCCGAAATCTTTATGTCATTAGGATATGTAATTAAATCTTTAGTTGAACCTAATCTTTTGTATGATTCAATACCTAATTCCGATTACCGTAGAAGATTATTTGGAAATATTGATGGCAAAGGTTCTTCTTTTTATTATTATTTAAATGCTATTTCTTCTATTGCTACTGGTTTTTTATATACGGTTAATCCTTATTTGCCAATTATGATTTGTCTTTTTATTTCTGTAATATCAACATATTTATCTACTTTGTTTTATGATATTAATACTAATGGCATCAATAAAGCCGAGTCAATTCCAAGCATTTCTCAAAGAATAAGTGAATATTTTAAAGAATTAAAATATATTTTTCGCCATATTTTAAAATCCAGTCGATTACGTTGTTTAATTATATTTTATGGCATTTTACAAAGTCTTATTTTTTTGACAGCAACACTAGACAGGAGTTTGTTACAAGATTTATCTATTCAGCCAGAATATTTTGGTATTATATATGGTTTAACTGCACTACTTTCTGGGATAGCCTCTTATTCTCAAAATATTTTTCATAATTTATTTAGGAATAGAGTATTAACAATATTTGCAAGTTTATTTGTTTTTTCTTGTATTATTTCTCGGTTTGTTTATTATTATGAATGTTCCTTTTAATATTAGTATTATAATAGTTTTAATTTCATTTGGGATAAGAGCTATAGTAAAAGGGCCATTTTATACATTAGCGAAAAAATATTTAAGTAGTTTTTCTTCTGCAAATACACGTACTAAAATTTATTCTGCTACTTATATGTTTGAAAATATATGTGGAGTTTTTATTGCATTTTTAGCTTCCAAACTACTTGAATTTACTTCAACAGCCTATGTTTTTGTAATTATTGGGTGTGTATTTTCATTTATTTTTATGTTATTATTAAAATACATGAAAACTCGTGTTGGTCTAAATCCTGAGCAATATAAAAAAGATGATATTTCTTTATTAGACTTAAAATAATATATAATTTTAAAAGAATAATCTTCCTAAAAACAACTTAGGAAGATTATTCTTTTAAATATAATTTTTAATTTTGCTCCAAATTTCTTCATGTATATCTTCTATGGATTTAATAGTATTATTTTCTACACATTTTATTTCGTCCCAATTATATAGTTTTACAAGACTGCATGCAGCATTGTAGCTGTCAATTATATGTTGTTTATCTCTTTCGTGAATATCCTTTTTAAGTTCATGTGTAATTTTGTTTTCTCTTTTTTCCATAAGTTTCCATGCATATTCAGGTGGCATGTTTAAGAAAAAGCATTTAGTTGGAACTGGAATGCCATATAAATTAAATTCAAAATCCCATAGCCAGTTTAAAAATTTTTCCCTTTCTTCTTTATTAGAAATCTTTCCAGCTTGATGTACCATATTAGCAGTTGTGTATCTATCTGCTAGTATAATTTCTCCGTTTTTATAAAACTCCTCTAGGTTTTTCTTATATGTTGCATATCTATCTGCTGCATAAAAAGTAGAGGCTATATATGGACTAATGTCTTTAGCATTTTCTCCAAATTCTCCATCAAGATACATTTTTACCAAGCTAGAAGATGGGCTATCGTAATTTGGAAATGATATCTTTTTAAATTTAATATTTTCTTTTTCTAGTCGTTCTGCTAATTTATTAAATTGAGTTTGTTTTCCACTTCCATCTGTTCCATCTATTACAAATAATTTACCCATATTGATTTTACATTTCCTTTCCCAATGCAATTTAAGGTTGCAAATTATGCAACCTTAAATTGTATAATAAGTTTCTATTTTTACTTTCCCCAAAACCAATCTAATCCAGCTTCAAAACTTCTTTTTTTGCCTAGTTTGCTTTCTGTATTGTCTACCCATAGGTATGAAAGGAATGATAATAATATCATTAAAAAGTCCACTGTAATGCAATTAGATAATGTTGATTTAAATGTTTCGAATTCTGTTGTTAAAGTCATTAGTTGTACAACATGTGTTACTAAAAGAATTAAGTAGATAAATAAAGATATTGCCGTAATATAACCCTTTTTTACTTCCTTTCCTAAGAATATTAATATTAATGTAATTGCTAACATTAATATTAAGGTAATTGGATTTGAAATGTTAAAAATAAACATTTAATTTTCCTCCTTTGTTTTATTATTTTATATTTTTTAAAAATTATAAACTAGTAACCAAACCTTCTTTGATAAGCATCTCCTCCAGGAGTTCTTTGAAGTTCTTCATATTCCTCTTGGACTTTTTCTATTGTTGTTTCCCTACCATATACTTCATATATAATTTCCTGAACATCTTCACCTAGCTCTTCTGCATATTCTCCGTGCTGCATTTTGTGAATTTTCATTTTCCTCTTCTGCACATTTAATTGCTGAAATTGCACTTACTCCAGGTAACATTCCCCCGTGTCATTGTATTGACTGTTTCCCCTATAACTGCACCCTTTGTTGCACCAGACATTATTGCTATATAATCAGGATTATTTGATTTTTCTTCATAGTATTGTTGTAATTCATAAAGTTTAATTACTTCTTTAAGTTTTTGCATTCTTTCTATATTTTGTTTTAATTTATGTATAAGTTCAGGAGGTTGTTCTTCTATTCCGAAAGTGCTTATCTGCTAGATCAATTGTATCCTCGTGAACATGTTCTTTGCTCATTGGTTCTAAAGTTCCATCATTTATTTGCTTAAAGGCATGTACCTCAGAATTATGTTCTCTATCTACGGTTAATACTACAATCTCATCTTGAAACTGATATTTTCTTACTTCAATATTTCTTTCTCCAGTTGTTTTTACTTCTGAACTTACTTCTCCATAATCTAATTCTACATTTTGCATATTATCTGTAATGCTTAATTCTTCGGCAATGTCTGCTAAAGGTTCTGATACTTTATCTTCTCCTGCAACTTCTTGGCAGGTTCCGATCCGCCAATATTTCAACGGCAACCCAATCATTAGAACCTCTTCCATCAGAATCTTGTTTTAGCTTTACAGTGTAAATTTCAGAATCCTTTTTGTCTTTGTCAGAAATAGCAGTTTTAGTATTTCTATCTTTAATTTGAATAATATTTAGTATTTGATCTTCTGTTACTCCTAAAGCTTTAGCAATATTTGCTGTTTTAGTTAATTTCTCTGCTTCTTCTTTGTCTTTTGCTTTTTCATCTGTTTTTGCCTTTCTAACGTTAAATAATCTGTTGCCTTCTTGTTGCATTTTTATTAACTCTTCTTTTGTCTTTGCAACTAAATTACCATTTTCATCTTCTGCTATTAAATATTCTCCTTCTAAATCGTAATTTTCTTTCTGGTTGAGAGTTTGTTTTCCTTGTTTACCAATTAGGTTTTCAAATCTTTTTTTGGTTAAGTTGCTTAATACAATGTTATTATTTTCCTGAATAGTAGCTATATGTTGTAATTTGCTATCTATTATTATTGTTTCAATTTTATTTGCTTTATTTTGTATTTTAATAGCATACACATCATGTGCTTCAAGCATTCCTCCTAATGGAATAGTGTCAATTCTGTCTGAAATAGATAATATTGTTGAATCTTTTTGAAGTTGTAGTGAACTATCAATTTTTTGCTGTAAATCTAAAACTTCTGTTTTAGCTTGCTCTATTTTTTGTTCTATTTCCATTTTATTGTTTAAGTCTGTTGCAGATTTATTTTCTTCGTTCATTAGCTACTCCTTCCATTAAATTCATTACTATATAAAATTATTTTAGTTTGCTTTCTATTAATTCTACTAGTTCTTCTGCTTTTTTTGTTATATATGCTTTGTCTTCGCCTTCTATCATTACTCTAATTACAGGTTCTGTCCCAGAAGTTCTAATTAAAACCCTGCCATTATTGGCAAATTCATTTTCAACATTAGCAATTGCTTGTTTTATGTCTTCATCATTTTCGAATTCATACTTTTTATCATTATTAACATGTGCATTTAATAAAATTTGTGGATATAGTTTTATTATTTTGCATAATTTTGAAGCAGATAATTTTTTTTCTAAAATAGTTCTTATTAACATTAGTGATGTTAATATTCCGTCTCCTGTTGGATTATAATCTAGAAAAATTACATGTCCTGATTGTTCTCCACCTAGGTTATAACCATTTTTTAGCATTTCTTCTAGAACATATCTGTCTCCTACCTTTGTTTGTTTTAATTCTAGTCCATTTTCTTTAGCATACTTATTTAGTCCAATATTGCTCATAACAGTAGCAACTATAACATTTTTCTTTAATTTGCCTTTTTCTTTTAAATAATTTGAGCAAATTGCTAAAATCATATCTCCATCAATTTCATTTCCATTTTCGTCTACTGCTAAGCATCTATCTCCATCTCCATCATAAGCAATTCCTAAACTCAAGTTATTATCTATTACATATTTTTTTAGATTTTCTAAATGTGTAGATCCACAATTACTATTAATATTAATTCCATCTGGTTTATTATTAATAATTTTATATTTAATTCCTAGGCATTGAAATACTTTTTCTGCTACTTTGTGTGTTGCACCATTTGCAACATCTAAACCAACAATAAAATCTTCGCGATTATATTTTTCAATATCATCATCAAATGTTTTTCTAAAAAAGTATACATATTCATCTATTAAATCTTCTCTAACTTCTGCTACACCAATTTTATCTTTGATTGCAGTTAGTTCTTCAATTTTGCCAGAATCCATTACTTCTTCAATTTCTTCTTCTAATTCATCTGGAATTTTCATTCCTTTATTGCTAAAATATTTTACTCCATTGAATTCAAATGTATTATGAGATGCAGATATAACTACACTTGCATCAGCATTTAATTTTTTTGTTAAATATGCAACTGCTGGAGTTGGAATAACCCCTAGAGATTTTACATTTGCGCCATAACTTAAAAATCCTGCTGTCATTGCACTTTCTATAAGGGTACCAGAAAGCCTAGTGTCCCTTCCAATTAATATAGTTGGTGCATGGTTTGTATGTTTTGAAAGCACATATGCACCAGCCTTTGCAACTTTATATACTAATTCTGGTGTTAAGTCTGTGTTTGCAATTCTTCTAATTCCATCTGTTCCAAAGTATTTTCTCATTGTTTTCCTCTTCTTTCATTTTTTGCCTCTACTTTTAATTTATATTATTATATATATTTATTTTATTTTTGGCAAGTAATTATAAAAATTATTCTACTTATTGTTTATATATTGTATCTATCATATCCTGTTTCATTTGCTCTGCATCATTTGGAACAAAATAATAAACTCCATCAATATAGTCTCCTGATGCTGTATCTGTACTTGGCACTTGTAGAGATGTTATATTTGAAAAATATTCATCAGTGCTCATTAAAATATCGGTTAATTGTCCAACATAATCCATTACATTAATATTTGTTTTTACCTCTTGTAAAAATCTATCTGATTTGTTTAAAATATTGGTTGTTCCCATAGATGCCATTTTATTCATAATTGCTTCTAGTACTTCTCTTTGGCGTTCTGCTCTTGTAAAGTCATTTCCTAGTGTACGATTACGTGAATGTGTTAAAGCTTGTTCTCCATTTAAAGTAACATTTCCATAAGACACTAATGTTTTATAAGTATTTCCTGTTATGTTATATGCATCAGAAACATGGTTATTTATATAATCCATTTCCTCTTTTGTTATATTCATTTGAATACCACCAATGTCGTTAATAATATGAATTAACCCAGAAAAATCTATTGTAGCATATTCTGTAATGCTTAAGCCAAAATTTTGGTTAATTGTTTTTATAGCTAAAGTTTCTCCACCATATGCATAAGCATGATTAATTTTTGTTTTTCCGTGTCCTGGTACTTCTACATAAGTATCTCTTGGAATACTTATTAATTTTGCAGTCTTAAATTTAGTATTAATAGAAGCAATAATAATTGTGTCGCTTCTTCCGGCACTTATATTACCTGTATCTCTTGAATCTGTTCCAAAGAGTGCAATACATATTACATCTTCAAACTCATTTTCTGTTAATGTATCTGAAACAGAATTATATAGGTCTCCATTAATTGCTAAATCGGATGTATCAATTTCTTGAATATTTAGGTTTGCCAATTTGCCTGCAATAAAATTGCCAATTGCTATTCCTAATCCAACTAGTAAAATTAGAATTAGTACTAATATTACTCTTCCAATTCTCCATTTGCTTTTTTTTCTTGTTTGATATGGCATTTTTTCCTCCTACATTCTATATAAATAGTCTAACATTTCTTCTTGCATTTTTTCTGTACTACTTGGTACAAAATAATAAGTTGGTCCAATATATTCTCCTGTTGCAATATTTTTGCTTGGGCATTGTTCAGAAACAATGCCATTTAAATACGTATCTTTGTTAAATAGCACATCTGTTATAATACCAATATAATCCATTATATTAATATTAGTTGTTACTTGTTTTAAAAATACATCAATATGTTCATTAATTTCGCTCATACTCATTTTAGATAATTTGTTTAAAATTGCTTCTAATACTTCTCTTTGTCTTTCGGCTCTTGTAAAATCGTCTCCAACACTTCTATTTCTAGAATGTGTTAATGCTTGTTCTCCATCTAAAGTAACTAGCCCTGCCGAATATAAATCCTTTTTTTGGGTATTAGTAAGTTCATAGGCTAATTGTGAGCTTTGGTTAATAAAATTTTTTTCTGCTTGTGTTATGTTTAATTGAACTCCACCAATATCGTTAATTACATTAATTAAACCCACAAAATCTATTGTTACATATTGTGTTAAGTCTAGTCCAAAATTTTGGTTTATTGTTTTTATTGCCAATTCCTCTTGACCATATTCATAAGCATGGTTTATTTTTGTTTTGCCATATCCTTCAATTTCTGCATAAGTATCCCTTGGAATACTTATCATTTTTAAGCTTTTATATTTTGGATTAATTGATGCTATTATAATACTATCTGTTCTTCCCATAAAGTTTGGATCATCTTGTCCATCTCCTTTGCTTTGTGTATCTATTCCAAAAAATACAATATTTTTAATTTCATTAAACTCACTTTTTGTTAAATTATCTGACACTTTTGCAAATAGTTCTTCATTAATAGCTAAATTTTTTTTATCTAAAGGTTTAAAAGTTAAATTAGATAATTTAGATGCTACAAAACTGCCAGCCCATACTCCTAAAAATGCTAATACTAAAATAATGTCAATAATTATTAATATCCATATTTTGCTTTTTTTCTTGTGTTTTAACAATTGAATCCTCCTCATATAATAGCTATTAGTACTTTATAATTCAATATTTTTAATTGTTTTTCTTCCGATTGATTCATAAATAAGTTTTTCATTTTCAATTTTATCTATTGGATAACAATTTCTTCCGTCTAATATGATTGGTTTTTTCATGTATTTAATAAAATTAGCTATATTATATTCTTTAATTTCTTTCCATTCTGTAAAAATAAAGCAAATATCTGTATCTTTAATTGTTTCATCAATAGTATTGCAATAAGTAATATCTGGAAATTTCTTTTTAAAATTATTTTCTGCAACCGGATCCCATGCTTTTATATTTGCTCCATTAGATTTTAAGTATTCTACATTAATTAAAGAAGGGGCTTCCCTTAAATCGTCTGTTTCTGGTTTAAATGCTAGTCCTAAAACAGCTACATTTAGTCCTTTTACAGTTTCATAATAGTTCTGTGATTTTTCTATTAATTTAACTTTTTGGTTTTGGTTAACATCTATTGCTGCCTTTATTGTTTTTAACTCACAATCATTAACTTTTGCTAACCAATGTAAAGCCTTTGTATCTTTTGGAAAGCAAGAACCACCATAACCAATTCCTGCATTTAAAAATTTGTTCCCAATTCTGCTATCTAATCCCATTCCTTTTGTTACATCTTGAATATTGGCTCCTAAAATTTCGCATAAATTTGCAATTTCGTTTATATAGGAAATCTTTAATGCCAAAAAGTCATTAGAAGCATATTTTATCATTTCTGCACTATTTATATCTGTTGAAATTAAAACTGATTTTTCAAAATTTTTATAAATATTTTTTAATATATTTTCTGCCCACTTTGAATGTGTTCCTATTACAATTCTTTGTGCCTCTAATGTGTCTCTAACTGCTGTTCCTTGTGCTAAAAATTCTGGATTTGATGCAATTTCCATTTTATATTTTCCATTTAGCTTTTCTTGAATATATTTTTCAACTTTGTAATTTGTTCCAATAGGAACTGTAGACTTTATAACAACTAAGCAGTCTTTATTTATGTTTTCCACAATATCGTCTGCTACTGCATATACAAAGTCTAAGTTAGCTGAACCATCTATTCTTTCTGGTGTACCTACTCCTATAAAAATAACGTCTGCATCTTTATATGCTAATTTTTTATCTAATGTATATATTATTTTTCCCTTATTTTTCTCCATTAATTCTTCAAGGCCATGTTCATAAATTGGAGATTTACCTTGGTTTAATGTATCTATTTTTTCTTTTACAACATCATAGCAAACCACATTATTTCCTTTTTCTGCTAAACACACTGCTGTAACTAGCCCTACATATCCTGTTCCGCTAACTACTATTTTCATTTTTTATACCTCCTAAATTTTAATTATTTTCTTTATTGTATCAATAATTAATTGATTTTTAAATATAGCTTTTAATATCATTGTAGAAGATTTCCTTGTTTTTTTAAATAGCATTAATACAAAAATATTACTTATAGCTTGAGCTACTAATGTTGCAAATGCCGCACCAAATGCTCCATATGTTGGAATTAAGATAGCATTTAAAGCAATATTTATAATACATCCAACCAATGTATAAGAAATAGTATATTTTTGTAAATTTTCTGCAACTAACCAAACAGACCTTGCACTTCCTAAAGTTGCAAATAGTCCTGCCCATACACTAATTGTTAATATTTCTGCTGATTGTGCATATGCCTCGCCATATAAAATATGTATAGCAAGTGGTGCAACAACTGTAATTCCTATTCCGCATACAACCCCAATAATTGCTACTATATCGTACAGCCTTTGCATAAGCCTTTGGTATTCTTTTTCGTTATTCATATTTTTACACTTCATTATAGAAGGTTTAAAAGATGCTATTAGTGCTAACGGTATAAAATACCACATTTCTGCAATTTTTACTGCTGCAGAATAAATTCCATTTTGGCTTTTATCTGGTAACATGCTTCCTAGCATAACTTGGTCTATTCTCATATAGATTGTAATCATTAATCCTGAAATTGCAATATATATACACTTTTGTAATAACTCTTTTGCATATTTTTTATCGAACTTCCATTTTATTTTCTCATGTAGTCTAAAATAAATAAATAATAGGATTCCCATTACTGCGGCATCTATTAAATATGTAAACATATAACCAATTTCGCCTAAGTTAAAAACTGCAACTAGTATTTTACAAATAGATACAATAAATAATGTAATTATTTTTATTATTGCATTAACTTTTAAATTCATTTTTGCCTGGAAATAATACTCTATTATTTCAAATGATTTAAAAATCATGCAAGTTCCCATAATAATTCCTAAAATTTGTATTATTATATCATTTGGTGATAATATGTAAAGAGTAATTTGAGAAATTATTATTAGTGCAATACTTCCTACTAATCTAATAACAAAACTAGTTCCAATTACATTTCCAACATTATTTTTATCGTTTACAACATCTTTTACTAAAATTGTTTCCATCCCTAATGTAGAAAACGATGTAAATAATGTTACCACAGATACAACATAGTTAACTAATCCATAACCTTCTGTTCCTAAATATCTTGCAATAATTGCAGAAACTATCATACTTACCAATAAAGTTATAATGTTTTGAGTTATTGGCCACATACTATTTCCTAATATTTTTTTAAAACTAAATTTTACTTCTATGTGTTCAGCTTCTTTTTCTTGTTCTTGCAAATTCTACAACTCCTTTTAGTCCTAATGATAATAAAATAGCCTTTAATGTTCCCTTCCATCCAATTTTATACATCTTTTTAAAATTTTTTACAATTCTATTATCTAACTGTATGTTTTCTATAAAGTTTCTTTTTTCGTTAGAAAGCTCAACTGAAAATTCATTATTTGTTCCACTATGAGTTCCTGTTCCATCTAATCCACCATTATACACTAATGATTTTGTAGGGTAAATTGTATACATTTCTCTTTTAGATTGCTCATAACACCAGCGAATGGCCCATGAATCTATTAATCCAGACATCTGCATATCTAGCATTTGTGCCATATCTTTTCCACCGCGGTTAAGTTTTTTTCTTTTTTTCCTATCGTTTTTAAAGATTTCATAATCTTTAACTTCCCAATCAACTATATTCCATCTATCAGCCCAAGTAGCCCATCCCCAGCTACAACCACGATACCCCAAGTATACATCTGAAAGATAGTTTTTTGGTATTTTAATTGGCAGATTATATCCACTTATTGACCATATTCTTTTGTCATTTTCATAAAAGTTTAGAGCCTCATTCATGTATTCTATAAAATTATCTGTTACAATTAGGTCATCTTCTACAACAATTGCTTTTCCATATTTGTTTATTACTTCTCCTACTCCTGCTATTACTGAGTTCGCTAGTCCTTTATTCTTTTGTGCTTCTATAATATGTAACTTTTTAAAATACTGCTTTTCTTCAATGCTATGAATATATTCTCTTACATTTTTTACTTTTTCAGCAGCTGTTTCTTTTTTTGCAGCATCAGAAAATATCCACACTTCTGAGTCTTTAGCTAATTTATTTTTTGCTAATGATTCTATCATTTTTTTAGTATGTTCTGGTCTTGAATATACAAATGTAACTATTGGTGCTAATGGTTTTATCATACCCTATTTCTCCTCTTTTAATATTTTTTCATATATTTCTATAACATTTTTTGTATTTGTTTCAGGATTATGTCTATTTAATGCTGTTGTTCTTGCTTTTTTACCATATTCTTCTGCTAATTCTTTGTTTTCGAAAAGTTGTTCTATATAGTGCGCAAGTACTGCCGGTTCTGTATATGGATATAATAGTCCTTCTTCTTTATGTTTTAAGATATCCATTGTTCCTCCTGAATTAGATGCAACACATGGCATTCCCAATAGCATTGCTTCTCCTAAAGAATTAGAACTATTTTCTATTGATGAAGGTAATGCAAACACATTAGTTTTTAGTAATCTTTCTACCATTTCATTTTCGTTTAATATCCCTGTAAATATAACATTGTTTTCTATATTATATTTTTTTATTTTATTTAATATTATTTTGCCATATCCGCTTGTTTTCGATTTCTTATGTATAATATCATTGCCAGCAATATATAATTTTACATCTGGATATTTTTGTTTTAGTATGTACATAGCATCAAGCATATAATGTAGCCCTTTTATAGGATAACTTGCTTGACTGCAAAAAATAGAATGTTTTTCTATTTTATCGTAATTCCATATATTATTATAAAATGCTTTTCTTAGTGTTTCATTTAATTTGTAATATTTTGTACTTGGGTTTATTGCTTTTACATTTGCATAGTCCCATGTTGTTCTTCCAATAATATTATTTACTTTTTTTATTAATGCTATTTCAAATTTGCCTCGTTTTATAAATTTTTTTCTAGCTTGTATGATTGTATCAAATCTAACTATATCTCTTAATGTTATGTTTTTAATAATCTCTGATATTGGTAAATTTGCATAATATACTTTGGCATAAACTGATACCATACCCTGTATTTCCAAAATAACTCTTGTGTTTTGGCACGAATTAACATATCCTAATCCATGGGTAAACTCGCTTCCATGTATATGTACTATATCCGGCTTAAATTCTTTATTTACTTTTTTCCAATATTCTTCTATCTTTTTATTATATTTTATTGCTGGTGCTCCAGGAATTAAGTAATATGTAATTTTTTCATCTTTAAATTCCTTAAAGTCACTGCCTGAGTAAACAGTTGCAATTGCTAGTTCTATATTTTCCTCTTGTATACATTTATTAGCAAGTCCTATTAGCCACCCTCCAAATGGATTTTTTTTCATACCCAGTTGTTGAGATGGATATGGGAATATTGTATTAACTATCCATAATATTTTCATAAATTCCTCCTGCTACTATTTTTAAATAAATTTTAAAATTTTTAGTTTTTTTGTAAGTTTATATATTAATATGTTAGTTTCTATATTTCTTTCCACCTTTTTCCTTTTTTTATTAGTTTATTAGAATTTAAAAGCAATAAGACTATTAGTATAAAAGTTGTTGCACCTGATTGATAGTTCCATCTATATATAGTTGATATTGTGTTCATTACAACAAAAATCATCAAAATTTGAGAAAAGGCATCTTGTTTTTTTAATGATTTTTCTACACACCATCTCGTAAAAATTGCATATAATGTTGACAAGATAATAACTCCATAAACGCCAAAATCGCAATAATAATTCATTACACCTGTATATAAAGCATTGAAGCTTATATTATCTCCAATTGTTATGTAACTTTGCAAGTCACTTCCCACAATTGAATTAAAATAAGGATAATCTATACCAACAAATATTAGTGGTAAACTAATAATTTCATCTACTCCTCCTAGTGTAGCCCTTCCATAAGAGAGTTTACCTTCAAGAGAAGGTAATCCATTTTCTATAAAATAGTCTAGGGCTCTAAATGGTCCTTCAAAATATATAATAAATTGCTTAACTTGTTCTTGTAAAATTTCTTCATAAATTGTTTTAAAATCCCAAATTTTTACACCAGTCCTAATTGAAGTTAATGCTAATATTACTATTAAAATAATTATTAGTAGTACAGCTCCTGTTAATATTATGCGTTTGTTAATTTTTTTCTTTTTAAATATAAACATAATAGCATAAGCTATTACAATGTACATTAAAAATTCAAATAATACTTTTCTGCTAAATCCTATTGAAACATATAATATAATATTTGCAATTCCTACAAAGAAAAAAATATTTTTCCATTTTTTATTAACTAATAATATAGAAGTAATAATTGAAAATATTGTAAAAGCCCCCATAATAATATATTCAAATATTACTTTTTCTTTGTAAGAGTCAAATAATGTTGTAAAACGTACCATTCTCCATAAAGCAGGGTCTATAATTTCTGAAATTATGTTGTTATATTTAACAACATAATATATTAATAATATCATAACTATTATGTTTATTGTATTCCATATTTTTGATTTTACTATTTTGTCTAATACTTTGTCGAAATTATTATCAGTATATTCCTCTATAATTTCTTCATTTTTTTTTCTTAGTGCAAGTAAAATATAAACTATTGTAAAACACATTAAGTTTATTAACCATATTATATAAGTTTTATCTGAAACAGGGAATAATCCATATGGGTTAGTAGTAGAAAAACATAACAGTATTGTTATAATCAAATTAAAAATTGTTAAAAATATTTTAGAAAATTTATCTATTTTACACATAGTTATTATAACTTCTAGCATTATTGCTATAATTATTATTGTAAAAAACATATTATTTCTCCTTTGTAACAGTGTTATTAATAAAGTAGATTATTCTTGATGCTTGTTTTTTATTATTTTTATTTTTTAGCATAAATTCTTTTGCCTCTTTACCTTTTTCAAATAACTCTTGTTGTGGTTTTTTCAATATTTGTTCTAAAGATTTTTGGTATCCTTCTAATGTTTCGTTTTCAAAAAGATATACATATGGAATATATTCATTTGGCATTCCAGGAAGCTTAGTTGTTAGGATGGGCGTGCCAGATACCATATATTCCATATTTTTTGAAGGAAATGAATATTTAGTATATTCTTCTTTTGTAAATCTTGGATTAATTAAAAGTGTTGCTTTAATTTCCTCTTCTACAATTTTTTTATTTTCTACTACTCCATAGTATTTTATTTTGTTGTTTTTTATGCTAGCTAAATATTTTTCTAAGTCTCCAGTACCATATAAGTGTAGCTCTGCATCTTTTATGTTTAAGTTTTTAAAAGCGTCTACTAGTAATTTTACTCCATATTTTTCGTAAATACCTCCAGCATATATACATACTTTTTTTGTATATTTGTTATTTAAAGTATTAGACAATAATTGCATATTACTGTCCACTAGTCCTTCCATAACAATGAAAGGTTTATTTTTCAAATTTATTTTGTCGTTCATTTGTTCTGTTAATAATACGTACGCATCACAATCATTTTCTAAAAAGTGGCTTAATTTCGTAGCATTACTCATGTTTTCTGGTAAATCAGTAGCAATTCCTATACAAGTATACTTAAAAATTTTACTAAGTAATAATGTTATATAAGAAATAGTCGTATCTAATATATCACAAACAAAAACTTTTTTCTTTTTTCCAAAAATTATTTCTTTTGTTATTAAGAAAGCTGTAGCTAGTGCAATACAAATTTGCCTAATTCCTTTATAGTTAATGAAAGGTACATAATGATAGCAAATACCGTCTTCTTTTTCTTTTTTGTCTAACCATATTGTTTTGTTACTAATTTTTCTTGACATTGGAATAGCACTAATAGTTTTAACTTTAATATTGTTCGCAATAAAGCCTTTGCAAAGAAGTCTATGGAATTTTTGTATTGATTGAAGTGGCTTTTTATTAGCTTTTTCAATGATTTTATTCATTTTTGACTCTGATATTAGATTTGATACGTATATAATGTTCATTTCTTCACCTTTTCATATAGTTCAATATATTTATTATACTGGTCTCTTTTTTCAAATTTTTTAGCCTGTTCTATGCAACCAGTATAATTTTTTTTATTAAATTGCTTTATTACTTTTACTAATTCTTTAAAATCTTGTTTTTCTACAACTACTCCACTTTTTTCATTAACAGCTTCTGGGCTTCCTCCAGTTTTATATGTTATAACCGGTGTTCCACAAGCTAGTGACTCTATATTTGTTGTTGGGAAATTATCTTCTAAGGTTGGATTAATAAACATGTCTGCTAATGTATAAAACTTGGCTAGTTCTTCCACATTGTTTGTTCTTTTAATTGTAAGTATATTAGCTGGTATCTTTTTCCTATCATTTTTATTTATTCCAATTAGTATTATCTTATAAGAGTCATCTAACTCTTGTGCTAATTTGCCAAAAGTGTCCAAACCTTTTCGTAGTTTCCAGTTGTTTGCAACCCCTAAAATAACTTTTTTATTTTCTAAATTGTACTCTCTCTTGAATTCACTTGGCGTTGGCTTAAAAACATCTAAGTCTATTCCATTATAAATTACTTCAACATTATATTTGTTTAAAAAAGACTCTTTTACTAATTTCGCTAGCCACTTAGATGGTGTTACTATTGTTAAATTATTTATATTAGTAAATAGTTTATGTTTTAAGTAGAAATTTTTTTTAGAATTATCTATGAACATACTATTAGGATAACTTCTCTTTTGTGGGCATTTTTTACATTGATTTTTCCACTTTGTACATTGTATATAATCAAAATGTGCACAATGTCCTGTAAAACTCCAGCAATCATGCAAAGTCCAAATTACCGTTTTATTGTTTTTTTCTAAATAATTAAATAAAATTTCTAAATTAATATAGTATCCATGTATATTATGAAGATGAATTATATCTGGATTATATATTTCTATATCTTTTATTAACTTTTTAGTAGCCTTTTTAGAACCATATCCATGTTTGTCGAAAAGTTTAGATAATATTGCATGCAAATATATATCCATTTTATTTCCAATTTTTATTGTTTTAATTCCATTTGGCGCTGTTCCTCTCCCATAAGCAATTACGCAGTCATGACCATTTTCATTTAGTGTTTTATATAAGTCTGTTACAATTCTACCTGTACTTCCATATCCACATACAGAGTTTATTTGTAATACCTTCATTTATTTCCCCCAAACAGTTCTATTTACTATATCTGTATAACTTTGTATAATTTTTACTACTTTTACAGATACATTTGTATCTGCATAGTCTTCTGCCATCACAACTTCTTCATTATTATCCCTCATAGAAACAGCAAGTTCTAAAGCTTGCTCTACTGTTTTATCTGTAATTCCACCAATTACAACTGTTCCTTTGTCTAATACTTCTGGCCTTTCTGTGGAAGTTCTTATTAATACTCCAGAAAAGCCTAGCATTGCACTTTCTTCAGATAATGTTCCACTATCTGATAATACGCAATAAGCATTTTTTTGTAGTTTATTATAATCCATAAATCCAAATGGTTTTAAATTTTGTACTAATGAATGGAATTTAAAGTTTCTTTTATCTATGTATTTTTGGCTTCTTGGATGTGTTGAATAAATAACTGGCATTTTATATTTTTCTGCAATATCATTAATAGCATTCATTAAAGACATAAAGTTTTCTTCATTATCTATATTTTCTTCTCTATGTGCAGACAAAAGTATATACTTATTTTTTTCTAAATGCAACCTATTTAATACATCACTTTTTTCTATTTGTTCAATATGGTCACGAAGAACTTCTCTCATTGGAGAACCTGTAACAAATATTGTTTTTCCATCAATTCCTTCAGATAATAAATACCTTCTAGAATGTTCCGTATAAGGAAGATTAATATCCGAAATATGGTCAACAATTTTTCTGTTTATCATTTCAGATACATTCCAGTCCCAGCATCTATTTCCTGCTTCCATATGGAAAATTGGAATTTTTAGTCTTTTTGCAGAAATAGCAGAAAGCGCTGAATTTGTATCTCCTAGTAAAAGTACCGCATCTGGTTTTTCTTTTATCATTACATCATAAGATTTAGCAATAATGTTTCCTATTGTTTCTCCCAAATTTTTCCCCACACTATCTAAATAATAGTCTGGTGCTCTCAATCCTAAGTCCTCAAAAAAAACTTGGTTTAAAGTGTAATCATAGTTTTGCCCTGTGTGTACTAATATATGGTTAAAATATTTGTCTGCGCATTTTATTACTGCTGAAAGTCTTATTATTTCTGGTCTTGTACCAATAATTGTCATAAGTTTTAGTTTTTCCATTTTTATACCTCCAAATAATATGTGTCTGGTTTTTCTGGGTTAAATAATTCATTTGCCCACATTATTGTTACCATGTCTGTATCTCCAATATTTTCTATACTATGAGTGTACCCCACAGGAATGTCAATCACTTCTAATTTTTCTCCGCTTACGCAATACTCTATTACTTCATCTGTTCCTACTTTTCTAAACTTTATTTTTCCTTTTCCACTAACTACTATAAATTTTTCGTTTTTAGTATTATGCCAATGGTTTCCTTTTACAATTCCCGGCTTAGAAATATTAACAGATACTTGTCCTCTTTCTTCTGTTTTAAACAATTCAGTAAAAGATCCTCTAGCATCTATATTCATTTTTAATGGATAATTAAATTCATTTTCCGGCAAGTAGCTTAAATAAGTGCTATATAGCTTTTTAGAAAATTCATCTTTCATATTAGGTAACATAAGGTTTTTTCTAGTTTCTTTAAAACTGTTTATTAATTCTACAATCTCTCCTAATTTTATTGTATGAGTTACTGGTACATAAGCAAATTTATCTTCTTTATGTTCATTTCCATTTAATGCATAAACGAATTCGGTTACTACATCATCTATATAGACCAAATTCATTACAACATTGGGATCGTTTACTGTTATTTCTAATCCTCTTGCTATATTATTGCAAAATGTTGCTATTACACTATTGTAATTTGGTTTACACCATTTGCCAAAAACATTTGGTAGACGATATACAAGTACTTTTGCACCAGTTTCTTTTTCGTAGTTAAACATTAAGTCTTCCCCTGCTTTTTTGCTCTTTCCATATGGATTATCTAATTTTGCCTGTATGGAAGATGTAATTAGTACAGGACACTTATTATTATGTTTTTTTAATTTTTGTAAAAGAATTGAGGTAAAACCAAAATTCCCTTTCATAAACTCTTTTTCGTTTTGTGGACGATTTACTCCTGCTAAATGATAAACAAATTCACAATCTTTTGTATATTCTTCTAGTTGTTCATCTGTTGTATTTATATCGCATTCATAGATTTCTATATTGTCTTGATATTTTAAGTCTTCAATTAAATTTTTTCCAATAAAACCATTTGCACCTGTTACTAATACTTTCATACTATCCCTCTTTTACTATAATTTTTATTATTAAAATTAGTTTGTTCCAAATAGTTTTTCTCCTTTTGTTATTGCGTTATCTTTACTCCAATTCTTTAGCTCATTTTGTATATAGTCTAATTGTAATAATTTTTCTTTTACTTGTTCTATAGTTAAAAGTTTTGTATTGTTAGAATTAAATTCCGACAATTTAGTTCTTTCTTGGTTTCCATCTACAAAGTATTTATCATAGTTTAAATCTCTTTTATCGCATGGTACACGGTAGAAATTTCCCATATCTATTGCATGAACACATTCTTCGTTTGTAAGAAGTGTTTCATACATTTTTTCTCCATGGCGAATTCCAATAATTTTTGTTTCTTCTTTTTCTGCCCCAAACAACTCTTTTACTGCTTGTGCTAAAACTTCTATTGTACATGCTGGCGCTTTTTGAACCATAATATCTCCTGCTTCTGCATTTTTAAAAGCAAATACCACTAATTCCACAGCTTCTTCTAAGCTCATTATAAATCTTGTCATTTTTGGTTCTGTAATCGTTAGCGGTTTTCCAGCTTTAATTTGTTCTATAAATAAAGGAATAACAGATCCTCTTGAGCACATAACATTTCCATACCTTGTAGCACATATTGTTGTTTTATTTTGCTCTACTGTTCTAGACTTTGCTACAATTACTTTTTCCATCATAGCTTTAGATGTTCCCATTGCATTTACTGGATATGCTGCCTTATCTGTAGATAAACAAATAACTTTTTTTACTCCTTCTTCTATTGCAGCTGTTAGAACATTGTCTGTTCCAATTACATTTGTTTTTACAGCTTCTAGTGGAAAAAACTCACAACTAGGTACTTGTTTTAGTGCTGCTGCATGAAAAATATAATCTACTCCATGCATTGCATTTTTTACACTTGCTAAATCCCTTACATCTCCAATATAGAATTTAATTTTATCATTATGATATTCTTTTCTCATATCATCTTGTTTTTTTTCATCTCGAGAAAATATTCTTATTTCACCTATATCTGTATCTAAAAATCTATTTAATACTGCATGTCCAAACGAGCCAGTTCCTCCTGTAATCATTAAAGTTCTTCCTTTAAACATTGTTTATCATCCTTCCATATTTATATATTTATTTATAATATTAACCGATTTTGTCACATTAAAATTTTCCTCTAAGTATTTCCTACCATTTTGTCCCATTTCTTCTCTCAAATGTTTATCTGATATTAGTTTATCCATTTTTTTGGTATAGTCTTCAATATTTCCTGCTTCTGTCCAAAAACCTGAATTTGAAATCTCTAGCATATCTTTAAAGTCATTGTTTTTGTCGACTGCAGCCATAACCGGTATGCTTAAGCTAAAATAGGATAATACTTTAGATGGATAATTCGGAATTGTAAATCTTTTGTCTAAAAAAATTAAACCTATATCACATTCATTAACTATTTTTTGATAGTCTTGTCTAGGCATTAAATCATATTTATATACATTCCTAATTTTATTTTCGTCAATATACTTATAAAGATTATCTTTTTCTGTTCCTCTTGCCACAATTAGAAAATTGATGTCTTTTCTTTCTTTATACTTTTCTAACACAATTTTAAAAAATTCTACTCCCTGTGGTTTACCTAAGTTTCCTCCATATACAGCCAGTACACTATCTGTTGGTATATTGTATTTTTTTCTAAGTAAAAATTCATTGTTTTTTTCCATTGCTGTTTCTATTTTTTGTGTATTTGGAAAAATATCCATTTTATTTTCTGTTAGATATTTATTATGTTCTAATAAATATTTCTTGTTTTGTTCAGACATGCATCCAATAGTTGTAGCTATTTTATATAATTTTCTTTCTTGATATTTAAAGTACCAATAAATAGGAGTATTTTTTTTGATAATACCTATATCTACTCCATTTTGTGGAAAGATATCTTTCATCATGAGGTAAGAATGGCATTTAAACTTTTTCATAGCCCATCTTACTGTATTTGCCAAAGTTACTGGCTGAGACATAAATAATATTAAGTCATATTGTTTTGTTCCAAGAAATTTAGAAATTGCCCTTTTGACTAAAAAACCACTTTTCAAAAATGTAATTCCCTTTTCTAGTATACCTATATTATAAATATTTCCAACTTTAACTCTTAATACTGGAATATCATTTTCAATAAAAATGTCTGTATGTTTTATATTTTTACTTTCTTCAGTAATTACTACCGTAATATTAAAACCATAATTTTTTAATGCTTCTGCTAAGTCTGTATATATATTACAACTTTTTTCTATATTTGGGTATTCTGACGAAATCATCAAAATATTTTTTTTAACCATTTGCTATACCTCATTTACTTTAATTCATATTCCTTAAATTTTGTATAACTATTTAAATTATTTTCTATTTCAAATTCATTATTTTGTGTTAGAGCAATAATTTTTCTCTTTATTTTTTTTAGTATAGAAATTGAACATAATTTAATAGTAATATTAGTTAGCCACATTGGTATTGTAATTTTTATTACTCTTTTTGCACTACTTTTTATTAATATGTCATTTATTTCATTTAGAGTTAAAACCTCAGTTCCACATATTACAGTTTTGCCTATCATGGCATTATTTTGAGCAATCTCTATAACCATTTTTATTAAATCTCTATAATAAATAACTGTCTTTTTATTATTTCCATTTCCAAATTTTATACATAATCCCTTTTTTATCAGATTTTCCAATTTTTTAAAGTTTCCTACGTCTCCTTCTCCATATACTGTTACAGGTTCAATTATTGTAACTGGCAATTGTTGCTCATTATACATCTTATTTGCAATTTTTTCAGCTTCTAGCTTACTTTTTCCATATATTGTATCTGGTTCTTTAGCTGTATTTAAAGTTATTTTTTCGTTTGTTGTTTTATATACAGAAACAGTGCTAAAAAATATTACTCTATCTACATTATTTATTATGCATTGTTTAAAAAGTTCTTCTGTTGCTTTAGAATTAACTCTAAAAAAATCTTCTTCTTCTTTTTGGTTAGTAGGAATTGCATGTACTTTAGCGGCTAAATGGTAAACCACTTTTACCCCTTGTAACTCTTTTTTAATTAATTCATTATTACAAATATCTCCTATAATTATATTTAGCTTTTCACCATATTTTTTCTTTAGATTCTCAAGTCTTTCAGTATAAATGAAATTTATTGCTCTTACACTTTTACCTTGAGCCAGTAGTTGCTCTGTTAGTTCGCTTCCTAACCATCCACCAGCACCAGTTATAAGTATATCGTTGTTACTTGCTTTCACTTTCATTCTTCTCCTTTTTTTCTTGTTCCCCTTCTACAATTCCTTCGTGCCTAAATACATTAATAATTGTTTTGAAAAATATTTTTGTATCAAATATAAATGACATTTTTTCTACATATTCGCCATCTAGCTTTGCTTTAACTGGTATTTCTAATTCGTCCCTTCCATTTACCTGTGCCAAGCCTGTAAGTCCTGGTAAAATATCGTTTGCATGGTATTTATCTCTTTCTGCAATTAAATCATCTTGGTTCCATAATGCAGGTCTTGGTCCTATAATACTCATATCTCCTTTTAATATGTTAATAATTTGTGGAAGCTCATCTATGCTAGTTTTCCTCATAAATCCGCCAAATTTTGTAATATAGCTGTCAGCATTTTTTAGCATATGAGTTGGCATATCTTTTGGTGTGTCGCTTCTCATTGTTCTAAATTTGTATATATTAAAGTATTTCTTGTTTTTTCCAACCCTTTTTTGTTTAAAAAATACCGTCCCTTTTGATTCCAATTTAATTATTATTGCTATTATTAAAAATATCGGCATCAATAATATTATTGCTATTAAAGATAAAACAAAATCCATTAATCTTTTTATACATAGATATATTTTTTTTGCTTTCATTTTTCTCCTTTCTTTAATGCTCTCTATTATCTTTATTATCTTTATTATCTTTATTATAAAGCATGTTACTGCTATTCCTAACATAATTCCTAATGAATCAATAATAACATCTTGTATTTGCCCTGCTCTTCCGCGGAATAAATAGTTGATGTATTTCATCTGTTATTGCATATATAATTCCTATTAGAGTACTTATAGCAATTTTTTTGGTTTCTGTTATATTATATGAGTTAGTGTAAGTAAATAAAAGGAGTCCTCCTAGAATGTAAATGCTTAAATGTGCTAGTTTTCTTGCTATTGGTTGTAGTATTTCAATTAATTCTTCTTTTTGTATATTATTAAATTCTTTTAAAATTGGTATGTATTCTATAATAAATCTAATAGTATTTCCACTAGTATTGCTAGAAACTTCTGCTGGTTGGTGCGAAAATATAAATACAGTAATCATCCAAATAATTACAAGTAATAAAAGTACGCTTCTATAAATTTTCATGGTTTACTTCCTCTGGGTTTTTATATGTAGGTACTACTTCTTTCATAATTTCCTTTATATTCTCTTTGTTATAGTTTTCATCATATTCCAATTTGCTTAATATGTCTAATTTTTCTTCTAATGCTTTCATTTCCAAATGCATTGGTTCAGATATAAATATTTTATCGTGCTTAGTTGCTGTTAAGCCTTCTTCTGCCATTAAAATTTCTTCATATAGCTTTTCTCCTGGTCTTAGTCCAGTTATTTTAATTGGGATGTCCACATCAGGCTCTAACCCAGATAGTTTAATTATTGATACTGCTAAGTCATATATTTTAACTGGTTCTCCCATGTCTAATACAAATATTTCCCCACCTTTTGCATATGTTACCGCTTGCAATATTAGTTGCACTGCTTCAGTAATTGTCATAAAGAATCTAGTTATTTCTTTATGGGTTACTGTAACTGGCCCACCATTAGCAATCTGTTTTTTAAATAATGGTATAACAGAACCATTGCTTCCTAAAACATTTCCAAATCTAACCGCTGCAAATTCTGTATTGCTTACTTTGTTTTTAGCTTGTACAATCATTTCGCATACTCTTTTTGAAGCTCCCATTATATTAGTTGGGTTAACTGCTTTGTCTGTGGAAATTAGTACAAATCTTCTAACATTATATTGGTCTGAACAATTTACTACATTATACGTTCCAAAAATATTGTTTTTAATTGCTTCTAATGGGTTGTTTTCCATTAGTGGAACATGCTTATGAGCTGCTGCATGAAATACCAAGCTTGGCTTAAATTCTCGGAATAGTTCTTCTAGCCTTTTTTTGTCTCTTACACTTCCAACTAAAGCTACTATTTTTTCTTCTGGGTATTTTGATTTTAGTTCTAATTCTATATCATATAAATTATTTTCATAAATATCAAATATAATAAGTTGTTTTGGTTCATATTGCATAATTTGTCTGCAAAGTTCTGATCCAATAGAACCTCCCCCACCTGTTACAAGTACAACATCGTCTTTAATTAATGAACTAATATTTTTATTGTCAAGAACAATTGCATCTCTGCCTAATACATCTTCAATTTCTACATTTCTAAAACTTTGCACAATGTTTTTATTTTTAATAATATCTACTGTACTTGGTAATATTCTAATTTTTGCTCCCGTTTCTTGGCATATATCTATTATTTCTTTTTTGTTTTTATTATCAATTCTAGAAATACAAAAGAATATTACTTCTACTTTATAATTTCTACATACTTCTTGAATTTTATATCTATCTCCTACTATTCTAACACCAGAAATTGCATAATTGAATTTCTCTGGATTATCGTCAATAATGCCAACAATATTGTAACTTTTTTGCATATCTGTTTTAATAATTCTAATTACATCTTTTGTTGCTCTTCCAGCTCCTATAATTAATAAATTTTTTTGTGTTTTTGCACTAATAATTTCTGATTTATGAACAATACTATCTGTTAGAAATAATCTAATAATTAGCCTATATGTAATCATAATAACAGAAACAAGTACACCTGCTAATAAATTAGATCTCGGTCCCATCATATCAATTTTAAATATGCTGCCAATCATTGAAGTAATAACACAAGAAACCATACATCCAAAGCCATATATTAAATAATCTTTTCCATTTTCATATCGAATAATATTTTTATAGCTATCAAATAAGCTTAAAAATGTTTGGTATACGAGTATAGATACAATGATTGTATTTACAAGTATATTTGTATTTGTGCTTGTAAATATAGATAATGTCTCACTTTTAAATAGTTCTACAAAAATGTAAGCAATTATTATTGCTAAAATATCAATTAGTCTAAGAATAAAATTTCTATGTCTTTTCATGAATTCTACAAATTTCACTATTTATCCCCTTCTCTTGAATGTCTTTTTTGAATAAATACATTTTTTTATAATATAAAAGATTTTATCTTATTTTTTTTAGAATAGTTATATTATATATTCATACAAATAAATTGTAAAGTTTTTTAATAAAATTTTTAATTTATGGAATTTGAAATATAAAATTCATTATGTTAAAAAATCCAGTAAATCTCAATTTTTTGTACACCCTTTTTTCTATTTTTAAAAAAAATACATAACTGAAATTATGTATTTTTTGTATATATTTACATTTTGTCTGGCATTTGCATTCCTAATAGATTTGCTCCTTCTTTTAATACTATTCCACAAGTATAAGTAAGCATCAGTCTTGCATCTTGTAGAGTTTTGTCTTCTACTATAATATGATGTTCATTATAAAAGCTACTATAGCTTTGGCTTAAATTAATTAAATATCTAGCTAAAATAGATGGCTCGTTTTTTTCTATTGTTTGCTCTAGTATATTACTAAATGAGCTCAATAAAGTAATTGTTTGTATTGCTTCTTTATCTAAAAGTTTAGAAAAATCAATTTCATTAATATTTGGTATACATCCTGCTTTTTCCAAAACACTTTTAGTTCTTACATAAATATACTGAATGTATGGTCCTGTTTCTCCATTAAAGTTTAATGCCTGGTTCCAGTCGAATATTTCATCTTTTATTCTGCTATTAGATAAGTCATTAAAAATAACTGCTCCTATTCCTACTTTTTTTGCAATTTCTTCTTTATTCTCTAGCTTAGAATTTTTTTCTTCAATAATTTGTTTAGCTCTTACAATAGCTTCATTTAGCAATTCTTCTAGTTTAATCATATTACCTTGTCTAGTAGACATTTTACCTTCTTTTAGTAAAACCATTCCAAATGGAACATGAATTAATCCTTTTATATATTTTTCATCTAAATCCAATAATTTTGCAACTTCAAATATTTGTTTAAAATGTAAATTTTGTTCATAAGATGTAACATAAATTGCTTTATCATAGTCATAAGTTCTAGCACGGTAGACTATAGCAGCTAAATCTCTTGTTGCATATGTTGTAGAGCCATTGCTTTTTTCAATAATACATGGTGCTGTATCTTTTCCTAGTTCAATTACTTTCGCTCCTTGTGATTCTACTAATTTTCCTGTTGATTCTAATTTTTGTATTATCTCTTGCATTTTGTCAGAATAAAAGGCTTCTCCATTCCAAGAATCGAATTTACTCCCTAGCATATCGTACACTTTTTGAAATTCCTTTAAGCTTAATTTTCTAAACTTGTTCCAGATTTCTAAACAATAAGGATCTTTTTCCTCTAATTTTTTAAAATTGTCTCTACATGCTTCTAATACTGTTTCATCTTCTTTGCATAAATTATTAATTCTAATATATATTTTTGTTAATTCATTTATTGGTTCTTTATCAATGTTGTATTCTTTCTCCCATCTTTTATATCCCTCTATTAGCTTTCCAAATTGTGTACCATAATCTCCTAAGTGATTAATCCCAATAACATTGTATCCAAGCTTTTTATATATATTATATAGCGCTCCTCCAATTACAGTAGATCTTAAATGTCCTATATGAAATGGTTTAGCAATATTGGGAGCAGAATAGTCTATAACAATATTTTTTCCGGTTCCTATGTTATTACTGCCATATTTTTCTTTTTTATTATTAATTTCTTCCATTACAGTTTTTGCTAATGTTTGTTTATTAATATAAAAATTTAAATATCCATTAACAATTTCTATTTTTTCAATTATGTTGTTATCTACAATAATTTTTTCTTTTATTTCGTTTGCAATAAGTATTGGTGATTTTTTTAGGTCTTTTGCTAGCTTAAAACATGGAAACGCATAGTCTCCATGTAAAGTATCATTTGGAATTTCAATTGCATTTTCAATAATGCTTAATTCTATATTTATAGTATTTTTTATGTATTGTGCAATTTCAGTTTTAAAATTTATCATTGTTGTTTCTCCATTTCAAAATATTAAAAATTAGTATGCTTATAAAATAATTTTTAATAAGCTATAATTCTTGTTCAAACTAGTATATTTTTTTAAATAATTCTTCCTGATGTTCTTTTATATATTTGTTTAGAAAATATATTGCTAAAATTAGTATAAATGTTGTTACAAAAAATGCTAATATTTCGTTAATATTTGTTATCATAAATAATATGGTTATTCCTATAATAATTCCTATAAGAATCATGCTAAATATCATTGTCCACATTAAATTCATATTTTGCTTTACAACTGCATATTCTGTATCCCATTTTAATTTTGGTTTTTTTAAATCTATTATTAAATTTAAAAAGCTTTGTATAATACTTAATAATGTTGAAAATATTAATACTATAATTAAATATAAAATTGGAACTGGTATTATAAGCCTTACAATAACAAATATAATTAAATTCATTATAGTATTCATTATTACACTTGGTATAGTTTTATAGAGAAATTGTCTATAAAAAGAAAGTGGAATATATTTTATAAATACTGCATTTGCTCCATCTCTTGAAACAGCTGTAACAGAAATATAGTTCATCATAGCGAAAAATTGTGTTATTCCTAATATAATTGCTACTATTAGAATTGCTGGTGTTGTTCCAATAAAACTAGCTAGGCTGAATGTATCTTCTCCGTGTTGTACTATTATTACTTCCTATTCCAGCTATTAATGCTATTAAAAATATTATAGGCATTAATATACTTGGCAATATGCATTGTGTAAAATATATTGGATTTCTAAATAATATTTTTAATTCTTTTATTACATAACTTATACCTATTCTTTTTTGTCTATAAGCTTTTTGTGTATTTATTTTTTGTTTTTTTGTTCCTCCACCGCTTCTATTTCCAACTACTCCTTTTAAATATAATTTTTGTCCTACTAAAATAAATATTGTATAAAATGCAGCTGTTATTATTACAGCTTTTAGTATTTCTAAAATACGCCCTAAAGTTTCCGAAATTGTTAAAGCATTTCTAATAGGTTGCAAAGTAGGAATATATCCACTAAACATATCTGCCATTCCATTTGCTTCTACTAGTTTTAAAGCTATTTGTTCATCTGTTAAATCTCCTTGTTGATTTAGCACAAATTGCATTCCTATAACAATTGCTATAATTAAAATTGTAGCAATTACCTGAAACTTGTCTTTATTTTTCGTAAGTTTTGCAAAACTCATAATAATCATTACTAGTATACCAGCTATAACAATTGGCACAATTGGAAATATTAATAATGTAATTAGTGAAATAATATAATACAATATGTTTGCATTAGTTAGTATTCCATATATGGTAAGTGGAACAAGTCCAAACACAATTCCTACAACATATTCTGTAATAAGTATTACATTAAATTTTGCCATTATTATTTGTCTTGGCTTTATTGGAAAAGGTAATACATATTCTATATCATTAGAAAAGTAAAATATATTCATACATGAAGCAATAGACTGTATTAGAAATAGTAATCCTAAACTTAGAAAAAATAAGCTTAAAAATACCTGTTCTTGTCCGAATGGCTTTTAGGCTATTAATTATCCCAAAACTTAATGACCCAATAATCATACACAAATATATAATTAAAAATCCATATAGTAAAATCCATTTTAAAGAATTTTGGTTCTTATTATTTTTGTTCTTTTTACTCTCCATGTTGGTAAAAGAGCATTTAAGGAAAACTTTTGTTAGTGACCATACTTTACTTTTCATCATCTGTTAACTCCAAAAACAATTCTTCTAGTGAAACATTTTCCTTAAATTTTTCTTTCATTTCGCTATATGTACCAACAAAAATAAGTTTTCCTTTATTAATAATTCCAATTCTATCACACAATTTTTCTGCTACCTCTAAAACATGTGTAGAAAAAAATACAGAATTTCCCTCTTTAGTGTGTTTCCTCATCATTTCTTTTAGGTCGTAAGATGATTTTGGGTCTAGTCCGGTCATTGGCTCATCCAAAATCCAGTTTTTAGGATTATTTAATAATACACCACAAATAATAATTTTCTGTCTCATTCCATGAGAATATGTTTGCATTTGATTTTGTAGCACATCATGAATTTCAAATTTATTTGTTAATTCTTCTATTCTTTTTTTCCTTAGTTCTTCTGGGATTTCATAAATATCTGCAATAAAATTTAAATATTCTATTCCCTTTAATCTTAAAAACATGTCTGGGCTATCTGGAACAAATCCAAAGTTTTGCTTAGCCTCCAAGCTTTGTGTTTTTATGCTTTTACCATCAATTAAAACATCCCCTTCATCAGGGTTTAAAATTCCTGTTATCATTTTAATTGTTGTTGTTTTTCCTGCACCGTTTGGTCCTAAAAATCCAAAAATTTCTCCGTTTTTAATTGTTAAGTTTAATTGGTCTACCGATTTTTTGTCCTTTACATAAGATTTTGATAAATTTTGTATTTCTATCATTTTTTGTATTTTCCTTTCAAATAGAATATAGCTCTTTATCTTTAATTATTTAAAAATATCCATCATTTCTTGTGATTCTTTTTTATTATTTTTGTTTATAAAATATATAGAAATTCCAGTTATTACAAAAGTTATTGCATAAATTGCAATAGATATATGCCAGTTACCTCTTGTTAATGTGTCACCAGCCAGAGTAGAAGAAATAACAGAAGGGAATCTAGCTAATGTTGCAATTAATATAAACCTAATAGGTTTTATTGGTAGCAATGCTCCAATATATGTTAATAAATCTTTTGGAGTACCCGGAATTAAAAATAATATAATCATAACTGTTTCTATTGTGCTTGTTTTTTTCAATAATTTGCTATTTTCTATTTTATCAATTTTTTCTTTTGAGAAAAAATTGTATAAAAAGCTTTTCCCTAGCTTTGCTGTTAAAAAATAGATTCCTGATGTTGTAATAAATACACATATAAGAATAAATAATGCTCCTCCCCATGCTCCATAACACATTCCAGCCAAAACTTCTAGTGGTTCACCTGGTAATATAATTAACAAAATTTGAGCTAGCTGTAATCCAAAAAGCAAAAGTACTCCTCCAAATCCCATTTCTCTTATTTGGTCTTTAAATTCAATTCTACCTGTTTGAGTTGATAAATTCATTATTAGAGGAAACAGTCTAATAACTAATATTGTTGCAATAATTGCAAAAACAATAAAAAATATTAATCTGCCTATAAATGCTTTATTTTTAAATTTGCTTTCTTTATTTTTCATTTTTTGTTGCTACATTACCTTTCTAATAACTGTTTTTAATTTTTTAGTTATTTTGCTCTTTTTTAATGGTTCCCATAGTCCTATGCCTTTTAATGTTTTTACTGTTATACGGTAAAATGGATTTTTCCATAAATTTGATTTTAAATTAGCTGTTTTTATGTTAGATCTTCTATTGGTAATTCCTCCAACTGGTATATTGTATTTTCTTTCTTCAATTACATTATATAGCACTAGATATTGCTTGTATAGTTCTATGTCTTTTACTGTCTCTGGTTTTATTCTAGTTCCCTTGTTTATTAAATCGTGAAATTCGTTGTCTAAAGTTTTTACCATATTATCAACTGAAAATGATTTAGTAATTTTTTCTCTACAGTTTTCTTGCATTTTTTTATAATCTTTTGAATTTACAATTTCTATAATAGAATTTGCATATAACTGTATTTCTTCTTCTGAGTATTTTCTTTTAAATAAATCATTTTCCGCATCTTGCATTAATGGTATTACTTTTCCAACAGTTTCATCTATTAATTCGCTTTGTCCTCCAACATCAGAAGTAATTACTGGAACTTTCATAGATAATGATTCATATGCAGTAACTGCAAGCCCCTCTGAAAAAGAGCAAATTATTGTTATATCAGACATTTTATAATATTGTTTTGTTTGAGTAACATCTTTCATTCCCGTAAAAACAATGTTTTGAGTTAAATTTAATTGTTTTGCCATTTTTTGCATTTCTTGCATTTGTTCTCCATCGCCTACAACTAGTAAAATAAAGTTTTTGTCTTTCTTTAAAATTGCTTCTAATACTCTTAGCATAAATATTGGCCTTTTTATTTCTACAATTCTGCAAATAAACAAAATTACTTTTTTTCCTTCAAGTTTGCTTTTTGTTTCTTCGTCTGAGATAATTGTATTTTCTCTTTTAAAATCTTCTGAGTCTACACCAATATAAACTGTTTGCATATTTTCGTCTTTTCTTCCCATTTTTTCTGTCATTACTTTTTGAACAAAATTATTACAAGTATATGTTTTATCAACAATGTTAGAAACTGCTATTGATTCTCTTGCATATCCACCATTTCTCCAGCTCCAGTCGTGTGCGTGAATATAATCTACAAATATAACATTTGGAAATTGTGATTTTAGCCAAGGTAGTGCGTAATATCCATAATAACTATTTGTTTGCATTACAATATTAATCTGTCTTGTTTTTATAATATAATGAATAAAAGCTGCCCAATCTTTTCTATGTAAAAATGTAGTTAAATCAAATATAGTTGCATGTTTTTCAAATTTTTGTCTCCATACATAATCACTAGGTTCAGTACTTATTATTGTTATATTATATTTTTCTTTGTCTAGCCTTGATATAAGGTCATAATTAAATTTATCTGCACCTCCAACATTAAACCATGGTACAATTAGTAATAAATTAATTTTACCATCCATTATATAGTTTAGTTTTCTATCCCAGTTAAATGTTTTTGGATATGTATAGTATCCATACCCACTAGATACAGGGTATTCTATTGCATCTATAAAATGTTTTATTTTTTTTGCTTGTCTCTTAATTACTTCTGTTGCATGTTTATCTTTTTTCTTGTTTCCATTAATTGTGTTTCTAATACTTCCCTGTCTCTGTCTATACCAAAAACCATAAAAATTCATTTTAACTGGATATTTCCCTTTTTCCAATAAGCGTAGCCATAAATGCCAATCTTCATGTACATCTTGGTCTACTACATTATATCCACCTACTTCTAGTAAATCTTTTTTTACAATAAATGAGCTTCCAATAACTAGGTTTTCTTTTTTTTCTTGTTCAGAGTCAAACTCTGGTTTGTATAAAAATTCTTTTTTATCAAAATTTACACAATTACAGTAAGCCCACGAAGCTGTTGGGTTAGTTGTTAATGTCCAATAACCACATTCTAGTAAAGTTGGGTCAATTACATCATCTGAATCTAACATATAAATAATATCTGCTGTAGTTTTAGATATTGCTTCGTCTCTTGCAACTAGTCTTCCCTGATTTTTTTGGTTGTATATTTTTATTCTATCATCTTTTTCTTTTAATTCATTTAATATTTCTTCTGTTCCTTCTTCTGTACTTCCATCATTAACAATAACCCACTCCCAGTATGGAAATGTTTGGTTTAAAACAGAATTTGCTGTTTGCATAATATAATCTTTGCAGTTATAATATGCAGTTATTATACTAATTAATGGTTTTTCTGTTGGTATTGTTATATTCTTATTTAAAAATTTCCCCGGTTCTAAAGTATAGTCAAAATATTTTTCTTCTATATTCATTTTGTTTTTCCTTTCTTTTTAGATTTTATAGTTCTTCTGCAAACCCCTTTTGAAATTTGTTAAATATTAAATACCCTATAGCACATCCTAAAATTGCAATTATAATAAAAATTATAATTCCAACAATGTCTGGCATTGTTTGGTTATAAAATATATCTCTATATCCATTAATAATATAAGTCATTGGATTTAATTTTAAAATCCAACTTAAATTAGCTGGTATTCCGTCTAATGAATATACAATTGGAGTTGCATAGAATAGTAATTGTAAAACAATACCAATTAAATGTTGTAAATCTCTAAAATAAACTGTTACTCCAGCTAGCATGAATGAAATTGCTAAAGTTAATAAATACTGTGCAAGTAAAATAATTGGATAAAATAGCATATATATATTAAATCCCATTCCATTAACAATAACAATTCCTAGTATAATTACTGTTGAAATTATAAAGTTAATTGTTTCACTTGTTACAACAGAAATTGGTAATATTTCTCTTGGAAAATAAACTTTTTTTATAATATTTCCGTTTTCAATTATTGTAAAAGCAGCTCTAGAAATTGCTGTTGAGAAAAATGTCCAAGGAATTAATCCTGTGCACAAGAATACAACATAGTTCTCTTTTGGGTTTTTTAAAATTACTTGAAAAACAATTGTATAAACAAGAATTTGTAATAGTGGATTTAAAAATGACCAAAATACGCCTAAAACAGAATTTTTGTATTTGCCTCTTACTTCTTTTTTTATATTAGTTTTTAATAACTCTCTATAATTATAGATATTTTTAAATATGTTCATCATTTATCTCCTAATTTTTATTCTTTATGTTGATTAAATTTTTGTTATGTTGTTTCTTTTAAGTATTGCTCTGTAACTTGTTCTGGCTCTCCATCCATTTTTATTCTTCCTTCATGTAACCATACAGCCCTTGTGCAAAATTCTTTTACTGAATGCATACTATGTGTAACAAAAACCATAGTTTTCCCCTCTTTTTTTAATTCTTTCATTTTTTCAAAACATTTTTCTTGAAAATGTTGGTCTCCAACAGAAAGTATTTCATCTATTAAAAGTATATCTGCATCTACATTTATTGCAACCGAAAAGGCTAATCTCATATACATACCAGAAGAATATGTTCTAACTGGATTGTCAATAAATTCTTCTAGTTCAGAAAATTCTATAATTTTGTTAATTCTTGAATCTATTTCTTTCTTAGTTAGTCCAAAAATTGAAGCATTAAAATAAATATTTTCTCTTCCTGAAAAATCTGGGTGAAATCCGGCACCTAATTCTAACATAGATGTTAGTTTTCCATTAGTAATAATTTTGCCTTTATTGGGATATATAATTTTTGTCATTAATTTTAAAAGTGTAGATTTTCCACTTCCATTAATCCCTATTAATGCAACCGCTTCTCCCTTTTTTATTTTTAGATTTATACCTTTTAGTACTTCTCTTTTTTCTTTTTTGTTTCTGGCAAAAAATAATAGTTTTTCTTTAATTGTATTTGCCTTGTCCAAATATACATTAAAAGATTTATATACATTATCTACAATAATTTTATATTCTGTTTCTTGCATTTTAGCCTCCATTTTAAACTAATACCATATGAATTTATATTATATCATAATTGCCCTTCTTGTCAAAATTTTTTAGAAAAAAACTTGCCAGGTAAATATAATATTATGTATAAAAATTTATTTAAATTTCCTTTTACATATTTAATTGGACTTTTTGCATTAGATAAGTAAGAAAAAAGTATATAATGTTTTATTACATATAGCCTTTTTTTTAAAGGAACATTTTGCATATTGTGCTCAAATATTTCTTTAAAATAAGCATAATAGCCTTTTGGATTTTTTTTAAAAATCTCTTTTATATTTTTAGTATATCCATCTTTATGGTATTTGCATACCATGATTGGCTGGTTATAGCATTTTATTTTATATTTGCTATCCATTTTGTGGTATAGTCTTGCTTCTGTTACAAATTTTTCGTTTTCTTCTAATTGGTGGAAATATTTCTTGCGAATTTCTGTATTAAAAACAAGGGCTTTTTCTCCATCTTCTCCTTGCTTAAAATATAAGTCAAACATTGTATTTTCCATTCCATCTGCCATAAATAGTCTTCCTATGTTGCAATTATCTTGATTATATTTTAGAAATGCATATGCATATATTTCATCATCTACTATACATTTTTCTTTTATATATTTAAAAGCTGCATCTGTAAAATAATCGTCTGAATCGCATTCAATAATAAATTCTCCTGTAGCCTCTGGAACTAAATTGTTTAATGCTTTCATTTTTCCTTGGTTTTCTTGAAAAAAGTATTTTATTTTTAAAGCATTTTCATTTATAAATTTATTTATAGTTTCTTTTGTATTATCTTTTGATCCGTCATCCATAATTAACCATTCTATTTCTACTTCGTTTTTTAAATTCATTTTTAAGCTTTCGTATAATTTATATAATTGTGTTGCTCTATTATATGTTGGTGTTAATACAGACACTTTCATTTTTTTCTCCTTTAATGCTCCATTTTTTGTTATATTTACATTATACATATATATTAAGACAGGTACAATACCTGTCTTAATATTTTATGCATAATTTAAAATATTTTTTTTATTTGTTCTATAATATTTGAATTATTATATTCTTTTATTTGTGGTGAAAATTGTTTTTTATTTTTTAATATATCTTCTAATCCTTTTTCTATTCCGTTCTTCTGTGTTTTCAAATATAGTTGCATTAGAATAGCCCCCTACTGCTTCTCTAGCAGCAGTATTAGTAATTAAAATAGGTTTATTTAATATTTTTGCTTCTTCTAGTACCATTCCATAGCCCTCAAAGTAAGAGAACAAGCAAAAGTAATCTGCAGCTTTTATATATGGATATGGATTTTGTTTTTTCCCTAATAAATAAAAACTATTTTCCACATTTTGCTCTTTTATTTGTTTTTCTAATTGTTCTTTTAGTGGCCCATCTCCTATAACATAAATATTGTTATAAATTCCTTTTTGCATTAATTTAGAATGTACTCTAATAAATCTGTCAATTCCCTTTTGTTCTACAAGTCTTGCTACGGTTACTAAGTTTGGTACATCATTTTTAAATTTAAAGTTTATCTGCTCTTTAGATTTTTCTAAAACATTTTGGCTATTTATGTAATTATAAATTACCTGCATATTTGCTTTTGTATTATAACTTGCTTTAAATTTTTCTAAATTATCTTTACTAACAAATATAATTTTTTGATACTTATTATATAAATTTTTATCTAATATTTTTTTTATTTTTGATTTTAGCCCTTTTCCAAATACCTGTAAAATGTCGTTATGTATCCAAGCAATTTTTTTTACTTTATCATTTTTTACGCTAAAAAGTCTGGTAATAGGGCCTTCTAAAAAAGAAACTTCAATATCGTAGTTATTATTTATTATTTTATTATATATTTGTTTTTTAAAAAAGAATATTCTAAATGGTACCCATATTTTTTCTAATTTATTTAAATCATTATATTGTTTTTTATATAAGGATTTTAATTTAATATTGGGGTTTAAGTGTTTTTCAAAGTCTCCTTTTGCATATATAGTAAAAATTGTAATATCGTAATCATTTAATTGATTAGCTATGTCTACTAGTACTCTTTCAGCTCCACCTATTGTTAAACTTGTTATTCCAAATATTATTTTTTTCATTTTTTCTCCTAAACATACCATTTATGTTAATCGCAATATTTTAATTTGCTTCTAGTAATCTAGTGTATAATTTATAAGTATATTTGTTAGTTGTTCTCATATATAACTTTTTAAACGAAAATCCATTTTTTAAAATTTTATTTTTCTTCCAATTTGGAAAAGTTGTATTCAATTTTTCCCAAGTTTCTTTAAATAATTGTTTTTTTAGTTCTTCGTCTTGGACCTTTGCCATTCTTTTTAAAGAACTGCAAAGTAAATATCTTGTAAAAGTGTATTCAAGTTCATCTTTATATTCTTCATAGATTCCTTTTTCTTTATAGTATTTAAGTACATTTTCTAAAACTGTAAAAATATCTCTGGTTTTTTCGTTTTGTGTATTAGATATGGAATTTTCTCGTTGCATATAATAAATAAGAGGTTTTTCAACAAATCCTATTTTATTTAGTTTTGGTAATATTTTGTAAAAGAACTCTACATCTTCGTATTGTAGTCCTTTTGGAAATAATACATCAGAATTTGTAATAATTTCCCTTTTATATAACTTATTCCAGGCAACAACTCTTGCCTTTTCTAATGCTTCTTTTTTAGTACTATATATTTCTCCTATATCTTTTTTAACTCTATTGTCTGGGTATTTCCAGTAAAAGTTGCATTCCACCATATCATAATCGCCTTCTTTTGCTTTTTCATATAAGTATTCGTAGGTTTCAAGTTCTGCATAATCGTCAGAATCTAAAAATGCAATATATTCTCCAGTTGCTTGTTGAATCCCATAATTTCTTGCATCTGATAGTCCTCCATTTTCTTTTTTAAAATATTTAATTGCTTTTTTAGGGTAAATCTCTTGGTATTCAGTAATATATTTTTCAGATGCATCTGTAGAACCATCATTTACAAAAATTAATTCTATATCTTGTAGGCTTTGGTTTACTGTGGAGCATAAGCATTTTACAATATACTCCTCTACATTATATACTGGGATAATTAAACTTACTTTTGGCATTTTTTCTGCTTCCTTTCTACTTTAATTTTAAATATAATTTGATATTCCATAATAAAATTAGTTTTTTAAAAAGTTGTTTCAAGTTTCTTATTTTTATGTTGGAAATCATTTTTCTTTGTTTTATTTCATGGATGAAAATGTTTTGATCTTTTTCGTTTAGTTCCTTTAGTTTTAAAATAATTGCATTTGTATAATATATTTTAATATTTTCTTTTGTTGTTTTACTTAAATTATATTGTTGTATTTTTTTTAACATATTATCATATTGTACTAAGCTGTCTTTCATTTTCTTTATTGTTTTTTCATAGTTTTCATTTCTAGTAATACTATTGTTGCTTTGTACATAGTAATATCCTTCATAATCTATTGAGACAATGCTTTCTGCTTTAACAATAATTAATGGAATTAATCCAAAATCTTCATGATAAGTGCCTACCTGAAACTTAAATCCATTATTTAAAATGTAGTCTCTTCTAAATAGGTATACACATGGTGAGTCAAGCAATACATCAGTAGCATATAATTGGTTAAATGCAGTTTGTCCATCTGTTTTTTCAAAAGTAGCCCCTTTTACCTTTTTTATTATCTCCCCCTTTTGGTTAACTATATTTAATTTATATTTAATTACATCTATTTGTTGCTCCATATATGAGCTTAAATAGTTTAATAAATTAGCATCTATATAATCATCAGAATCTACAAATAGTATGTAGTCTCCTGTTGCTTTACCGAATTCCAAAATTTCTTGTGTCTGCAACACCAGTATTTTCTTTTGAGTAGTAAATTATGTTTGAATATTTTTTTTGGTATTGCTGAATTATTTTTTCTGAATTATCTGTAGAGCCATCGTTAATTATTAATATTTCAGTATTAGAATATTTTTGTTCTACAAGACTATTTAGGGTTTTATTTAGTTCTTTTTCTGTATTATATACTGGAACAATAATTGATACTTTCATTTTTTAAACGTTCCTTTATTTTTAAATTGTTTTTTTGTTATTTATTAAATTTTCTAGCTTTTCTAGTTGTTGTTTATTAAATTCTTCTGAATTGAATTCTTCTTTTATAATATACCCTTTTTCGCAAAATTGCTTCATTGCATTATATATATCCTCTGTATTTTTTTTAGTTACTATTCCCCATTTATTTTCTATAATTTGTTTGCTATCTGATACATCTGTTGTAATAATTGGGAGTCCTAGCACAAATGCTTCTTGATATACAACTGGGTATCCCTCATAGTCTGAAGTTAGTATAATACAATCACTTATTTTAAAATATGGATATGGATTTTTTTGTTTACCTAAAAATATAATTTCTTTTTCAAGTTGATATTCTTTAACTTTATCTTTATATTTAGTTGTGTCTTGTCCATCTCCTATTAATAGTATTTTAAAAGGGTATCCATTGTTTTTTAGTTCTCTTGCAGCTTCTATAAGTCGCATTAATCTTTTTGCTACTTCTTCGTGTCTTCCAACATTTAAAAAAGTAGTATAATTTTCTTTTCTAATTAATGTAATTGCTTGTTTTGATAATTCTAATATTTTCTTTGAATTAATTAAATTATATATAATAGTTGTATTTTTAAAATCCATTATTTTGTTAAAATTATTTTTTGCAGTTTTTGAAACAAAAACAATGTTTTTATACTTTTGGTATTTTAAATTTTCAAAGAATTCTTTCATTTTTGAAATATTATTTTTAAAGATTGTTACATAATCTGAGTGCACCCATAATGCACAATTACTACTTGCTACTTTTGCAGTAAAATTACAAGCAAGAGAATATGTTGCATAGCATGCTGAAAAATCGAATTTATTTTTATATTTTAAAATGAATATAACCCTTTTTAACATGTTTTTAACTTTTTGAACAAATATATTTTTAGAGCAATTTGGTTTATATTCAATTATTTTTATTTTTTTATTAATTTCATTTAAAAAAATGCCTTCTTTTTTTTCTAAACAAAGAGTAATTTCGTATTTCTCGCCTAGATTATTTAGTAAAGTAACAAGTGATGTTTCAATTCCTCCAATGTCTAGAGAATAAGATGCAAAAAATAGTTTTTTCATTTTTTTCTTCCTTTAATAATTCTTTTACTATTTTACATTGAATTCTAAAATTTGTCAAATTTTTACAGAAAAAAATAGGTAAGAATTTTTTCTTACCTATTTTAAATTATTCTAGTGTTGTAAAATATAGCGCATTTGCCACTTTTCTATATGAATATGAACGTTTTATGTATTGGTTTCTCATCCATAATTGTGTAGATCCTCCTCCGTCTAAGTTAAATAGGAACTGACAATTTAAACTTTCTCCCATTTGTGCTAAATTTTTATAAGATAATTTATTGTCACAATTTACAATAATTATGTAGTTATTGTCATTAACTTGTCCTAAAGCTGTTCTATGTTCAGTTTTTGAATTGTCTACATTTACCCATGCTGAATTATAGTTTCCATTTTCTATAAGGGCTCCTGGCCATGATCCAAATGTATTAACAATTCCCATATTAATCATTTCTTGAGCTGTTTTGTCTCTTATTTCTTTATAAACTAGCTTACCATCTCTATAAATTCCCATTATTTGTGTGTTATGTTCATTGCTTGTGCTTATAATTCTTCCTTCTGTTATAATTGCACTTCCTGTATAAGAGGTAGGTGAACTAAAGTAGCCTCCATTACTTCCAATAATTGCATTAGGTATTTGTTGTAAAGTGTCTCCTATTTCTGCATAATTATCAATTTTCTTTATTTGTTTTGAAGGATCTGCAATCCATATTTTGCAAACATACATTCCAGATATTTTTTCAACAGATACTTCTATGCTATCATCTTTGTATGAATTTATTACTGTTCCTTTAACAGCATAAGTATATGGTCCATATTTTGCATCATATTTTTTCTTTATTATGACTTTATTCCCAGTATTTGCTAGTTTTATAATAGATGCAGTATTTCCCGCAATATCTGTAATGTTTCCTCCTGTGTAACTCTCTATTTCTATTTCTCCACTTTCTTGGTCTGTTACTTCGTAATTATAGTCTATATAGTCTTGTGTTCCTGCTGGGTTATTTCCTTTTGCTGTTACTACTTTTTCTCCAATCCTTAATTTTAATGTTGGTGCTATTCCTTTTATTTTTTCGCTAAATTGCACCCTTATTATTATTCTTTGTCCTGCTTTATATTCTCCACTTGTTGGGCTTATTATTTTTATTGAACTTATTCTTGGTATTCCACTATCTATTCCATTTATAATTATTTCTTTTATTTCTATATTTCCTACATTATCTTTT
>OLIW01000346.1_pt1 | contig 56366 bp, 62 predicted proteins | sample 1601321 | NCBI WGS metagenome assembly OLIW01 (sample SAMEA2452114, study PRJEB22498) | human gut metagenome
CAGGGATTCGTCCAGATCGGAAACGATCTCTTTACTGCTGTTGACATAGCATCCATAAACACGGCTGATGGCGCTTTTTTCCGGGCGAAAACGGCGCCGCAGCTCATTGAGCAGTGAAACCGGCACAAACAGCCCCGCTTCGTTATGAAGCGCCAACCGCCCCAGGCTAAACGCGGTGTCGCCGGTCTTGGCAAAGGCCTTGGCCACCGCTTCCGTCACTTTTTCAGGCTCTTTCGCCGCCGTAAACGAACCGTCCGCCGCCGCTTCAAATGCCCCGGCCCGCGCCGTAATCTTATCCGCCGCGACAAAGACGTCAACATCAAGCACCTGCCGCTGACGGAAAGCGCCGCTCTTCGGCCGTTCATAAGAATAAGCGCCCTTCACTGCGCTGGAGGATGCCAGATAAACCCTGTCGCCTTTTTTCAAAACCGGCGCCTGCGGCGGCAAACCGATTTCAACCTCTTCGCCGGCTTTGGCCTCAAAAACGTTCCGTCCCTGCACCCGCATTTTCTGTAACGAAAAACCAAACGGCTTTTCCATGCCCTCTGCGTCAATCTGCAAACCGTCATGCCGGGCAATCACATGATTCGGACGAAAGACAAACCGCCCTTTTGCAACCTGCCCGACCGTCCCGACCAGCAAGCCGCGGTGCCCGACAAAATCCCGGTCAATAACCTCTTTGTCTTTGCCCTTGAAATGAAACTTGCACCACGGCCTGGAAAAAATCTGCCGGATATTGTCCGCCCGCTCGCGGCTCGCCCCCTTACCGTCAAGAAGGCGCCGATAAAAATCCGTCACGGCTGCCACATACAGGGGCGACTTTTTGCGTCCCTCGATTTTCAACGAATAAGCCGGCATTTTCAGTACGTCTTCTTCCAGCGCCATGTCTTTCATTGAAAAATAATGCCGTTCCCCGTCTTCACCCTTAAAACAGGCGCGGCAGGGATAAAGGCACTTGCCGCGGTTGGCGCTTTTTCCCGTTTCCATGGAAGAAAACAGACACAACCCGCTGTAAGAATAACACAATGCCCCATGAATAAAAGCTTCTGTTTCCAACCCGGGAATAGCTGCAATTTCCTCAATCTCCGCCCGGGTCAGCTCCCGCGCCAGAACCACGCGCGAAAATCCCAGCTCTTTCAGCGCCAGCGCCCCTTCTTTGTTGTGAACGGCCATCTGTGTGCTGGCATGCATTTCCAATTCGGGATACTTCTCGCGCACCACCCGCGCCGCACCCAAATCCTGCAAAATCACCGCGTCAACCTTGCAGCGCGAACAAATGTCAAGCGTCTTGAGCAAATCCGCCAGCTCGCTTTCCTGAACCAGCGTGTTAATGGCTACAAAAACCTTCCGCCCCTTACTGTGAGCAAAAGCGGTAAACTCGTCCAAATCGCTCTCGCTGAAATTCGTTGCCGTCGCCCGTGCCGAAAACTGCTGCAATCCCAGATAAACCGCGTCTGCACCGTAATATAAAGCGGCGTATCCGGCTTCAATATCCCCGGCCGGCGCCAGTAATTCCTTTTTCATGTCCGTAATTCCCAAAACAAAAAACCGCCGGCTCCCTGCCGAACGTCAAAAAAAAACATACCCGGAAAATACCACCGCCCTACATTTTTGTCAAATTCTTTTATGGTAAAAAACGCCCAACAAAGACGAAACTCCGTCAAGCAAAAGAACGTCATCCTCGGGCGAGCGCAGCGCGACCCGGAGATCCAGGTAAAACAAAGATTCCATATTTTCACCTGGATCCCCGGATGTCACACGCTCTTACAGCGTGTTCCTCCGAGGATGACATTCCTCTTTCTCCCGGCAGCTCCAATCTAAGCATCGCACTTCCTTATGCACCATCAACCAGCGGCGAACTTTCCGCAGCAGGCCGTGGGTGGGATAGAGAGGTATGCTGCGCCGCGATTTTTCTCTGCGGTGTACAAAAGAAGTACATAAAGAGAAAAATCACAAGCTTGATACCTCTCTGGCACATCCCACACAAAAAAACTCCGGGAAAACCCGGAGCTAAAAAAAATTAATCATTCCTCGCGCAAATTGCCGTAAGCGCATTTCCCGTCCTTTGAAAAATGGAAAAGATACTTCAAATGTTTTTTCGGTTTTCCGTACATAAGACAGGAATAAACAACCACATTTTTAACACCTGACAATATCAAAAAAATCCCGAACAAATCATACCAAGAAAAATTGTACCACAAAATTATGGACACATTTTCCACGCCCCGCCAAACAACTATTGAAACCAGAAAAAGCTCCAACAGCTCAACAATATTCTTTCGCCGGCAAAGAACCTTTACAGCCTCTAATAGCGCAGCTTTCTTTGCTTCAGAACTTAATGCCTTTTTTTGTTCAAGTTCCTTCCTTGTATCTCCGACAGTTTCCTGCAACTTTAAAACATGCTGCTCCACTTTCGGACTTTGCGGCCTCTGATGACGACACAATTCCGCAATCACCAAAGCCGTATCCAACAAATTTTCCCAAGGATTCTCCTCATCCGCCAAAACACTGCAAGCTTTTTCATAAGCGGTTTTGCTCACGCCAAAAACAATCACGGCAAAAAGGACATGAAACAGACAAACAATTCGCAACCAGACAACATCAGACACCGGCAAACAAATTGCCAGCCATAAAAACGGCAAACATAACAATAATGACACGTTCAGATCATAAAGAAATAATTTTTTTGCATCCATAATAATATTTTTAATTTTACAATAATAAATTTTCTCTCTCACTCTACGCCATTTAGACAAAATGTCAATAAAAAAACTCCGGGAAAACCCGGAGTTAAAAAAACAAATCATTCCTCGCGCAAATTGCCGTAAGCGCATTTCCCGTCCTCTGAAAAATACCCCCCAAAAAACGAACGCTTTACACCATGTTGCCGACATTTGTTAAGCCAATAAAAAATCTCAGCCAAACGCACAATCGGAGAAATCAAACACACAAAGACCAGAAAATAAATGGCAGATGCGCCGATACCGGCTAAATCTATCGTCTTTCCGTAAAAAATAAGCAGGCCGAGAACAACAATAATCAAAAACTCCGCCAAGATGACAATGCTTTTAGTTAAAAGCGCCTGCCGAAACTTCTCCTGTTCGGCTTTTTGACATTGCTCCCAAGACATTTTTTCCACTTCCGCAATCTTCATGCCTTTACTTTCCAACATCTTCTGAATCTGTTGAAAAGCCTCGTTTCCAACCAATTCTTCTCTGCTGATTTTCTGCCAACGGTAAATATCGGAATATTTATCACAAATATCCCTGCACACACCCCAGACAACCACCACAAAAAAAACATGAAACAGGCAAAGCTCGATTAACAGAATGTTTCCGTCCCCGCTGCCCAACTGCGACAGTATAACCCCGGTCCATAAAAACAGCAAAGCCTCAAGCAACGATACTTTACAGTCATAAAGAAATAATTTTTTTGCATCCATAATAATATTTTTAGTTTTACAATAATAAATTTTCCGCTTCACCCTACACTATTTAGACAAAATGTCAACAATAATCATCCTCTCCCCAAACAGGGAGAGGATGATTATAAAAGCAAAAACTTATTCCTTATGGTGCTTCTTTTCTTTTTTATATTCACCATCATGATGCTTTTTATCTTTCTTGACTTTCTCGCCATCATGATGTTTCATGCCTTTTTTCATTTTTTCGCCTTTGTGATGCTTCTTGTCAAAGCGCGCCTTTTTCTCGGCTTTGATTTTATCAAATTCGGCCTTCTGTTCCGGCGTCAGAATTTCCTCAAAAGCTTTCATGTTTTCGGTTCTGACTTCATCCATCTGCTCTCTGGTTTCCTTCATCTTTTCCATCAGCGGCTTCATTTTCTCGCGACCTTCTTCACGGATTTTCTTGGCCTGCTCCTGCTGCTCTTTGGTCAGGTTCAGCTCTTCGGCCATCTTCTTGTCCATCTTGGCTTCTCTTTTGCGCATTTTTTCTTCAAACTTTTTCGCGTCAAACATTCCGTCACGCGGCGGCATCGGCGCCATATCTTCATGCGGCGGAGGCGGCGGGGGCATTCTGTCGGCTTCCTGCGCGTTGGCCGCAACGGCTCCCAAAGTCAGGGAAGTTGCACAAAACAACATCAGTAAATTTTTGTTCATATTTATTCTCCTTTAAGAAATTTAAGTTCTTCGCTCAAAATTTTCCGGGCGTTAAATAACCTTGATTTAACCGTCCCGACAGGTAGTCCGGTCTTTTTTGAAATCTGTTCGTAGCTGAGTTCCTCAAACTCAAACAACACCACAACCTGCCTCATCTTCCGGGGAAGATTGTCCACAGCTTTCAAAATTGCCTTTTGGCGCTGCCTGGCGTCAAGCCTCTCCTCCTGCTTTCCGCAAACAGCGGCAGCCTCCAAAATCTCTTCGTCATTGACCTGCGCCTCACCGATTTTATATTGCCTGGAGCGGAAATAATCCCGGCAGACATTCGCCGTCAGCGCGCTGATCCATTGTTTAAACTTGCCGTTTTCCTTATAGGTGTCCAGATTGCGCCAGGTCTTGATATAAACCTCCTGTTCGATATCTTCATTATACGAACCGGTAAGTTTTTTGATAATCGCCCGGATTCTGCTCCGGTTTTCCGCAATAATTTTCTTCATCAGACAACCATCAGCAAACCGTAATCATCTGTCGGCAGCCCCATATCGGCAATAACCGACCCCTGTGCGGCGCTGTCAACGGCCTGAGCCCACTCGTCATTAAAGACATAAGTATAGCTCGTCGTTGTAAATATATTCATCATCACGGCGCAAAACAACACCGCCACCCCGCATTTAATAAAATTATTTCGTCTTTTGCGGGCAAAATACAACGGCTTTGCTTCTTTAATCAATGCAGAAATATCGTCCATTTTATCCTCCGTACACAGACTAAAACGAAACCTCTTAACATAAGGTTCATTTTTTTTATAAAAAAATTTCGCCCCACAAAAAAAACAGGCAATTCCGCGGGGAAGCGCCTGTTTTTCGTTATGTAAACCTAAATCGGTCATTTATGAGAAACATATATTAAAGGAACATAATAGTCAAGAATGATTGTAAAATCTTGAATTTAAAACTGCGTTTTATGGTTGCGAAAAATGACCGATAATCATTAACGGTGTAACGTGAAAAATGCTTGTAACCTATATCAAAATAACCGAAGACCGGCAAGAGCTGACCCGCCAGCATAACCTGATTATGGACTGTCTGGGACGACGCGGCCTGACGCCGGACATAATGCTGAGTTATTCCGACATCAGGCTTCTGAACAGGGAGGCGCTTCACCCCGGGGATATGCTCGTTGTCGCGGGTATGGCCGGCCTGGGCGGTTCTTTGTCCCAGATACATGACAACCTGAAAAGCTTTCTGGACAGCGGCATTACGGTTTTGTCGGCGGCGGAAGACTGCGAGATATGGCCGGACACTGCGGGCGCCCTTGTCCTGGAAGGCATGGCGCTGGCTCTGGCGGTAAGAAAATCCTTAATTTCGGTCACCACCAGCCGGGCTTTAGCGCAAAAGAAAGCCTCTGGCATGAGGCTCGGTCGGGCAAAAAATGCGATTGTTGCCAAACGCCTCGACGGCCGGGAAGAAGAGATACGCGACCTGCTGTCCCACGGCCTGTCCCGCCGGGAAATTTCCGCCCGCCTCAACGTCAGCCGCACAACACTGTATAATTTTTTGAAAAAGAAACAATTTCATCTAAAAAGGGAGATACAATGAAAAACATCCTAATTACAGGAGGTGCCGGATTTATAGGTTCCAGCTTAGCAGACAAGCTTTTATCGGAAGATAAAAACATTATCTGCATAGATAATTTTAGCGACTATTACGACATATCATTAAAAGAAAAAAATATCTTACAAGCCTCCCGTACACCTGCTTATAAATTATATCGGGCAGATATTGAAGACAAAGATACGCTGGAAAAGATATTCCGGGAAAACAAAATTGATGCGATAATTCATCTGGCGGCTCGCGCAGGAGTGCGCCCATCAATAGAAGCACCGATAGATTATGTTAAAACCAACATTGTCGGCACCGTTAATATCTTAGATTTAATGAAGAAATATAACGTTTCAAAAATGATTTTTGCATCTTCAAGCTCAGTTTACGGCAATTGTAAGGCTGATAAATTCCATGAAGGCCTAAAAGTTTCAGAACCGATTTCGCCTTACGCCGCAACCAAATCTGCCTGTGAACAATTATGCTACACGTACAGCCACCTGTATAATATGCAAATCATTTGCCTAAGATTTTTTACAGTCTACGGACCTCGGCAAAGACCTGACCTCGCCATAAACAAATTCGCCCGTCTAATTGAAGAAAAAACGCCCATTCCCATGTTCGGTGATGGCTCCACAATGCGGGACTATACTTATATTGACGATATAATCTCCGGAATAGAAGCAGCCTTAAACTACAATCAAACCAACTATGAAATAATCAATTTAGGCGGCGGCTCTCCGGTAACGCTACGCGAAATGATTGGCACCTTGGAAAAAGCATTAAAAATAAAAGCCGGGATTGACAAACTGCCCATGCAGCCGGGAGATGTCGATAAAACTGTTGCAGATATAAGCAAAGCAAAACATTTACTGAACTATTCTCCCAAAATATCTTTTGAAAATGGAATTAACAAATTTATCGAGTGGAAATATGAAAATATTAAAAAAGAAAAAATATCCTAACGGACGAAGAAAAATATATTTTCTTGGTTTTAAGATTTTTTCTTATAAAAAAAGATACACAAAAAATATGCTTTTTCATATTTTGGAAAATATTGTAAAACAAAATCAATGTCTTCAAGAACAAATAAATAACATTTTAAAATATCAAGAATATTTTAATTCATTAAATAATTTTATAAAACATAACGAAAAAATACAAGCAGATTTAAAAAATAAATTTGAAGAAAGCAAAAAATATAATCAAAAAATTTTGCAATCCACATGTTTTATATGGCAATATCTAACCGGGCTTGAATTTTGCAATTATAAAACCCTGAAACATGAGAGAGAAATTTCTTTCTCTCCGGAATTATATGCTAAAGATCACTACTACAGGTATAAATTTGCGGCAGATTTATGTACAGATACATCCGATGTACTGGATATTGCCTGCGGAACCGGATGCGGCGGCTATATTCTTTCTCAAAAAGCCCAAAGCGTCACCTGTGTCGACTTATCTCAAGAAGCCATAAATTTTGCACAAAAAATCTTTTTGCCCAAGGCATCAAACATAATATACCAACAAGGAAACGCTTTGACATATAACGCCGGAGGCAAACTTTTTGACATTATAGTTAGTTTTGAGACAATAGAACATATTTCAGCGACAAAAGAACTCCTTTATAACTACCGCTCATTATTAAAAGACGGCGGAATTTTAATTTGTTCCGTGCCTAATGAAAATGTTTATCCTTTTGTTTCTGCAAGTAATCCCCACCATGTCAGACATTACACTCCCGACGAATTAGCAGAATTGGTTCGGTCGGCAGGTTTTGTTCCCGAAAAACTGTTTTTTCAATATGATTACGGAGTTGTGGAAGCGCCAAAAGATGATAAGAGCGAAGGAAATTGTATTGTTTTAATCGCAAAAAAAATAATTTAAAGTTTGAGGTTGGAATGAAGATATTAAAAAAACAAAAATACCCTAATGGTAAAAAAGTTTATTATTTTTTAGGAATAAAAATTTTTTCCTATAAAAATAAGAAGAAGGAAATATCCAATAAAATAAATGAAGTTCTTTTTTTTATTAAAGATACAGAAACTGCCATAAATAAAAAAACAGAATTTCTCTTTAATAATTTATCTTCAAAAATCAACAAGCTAAGCAATCTTGCACAAATGGAAACATATAAACAAGAAATTATGCGTTACGGCCTTTTTGATGAAGAGTATTATAAAAAAGAATATCCTAATCTACAATTTTATAACATTTCGCCTCTTGAGCATTATATTCATTACGGCTGGCTGCTAGGCCTTAACCCTTCTGCCATATTTGATACGAACCAATATATGGCTGAATATAACAATGTAAAAATATGCCCTTTAATCCATTATCTGCATCAAAACAGATATTCTTGTGGCTATTGTTTCTTTCATAATCCCTATTCTTCAACTGCAGAAGAAATTGCATGTTATAAAAACCATAAAAGAAACAGAAAAGCGACAAAAGCTGTCTACACGTGCATTACGGGAGACTATGACCAACTGATAAATCATAAATATATCAATCCGGAATGGGATTATATTTGTTTTACGGACAATGCAGAACTGCTGAAAAAAGATACCGGGATTTGGGAAGTCCGCCTTATTGAGAATAAAAATCTTGATGATACCAGAATAAACCGTTATTATAAAATTAATTGCCATATTGTCCTGCCTGAATATGAAGAATCTCTCTATGTCGATGGCAATATAAATATCCTGACACCATACATCTTTGATCTCATCAAAGCTCAAAACAAGCCGCTAATTGTCCCCAAACATTTTTCAACAAACTGTATTTACAAACATTTTGAATGGGCACTTAACGTTTCTGTAGATTCTAAACATCTGCTTGAAGGATTAAAAACATTAATTCAATGCGACCATTTCCCCCCTAATTACGGTTTTACGGAAAATAACTGTCTTTACAGAAAGCATAACAGTAAAGACATAGACAAGATTATGGAAGATTGGTGGTATTTGGTTAAATATTATTCAAAAAGGGATCAACTGAGCTTTTGTTACGTTTTATGGAAATATAATATTCTTCCTGCCGATATTTCTATCCCCAATTTACGTTCCGATAACAATAATTTTGCTTTCATTAAACATATTAAAGGAAAAAAATAACATGTCCCTAAAAAATGTCAAAATACTTGTAGCCTATCATAAACCGGCTCCCTTATTAAAAAGTGATGTCCTCGTCCCCATACACCTAGGAAGAAGCTTGGGATGTGAAACATCAAAAGACGGAATCCTGTCCTCTTCGGACTATCAGTGGATGCTTGACAATATGATCGGTGACGATACCGGCGATAATATCTCTCATCTCAATCGTTTTTTTAATGAAATGACTGCAATCTATTGGGCTTGGAAAAATTATGACAAACTCGGTAATCCAGATTATATCGGATTGATGCATTACAGAAGAGTGTTTAGTTTAGAACCGGAAGTTTATCAAACACAAGAGAATATTAACAAAGTTATTGATAATAAAGATTTTATTTGCCAAACATTTTCTAAATTTTCATTCCTTGATCAATATAAAGATTTTAACGAATACATAACCAAGTGTTTTAAAAATTTAGGCATAGCTATGAATATTCTATATCAAAATAAAGAATATGCAGAATGTGCAAAGGAATTCTCACAGCAGAATAACATAATATTTTCTAATATGTTTATTATGTCAAAAAAATTATTTTTTGAATATTGTGAATATATATTTTCAGTTTTATTTGCTCAGCATAAACAAATAAAATATAATTATAATGACTTAATATCAGTACGAGCCTGCGGATATACTGCTGAATATTTAACCAGCATATTTCTGATGAAAAAAATGAAAGAAAAATACCGATTTGCACAATTTATGATAAGAATGGATATAACATCATATATTCCCGCAACCAAACATCCAATTAACATATGTTTTTCCTGTAACAACACCTATGCGCCATACCTTACTGTTGCAATAAATTCGCTTATAAAAAATGCATCTCTTAACAGAATGTATAATACATACATCCTTGAAAATGGAATGTCGTCGGCCAACAAAGATTATATACTGAATTTGCAAACAGATAATGTTAAAATTGAATTTATCAATTTAGAAAAAATTCTGATACAGGAAAATATTCGCCTTGAAGATTTCACCATAAACAAATATTTCAGTCCGGAAACGTATTTCAGATTTTTTATCCCTATCCTGTTTAAAGACTTCCAAAAAATTCTGTATCTTGATTGTGACATTGCAATTAACAGTGATGTCGCTGAACTTTATGATACAGACTTAGATAAAAACTGGTTTGGTGTCTGCCGTAACGTCTATTCAACCTACGACCTGTTTAATAATAAAATCACTAAAGACGGTATTTTTCTGGAGAACTATTTCAGATACACTTGTGGAATAAAAAATCCGCGAGAAAACCTGTTCCAAGCTGGGGTTATGCTGTTTAACATTGAAGAACTTAAAAAAATTGATTTTTTAAATATCTGTATGAAAAAATTAAAAGAAATAGGAAATCCTATTTTTGTTGATCAAGATGTTTTGAATACGGTAGCTGAATATAAAGTCAGATTTCTCCCCTTAGAATGGAACCACGTCTGGTATATCCAAAATCCTGAAATCATGAAAGGAAAACTCCCTCAAAATCTTTATCGGGAATATATTCTAGCCAGAAAACAACCTAAAATAATTCACTTTGCCGGAGCAATAAAACCATGGAAAGACCGAGATAAAGTCCTGTCCGAATATTTCTGGGAATATGTTCCGCAAACGGTTCTTGATAATGCTGTAGCCTTGCTCCATACTCACAAAATACTACTCCTGTTCTTACGAAGAAAACTAAAAAGAAATAAATTTTTTGTCTTATTTTATTCAAAACAAGAAAAAAAACATTTCATAAAAAATCTTCTGTATTTTTTGAAAAATAAACGGAGTTAATTCATGAAAAATAAAATACAAGAATACTTGAACAAAAAGAAATTCAAGTTTCTTAGAAAATTTTTCTTAAAGCTTCAACCGTTTTTAAAAAAAGACAGCTATATTTTGTTTGACAATTTGTATGAAGCCAATGCCGAATGTATCGACACATATTGCATTTTTCAATATATGCAAAAACACGGCATCAAATCATACTATGTCATCTGGAAAGAAAACCCGTTATATAAAAAACTGAAAAAAGAAAACCAATTAAAAAATATTCTGGTCATGAAGCGCTCATGCAAAGAAGACATGAAAAATAATTTTGATTTTTTCTTTTTGACCTGGCGCAAGCTCCTCTCCGCCAAAGCCGTCATTACTTCCTTCGGTGATTTGTGTCCTAAAATCACGGAATTATTATATAAAAATAAATATATTACATATATTCATACGGACCACGGTTCCATACTCCTAAAAACATTCATTTTATCAACCGGGTATTTCAGCCCGAATAAATTTAATAAATTTTTAATTTGCTCTGATACTGAAAGTAAAATATTTCAACGTTTCGGCTGGGATAAGAACAATCTCATCAAAATCGGCCTGCCGCGATGGGATTTGCTCAAAAAGGAAACGCAACCGCAAAAAAATATTTTCATGATGTTTACCTGGCGCAACAGTTTTGGTAAATGGAATAAAAACTTTACAACGCCTTTGACCAAGACAGAATATTATAAAGGCATTATGGCATTTATCCGCAGTCCCAAACTGCAACGCTTGCTTAAAGAAAACAATGTAAAATTAATTTATACCTTACATCATTCGCTCATAAACCAATGTCGGGAGAAACTTGATTTTTCAGCTTCTTGTCTGGAATACGTCCCTTGCGAAAACATCAGCCAATATATCGGCAAAGCGGATATGTTCATTACCGACTATTCTTCCTTGTTTTTTGATTTTGCATTTTTGCACACGCCGATTATTTTTTATCGTCCTGATTTTGATGATAAAACGCTTAACGGTAATGACCGTGGCGATATGGAACATGCTAAAACCATGGATAATAAATTGTTCAACGTCTGCTATACCATTGATGACACTGTTGCCGCAATCGAAAAATATATTAAAAACGGTTTTTCTCTGGAAGCGAAAAACTGTCAAAAAGCCGATGCCCTTTTCTCAACCAAGAAAAATATCACCGAAAAATTTGTTGCTTATCTGGAGAAAATGTAAATGAAAAAAATAAGTATAAAAATTTTGGTCGGCTATCACAAACCAGCTGTTTTGCTGAAAAATGATATTTTAACACCGATTCATCTCGGCAGAAGTCTGGCAACCAAAACCTCCAAAGACGGAAGCATGAATCAGGAAGATTATCAATGGATGTGTGATAATATGATTGGCGATGACACCGGCGACAATATTTCCCACCTCAACCGCGAGCTTTGTGAATTTACCGGCTTATATTGGGCTTGGAAAAATTATGACAAACTCGGCAATCCCGACTACATTGGTTTTATGCATTATAGAAGATTTTTAAATTTTAACAACACTGAACATAACGAAGAATATCCTTATTTAGAAAAAAATTTTGAAGAAAAAACAGGGCTGACACAGTCTGCTTTGACAAAATATATTGACGGTGCAGACATAATACACGGACGAACAATTAAACATCTCAAAACAGTAAGAGAACAATTCTCTAATTTGAAACACCCACCGTTTTGTTTAAATGAACAAATTTTTGAAAATACGATTACTAATGTTGCACATCTGTATCCCCAAATGCAACAAGCCGTAAATAATTATCTTGAAAGCCGGGAGCATTATTGGTTTAATTGTTTTATCATGAAAAAAAACATATTCTTTAAATATATGGAATTCATGACTAAAATTTTAATAACAACTTTGAAAAATACTGATTTAGAAAATGAATCTATAAACGGCCGGAGAGTTCTGGCTTATATTTCTGAGCGTTTGACTGGCATATTTATAACCCACCAACAAGCCTTAGGAAAAAACATTGTCTGTTTTCCTCTGGCTTTTATTGAAAATACAGAAATCATCCAACCTTTATTTCCAGCTTTCAAGCAAAACAATATTGCCGTTTTTTGCTCAACAGATAATAATTATGCGCCGTATTGCGGTGTTTTGATACAATCAATTATCTCTAATGGCAGTTCCGAAAATAATTATGATATTGTCATTTTGGAAGAAAAACTTTCTAATGATAAAAAAGAAAGATTAAAACAATTACAACAGGGACATCCCAACGTTTCCATTCGTTTTTACAATGTATCTCATTTGATGAATAACAAATCTTTTCATCTCTGTGCGCATTTTACCATAGCAACCTATTATCGGATGTTTGCTCCTTCTATTTTTCAAAACTATTCCAAAATCATATATCTTGACATTGACACAATCGTTTTGACAGATGTCGCCGCATTATATAAGACGGATATAAACGGTAAGCTATTGGCCGCTGCTCAGGACTATGGCGTTATTGCCAAAATAAAATCAGGACAGTATGAACCTTTGGAATATTTTCAAAACATTGTCGGCGTCAAAACTCCCTTTGCCGAATATTTTCAAGCCGGTGTTCTGCTTTTTAATATTAATGAAATGAAAAAGAAAAATATTGAAGATAAATTAATTAAAACCGCACTCGAAAATAACTTTTATTACGTTGACCAGGATGTTTTAAATAAAGTTTGCTACAAAATGGTAGCTTTACTTGATTCATCATGGAACACAATAACTGATGCCGGAAAACGCAAAGGAATGATGCCTCTTCTTCCTGAAAGGCTGTATAACAAATGGTTATCTGACAGAATCAAGCCTAAAATTATTCACTATGCCTCTGTCACAAAGCCATGGAATGCACCGGAAAGCGATTTGGCCGACCACTGGTGGCATTATGCGCGGATGACGCCGTTTTATGAAGAAATATTGTTTAAGAACCTGAACAGCCAGAACCGCAACGCAAACAATGCCATAGATTTAACCCTTGTCCGCGAAACGGCAAACTATCTCAAAAACAAAATCACATATTGGCGTTACCGCCTGCTGTCCAAAATCACATTCGGCAAAAAACGCCGGAAATATAAGCAGAAGCGCAAGGAGCTTAAAACCCGGCTCAAACAGGTCAGAGCCTTTCTCAAGGGAAAATAACAAAAGCCCCGGGGACAGTTAAATTCACCCTGGGGCTTTGCTTTGTAAAATGTTCTACATCTGCGGATTGTTGTTTCCGCCAAACGGCATATAGGTGCCGACACCGCCGAAATAGCGTTCAAAAAAGCCCGGCGTATTGCCCAGTGTTTCCGTTTCGTCCGTACTGACGGCAACGGTTTTTCCGTCTTTTCGACTCAGACGCTGTATCTCGTCAACTTTGTTCTCATCATTGAAGCGGATGGTCAGAATATCGCGCTGAACTTCTTCCGGCTTGAAGAAGGCAATGCGTTTTACTTCGGAAGACATGTAAATCCACACGTTGCGGTCAAGGGAAACGACATTAGACGGCGCGCCGAGGTTGGCGTAAACGTCTTCCTTGCTCTGGCCGAGAGCGACCTGCGCGATTCTCTCGTTTGACGGCATATTGCCGTTATAAGTCGTAAACCAGTCTTTTGCGCATGAAGCGGTTGATAAGACAACGATAAAACTAAACAGCCATACTTTCTTTATTGACATATTCTTGGCAACCCCTTAATTAATAACCTGAAAGATATATAACATAAGGAATTAATTAATGCAAAATTTTTTTTCTTATCAGATAATTGTTGATAACCTCCCGCAGGGCGAACAACGTTACCGCCTCACGGCTGATGCCGAAGACTGCGCCAAAATCAAAGATATTTTGAAGATTCCTGGAGTTAACGGCTTTTCAGCTGATATCAGATTAAAATTTAACCGCAAGGAACACCTGTTGAAAGTCTGGGGCAGGGCGGAGGCCTCGCTGGAACTTGAGAGCGTCGTCAGCCTGGAAGTCTTCTCCAAAGATTATGCCGCTGATTTTGAACTGCTTTATGATACCGAGGCGACATTGAAAAGCCAGCGGGAGGAAGAAGAGGAAATCAGCATTTCAGACAATCTTCCCGATGTCATTATTAACGGCCGCCTTGACCTTGCCGACCTCGCCATTGAGCAGATAGCCCTGATTATGGAGGATTATCCGCGCAAAGAGGGCGAAGTTTTTGCCTTCAAGTCGGAATTCAGTCCCGAAGATGACCGCAAAAACCCGTTTGAAGTGCTGAAAAAACTCAAATAACTGCAGTTTTTGAAAAATATGTCTTGCCAAAACGTATTTTTTTATATAAAAAGCACTTAGCAAATATTTAAGCGGCGTTTTATGGGTTGATTTTTAAAATCAAATCCGTTATTAATGTCGGTTGAATAAATAATTGTTTTAATCAAGAGTATAAGAAAATGGCTACACCTAAAAAGAAAGTATCAAAATCTCGCCGCGATATGCGTCGTTCACATCATGCTTTAGAGGCTAATTCTTACATGGAATGCCCGAACTGTGGTGAGTTGAAAAGACCACACCACGTTTGCCCGAAATGCGGTCAGTATGATAAGCGCGAAGTTGTTGCTCAGAACACAACTAACGAGTAATTTATATAAAAACACATACTAATGGAGACAGGTTTTGTCTGATAATCTGGTAATATCCATAGACGCGATGGGGGGAGATAATTCCCCTCGAGTCGTTATTGAGGGGCTTGCAATAGCCGCCAAAAAGAACCCGGACGCCAAGTTTTTGCTGTTCGGCGATGAAACAAAAGTCAATGACTTGCTGAAAAGCTGGCCCGCCCTTCAAAAAGTCTGTGAAGTGCGCCATTCTCCCGAAGTCGTCAGCAATGAGGACAAACCTTCCGCCGTCATTCGCAACCGCAACACCAGCATGTTTATGGCGATTAACGCCGTCAAACAAGGCGAGGCGCAGGCTGTCGTTTCGGCCGGAAACACCGGAGCTTTAATGGCAATTTCCAAATTAACCCTCAAAACCATCCAGAAAATTCACCGCCCGGCGATTGTGACGATTATGCCGCACCGTACCGGGCGTTATGTTATGCTTGATTTGGGCGCGAATACCGAATGCGATTCTCTAAACTTGGCCGAATTTGCCCTGATGGGCAACATCCTCGCCAAACATGCCCTGAACATTGCGCGTCCAAAGGTGGCTTTGCTTAATATCGGCGCCGAGGAAATGAAAGGCAAGGAAGAGATTCATGAAGCCGCTAAACTTATAAAGCGCGCCAAACTGGATATTGATTTTATCGGCTATATCGAACCGCATGAAATTCCCGAAGGCAAGGCCGACGTTATCGTAACGGACGGCTTTACCGGCAATATCGCCTTGAAATCGATTGAAGGAACGGCCAAGCTGGTCGTCCGCCTGATAAAAGACGGCATAAAGAAATCGTTTATAGCAAAGCTCGGTCTGCCGTTTATGCTGGGGGTCGGCATGAATATCAAAAAGACCATGGATCCGCGTTTGTACAATGGGGCAATGCTGGTCGGCCTGAACGGGCTGACGGTCAAAAGCCACGGCGGAACGGACGCCTTGGGATATTCCGTTGCCGTTGGCAATGCCGTTTCTCTGGTCCGCCAGAACTTTGTCCCGACTATTAAAGATGAACTCGAAACTGTCGATTTAGACGCTTTATCTGAGGAAATATTATATGACTCTTATTAGATCAGAAATTATTGGCTGGGGACACTATCTGCCCAAGAAAATTGTGACAAATGACGATCTTGCTAAGATTGTTGACACAAATGATGAATGGATCAGCACCCGTACCGGAATTAAAACCCGTCATATCGTTGAAGACGAACTGACGTCTGATTTGGCTCTCCATGCCGCGGAAATGGCAATCAGCCGCGCCGGCTTGTCTGCTGAAGATATTGAGCTGATCGTTGTGGCTTCCGTAACGCCGGATAACACCACGCCGTCGGTTGCAACAAAATTGTCCAATCGTCTGGGGGTAAAAGTCGGCACGCCTGCTTATGATATTCTGGCAGCTTGCTCGGGATTCGTTTATGCGCTGACTCAGGCTGACAACATGATACGTCTGGGACAGGTCAAAACAGCGTTGGTTATCGGAGCGGAAAGCCTGTCCAAAATCGTTGACTGGACGGATCGCAACACCTGTGTTCTGTTCGGCGACGGTGCCGGAGCTGTCGTCCTTCGTGCCAAAGAATGCGAAGGTGCAAAGACGGACACCGGTATCTTGGCCACCAAGATTTATGCTGACGGCAGCCATTATGACCATTTGAAGACTAACGGCGGTGTGTCCAGCACGCAGAATGCCGGGGTTGTTTCCATGGATGGCAAGGAAGTTTTCAAATATGCTATTGGCTCTTTGTCTCAGGCGGCGGAAACCGTAACGGCCATGGCCGGTTATACCAATGCTGATATTGACTGGCTGATTCCGCATCAGGCCAATATCCGCATTATTTCCAATGTCGGCGAAAAGCTGGAACTGCCGGAAGAAAAGGTCATCGTAGCTGTTGACCACCACGGTAATACTTCCGCAGCTTCAATTCCGCTGGCTTTCTCTGAAAATATGGAGAGCGGTAAAATCAAAAAAGGCGATTTGGTTGTCTTCACGGCCATGGGTGCCGGATTTACCTGGGGCGGCGCGGCCATCCGTCTGTAAAAAAATAAAAATACTTGTGTAATAACCATCATAAGACGCTTGTCATTATGGTGGTTATGTTATAAATGTTCATTAGTCAATTAAAAAAAGTATAATATAATTTTTAAGGAAATTAGAGATATGAATACAGTTACGCGTGCTGATGTTGCTGAAACCATTTATGAAGAGATTGGTCTTTCCCGCAAGGATTCCGCAGATATTCTTGATATGATGCTGGACGAGATTGTAAATGAGTTGGTACGCGGCAATGATGTAAAGCTTTCCTCTTTCGGCACTTTTTCCTTAAGACACAAAAAGGCCCGTACCGGCCGTAACCCCAAAACCGGAGTTGCCGCGGAAATTTCCCCGCGCCGGGTCATTTCGTTCAAACCTTCTCAGGTTATGAGAAAAACCATTAATGCCTGAATTTTTATAGGAGGAAAATATGGTTGTCAACAAGTCAAAATCCGCCTTCCGTACAATCGCCGAAGTTGCTGACGAGTTGGATGTTGCCACCCATGTTCTCCGTTTTTGGGAAACCAAATTTCCGCAGATTAAACCGATGAAACGCAACGGCGGCCGTCGTTATTACCGCCCCGATGATGTTGAATTGGTGCGCAAAATACGTGATTTGTTATATAATCAGCGCTACACGATTGAAGGTGTTCAAAAACTTATCAAGGAAAAAGGCCTGAAAGCTTTCATCGGCGAGGAGATTATGCCGGATTTTTTTGAAACGCCGGAAGATATGACGTTAGGAGAAGATATCCGCGCGTTGCTCACATCCGTTGTCAATGAGTTAAATCAAATACATAAAGAGTTAAGCAAAAGTATTGCCTGATTTCTTATGGTGAGAAAATAAAAAGGGATAATAAAAATTGCCCCTTTTCCGTATAATTAAAACGCAATCACCGGCCGGACAACGTGGGCACTGGAATGATGTTCATCGGTGTCCTTATCATAGGCACTCAAGCCATCGTTACAGATAGTACAGAAGACCCGCGCGCCGGAGTAACCTGCGACGGAGTTGCCATACTCGGATGATGACCAAGTGCATTCATTAATATCTGTAAGTTGTGTGCCGCCTAATTTAGAGATAGTATTGTTAATAGCATTCAAATTAATATAAAGGCTATTTAGCATGCCGGCCGTGGGTAAATACCATTTACCCTTTGAGGTCGGAGCCACGGTTGGTGAATAATTAACAACAGCCCAAGCTGCCGGATAAGTAGAGGCGGTTCCAGCCTGAATAATCTTTTGTGTATTTCCGCAAGCATCGAAATCTGTTATTGCCATACTCTGAAGGGTTGATTGGAAAGCTCCCGTATTAACATATTCCGTTGACCATTGAATACCTGCGGCAATGGGATTGGCTGTCATCGCGTAACCGCAGTTGTCTTTAATGGCAACCACCACGCCTGGCGAAGATTTGCCAGATTCTTTATTTGTTGTACAAGATTTTAGCAAGTTGTTTTTGAGCGAAAGAGTATTTTTACTGAAGTGACTTATTCCAGCCCTAATCATTCCTGCTCAGGGAGAAAGACGAACCGAACAAAAGGATATAGTCGGAATTGAAAGGGGGTGAAACATCGCTCTTGGCAGGCACAAGGCGCACGTAGTGCTTCCTTAAGTATGGGACAATCAGCGGCGAACCGATGAGGTGAAGCTGCCACAGCTTCCGGGTGTTAAGCCGTTTTTACATAATCCTTGAGCAGGCGGCGATAGCCAAACTTGTCGAACATAATTTCAAGCTTGTTGCCTTCAATGTTTTTCACCCGGCCGTAACCAAAACTTTCATGATAAACCCGGGCGCCGATAGCTATGGATGACGTGGCATTTTTGGCGGCCTGTTTGGCTTTGTACATATTCCCCCATGAGTTGTCGCTCCAGTCGTTGTCATATTCCCGGGTATAACTGAAACGGTCACTGTCTTTGTATTCATATTCGCCGAATTCATTACGGTCATTGTTATTGTTGCCGTAATTCCGGCTCCAGCGGCCATTAGAGGAAGAGTAGGTGTCCGCTCGCTGAAAATAATTGGCGGCATTGTTGCACAGCTCAATATTTTGCGGCGGCAGTTCGTTAATGAAACGGGAAGGGAGATTATTCTGCCATTGCCCATAAACCCGGCGGTTAAGCGCCATTGAAATATAAAGCTGCTTTTTGGCACGGGTAATGGCGACATAAGCCAGCCGGCGTTCTTCTTCCAGAGAATTGCTGCCGCCTTCGTCCAGCGCGCGCTGATGCGGAAACAGGCTTTCTTCCCACCCCGGCAGGAAAACAGTGTCAAATTCCAGCCCCTTGGCGGCATGAAGCGTCATCAGCGTCACACGGTTCGGGTCAATGCTGTTGTCGCTGTCCATCACCAGGCTGACATGCTCCATAAAGTCGTTCAGTGTCGGGAATTTTTCGTGGTCGCTCATCACGCTGACAAGTTCTTTTAAGTTTTCAATTCTGCCCGGCGCTTCGGGAGATTTATCATTTTTCAGACTTTCGATGTAGCCGGAATCTTCCAGAATAAGACTGGCCAGCTCATCCGGCGTAATCGCCTGCATGGACTTGCGCCACTCTGCAAAATTGTCCATCAAAATACCGAGCGATGCTTTGGCTTTGCCGCTGATTGTTCCTTCCGCCAGCATTTTTTCAATAGCCATATACAGAGAAATCTGCTCGCTGCGCGCCGTCTGATAAAATTTTTCAACCGATTTGGCGCCAACGCCGCGCGCCGGTTTATTTATAATGCGCTCCAAAGCAAGGTCGTCATTCGGCTGCATGATGACGCGAAAATAAGCAATGGCATCGCGGATTTCCGCGCGTTCATAGAACTTCGGTCCGCCGATAACCTGATAGGGAATGGATTCCGAAATAAATTTTTCTTCAAATTCTCGGGTCTGAAAAGCCGTGCGTACCAAAACGGCCATCTGTGCATATTCCTGTCCGGCGCGGCGCAGGTTCTCAATTTCTTCGGCCACATAGCGCGCTTCTTCTTCGCCGCTGTAATTGCTGACAACCTTAATGCGGTTGTTGTCGCTGTTACGTGCCGGGCTGTTTTCGGCAACTTTCAGCGTCTTGCCCAGACGCCCCTCGTTGTGGCTGATAAGTGCCGAGGCCGCGGCCAGAATGTTGGCTGTGGAACGGTAATTGCGCTCCAGGCGGATAACTTTGGCGTCGGCATAATCTTTGTTAAAACGCAATATATTTTCAATTTCGGCACCGCGCCAGGAATAAATGGATTGGTCGTCATCGCCGACGCAGCACAGGTTATGATATTTCTGCGATAACAGGCGCAAAAGCAGATATTGCGTGACGTTAGTATCTTGATACTCGTCAACCATAATATATTTAAAACGGCTCTGGTATTTTTCCAAAACGTCCGGGTTGGACAAGAGAATAGTCAGCGTATGAAGAATAATATCGCCGAAATCGACACAGTTCATGGTAATCATGCGTTCCTGATACAGCTTATAAACCCGGGTTGTGACGTTTTCTTTGTATTCCAGCTGAATCTTGTCAATTGTCAGCCCTTTGTCTTTCCAGCGTTGAATACAGTCGACAATGCTCTGCGGCGGATATTTCTTGTCGTCAATTCCTTCCGCTTCGCAGATTTGCTTAACCAGACGCTTCTGGTCGTCTTCGTTGAGAATGGTAAAATTTGAATGCAGCCCGACAAGCTCGGCGTGTGCACGCAGAATTTTGACGCAGACGGAGTGAAACGTTCCCAGCCATACGGAATTTGCCGCTTCGCCGATAATGGCTTCAACGCGTTCTTTCATTTCTTTTGCCGCGCGGTTGGTAAAGGTAACGACCAGACAGTTCCACGGCTGCGCCTTAAACGTCGCCAGAATATAAGCCAGTCTTGTCGTCAGCACTTTGGTCTTGCCTGTGCCGGCACCGGACAGCACCAGAACCGGACCTTCCGTCGTTGTGACGGCTTCCCGCTGTTCGGGGTTAAGCTGTTCCAGCCACGGAAAAGACGGCACGGTCAGCGCACTGATATTGTCATAGGTTTGGGGCGTTGAATCTTCGTTTTGGCTTAAATCAAAAATGTCTTCCATTGTCGTATTACTTCTTGTCTTTTTTACTTCTGAACTATATATATAATAATATATAATTTTTGCAAAGGAGTTTTTAGATGTCGGAAGTAAATAAGGGGAAATATGTGGATATTCCTGCCCAAATTGCGCAGGAAGGGGACAACGACTGGCGTCACGGACTTTATCCCTCGGCCCGGATGAACTATTCCCGCGCCGCAAAGATGTATAATGAAAACGAAGACTATCAGGGCGAGGCACAGGTCTTGAATCGCATGGCAGAATTGGAACTCAGCCTTGAAAAATATGACGACGCTGAAAAACTGCTGAAAAATTCTCTTGAAGTTGTCAAGCACCTGACCGATGCCGAAACAACCCATGCCGAAACGCTGATTCTCCTTTCCAAAGTTTATACCGCGAAGTATGATATGGAAGAGGCGCTGAACATAATCAAACAATCCGAAAAACTTTTTTCCGCTTCCGGCGGCATTCTCCTCGGCGACTGCTACGACCAGGAAGCCTATATCCACCTGATTATGGGCAATGATGCCAAAGCGCTTGAAGCTTATAAAAAAGCGGCGGCGGTTTTTGCTGCGGAACATACCGGGCTGAAAGAAGCGGCCGTCCTGCGAGCCATGGCGCGTATTGAGATGAAATTTCAGCATTATGAAGTCGCCCATGATTATCTTGAAAAATGCCGCGAACTTTATCGCGAAAACGGCGACGTCCTCGGCGAGGCGAGCGCCTTATCCGCCATCGGTTGCTTGCGCTATATTATCCGCGATATTGAATACGCCCGCAAAGCCTTGATGAAATCGGTCTATTTGTATGGCAAGGTGTCACACCATTTTGCCGAAGCCGAGGCCTTGCTCTATCTGGCGCGCGTTGAATCCTACAACCGGGAGGAGGGTGATTTTGAACGAGCCAAATCGCATTATAAAAAATCTATTGAGCTTTATGACTTTCTGCAAAATGAAACCATGAAAAATGCCGTTATGGATGAATATGAAAACTTTGTCAAACGCGAGATGATAAAATAAGGGAGATAAAAAAGACAATGAGCGAAATCAGAAACAAAATCCTCTCTTTGAAAAACTATATGGAAACCCGGATTATCGGGCAGGAGGAACTGGTCAAAAAGCTGCTTATTACCTTGCTGGCCGACGGTCATGCCTTGGTCGAGGGGGCGCCGGGACTGGCAAAAACCAAAGCGATTAAAACGCTGGCGCAGTCTATTGCCGCCAAATATAACCGCATTCAGTTCACGCCGGACTTGCTGCCCTCGGATATTACCGGCAGTGAAATTTATCTGGCTTCCAAAGGTGAATTTGAATTCCGCCCCGGTCCCGTTTTTGCCAATCTGGTTTTGGCTGACGAAATAAACCGCGCTCCGGCGAAAGTTCAGTCAGCATTGCTTGAGGCTATGGCCGAACGCCAGGTCAGTATCGGCGGAAAGCGTTATGTCCTGCCTGATTTGTTTATGGTTATGGCAACCCAAAACCCGATTGAACAGGAAGGAACTTATAATCTGCCTGAAGCCCAGCTCGACCGTTTTCTGATGTATATCAAAATCGGCCAGCCCGATGCCGCCGCAGAACATAAAATATTGCAGCTGGTACGTGGCGAAGTCAGGAAAGAGAATACGAATACGCCGGTTAAACTCTCTGTTGGCGATATTCTGGCCGCCCGCCGCGAGGTCTTGGACATCCACACCAGCAAGGCCGTTGAGGAGTATCTGGTGCAGCTGGTTGTCGCCACCCGTACGCCCGAAAAATATGACCGGAAACTGGCCGGACAGGTATTGTACGGCGCCAGCCCGCGCGCCACAATAGCACTTGACCGCGCTTCCCGGATTAACGCCTGGCTGGAAGGGCGTGACTTTGTGACGCCGGAAGATATTCAGGCCGTGGTCTATGATATTCTCCGCCATCGTATTATCCTGTCTTTTGAGGCGCAGGCCGAAGGGATAACCGCGGACAACGTCATCCGCAGCCTGCTGCGTCTGGTGCCGCTGCCATAACATTTTTGCGGAGGGCAGGGGATGAAACTGCGTTTTTTCAAAAACAGGCTGTTTGCCAATTCTCCGGTTGTTAAAACCGGGGGCGGGCTTTTTGCGACGGTTGAGGAACTGATTGAACAAAAGCAATATGTCGCTTATCTTAAAAATTTTCATCAGAAACTGGCTGCGTCCAATCAGGCCGGAGATGTAAAGTCGGCATTCAAGGGCAGGGGAATTGAACTGGAAGAAATCCGCGCCTATAATTTCGGGGATGATGTCCGCGACATTGACTGGCGCGTGACCGCCCGCCGGCAGACGCCCTATACGCGCCTCTATGCCGAGGAAAAAGATCGTGAAATTTATGTCCTGCTTGACTTGTCGCCGCAAATGGTCTTTGGAACCAGAAAGGAGTTAAAATCCGTGTCTGCCGCCAAAATATCGGCGCTGCTCGGCTGGCTCAGCATGGAAAACCGCGACCGTTTCGGATTGGCCGTTTTTGACGGCGCAAAAAACGATTTTTACAAACCCGGTAACAACCGGGCCGCCCTGACGGCAATGTTGAAAAAAGTGGCGGAAACCACTCAGCGAATTCTTGAGCCGCAGAAAAATGCTGGCGGCGACCTCTCCAAAGCGGTAAAATTGTTGAACAACCGCCTTAAAAACCGTGCGACTGTCTTTGTTGTCAGCGATTTTAATCAATTTGACGATATGCTGAAAAAGAGTTTGTCCGCCCTCTGTCGCAAAAACCGAGTCTATTGCCTCAATATTTTTGATGTTCTGGAAGAAAATGCGCCTCGTCCCGGCGAATATATGGCAATTTCCCCGGGCGGAAAAAGGCTTGTTTTCAACACGACTGACACGGCTTTTGTTCGGGCTTATAATGACTATTTCGCAGCTAAAAGACTGAAAATAAAAGAGTTTTGCCGTTCTTTCCGTGCCAGATATCTTGAAGTGCGAACTGATTTGGAATTATACGGGCAGTTGAAAATATTCTAATCTTTTTACTGGTAAAATCTTGACAAAATACCAAAGCAGTGTTAACTTCTCTAGTGAATTATTCTGTAACTATAATTTGGGAAGAGAAAAATGGTAAAATCTAACGATAATAGTTCATATAAAAGAGGTCAGGAATTACTGGACCAGGGTTTGTTTCAGGAAGCTATACAGCAGTTTGACGAGTCGCTGAAAGAACAGCCAGGTTCATGGAAAGCGCTGAACAGTAAAGGTTTTGCATATCAGAAAATGAGCAAATACACGGAAGCTGTTGAGTGCTTTGATAAAGCATTGGAAATTAACCCGCAGTCTGTTGAAGTGTTGAACAACAAAGGCGTTACCTTAAGTATGCGCGGATTATACAAAGATGCCATAGCCTGTTTTGATCAGGCAGTTGCCGCTGACCCGACATCTCTGGAAGCATTGAACGGCAAGGCGATTGCTTTGCAGCATATGTTCTCGTACAAGGAAGCGCTTGACGTTTTGGAACAGGCGATGAAAATTGATTCCAAGCATACCCAGACTCTTCTCAGCATTGCGGTTACGCTGCAAAAATTAAAGCAGTATGAAAGAGCCATCTCTTTCTTCAAAAAAGTTCTTTCTTCCGATAAAACCAATATTAAAGCATGGAACGGCGTTGGTGTGACCTATCAGCTGATGGGCGACAACAATTCCGCCTTGAAATGTTTCACCAAGATTTTGAATATCAATAACCGTGAAATCCAGGCATGGATAAGCATCGGTTTCGTTTACCAGAAAATCGGCAAGTTTGGAGATGCGCTGAAGTGTTATAAAAAAGCTCAGATGGTTATCAACAATCGTTATCATCATAAGCTGTATGACGGTTTGGCCAGCTGCCTGACCAAGTTGTCTGAATTTGACCAGGCGATTGAGGTCTACAAGCAGATTTTCCAGCGTGAAGAGGGCAAGAAAAAATGGGATGCCCAGCGTTCCATCAAGTTTGTCAATAAGTTGAAACGCAAAAAGGCCATCGGCACATTAACCCCGCCGACAGGCGCGGAAGCCCCGGCTGATCCCTTGGCCGATGTTTTGGGATAGTTCCCGTCGCATTTTTTTCCTCCCGCTTTTTTCAAAACGGGAGGATTTTTTTTGCATTTTTAAATCTGTTTTTTTGCTATATGTTTAAGAAGCTTATTATATATCTTTTCCTTTGTGGCTTGTGGAGAAACAAAAAGCGGAATAAATATCTTTTCAACGACAAAACTGATGATTTTGAACGGAATGAATATTATTGATAAAACCATATCTAAAAATAAAGGCAGGCGGCTGCAGTAAAGTTTGAGCATTACCGGAAGCAAAGATATTTTTTGTTTCAGGTTTGTCTTTTTAATAAAATCGGAATGCAATTTTTGCATTCTGTATTTCAAAGCTTGAAAAACGCATTTGCGTAGAGTTTTTTTATCCAGAAGCTTTAAAGAATTAAGCTCTCCGGTTATGCGTTTGATAAAGTCTTCGTGTTCATAAAAGTGATTTAGAAACAAATTTTTGCTGACTGATTCTCCGCCAAATCTCCAACCGACATATCCTTTGTCTATAAATGCTGTTTTTTTATTGTGAAGAATGGCGTCAAGGATAAATCTGTAAAACAAGTCCCAATCACAAAGGAATTTGTAGTCTTCTTTCATCATACCGGCACGCTGAAGAAGTTCTTTTTTAAAGACTATTGAACTGGGAACGGCAGTTGCCGTAAAAATATTCTGTATCCAGCAAAGATAAGGGTCAATAATTTCCGGTTGAATATTCTGATTTCTGAAGATAAGTTCGGAATTTTTGACCGGTTTGTTTTGATAATAATCAGCCAATTGGTGATCTTTAAACCAAAAAGCGATAATATGGTGATAAAAAAAATCAATTTCGGGATTTTCCTCAAATGTTTTTATTTCTTTGGCAATGCAGTTGTGCGAAATCAAATCATCAGAATGTAGTATCCGGATATATTTCCCTTTGGCAAGGGACAGTCCCTGATTGGTATTGGGAGCCTGCAGCAGATTGGGCTTGCTGAATACGTATCTAAAGTTACAACCGATTTCCTGATATCTTTTGACAATGGCTTCAATTTCTTTTCGTTCCTCTTCTTTGGCAGAATCGTCCGTAATAATAACTTCAAATTCATCGCTGTTTTGATTAAGAAGGCAGGTCATGGTTTCTTTGAAATAATCAATTCTGCCATGCGTCGGAACAATAACTGACATTTTTGGCGTTGTGTGAGGCTTGGAAAGCACATATTCGGCATCACAGTATTTTTTATAATTTAAAAGCCAGTTATTATGTGTTTCCTGTTTGCTGAAATCATGGGTTTCTGCATTATATTTTAAGAAGGTCAGACTGCTTTTCTCATAATCAATCACCGTAAAATTATTGATTAAATACAGAATGGATAATTGAATATTATTGTTATGAACATCGCCATAATAGTTGAAAGAAAGAGTGTGCCCGTTTTTTTCTATACAGCTTTTCCAGATATATTGCTCGGGAGCCCAACGGTATAGAACATCTAATTGAATACCGTCTGCCGGTGCTTTTCGAGATTCAAAATATCGGGCGGTTTTTTCATTTTGCAGGGGAATATCCCATAGCTTAAGAACGTCTTCTCTAAGACCGAACATAAACCAGTCGCTGATATGGAAAGGCATACCGAGAAGCTCAGGGTTAACACAGTATTTGTTGTTAATAATAATACGTTTGTTGAAAATGGCATATTGTTTGTTCCGGCAGGGATAGCGGTCAAAATATTCCAAAAAGCCGTGTCCGGTAAGTTCCATGTCGCTGCGGATTTTAATCGCGAACTTTCTGTCGGATTTTTTTAGTCCGGCATATGTTGAAACAATCTGCCTGTTAACATTATTATAAGCGGAATGGGTATTGTTCATAAAAAAACTGCCTGGGTCTTTATTCAAAACCAGTTTATCATAATCCAGTCCGTCAATCGGGCTTCCTTCCCAGGTTGATAAAATAATTTCGGCTCCGGGCAGTCGCTTGCGAATGCTTTTCAGGCATTTTGGCGTATTGATTTTATCAATTGCCCCCTGAACAATAACTGAAATTTCTTTTGTATCAATATCGTTGATTTTCATTGATTATTTCCATAATCTAATCATCTTCAGTTCACATTTTTGCTGTACTTCAGAGGTATGGAAAAACAGCTTTTTTAATATGCAGCAAAGCATTTTGATAAGATTTATCGGTAGAAATAAAAGCGTCAATATTAAGTGTACAATCATGTATTTACGGGAAAAACAGATATAAAGATATGTCAGTAAATTTTTAATACTGTTTAATCCGAACTGTTGCCGCTTAATATCTTGGTTAAGCCTGGAGTAACGGTATAATGTTGCTTCATAAATATTGTTTAACAGGCTTTTTTTCGGTAATATTTTCCAGCTTTTATAAGTTTTTGTAATATTTTTTATGAAATCTTCATGTTCAAAAAAATGAAGAAAAAACAGTTTGTTTGAAACGGAATTAGAATGAATGCGCCAGCCGACATACCCACGGTCAATATATCCGGTCATCTTTTTATTTTTATATGAATCAAGAAGAAAATCAAAAAATAACTGCCAGTCGCATAAGAATTTATATTTTTCATTCATGCCGCCAATTCTTTTATATAAAGATTTTCGAAAACACAGGCAAGTAGGAAGGACAGTTCCTAAAAAAATACTTCTGCTAAGCCAGCATTGTTTTATATCAATTCTTTTTAACGGAATTTCTTTATTGATGAAATCAATATTTTCAGTGAATGTAATGGCGTGGTGGTAAAAAAAGTCCAAATCTTTGTTTTCATCAAATATCTTTATTTCTTTCTCAATACATGTCGGAGCAATTAAATCGTCAGAATGAAGAATTCTGATATACCCGCCGCGGGCAAAACGGATACCTTGATTAGTATTTGGAGCTTGCAAAATGTTAGGTTCTGAAAAAACATACCTGATTGCAATGTCTTTTCTTGAAAATACAGATATCGCTTTTTTTATAATTTTTCTGTCTTTTTCCGAAGGAGAGTCGTCTGTAACAATAATTTCAAATTGTTTGGACGTTTGTTGTTCAAGACAATTTAATGTTAACTTGAATAAATCTGTCCTGCCATGCGTCGGAACAACAACTGACATTTTAATTGGATTTGGCAATTTGCTCATATTACCTCCTGAAAATCTCGCAGTTTTTTATAAAAATTTTTGAATTGAATTATTTTATGAATGGTTGGAAGAGCCGAATAGTCAGATATTAAGCGCCTTTTTCTGTAAAGCAGAGCATTGTTTTTATAATTCCGGATATAATCTTCGGAAAAATCATAATCTTTTAAAAATACGGATACTTTGTTTTCTATTCTTTTATATTCATCATAATTTGACAGTTTTGTTTTTATCTTATTTGAATTATTTTGCAGATGATCTCTGTAAAAAATGGTTGAGTCGTCAACATGTGCGACACATGTATTTGTTCTTTTTGCATGCAAAACGATTCTGGCCCAAAAATCCCAGTCACAGGCACGGATAAAATCAGGATCAAATTTTCCTGTGTCTTTGATTATTTCCGCTTTAAACAATAAGCTAGAGGGAAGAGCGCAAAAAGAATGCAGACTGTTCTGTATAATAAAATCTGCATTATGAACTGCAAGAAATCCGTTTTTGCGGGGAAGTTCCAACTCAGAAAAGTTACGGAAAGGGATAACATTATGAAAAATTGCAATAGTATTTGGATACTTATCAATAATCCGTTTTTCATCTGACAGCAAAAAAGGAGATATAATATCATCAGAATGTAAAATCCTGACCCATTTTCCCCGGATATGATTTAAGCCCTGATTGGTATTTTTACTCTGTCCCAAATTCGGACGGGAAAATACATATTTAATATTAATATCTTTTTCTCGATGTAAGGCTAAAAGCCATTTCTTTATTTTAAGACGCTCTTTAATTTTAGAAGAATCATCCGAAATAATAAGTTCAAAATCTTTACAATCAGAGTTACCGATACTGTTTAATGTTTCTTTGAGCAATTTTAGGCGTCCGTGTGCCGGAATAACTATGCTGAATGTTGGTTGAACTGTTTCATCAAGCTTCCACCATAGTTCAGGTTGCCGGCGTTTTTCATACCTGTTCAAAATCATGATAAATGGTTTGCAAAGCCAGTATAATAATGAAGAAATATAACGGGTTTCGCTAGTCAGATATTCCCCCAGTTTTTTGTTTTCAACGGCTTTTTTATATAATCTGGAATTACTTGAAAAAAAATGCTTTAACAGGCTAAGACGTTGAATGTTTATCGGAAATATGAATTTATGAGCATTGCAATATTGGTTGTAGATTCTGAGAAAATCATTATATGTAATTATGTGCCATTTGTCACTTCCTTTTCGGCCGTGTTTTAAAAACTTTATCCCAAACTGTTTTTCGGAAAGAATAATCAGATTGTTTGCAAAAGAAGCTAAAGTTTCCGTGATGGATTGCGGATTTACATCAAACATATGATTGCAATGCAAGGAAGAAACATATTTTTTTATAAAGTTAATCCAGATAAATTGTTCAGGATTATATCTGGCTTCAAGAGCCCCGTAAAAATATTTGACGACATCAGGCTTATAATGGTTTAAAAACCAGCATTCTTCTTCTGTTGTCGGCAGGTCAATATTCCACATATTGAGCATATCTTCCATCAGCCCAAAAGAACACCAGTCGCTGGGACACATAGGAGATTCCCAAAATCTGGGATCACGTGAAATCATAGAAGGAATAATGATTCTTTTTTTTAGAAAATGCCATTTAGCGTCAAAGCTGTTAAATTTGTTAAAAAACTTTAAAAATAACGGTTTGGTTATTTTTATATCGCTTCTGATTTTAAGAGCATATTTATTGCGACAGAGCAGTAATCCCTGATAAGTTGATACAATCTGTCTTTTAACGTTATTTGTTTCCCAGGGGCTCATCTGAAAACTGCCTGGGTCTTTATTCAAAACCAGCTTGTCATAATCCAGTCCGTCAATCGGGCTTCCTTCCCAGGTTGATAAAATAATTTCGGCTCCGGGCAGTCGCTTGCGAATGCTGCGCAGACATTTCGGAGTATTAATCTGGTCAATGGCTCCCTGAACAACGACGGAAATGTCATTTGTATCAATACCGTTGATAATCATTATTTGACCTCGTATTTATCGTTATTGGCACCGGGATATTTTATGACGACATTTGTAGTTCCGTCTTCCAGACATTCAAAATCGGTCGCTTCGCCGGGTTCCATGACGATAATGTCGCCGGAGGCATATTCGGTTCCGTTCATTCTGACCCGGCCGGAAATAATACATGTGAACTCTGTGGCGATTTTGTGATAATGGCGTCCTTCATAATCACCTTTTTTATAACTTTTTACCGCAACTTCAACATCGTTTGTTTTAAGCAGGCTGGGATTGAAATTACCGATAAACCAGCCTTTGGTCATATCTTCAAGTTTAGCTGTTTTCATTTATTCTGCTCCGCCTTTGCGATGGGATAAGTAACTTTCGTACATCTGATAATTTGAGAAAGAAATATAGTCTTTGCGCGGAATTTCATAAATGCCGATTTTTTTCTGTTCAAGAATCAGCTCGTTGTATGTTGAACTGATGTAGTATATACCCTGCGTATTCGCGTCTTTTTCTATGACGGCAAAACAGGATTTTACAAAATCACAGCCTTTGGCGTAATAATAACATCCCGCTGTTGCATTGTCAGAAATAGGGCGTTTTTCGCTGGTTTCCGTAACCAGATGGTCTGCGTCAAGAGCAACAAAACTCCACCGGGGATGAACCGACTTGAAAGTTATAATTCCGCCGTCAAGCTTTCTGTTGCGAAAGTCGGCAATAGCACTGTAAATATTGGCTTTAATCAACTGGTCGCCGTTTATGACAAGAAGTTCTTCGTCATTATTAATTTCCTCAATTGCAAAAAGGGCGGTGCATACGGCGCCTTTGGTTACATTTTCTACCATGATGACTTTTACCTCCGGACACAGGATTTTCATCATGTCCCCGAGAAAAAACTTTTCCTGATCTTCTTTGCGGATAATGCAGATAATATTATCTCCCAGATTTTTCAGAGATTCGACAACCCGTTGAATAATGGGTTTGTTCTGAATTTCAAGCAGATATTTGGGGTAGGAGTGCCCTTGTTCTTCAAAATCCTTTCCTGCGCCGGCCATTAAAATTACAATATTCATTATGCTGCCTCCGTTGTTCCCGCTTCTATTTCATTTATTCTGTTGCGAATATTTTGATAATTAACGTCATAAACCGTTTCAACTTTTAAAAGATGTGCCCCGCTGGCTAAAGCTGCTTTGACGCCGTTGGGATTGTCTTCCACAATCAGACATTCTTCAGGCCTGAAACCGAAACGTTTTATAGCCGTTGTATAAATTTCAGGGTCAGGTTTGGACTTGCAGACATCCTGATTGGAAAGCGTAAAGTCCATATATTTCATCAGGTCGGCTTTCCCCAACATCATGTCAATCGTAACGCGTACCGAATTGGAGCCAAGAGCCAGTTTGTATCCTTCAGCTTTAAGCTTTGACAAAGCATATTGGTGGCAAAATAACGGTTTGCATTTCATATAAACATGTTGCATTGTGTAAATCTGTTTCATATGGTTGATAAACTTATGCAAGCCTTTGGGCAAGCCTCTTTCCATAGAGAGCATTTCCAGTTTTTTCTTTGTCGGCAGCCCGTCGAAAGTAACCAGATGTTCGTAGCGGGAAATTTTATAGCCGAAAAGCTCCAAAGCCTGGTTTAAGGCTTCATAATGCCAGTCCTTTGCTTCAATAAGGACTCCGTCCATATCGAAAATAATTGCCTTAATTGTCATGTTTCCCTCCGAAGTAATGTAATGCAGTGTCAGGTTTGTCTGTGCAAAGCATAATACAGTCGCTGTTCAAGTGCCGGCACCGGCTGATAATCTGCCATTGTCCGGCCGTGTCCCTTTGGTGCAAATCCGCAGATACAATGCAGATTTTTTTTCCTTGTTCTGCCCAAAAGTCGATTGTTTCGGGCTGATACCAGTCCGAGTTAAAACAGTCCAGCCATATTCCGCCGGCATCTTCCGAAAGTATTGGCTGCCGGATGATATCGCTCAATCCGGTGTAGACGTTCAGCCCTTGTTTGAGCTGGACAACCATATCCGGAACAGACATATCAAAAGTGAAATAATTTGTGTGATTATATTTGTTCAACAGTTCCTGAATGGCCGCGGCCATTCCGTCAGCTTTAATATTCAGGGCCAAAGGCAGGTTACGTCCGTCCATAAGTTGCAAAAGCTCTTCAAAACTAATCTCTCCTCCTTGCGGCATATCATGGGAAATGACAATCTTTCCGCAAATGTCACGCAAATCCGTTTCGGTACCGAACCCGGCATTAAAAGACCGTTCAAAAGCTACTTTTGTGTTGCGCTCAGATAAGTTTTTCCAAAAACCGCGATGTGATAAAATTTGCATTTATCTGACCTTTTCAGAAACCGGATGTTTCAAAAAGAATTCCAGATCTTTGGGGATACCCAGACCATACATGCCGTTATATTCTTCGCCAATGCCGTAAACACCTATTTTGTGTCCTTCCTGAATTAGATAATTATAACAGGGGCAGGTGTAAAATTCATTGTTAACCCGGATATTGTCGGCAATCATCCTTTCTGCGGCGCGAACCAAATCCTTGCCGCGCCGGAAATTAAAGATGCCAACGGTTGCATCAGTTGAAATTACTTTTTTTTCTGCTGTTTCCGTAACCAGTCCGTCCATATCGGTTCGGGCGTAAGACCATTTGGGGTCATCAGCCTTCATTGTCATAATCAGCCCGTCAAGTTTTCTGTCATCCATGTCTTTCAGATAGTCGTTAATGTCAAAATCAATGTACTGGTCCGAATTTGCCGTCATTAACGGATCGTCATTGTTTATCAGCTCTTTGGCTTTTAGAACAGTGCATACCTGTCCTTCGGTAATGCCGTCAATACCGATTATTTCAACATTTTGCGCATATGATTTTAATTTTTGCTCCAAACCATAATCCTTAATATGCTGATTTTGGCAGATGAATATAAACCGATGCGCACATTGCGGCGTGAGATTTTCAACAACAACTTGAATCATCGGTTTTCCGCAAACGGGAATAAGCGGTTTTGGGTCTTTGTATCCGGCTTCGGCAAAACGGCTGCCTCTTCCGGCCATGGGAATAACGATATTAAGCATTATGAAGTCTTTCTTGTTGATATTTAAGTTTTTTGTTTAAGAAATTGTATAGAGTGACTCTACTGACGTTGAGGCGTTTGGCAATGGCGTCTTTTGTCATTCCCCGGGCGAGCATTTTTTTTATTTCGCGTTCTTTGCCGTCAAGCAGTTTTTTCATGGATGTGTTTTTGGCGCGTCCAAGCTTGACGCCGTCAGCTTTTTTACGGGCAAGGGATTTGGTTGTTGTGTAGGAAAGGAGGTGTTTCCTGATATCCAAAGCCAGATTAATGCCGTCAAGCATTCGCTGCCCGGCTTCGTCCGGTGTGAAAATATAAGCTTCTTTGACGGATATGAGGGAAATGCCGTTTTCCATAAAATATGTCAGACAATCTCTGATTTTAAACATGGAGTTTCCCAGCCGGGCAATATTGCTGATAATCAGAGTATCGCCTTTTTTGAGAATTTCTTTTTTTAGCTTTTCCGTTGACGGCAGGCTGTAAACTGTCTGTAGGGATATATTATGCCCGGCGGCATAAGACATAATCATGTCATTTTGTCGTTTTATATCGCCGACATCATCAGTTATTTGCGTATATCCTAAGATCATGGGTTGTAAAACCTGTTAACAATTATCGAACTTCTATAACTGTCATGATTTTATATTTCTAAACCTGTCAGAAAGAACTGGCAGGTTTAGATAAAGAAGTTAATAATACATTGAAAATAAATAGATTTTATCTAGTTTTGCTAACAGCTCAATAAAACTGTTGCTATCTTAATTTTATTTTTATATATTCATAAAAGGTTAATTATAGAAGTTCGTTTATAATTAACATTGTCCTGCAGATTGTTTTTTCAGGAAATTATAGAGCGTAACTCTTGAAATCCCGATGATTTTTGCAATTTTTATTTTAGGAATCTGCCGGTTTAGCAAGTCAGTAATCTGCTGTTCCTTTCCTTTAAGCTTGTGGTTGACAACCCGAGTCCCTTTAGGGCGTCCGAGTATTTTTCCTTCGGCTTTAAGGCGGGCAAGGGCTTCTTTGGTGCGCTGGGAAATAAGATTGCGTTCAATCTCTGCTGACAGGCCGAAAGCAAAGGCCAGAACCTTGCTTTGAATGTCGCTTCCCAAACGATAATTGTCTTTTATTGTCCAAACCTGAACTTCCCGGTTCATGCAGTGATGCAGAATACTCATTACCTGCAAAAGATTGCGCCCGAGCCGCGAAAGCTCCGAGGCAATGATGATATCTCCTTTGTGCAGCTTTTTGAGCAGCTTGCCGAGCTTTCTCTGATTGAGTTCTTTGGTTGAACTGATTGTTTCCTTAATCCATGATTCAATCAGAATTTCGTTGTCATCGGCAAAGTTTCTGATTTCAAATTCCTGGTTTTCGGTTGTCTGTTTGTCACTGCTGACGCGTATATATCCATAAATCATATTGAAGTTCCTTATAAATTGTTAATTTTAAAAGTTAGGAACTAAATATTATACTATTCTAATGTATTATTTAAATAAGAGAATTTGACACTGATAATCTATTACAAATTGTTAAAATTAAACGAGGGATTAACTGAACATCATGCCGGGCTAAAAAATATTTTCAACAAAGCACTTGCGATTTGTTGAAATTTTGTATAAAATTTCCACTAAATTGTCATAGTTTAAGGAGAAACACAGATTGCCCAATATGCTGACAGGACGAAGCAGAAACCTGAAAATCCCCAAAGTTATAGAAAAAACAGTCAGCACCGCCAATACGGAAGATGATTTGTTTGCTGCCAGCCAGGCATTTTCAATGGCTGCCGACAAAAAGTTCCGTCCGCGGGAGAAAGTTCTGGCCGATTTTGATGAGGATATGGCGCAGGTTTTAAAAATCCCCGAAAATTCCAGCGAATTGGTTGTAATTACAAAAGCCAAAAAGCTCGGGGCCTATGTCATCGCCATAACGATGAAGTCGCCGGCAAAGTTTCGCGGCGTTTTTGTCGGCAGAATGCAGAATTTTTGCCTGGATGCGGTTCAGGATATGCTGAATGCCAACTTTATCAAGGTTGATAACAGCGAAAGTAAAAAGAAACGGGAAGAGTATCAGACCGATGCGATAATAAAGCTCAAAATGCTGGCGTATGTTGCCATGCTCGCCGAAAATGCCGGCTGTATTCTGTCCCGCCAATACAGGCAGATAGCCGTGCAGATTGGCGAAACGGTAAATCTGGCTGCGGCCTGGAAGAAGAGTGATGATGAAAAATGGAGGAACAAACAAAAGGAATTTGAAGCCGCAAGGCTTTAAATAAGGGAAAACTTATATAATTGCCGTCTGGTCTGCGTCCGCTAATGATAATAACGTTCGCGTCGTGCATTACGACGGAGACAAGAACTACTAAAACCCTAATAAACGGAAAGTCGCCGGACGCCCCGATTTGCTTTTGAAGGGAAACATAAAACTGTGAAAGGCAAAGCCGCAGGTTTCTGAAAAACAAGCCGGATAGTCTGCTCCCGGGCGGGAGCGGAGCGAGCTTAAAGCAAAGGAAGTTTTCTCTTTTCCGGCTGCTGCCGCCTGGCAGGAGAGGAAGAAGCAAAAACAGGTTCCTGTTTTATGAAATGCCACATACATTGACGCCGACAGGTTTTAATGTATTACCGGGCATTTCTTTTTTATGGAGAGGATAGATGAAAACAGAAGAAATATTTTCCTTTGAAAACTTGCTGGCAGCGCACAAGCTGTGCCGGCGGAGCAAACAGCACAAACGCGGCGCTATTATGTTTGAAATAGAACTGGCAAGAAATCTGGTCAGGCTGACGGAAGAACTTTCAAAAAAGACCTACAAACTGGGAAAGTACAAAATGTTTACGATTTATGACCCCAAACAACGGCTGATTGAAGCGCTTCCTTACAAAGACAGAGTCGTCCTGATGTGTTTTTGCAAAAACGTATTGGAACCAATCTTGGAAAAACGCCTGGTTTATGACAATGCCGCATCGCGCCAGGGAAAAGGGTCGGCTTTTGCCGTTTCCCGCTTGTATGGCTTCATGCGCAAACTGTATATAAACACCGGCGGAAACGACTCTTATTTTTTGAAATGTGATATTGCCAAATATTTTCAGAACATCAACCATGAGATTTTGCTGAAAAAATTATCTGAGTGCGGCTTTTCTGCCGATGAGATGTGGTTTATGGAGATTGTTGTCCGCTCGCACGGCAACAGCGGCGTTCCCTTAGGGAATCAGACCAGTCAGTGGTTTGCCCTGTTATATCTGGATGAAATTGACCGGTTGATAAAAGAACGCCTCCGGGTGCATTATTATGTCCGTTATATGGATGATTTTGTGCTGCTTGCGGAAAACAAGGATTTCCTGCACCGCTGCCGGAATGAAATAGAGCGTGTTTGCGCTGACAGCCTGCAACTGAAGCTGAATGACAAAACCCAAATCGGCCGACTGAAAGACGGCGTGGATTTTCTTGGTTTTAATCACAAGCTGACGGCAAGCGGCAAAATCATAAAAAACGTCCGCGCTGCTTCAAAACGCCGCCAACAGCGTTATATTAAGACCATTGCGCATTTTTACATGCGGGATGTTTTGGATGACGATTATCTGAATATAAGGATAAATGCCTTTAAGGCACATCTGAGCGGAACAGGGGAATGGAAATATGTCAGAAACAGGATGCAGGCATTGAAACACCGCAAAAAAAGCTTTGGAATGAATATTCAAACAGATAAAGATTCTGAAAACGAAAAACAACCATAAGGAGTTCAACTGCTAAAAAAATGACGTTTGGCTGAAAATATATTTGTCTAAATTAAAAAAATATGATATAGTGCCTTTAGAAAAAACTGATAGGAGATCCCATGCAAACAACATTTTTAACAGAAGATCAAATCTGGGGCGGCAGTGCGCTGGACGTGATTAAAAAATATGGTACCAAAACGGCTTTGACTGATTTGGCGATTGCATTGGGCGGATATATGGGTTCAGGTTCTACAACTTCTGAGGGTGATAAGGCAGGATACGTCTGGTCTGCGTCCGCTCATGTTATTAGCGTTCGCGTCGTGCATTACGACGGAGACAAGAGCTGCTGAAACCCTTTTCTTCGGTAAGTCGCCGGACGCCCCGCTTTGCCATCATCTGTCACATCTAAAATCCGCCCGAACGCAGTGAGGGCTGTCAGCCTGCCCGAAGGGCAGGTAAAAATTTGTCAATTTGGCGAATATCCCCAAAATACCGTTTCCGGAAAAATTTACAACGAATTAGAAAATGCTTATAACCATTCCCGTCTTCAGAAAACCGGAAAAACTTATACTTTTGATTCTGCAGAATTAGAAGATTATAACAAGCCTTTTAGTCCCAAACGCCACGACGAATATGTGCTGAACGGCCGGAAATATGTCCGTGTCGAGGGTAAACGCGCCGATTCGGATTCAATACTGTCAAATGGGCAGAATGTTCGGGACGGGCAGGCGTATTGGCTTGAAGTCAGCCCGATAGAGTGGCTTATGGACAAGAGCGGCGTCTGGGTCGCTAAAAAGGCTCTGTTTGCCGGCATTCAGTTTGACCGGAAAAATTCTTACGACGGCAATTTCTCCCGGACGGATATGTGCAGATATCTGGATAATTATTTTTCCAAAGAGATGCAAAATGCTTATAGGACTATACGGCTGAGAAAACGGCAGAGGACATCAAAGCGCCAGAACCATCAGCCAGACAGAGACGTTATGGCATTCGGGTTGTCGAAGAGCCTCTGTCGGTTAAAGACCAGATAGACTTCTATGTTAATAACGGCATGAGCTTTATGCTTCACGGGCCGTCCGGCGTCGGCAAAACGGCGCGTGTGGAAGCCATTGACCCGGATTTGACGGCAGTTCCGTTGTGGAACGGCGTGTTGCCGGAAGACATTGTCGGCAAAGTCAGATACCCGAGCGGCGAAACCGGGCTTCCCGATGAAAATCGGCAGGGCGGCGTTTGGGTTGCACCCGACTGGTATAACGAACTCTGTAAAAAATGTGAGAAAGAGCCGGATAAGAAACATGTGCTGTTTATTGATGAGGTAACCAACGCCCGGCCGACCACTCAGAGTCTTATTTTCCATATCACGCTGAAAAAATCCATCAGCCCCAGCAAGGGAAAACTGCCGGATAACGCGGTTGTGGTTCTGGCCGGCAACAGCAAGGAAGAATCCGGTGCAGCCTATAATATGCCGGAACCTTTGTTCCGCCGTATGTGCGGGCATATATATCTTGAAGCGGACGTGCCCGAATGGCTGGAATGGGCAAGTGAAAAAAGCCGCAAACATCCCGAAGATCCGGAGCGGTTAAATATTCACCCGCTGGTTTCATCTTTTGTCGGGACTTACGGGCGTGATGTTTTCTATTCATCCTATGATGAGGAGAACCCGCAGCAATGGGCGATGGATCCCCGCGGCTGGGAACAGGTGTCGGACATTATTTATGATAACAAGGGTATTATCCGCCGTGAACTGCTTGAGAGCAAAATGGGACGCGAATTGGCGGCCGGTCTCCTGGCTTATGCGCAGAACCCGCCGTTGTCGCTTGAGGAAATCATCAACGGCGAGTATTCGCTTCAGGATATTCCGGAAGGGCATGATGCGCGGCTGGCGCTGACAATGAACCTGCGCCATGTCGATGAAAAAAATGTTGGCAAGGTCAGAAGCTTTATTGCGCAAAATCTAGGGCAGGAGAACCGGGCGGTATTCGATTCCCTGTGGATTGGCAAAAATGACGAACGCGCGCTGCAAATAGCGCAGATGCAGAAATATACGAAAGACGGGAGGATGTAATGGATAAAAAAGCAGAATTGAAATTGATGCAGGTTTTGCAGAATAATCCCGCTCACCCGCTGGTCATTGCCGGAGAAAGTGATATCCGTCTTGAAAACTTTGTATCGCTTGATGCCGGGATTGACGAACGGGAACTGCACTTGCCGACCCACTGGCACAAATTGCTGGAAACAAAATCCAAAAGCAAAAAGGCCTATTTGATAATTTCAGGTTTGGACAGGATTGACGCCGCCCGGCAGGAAATTTTTGCTTCTTTGCTGAAAGACCGCCGCGCCGGAAATTTTAAACTTCCTGACAACGTGCAAATTGTTGTTCCGGTGGCGGATAAAAGCAAATTGTCGCGGCGGATATTGTCTTTGGCTTTGGTGTGGAATATTGCGTAATGGCTGTCGTAAAACAAGAACAGAGAGAAGATATTGATTATATACGGGAACGGGTGCTTCGAAAATTTCCGCTCCTTGGCGTAACGATGGCTTCTCTTGACACCGTTGCCGATAACCGGGTAGAAACGGCGGCAACGGATGGGCGGAAAGTATATTATTCTCCTGATTTTTTCAAGACGCTGACGGATGATGAGAAAGTCTTTACTTATGCGCATGAAGTCATGCATGTGGCTTTTAATCATATTTTACGCAGCAAAGGACGCAATCCGCGACTGTGGAATATTGCGACGGATGCCGTTATCAACCAGATTTTGAAAAATGAAGAACTGCCGATGGTCGAGGGCGGGGTAGATATGGCAGAAGCCGTTAACCGTTCGGCGGAAGAAATGTATGAAAAGCTTTTGCAAAAGCAGCAGGAAAAACAGCAACAATCAGGGCAGGATAATCAAGACGACCAGTCTGACCAGTCCGGGCAATCTGAACAAAACGGCGGCGAAGAAAATGAACAGGCCGGGCATGACAGCCATGAAATTTGGAAACAGGCCGTAGAAAAAGCTGAAAAACAGCAACAGAAGCCAAGCGCCGCAGAGAATGAAAATGGCGAAGAAAAGCAAAGCGAAAATGAAGAAAAAAACGAAGGCAAAAGCTTTCTTGATAAAATAAAAGACCTGTTTAACAAAGAAAAAACGCCGCCCGAAAACAAAGAAAGCGAGCAGTCATCCTCAGCCGGTGAAAAACAGGAAATGCCCGAAAGCCAAAAGCAAAATTCCTCAGGAGAGGACGGCGGAGAAACGCGCCGCAAAGGACAGGAAAACGAATGGGAAAAAAACTTTTTGGAGGAAAACAAGGAGGAGCGTCAAAACCGTGCTGCGCAAATCCGCCGCAGTTTGGAACAGCAGAAAAACACGGTCATGAAAAATCTGACGGAAACCGGAAAACATTCTCTGGGGCCGGTAGGGGAGAGCAAAGCGGTCCTGGATTGGAAAAAACTTCTCAAAAAAACAATCGAGGATGAAAATGACCGCTGGTCTTATCGGCGCTCGGGCGCAGATAATGATTATATGGCGCGGGTTGAGGAACTGGAAGAAGAGAACCGTTCTGAAACGGAGGTTATGTTGGATGTAAGCGGCTCTGTCGATGAAGAGATGCTGAAAGAATTTTTGCGGCAGCTGAAACCGATTTTGAAAAATTCCAAACTGAAAGTCGGCTGTTTTGACCACCGTGTTTATGGCTTCAGTGAGATTAAGAACAACCGCGATATTGACAGTTTCAATATTCCGGGCGGCGGCGGAACAAATATTGATTTGGCCGTGCGGGCTTTTTCAAAAAAGAAGGACGTCAACAAAATTGTCTTTACCGACGGCTACTCAAATGATATGCCGAAAAGTGATTTAAAAGGGACAAATGTTATCTGGCTGATTTATGATAATGACGATTTCCGTCCTGTCTGCGGCAAAGTGATTTATGTCAGCAAAAAGCAAATCCGCCAGCGTTTTCTTAACATGGCAGCTATAGAGCTCGGCGGCCGTTAAAAAAGTTGCATTTTGAGGAAAATTGGTTTATGTTTTCCCTCAAAGAATATCATTATGTCTTATCTAAAATTTTATGTTTATGGAAGAATTGAAGCTAGCCCTCTTAATCTGGTGCGGTATAGGTATTATCGCCTGTATTGTGGTTCTGCGTCTTTTGGGATGGTGTAAAAAGCGCAATCCTGATTTTCTGACGAATAAAGCCTCCCCGCAGGATGCTTTGAAAGCAAAGAAAATTATCCTCGGTTTCATTGGCGGTTTTATATTGTACGCCGTCGCTTTTATGTTTGTTGTGGCATATATGGCTAACAATACAATCCCGATAGCCGTATGTCTGCTTGGTGTAGTCTTAATGGCCGGAGTCATTATGATAGTGCTTCCCGTATTAAGAAAAAAATGAAGAAACGGCAGTTTATTTGCAAGTTAAAAAAACGCTGGTATGAAGCCGGCGTTTTTTATGGTCGGGATGACTGGATTGACGTCGTTTCACTCCGCCGCTTCGTCGTCGCTCGGGCTCTCCAAGCCCTCACCGGCATTCTCCCGTCTGCCTCTCCTCCTTGTCGACCAGCTTCCTCGCCGGTTCGAAACCTGACATTTCACAATTATAAAAATATAAGGGATCTGACAAGCAGACCCCTTATATTTTCATGGTCGGGATGACTGGATTCGAACCAGCGACCACTTGCACCCCATGCAAATGCGCTACCAGGCTGCGCTACATCCCGAATACAGAAATACTATATAAAGCTATCTCAAAAGAATTGCAAGAACTTTTTTATATTTGTTTTTATGAAGTTTTAGTTGATGAAAAGGTAATCGTCTATTATACTTGGCTCTATAAACAAAAATAAAGGAGCAGAGCAACATGAAGCCTCGTGAAGAAATCATCGGTCACCGAATTATCTTGCAACGGCCTGAAAAAACATTTCATCAGGCACAGATTTCTTTAGCCGAAATTAAAGAAAGTATGGCTGAATTGAAGCCATGGTTGGATTGGGCCGAAGATGATTATGGCGTAGAAGAGGCTTATGAGTATTTGTTGTTGTGTGATAGCGGATGGATTTCCGGAAAAGAATTTGATTTTGCGTTGAAAAATTCCGCTGGTGATTTTATGGGAATGATTTCCGCCCTGAATATTAATGAAAATGCAAAGTCTATGGAGATTGGTTATTGGATTTCCTCTCGTTTTTGCGGAAAAGGTTATATGCAGGAAGCTGTTTCCCTTCTGGAAAAAGAATTTTTTGAGCAAGGGATAAACCGTATTGTGATAAAGACGGATATTTTGAATGTCAAATCTGCAAATGTTGCTCAAAGATGCGGATATATTTTAGAAGGCGTTCTGCGGCAGGAATCTTTTTCGAAAAATGAACAAAGGTATCGTGATATTAATGTTTTTTCAAAATTGAGGAAAAGTTAGGATATGAACAGCATCTGTCCGCCCGATTATGATAACAGCCTGGTAAACCTGTCAAATTCGTTCTTGCGGCATTTTGACTGCCCGCAATGGCATTCAACGCTTGCCCCGCTTGATGAACAACTGGCAGAACGGCGCTGTAAAAATGTCATTCTTCTGGTTTTGGACGGCATGGGCATGGATATGCTGAAACATAATTTGCCGGAAGACAGCTTTTTCCGCCGCCATATTGTTGCCGATATATCATCGGTTTATCCGCCGACCACAACGGCTGCCACAACCAGTATTTACAGCGGCAAAACGCCGAAAGAACACGGTATGGCCGGCTGGCAGTGTTATTTTAAAGAATACGGCAAAAACATAGAGTTGTTTACCAATCGGGATTCTTATACGCAGGAACAACTGGATGTTAATGTCAGCCGCGATTTTCTGGCCTATAAAAAGCTTTATGAACAAATCCGGGAGCAGGGGAAATATCAGGCCTATGGCGTCGCCGTTCCCTGGGGCGATTTTTCGGTAAAAGATTTTGACGATATCTGTTTGAAGATTAAGGAGCTTTGCCGCCGGCCGGGAGAAAAGTTTATTCTGAGCTACCACAAAGAGCCGGACCATACGATGCACAGAACCGGCTGTTATAGCGCGGAAACCCGTAAAATAATCAAAAATCTGGAACAAAAAGTGCAAAAACTTTGCGCGTCCCTGAAAGATTATCTGCTGGTCATAACTGCCGACCATGGATTGCTGGATATCAAAAAAACTGTCCTGCTTAATGAAGTGGCGGAAATTAACGGCTGCCTCCGCCTGCCGCCCGCCATTGAGCCCAGAACGGTTGCTTTTTATCTGAAAGACGGAAAATCAGAGGCGTTTAAAGAAAATTTCAATCGTTTATTTGGAGCAGACTATAAACTGCTGACCGCTGACGAATATTTGAACGGCGGTTGGCTGGGCGAGGGAAAGCAGCATCCCAAACTGCGGGATTTTATCGGCGATTATGTTGCGCTGGCCACCGGCGAAATAATGCTCGAATATCAAACACCGGAGGGCGTTCCGCCTCTGTCTTTGACAGCGCACCATGCCGGCTTGACCGAAAAGGAAATGCGCGTGCCGTTGATTGTCTGCAAAATGTAAAAAAATCTCAGATAAATTTCTTTACAAGAAACATTAAATTGCGTAGATTAACCAACACCGTTTTGATAAACATTAAAGGAAAAGATAAACAATGTTGCATCCATGGCATGGCGTCGGCAAGGGGGCAGACGCTCCGGAAATCGTCACCGCCGTTATTGAAGTACCCAAAGGCTCCAATCTGAAATACGAACTGGATAAGGCCAGCGGTATGCTGAAAGTTGACCGCGTTTTATACAGCGCCGTTCATTATCCTGCCAATTATGGTTTTATTCCCCGCAGCTACTGCGAAGATAACGATCCGTTGGATATTCTGGTTTTGTGCCAGGAATCCGTTGTGCCGTTGTCGCTGCTCCGTGCCAAGCCGATTGGCGTAATGAAGATGATCGACCAAGGGGAAAAAGACGACAAAATCGTAGCCGTTCATGTTGATGACCCCGAGTTTTCTTATTACAACCATATTGACGAACTTCCGCCGCATTGCCTGAAAACGCTGCGCCGCTTCTTTGAGGATTATAAGGTGCTGGAGAATAAGGAAGTGATTATTGAAAAGTTTCTCGGACCGGAGGAAGCCAAACAAATTATTAACGATGCTTTTGCGCTTTATGAAGAAAATAAAACCCACCTGCCGGGGTATGAGGGAGAATAACAAAAAGAGCGGACAGATATGCCGCTCTTTTTTCTTTAGTCTGCCGGGACAGGAGCCGGCGGTAACGCGCCTTCTTCCTGCATAACGTTGTTTTTAACGGCAATTCCGCCCTTAATCATATTTCTGATTTCCTCCCGGCGGCGGTTCAGTCGCGCCAGAAATTCCGCTTCCGACACTTTGCCGTCTTTGTCCGTATCCATGTCCAGATAAGCCTTGTCCATAATCTCCCGGCGCCGTTGTTCTATCTTGTCGTTATAAGCCTTATATTCTTCCGGCGAAACGATTCCGTCGCCGTTGGCGTCAATCTCGGCAAACTTTTTGTGCAGCATATTCTGATAACTTTGCTCGCTTTCATCAACGACCGGAACCGGTGCTTCAAGCTCCTGAATATTTGTTTCTTTGGCGGTTGCTGACAGGCTGCTAAACATAACCGTACACAAAAGCGCCGTGAAAGTTTTTTTCATGATACCCTCCGTATTAAACACTAACCTGCTCATCAGTATAAGCAAAAATGATTAACAAGGTAATAACGGATTAGACGCTGAGGTGTTCATATAAGACTTTGCAGCCGAGCGCGATAAGGATAAGCCCGGCGCCGATTTCCATGTACTTGGTTGGAATTTTTTTGAAAAAATAATTCAAATGAAAGCCGACAACGGCGCAAATAAAGGTTGTCAGGCCGATAACCGGTGCAGCAACAAAAATATCCGCCCCCATGAAAAACAAAGTTCCGCCCATCACCAGAGCGTCAATACTGGTGGCAATACCAATCATCAACAGGATTTTAAAGGTCAAATTCTTTTGCAGATGTTTGGTTTCATCACCGCAGTCGTCTTCCAGAGAGTCGGCAATAACTTTCAGTCCCAGAGCCAGAAAAACGCCAAAAGCAATCCAATGGTCGACCGGCTCGATAAACTGATAAACCGATTTCGTGCCAAACCATCCGATAAGCGGCATCAGGCACTGTCCCAAACCGGTGCTTAAGCCGAGTTTAAGAGAATTGGCGGTTTTGTTTTTCCTGACAACCAGCCCGTATGAGAAGGAAACGATAAACGCGTCCACCGACAAAGCCAGAGCTACCAGAAAAATGTCAAAAAACTGCATAAACAATTCTCCTCAAACCGGAATACTTTGTGTTTTTAGCTGATTTATCAGCGGATGTCAAAGCAAAAACCGGACATCTTAACCTAAAGTGTTACAGTTTTGTTACATATTTGTGTTGTGTCGGCCATTATTTTATGGTAATATAAAACATAATATAATTATGTTTATGGATGAAGGAGAATGCCTATGGTAGAGGTTAAATATCAAACGCTCGGAGAAGCATTTATCGAAGACTTGGAACTGGCAAAGAAAACAAGGAATTCCCTGTTTGAATTTTTGTTGAGAACAATTAAGAAAGACGACCCTTCGGAAGAAATCCATAAATTAATCAAAGGCCTGACGGACAGCGAGAGCCTGATAAACTATTATGACGTCTTGGCCCGGCTGCAAATAGAGAGAAACTCTAAAACAATCAACAGCATCCGCCGTCGCCTGGTGGGTATGCACTCGCTGCAAAAACGCGAAGATCCCGCATATATCAATATCATGCAGAAAAAGCTGAATATCCTGTCGTCCATGACAATCGGGGTAATGGAACATATTTATATGATCGCCAACTGTTTTATCCGCGACCGCGGTTATGGTGATATTAATGATTTTAAAGATGAATTTCTGGCTTTTGTTGACGGCAGTGCCAAATATGGCACCGGACGCAGCCGGGATATCGGCGCGGAGCGTTATGTCGCGGTATGTTAATGTGGAAAAGAATAAAAAAACGGAGAGTTGCGGCTCTCCGTTTTTTTGGTTTTCATCATGCAATTATGAAAAAATTTTAACCCGTGTTTCCAGCGGGAGATAATCTTTCGGCCCGGGTTCGCCGGTAATGCGTCCGAACGGCATCTGCGCAATAAGTTTCCAGTTTTCCGGCGCTTGCCATTCCTTGTGAACAAAGCTGTCAACCAGCGGCGAGTAGTGTTGCAGAGAAGCCCCGATGCCGTTGTCAGCCAACAGGCACCAAACGGCATATTGCAGAATGGCATTTCCCTGTTCTGACCAAACCGGAAATTTGTCTTTATACAGCGGAAAATTGTTTTGCAGCCCTTTGATGACGTCCTCATCCTCAAAAAACAATATTGTACCGCGAGCGGCAGCAAAAGAGGCGATTTTTTTCTCCGTGTTGGCAAGTTTGTCTTTAGGCGTAACTTTTTCGAGTTCTTTCAGCGTCAGATTCCAGAATTTCTGCTGATGTTCGTTAAAAAGGACAATAACGCGTGCCGACTGTGAGTTAAAAGCCGAAGGACATTGTTTTACGGCATGGTTAATCAATTCCATAATCTGCGGTTCGCTGAGTTCGACCCGGTCGTCAAGACTGTAATTTGAACGTCTTAAGGTCATTACGTCATAAAAATCTGTCATCGTTTGTCCTTTCATATAATTATATAATATTTCTGATATAGTCTGTTTTCAGCCAATATCAACCGGAACCGGCCACAAAATTTCCTTGCCAAAAATTCCGCTCTATGCTACCCTTAATTTTAAGCGGCAGTGTTTGCCGCCGAGGGCGTCGTAACCCTTTAATACACATAGTCGTTAAGCATATTTACGACTTTAAATAAGGTTATGCTGATATCTGTCTACAACAGTGCTAGGGACGGATGTCAGTGTTATAAGGCTATGCGCGAAAGCACTGAGCCATTTATGTGTATATGGTTACGAACATCCGCCCGTCTTCTTTGTGAAGCGGGTTTTGTTTTAACTTCCAAAACAAAGGATGTTCAACATGAATATTAATTTTAAATTCTTACTCTTAGGGACGAGTCTGTCCTTAATTCCAAACTTAATCCAAGCCCAATGTGTCGCAACAACCGATTGTGCTTCTTTAGGATATACAGAAACAACAAACAAAGGAGGGTGTCTGAAATGCCCGTTTGGCAATGCATTTGTCTGTCCGTCATCAGAAGCAAGCGTCTGTGAAAAATATGGTTTTAAATATGACTGCAAGGGAACGGGCTATATCGGAGGTAGCGGACAAAAATGCAATAATCTGTATGCTTTCTGCTCTTGCGGCCTTGATTATGAATGGAAGAATGCAAAATGCGAAAAACGTTCAGGAACAATGCTTGGGCAGTGTACCGGCTACGCTAAGAACTGTAAAATTGGCGATATCCTAAACAGTGATGGCACTTGTTCAACAGATAAAGTCAGCGGCAAAACACCGATAGGCGTGGTTATTACTGTTAAAGATAACTGCGGCTATGCGATGAGTTTTAATATAATTTCAGTAGATATTATATGGTCTGCAGAGTATGTAGCTACCGGTGCTTTTCAGTCTTCCAATCAACAGCAGGCAATTAAGGATTTCGATGCCGGCGGCAATATGACAAAGATTATTCAGGCTGCCAACAAACACGGTAATTCTGCCTCAAGCTACTATCCTGCGGCTTATGCCGTGTTGAATTATGCGCCGAGTGCAGCTCTGACGACAAGAGGAAAATGGATGTTGCCTACGGCGGGAATATTAAATGATTTTGATTTATGTGCATTTAATAAAAATGTACCTGATTTAGCATATCGCATTAGAGATAATGAAAATATCTTATCATCATCAGAATATAACGACAGTAATGTGTGGGTTTTCAATACAGGTCAAGACAATATACCTGGGTATATCCGTCAAAATCTTAAAAATGATGTTACCCGCACCTATGTCCGTCCGGTGATTGAGTTTTAGCTAAGATAACAAAAAGGAACTGAGAAAATCAGTTCCTTTTTGTTATCTTAGCCTGCAACATTTTAGTCTGTTGTTTTGATGATGTTGTCGATAATAAAAGTAATGTTGGTTGTAAACAGCTTGACAGATATGGCCAGCAAAATAATGCCGAAGAATTTCCGCAACATATAAATACCGCCGGCGCCGAGAAACTTTTCAATGTATTTTGTCAGCTTCAAAACACAGAACACAACCAGTGCATTGGCGCTGATTGCGGCAAGGACGTTGATGTTGTCATATTGGGAACGGATGGAAAGCATGGTTGTCAAAGCGCCTGCGCCGGCAATCAGCGGAAAGACAACCGGAAAAAAGCTGCTGTCTTTCGGGCTGTCCGTTGTGGTTTTGAAAATCTCAATATCAAGAATCATTTCCAAAGCCATAACGAAAATAATCAGCGAACCGGCAACGGCGAAAGAGGAAATGTCAACGCCGAACAAAGACAAAAAGGCTTCCCCGATATAGAAAAAGATGAAAAACATCATCAGAGAGAGCAGGGCGGTCTTTCCGGCCTTGACAACTTTTCCCTTGCGGCGGAGATTTAGAATAATCGGGATTGAACCCGGCATATCGATAATTGCGAACAAAACGAAAAACGCGCTGATAAAATCCTGAAAATTAAAATGTCCCAACATTGCTCTGCCTCCAAAAAACATTATCCCGACATTGGAATACCACCTTGAGCGTTATAGTCAACCATAATCGGAATTTATTTAACCGCTTGCCATTTTTCCGGCTTGAAACCGACAAACGCTTTATCTTCGCAAATGAGCAATGGACGTTTGATGAGCATACCGTCGGAAGCGAGCAGGCGATATTGTTCGTCTTCGCTCAAGGATGAAAGCTTGTCTTTCAGTTCCAGCCGTTTGTAAGACAGGCCGCTGGTATTGAAAAAACTTTTCAACGGCAGACCGCTGCGTTTATGCCAGCCGCGCAGCTCTTCGACAGTCGGACAGTTTTCGACAATGTGTCGGTCCGTAAAACTAATGGCGTTTTCTTCCAGCCATTTCTTGGCTTTTTGACAGGTTGAACACTTGGGATATTCAATAAACAGACAGTTTTTCATAACAAAATTTCCTCTTCTTCTTGTGATTAATCATTTTATGTACTATATACTATAGGGTAAAAGTAAATTTTTGTTTTAACCGAAACCGGTGCAGGGGATTTTTTGAAGATGAATAATAATATCAGGGGATTGGCATCATGGATGTTGTGGGGCGCTGCAGCAGCGGGAATTTTGTGGATATCCCTTTATCTCTTTGCATTTCTGTTGCCGGTTATTTTGATTCTGTTCCTGGCCGGTTACGGGGCGCGCGCCTGGCGTTTGTGGCAGCTGAACAAAATTCTGTCGCAAAATGCCGGTGATTTGTTTAAACGCCGGACAGCGTCGTCTGCATCAAAAAAATCCGGCCCTGCACATCATCAGGGACCGGAAATTATTGATGTTGAATATGAGATTCTCGATGACGGCTATAAGTCAAACAAGTCTGAATAAGCAAATGAAATACCAATCATCAGGTTGCTGCCTTTGACATTGGCCTCGCGCGACTGTGCCTGACGATAGGAAATAAACGGCGACAGGCTGAGGATGTTGTTGAGCTTGACATCCATGCGTGAAACAATGTTCAGGTCATATTTCAGGTCAGTTCCCTGATAACGGCTGTAAGCCAAATAATCGCGGAAATATCCCTCAATGTGAAATTTTACGCCGTCGCGTAGCGGATAATCATAACTGCCGCCGACTTCCCAAGCCAGTTTGTCAACGGACTGGGCGTAGGTCAAATCAGATTCGCCGACTGCCGCAATGTATAAATCTTTGGTATAAGTGCCGTTAAAAAGCTTGATACCGCCTTTGCCGCGAATGATTTTGCGCCGCGGGGCATCGTCGTTGTCGGTAAATTCCGTGTCATAACTCAGGCTGCCGAAAGGGCCGAGGTCGGCTTCTTCATATTTCCACATTTTCTGCGTGTAGCTTGAAGTAACAAGAATCTGGTCGGTGTTTTCGCTGCTGGTCGTCGGTCCGTCAGCCGGTTTCAGCTTGGTTTTGCCATATTGCATAAACAGGGAGTTTTCCCAGTATGAACGCGGTGTTTCGTATTCCAGGGCAAAGTCAAAAACGCCTTTGATGACGGTTTCGCTGTCGGCGCTCAGCTGGGTGACCGGCGAATTTTTGTAAGCGTCGGCATTGCTGACGTCCGTGCTGGAAATATCCAGCCCGACGCGTTTAAAATGCGCTCGGAGCTGATTTGCGGGTTTGGCTGTTTCGGCAGCATTTTCTTTTGTCCCGTCTTCGGCAGCAGCCGCCGGAAATGCAAAAACGCCGGCAAGCAGGGCGGCGGACAGCAGATATTTTATTTTCATGCAGATTTCCTCGATTTATAAACCAAAATTTGCAGGAATACTAATTGTTTATTTGGCGGAGGACAAGGGCGCATCTGCTGCCGGTGAATAATCTTCCCCGAAAACGGTTGTTTCTGTCGTAAATTAAATATAAAAGATAGGTTTGTTCCGCCGCCGTGTGGAAAAAGTGAATAAGATTAAAAATATTTGTTGACAAGACCGTGAATACATATTATTAAAATACACGAAATTCGATGGCGGGGTAGCTCAGTTGGTTAGAGCAGAGGAATCATAATCCTTGTGTCGACGGTTCGAATCCGCCCCTCGCTACCATCAAACAGCCTGCCTATAAAGCGGGCTGTCTTTTTATCAAAAATGCGCTTTTCTCGGGAAAGCGGGAAAAACAGAGAGGGCTACATGAGTGAATTTCCGGTTTATCACAGTTTTTATCCGCTTTTGATTGCGACTTATATCCGCCTGATGACCGTCGTGGAAAATATCCATAATGAAGAAGCCGGAAACCCTTATGAACCGGTTCCCGTCAAATTTAAGATTGCCAAAGAATATTATCGGCAGGTGGAAACCTGCGAAGTCCGTTCACCTTTTCTCGGGCTGGATTTTGCTTATGACGAGGCGTCGGAAATTCTGACAGTAACCCCCGAAGCTTATGTACTGGAGTGGTACACCAATAAAATCATGAAAGAGGTTGCCTTACGTCAGGAAGAAGAGCTGCGGGTGCGCTATTCCGACTTTATTCAACTGCTGAAACAATAATAAAAAAACAGCTTCTGTCATTATATAGAAGCTGTTTTTCTTCAAACAAAGAAATTACTTGTTAAAATCAAAGAGGTTGAGGCCGGTTTTCGGGTCAAAAGTCTTTTCCAGGCTGCCGTCAATGGTTTCGATAACGATTTCCGCCGTCAAGCTGACCTGCGCCTCGACAATATGTCCGGCAAGTGCTTTGTAATTATCCCCGGCGACCGTGCCGTGCAAATGAAGCAGCGGCTCACCGTCTTTCATGGTGACGTTTCCCGTCAGGCCGGCAAGCTCAAGCGGTTCTTTGAATTCTTTTTGCTTATATTCTTTGCTTTCCGGATTGAAAAAGCCCAGCGTCACGCTTTGCAGCGAGCCGATGCCGTTGATTGTAGCAAGGCGAATGTTTCTCTTTTGGCAAAAGTCTTTAAGGTTTTCAACCAGCGGCTGCCCGGGATTGATGCGGATAAAATATTTGTTGCCGAATTGCTTGTATTCCAGTTCTACGGTTTTCATAACCATGGCATCCTTTTTCTGAATCTGTTGAATAACTTCCTGAGTGCGGTCTTTTGCCAGCCCGGCGCCTGCCAGGCAGGAAACGGCGGCAATAATCATGACAGGCAGATATTTTTTCATTTTCTGATCCTTTTTATCGTTGAGTGAAACTGAAAACAGTGTAACCTCTATTTCGCGCATTTCAAGGGAAAAAGTTTTTTCAAAGCACAAGTCAGGCAACCTTTGGGAAATTTCGGGGGATAATTCAAAAAATAAGCGGGAATTTTTCGGAATCGCCTTTAAAGTTGGAAAAAGAATTTAACAGGAGATTTTTATGCAGAAATTTGATTTGTTTGTACCGTTCGGTTCTGTTTGCATCACGTCATGGAATTTGCGGAAAAACGGGTTGCAGACTGAGTCGATGCCCTATGACTGGATTGGCCCGATGAATTTGGACTTGACCGTCACCTTTCTGGAAAACGGCTTTTCCGGGTTGATAGAAAAGGATAAGCTCAAATTTATCGGCACTAAAGATCATGAAGTGCATTATGAAATGCCCAACGGCGTTACCTTCCAGCATGATTTTACCAAAAAATCCATGGAAGAATTTCCCAAAGTGGAAGTTAAATACCAACGGCGGATTAAACGCCTGTACGAAAAACTGGCGGCGGCGCGTTCAGTTATGTTTGTGCATTTTGATGAAATCATGCCGCAGACGGCCGACTTGGAAAAAGCCGTTTTCCGCCTTAAAAAACTGTATCCCGGAAAACACCTCAAACTTTTGTATGTGTTTATGAGCGGCGACATCAAAGGCTGGAAAGTAAAGGCGGACAACGATTCTTACGAGTTGGTCATCCTTGAGCATGACAAAGGCGGAAACTGGGTTGGCAATATGCCGCTCATCAGCGAGATTCTCGCGCCATACGGTCTGACATTGAAAGCCCGTTTGGCAAACTGGTGGGGCAGCCTGCGCCATAAGGCAAAATAGGATTCGTTTTTTTCTTGAAGAAAAGGGAATAATTTCATATAATAAAAAGGTTAAATTATATTATTAAATTTATTATATGGAACAGGAAAGAAAATTTGCAACGATTGACGACCAGGTTCGCACGTTGTACATTGAAGGATTGGAACCGCAGTACAGAAGTATCGCCTATACCCGTTTTCGCGAGGGAAAAAGCCTGCAGGATGTGTATCGCGAGATTTCTGATTTGCGCCGCAAAGCCAAAGACCGCGGCACAATCCCGAGAACAAGGGCGTTGAACCATGACGAACAGCTTTTTTTGAAGTCTTTAACACCAAAACTGCGCAAACGGGCGTATGCGGCGTTAATGGGCGGAAAAAGCTTTAGCGGCGTCAAAAGAGAAATTGCAGATATTCAGCAAAGAGAGCAGATTTTGGTCTTCCGCCGGAAAGAGGTTGAATTTACCTTGAAAATCATTGTTGATATGCAGGGTAAAAAAATGCCGGTTCCGTTTAAGTATTATGAGGTCGCAATGGATTTTGACGTCCTGGGCACGCCTGAAGACATGGATTACGAACTGTTTGGAAAAATGGGGCTGGTCATGTGCAATACTTACAAGGAAAACGGCAATGGATTGGAATATCAGCAGCTGCGCTCATTCATGTTTGCAAAAATCGACGAGGTCTTTGACCGGGGATTTGTTCCGCATCCGCTGATGTTTGACTTCATGATGAAAGGGGATTGGATAAGCGATAAAACGTTTATGATGTTCCATACCCATGTGCAGGAGTTGACAGACAGCGGTATGAGCGCCAAACTTCTTTTGCCGTTGCAGCGCATGCTTGAAAAACGGCGGAAAAATGACAATCCCAAGCGTCCGTTTACCAAGCGTGAAGAACATTACTTCGTTTCGCTCATTAACCTGTTTGGACGTCCCGTTGTTGAAAAGCAGGGAATACATTGATTAATGTTTGAAATGAACTGAAAAAAATCCGGCAACAAAACATTGTTACCGGATTTTTTGTTGAAAGGTTATCTGCCGTTTGTCTTGTGGCTGCGTTTAGCCTGTGGCGCGCTGCTTTGGGGGCGTCTGTTCCTTTTGTCCGGTGCAAAAGGCTTAAACGGATTTTTCCCGTTCATTTTGGCCTTTGGCTTTTTTGGAGAAAGGGAAGCCAAAGGCTCGGCGCTGACGGGAGCGTCGCCCTCAAACAACATTTTTTTGTCGCGGCTTGACGGATTCATCAGCTTGTGAATGGCTTTCCATTTGGCAGCGTCCTTAGGCGTCAGCAAATTGACGGCCGTCCCTGCGGCGCCGGCTCTGGCTGTACGGCCGATACGGTGAATATAATCTTCAGGGCACTGTGGCAGGTCATAATTGACAACGCTCTGAATATGCGGAATATCAAGCCCTCTGGCCGCAATGTCGGTTGCTACCAGAATACGGCATTTCTGCTGCCGGAAATCGGCAATGACATGCTCGCGCTTTGCCTGGCGTAAATCGCCGTGTATGGCCAGACATTGTTCATTGGCTTTGTTGAGGCGGCGGGACAGGCGTTCGGCGGCGTATTTCGTTTTTACGAAAATCAGCATGGAGCCGTCAAGTTCCTTTATCTGTTTAAGCAGTTCACCGTATTTTCCCGTGTCGCTGGTTTTAATAAGTTCCTGGCGGATGTTGGCGGCCGCCTGATTCGCGGTGCCGATGGCAATGCGCACCGGCGCTTTTTGATATTTCCGGGCAAGATTCAGAATGTTGGCGGGCAGGGTAGCGGAAAACATCAGCGTCTGACGTTCTTTGGGCAAAAACTTCACAATCTGGTCAAGCTGAATTCCAAACCCCATGTCCAGCATACGGTCTGTTTCGTCCAACACCAGAAAATCCGTGTCTTTGAGGGACAGAGAGCGGCGGACGAGATGGTCGTTAATGCGCCCCGGCGTCCCGATAATAACCCGCGGACTTTGTTTCAGCTCGCGCAACTGCGCGGACATTCCCGCTCCGCCGATAAGCAGCGCGGATTTAATTGCCGCCCGAGCATCAGCCGGCAGGAGTCCTGCACCTGCTGTGCCAGCTCGCGCGTCGGCAGCAAAATCAGGGCTGTGCTGGCCGGATTTTCCGTCAGATGTTTAATCATCGGCAGAACAAAGGCCGCAGTCTTTCCGGTGCCGGTTTGTGCCGACCCGAGAATGTCATGCCCCGCCAAAGCGACGGGAATGGCCTGTTCCTGAATGGGAGTAGGGGTTGTAAAACCGATGTTGTCTAATGTTGCCAGAATATCCCCGGGCAGCCCCAGGTCATGAAAAGTTGTCATATATGTTTCTTTCAATAAATTGTTTAACACGTCAGAAAATCTAATAAACACTGCACCTTTTGCGCAATGCCAACTCTAAACCAAATCTATTGAAGGAAATATCAAAAATCATGAAGAGCTGCTAAAATTCTCTTACTCCACTATACGGGCATTTTTATAATAAGCAAGCATTATTTTTATAAAACTTGACAAAAAATGGGCGCCTGCCAAAATAAAGCCGTCAATTTATTATTAATTAACTAAAATATATGATTATAAATCAAAATGTAAAAATGTTTTGGAAGGAAACAGTATGGATTTGATTGAAGTAAAAACCGCCGGCGTCTTTGTGGTGGATATGATGTATGCCTCGGATGCCAATATGATGCAGACGGATGTCTACGGCAAGGTCGGCCTTGGCAACCGCTGCTTTGTGCATCCTGATGTCTGGACGCGCCTGCAAAAGCTGGAACCGGTTTTGCAATCAAAAGGGCTGAAGCTGAAAATCTGTGACGCTTATCGCCCGCCGCTGGCTTTCCATATCATGAAAGAAATTATTCCGATGGCCGGATTTTTTGCCGCGGAACCGGTAAAGTCGCAGCATTGCCATGCTTCGGCCATAGACGTGACGCTGCTTGATGAAAATGGGGAAGAGCTTGCTTTCCCTTGCGCTGTTGATGCCTATGAACCGCGCTATGCCGCAGAGATAGCCGACGGAAAGTGGGATGATTTTCGCCGCCACCTCGAAAAAGCCAAATATTCGTGGAACGCGCCGGAAGACGGCGACAAGATCGCCAACCGCGATATGTTTCGCCGCATGATGGAAGAGGCCGGTTTTCAGGCGCTTGAACATGAATGGTGGCATTACAATCTGCCTGATAAGGAAAAGTATCCGATGGTTGACTTCAAAGTTAACCCGGACGGAAGCTGTTCTTTCACCGCCGTTTCATAAAATACACCATGCTTGGTCGCAATAATTGCCATCCGCCGGTTTAAGAGAAGAATTATTTCTATCTCGGAACGCAAGGTAAACAAACATATGTGTGTACAGAATCAGAGCTTTGGCAATTTCCCCAAGAAGCAACTTCTGCCATTCTTTCCTCGCAAGCCTCAAGAGAATAAGCATATGACCATCTAACGGAACGTGTTTCCGTTTCGCTGCAATAATAGCATGATGTATAAATAGTTTCCACCCCTTCATACCATCCGTCTGAAGTTTGAGAACATGAACATGAAACTGTCTGAGATGCCATGTCATACTCAGTATAGTCTCCCCCTCCCGAGCTGCCGGAATCACTGCCGCCGGAAGAGGAACATCCGGAGCCGCCGCAG
>OLIW01000353.1_pt1 | contig 55750 bp, 54 predicted proteins | sample 1601321 | NCBI WGS metagenome assembly OLIW01 (sample SAMEA2452114, study PRJEB22498) | human gut metagenome
GTAATATACTGGTATCATTCCTTCTTTTATTTCTGGTGGGTTTACTTTTTCTTTTGGTGTATCTTTTTTTTCTTTTTGGCTTACTAGATAATTATTTTTTATTTCCTTATTTGTTAGTGCTTGATTATATATTCTTACTCCATATATTTCTCCTTTTAGGCATGTTTGCCCTGTTCGAGAGTCTCTTCCAATCCAAGCATTTACCCAATCGTATGTATAGTTTTCTATTTCTGCTGTTGTATTTGCAAATACAATATCTCCATTTATATAGATAATAATTTGACTTGTTTCATGGTTATACACATAACTAATTTGATATGCTTCTTGATTACTTGTAATAATATTTCTACTTCTATAATCTACAGCTCCATAATTTAAATATGCCCTTAATGCGTTGTTTGCATCTTTTTCATAGTTTATATTATTTGCTGTGGAAAAATTTCCAATAAATATATCTCTTGCTGATAGTTCATTCATTTTAACCATAAATTCTATAGTGTTATTAGATTTAAATATATCTTTTAGTTTATCTCCTAAATATATTCCATCATCTACTCCATCTAAAGCTATTGCTCCATATTGCCAGCCACTTCTTGAATGATATAATATATTTTCTAAAGTTCCATCGTTTCCATTTCCACTTAAGTCTTTCCATATTGGAGTTGTAGTGCTATGTCCGCTTCCTGTGTTATTATAGCCTTCATACTGTAATATTAGTCCATTATATTTGTATCCTTCTTGTGTTACTGGGTATTTATATTCATCTTTATAATAATAAAATGTTTCTTCACTTTTACTTGTATCTTTTATTTTTATGTATTTACCTGCTGTATCGAAATTATATTGTGTTAAATCTAATATTCCATTATTAGTTATTTCTAAATTATTTCTTAATATATATTCTGAAGTTTTTTCAAATGCATATGTTTTATTTCCTTCTTCAGAAATGTTTATTTTTTCTCCTGTGCCAATTTTTCTTAGTTGCTCTTCTGTATATATTGGTACAATGTTTTTTTGATTTTGTGTTTGTTCTTGGTTATATATATTTTGTATTTCTTCTCCCAGACTATATTGAGTTTGTTTTTTAACTGAAGCTAAAATAAGAATTCCCATAATAAAAGTTATAAAAAATAATCCGGAAATTAAGACAAATAAAGTTGCAATTCCTTTTTCGTTTTTCATTTGTTCTCCTCTCTTCCTATTAAAAATAAATCTGTTTTATATATTTTTGGGCTTGTTTTTAGATTAAAAAAATATCTGTATTGCCTATACAGATATTTTATTATTATTATTATTAAAAATCAATAATAATTCAAATTTTTCCTTTTAATAACATTTTTGTATTATTGTGCCATTCTTTTATCAATATGAATACACATTTCAGATATTATTTCTGATACTTCTGTTACTATTTCTTCTTTTACTTTGTCTATTTTTTTGTCTAATCTTTTTACTTCTAATTTTAGTTCGTCTACATCTTTTCTTAGTTCTTCTTGCCCTCGCTTTAGTTCATCTACGTCTTTTCTTAGTTCTTCTTGCCCTCGCTTTAGTTCATCTACGTCTTTTCTTAATTGTTTTTGTCCTTCCACTAGATTTTGCAACATTTCTTGCATAGTCATCATATTTTGTTGTATTTGTATAATTGTTTGCATCATTATGTTTTGACCTGCTAAGATTTGCTCTCCTAAGTTATTATCCATGGCTTCCTCCTTTTTTAAAAAATAATACTGCCCCCTTATTGTTTTTAGATTATCATTTATTTTAAAAATTGTCAATACTTTTTTGACAATTTTTAAAAATAATTTTATATTTATTTTATTTTTTCTGCTTGTTATTTACTTTTAAAGTAATGCTTCCATCGCCTTACGTCTAGTTTTCGTCATTTTTTATTTGTTCTTTCTCTAGTTCGTTACCTATATTAAGTAAAACAATTTTATTGTCTTTTCGCCATATAGTATTAGTTGAGAATAACTGCTAGAATGATTATTCTAGTATTTATTTCTATGAGCTTGTACAATATTTATATTGACTTTTTTGTTTTTTAGAAATATACTTAGCTTATAATTTTATAATTAAAGGAGGTTTTACAGTAGATGAATAACTTAATTGAAATTAGATGGCATGGTAGAGGTGGTCAAGGCGCTAAAACAGCTTCGCTATTACTTGCAGATGCTGCATTCAACACTGGTAAATATATTCAAGGTTTTCCTGAATATGGTCCTGAAAGAATGGGTGCACCAATTACCGCATATAACCGTATTAGTAATGAACCAATTACTATACATAGCAATATTTACGAGCCTGACTATGTAGTAGTTGTAGATGATACTCTACTAGAATCTGTTCCTGTTACAGCAGGCTTAAAAAAAGATGGTGCCATTATTATTAATACTACAAAAGATTCTAATTATTTGCGAGATGTTTTGAAAGATTATACTGGTTCAATTTATTCAATTGATGCTAGAAAAATTTCTATGGAGACTCTTGGGCAATATTTCCCAAATACACCAATGCTCGCAGCTGTTGTGAAGGTTAGTCAAATTATGTCTGAGCAAGATTTTTTAAATGATATGATTGGTTCTTTTAAACATAAATTCGCTAAAAAGCCAGAAGTAATTGAGGGAAATATGAAAGCTTTGGAAATGGCTTTAAAAGAAGTAAAAAAAGTTTGATGGTAATGAAAGGATGTGCAAAAAATGACGGGGAAAATAAATTCTGAAACTCCTTGGAAGGAAGTTACTCCTGGTGGAACAATTTATAATGCTGGAAATGCAAGGGAATTTAAAACTGGTGATTGGCGTTCAGTAAAGCCAATTTATTTATCTGATAAGTGTAAGCAATGTGGGTTATGTTTTCCAGTTTGTCCAGATGATGCAATTCCAGTAAATAAAGAGCAAAAAAGGGAAGACTTTAATTATGACTATTGTAAAGGTTGCGGTGTGTGTGCAAAGGTTTGCCCTTTTGGAGCAATTGAAATGAAATAATTAAATAGAAAGGATGAAAAAAATGGGAATTAGAGAAAGATTAAGTGGAAATGAAGCAGCAGCAATTGCAATGAAGCAAATTAATCCTGATGTTGTTGCAGCTTTTCCTATTACTCCATCTACTGAAATACCTCAATATTTTTCTAGTTTTGTAAGTAATGGAACTGTTGATACTGAGTTTGTTGCAGTAGAGAGTGAACATAGTGCTATGTCTGCTTGTGTTGGTGCTGAAGCTGCTGGGGCAAGAGCAATGACTGCTACTTCTTCTAATGGCTTATCTTTAATGTGGGAGATGATTTATATTGCATCTAGTTGTAGATTACCAATTGTTATGTCTTTGGTTAATCGTGCTGTGTCTGGTCCTTTAAATATTCATAATGATCACTCAGATGCAATGGGAGTTAGAGATTCTGGATGGATACAATTATTTTCAGAAAATAATCAAGAAGCCTATGATAATTTATTAATGGCTCATAGGATTGCAGAGCATAAAGATGTTTTATTACCTCTTATGGTGTGTCAAGATGGTTTTATTACTTCTCATTCTATTGAAAATATAGAACTTGTAGAAGATGAAAAGGTTAAAGAGTTTGTTGGTACATACCATCCAGAGCATTATTTATTAAATTTAAAAGAGCAAATCGCTGTTGGTCCTTTAGATTTGCAAAGTTACTTATTTGAGCATAAACGTCAGCAGGCTGAAGCCATGAGGAATGCCAAAAATGTAATTTTAGAAGTGTCTAAAGATTTTGAAAAAATGACTGGCAGAAAATATGAGTTTTTTGAAAAGTATAAAATGGAAGATAGTGATATAGTAATTGTTTGTATGAATTCTACTGCTGGTACTGCTAAATATACTGCTAATCTTTTACGAGAGAAAGGAATTAAAGCTGGAGTATTGAAAATACGTGTATTTAGACCTTTCCCTGCTAAAGAAATTGCTAATGCTTTAGCTAACCAAAAAGCTATAGCAGTATTAGATAAAGCTGATTCAATAAATGCTGCTGGTGGTGCATTATTTGAAGATATTACCTCTGCTATGTTTGTAAACGGAATACAAGTTCCTACTGTTAATTATATTTATGGTATTGGTGGTCGTGATACTACCTCTGCTGAATTGGAATCAGTATATAATGATTTAGAAAAAATTAAAAATATTGGAAAAGTTACTAATCCATATAGATATTTGGGTGTAAGGGGGGAATTTTAATATGGCATATAATTTAAAAGAAATTATGGCTACTAAGCCTTCAAGATTTACAGCAGGTCATAGAATGTGTGCTGGTTGTGGAGCTCCTCCTGTTGCGAGAATGGTATTACGTGCCTTAAAGCCAGAAGATAGTGCCGTTATTGCAACTGCTACAGGTTGTATGGAAGTTTCTACATTTATTTATCCTTATACTGCTTGGACAGATTCTTTTATTCATACAGCATTTGAATGTGCTGGAGCAACTTGTTCTGGAGTTGAAGCTGCTTATAAAGCAATGAAAAGAACTGGAAAATTACCAGAGGGTCAAAATACAAAATTTATTGCATTTGGTGGAGATGGTGGAACTTATGATATAGGTTTACAGAGTTTGTCTGGTGCTATGGAAAGAGGACATGATATGGTTTATGTATGTTACGATAATGGTGCATACATGAATACTGGTATTCAGCGTTCTTCGGCAACTCCAAAATTTGCAGATACTACAACAACACCTGCCGGAACTAAAATACCTGGAAAAATGCAACCAAGAAAAGATTTAACTAAAATTATGATTGGACATCATATTCCTTATGTTGCACAAACAATTGGATACCAAAATTTTAAAGATTTATATGAAAAATCTGAAAAAGCAATTTATACTTCTGGTCCTGCATTTTTAAATGTATTGGCTCCGTGTCCTAGAGGCTGGGGATATCCAACAGAAGATTTAATGCTCATTAACAAATTGGCTGTGGAAACATGTTATTGGCCATTATATGAAGTTATTAATGGTAAATATGTAATTAATTATAAGCCAAAGAATAAATTGCCAATTGAAGAATTTTTAAGGCCTCAAAAGAGGTTTAAGCATATGTTTAAGCCAGGTAATGAGTGGATGATAAAGGAGTTTCAAGATGAAGTTGATTCTAGGTGGCAAGAATTGTTAGATTTAGAAGAAGTTACAAATAAATAATAATACCTACGAAACCATTAAAATTATGGTTTCGTAGTTTTTTATGTATTATTTTTAGTTTCTAATACTTTTAGACTTTTATTTTATATAAATAGAATTTTGCAGTTTTCCTTCATCTTTTGAATAAGGTAGCGATTTGCGAGAGTAAGTATTAAAAATTTGCAATGTTAACCCCTCCAGAAACTGCTTTTAGAGTAATTAAGAGGTCTCGAGAAAAAGCTAATAACTTTTCTGCCATTGTCTTGGTCTCGAGGCCGGGGCTTAACATTTTATTTTTTTAATACTTACTCTCGCAAGTCAAGTACTACTATGTTAAAGTAAAAAAAGCAGTTGCTGGAGATACAAACTTCTATATTATATAGTTTTAGTCAATTGTTGTATTAGTTCTTCCTGTTCCTATTACATTTTCTTGTAAAGATCGCCACGTATTGCAACCTATAATTCCGTCTGCTGCTAATCCTCTGCTTCTTTGGTATGCAATTACTGCATTTCTTGTTTGTGTTCCAAATATTCCGTCTAGTCCACCTGTTCTATAACCTAAAGTATTTAAGTCATCTTGTGCAATTAAAACATAATTGCTAAGGCTTCCTTGTTTTAGTTGTGGATATCCTCCTGCTACACATGCTGGCTTTCCGAAATCTTTTATCAAAATGAACCCATGTTGGCGTTAAAGCAATTGGTTCTACATATGTCCATACTCCTGAATTATTTGCACTGTTCCAAAGTATTCTTCTTCTTTCGAGTGATAATGTTTGCCCTACGTCAAATGCAACTCCAGCATAATGTTGGCTTTGACTGCCATGTCCTCCTTCCCATGGTCTTTTAAATGCAAATCCCACAGGAATTGGTCCTCCATATATATATCTTTGTGAATTCCAACTTTGCATTGTTCGTTTTGTAGTCCATAAAGTTTGAGAATTACTAGAGCCTCTAAATTCTCTTACTTTTAAAGTAGCATTTGTATTGTATGGCATTGGCTCCGATTCCCCTCTGTAATAAGTTTCCATTCTATCTGTATCATTGTTAAATATAATTATTTTTGCCATTTTAGCCTCCTTAAAATATAAATACTTTATTTATATTTTATGAAGCTCAATTTTACTTTGTTCTTATATTATAGTTTACTTTTTGCTTTTATAATTTTTATTAAAAAAATTATTAATATAATTAAGCTAAGTCCTATTAATGTAATTATAAATATATTTACCGTCGGCTTTTTTCCCTCTATTTTATTTTGCTGTTCTATTATTTTAGCATTGGTTTTTTCTATTTGGTATGCCTCTTCTAACTTTTCTTTATTTTGGTTTTCTTCTTTTTCATGCTGTATTTCTTCTTCTTGGTTTCTTCTATGAACATTAATTTGAAATGTTTTTTTTGTAAATCCATTCTCCGCTGTAATGTTTATTTTAATAATATTATCTCCCACTTTTAAATTTTCTTTTCCTTCTATTTTTACATTTGCTTTTTCATTTTCTGGAATTGCTAAAATATTTAAATTTTCTGTTTCATATGGTATTTCAGTTTGATAATAAGTTGTATTTGAATTAAAAGGCGGGGTTAGCAAAACATCTTGAATTGCTAATGTTTCTAAATTAGTATTAGCCATATTAATATCATTTGTTTTTGTTACATAAATTGTATAAGTATTTTGCTGGGTTTTATCTTCAGATATAATTAAAGCTTTAATTACATTTAGTCCATTTTTAAGATTAGTATTTCCTGTAATCTCAATTGTCGCATTGGGGTTTTCACTTAGAGCTAAAATTTCTATGTTGTTTTCTGAACTTGGAACAGTTAAATAATATTCTATTATATCTTTGTTAAAATCTGGTGTTAGTCCTTCTTTGTCTAATCTTAAGGTTTTTAATTTAGCATTATTAGTTTGTAGATTATTTCCTATTTCATTTTCAGCAATTTCTGGAGTTCTATCTTCTTTTCCAATTTGAATTTGTATATCATTAGTATTAGTTTTTATTAATTTTGCTTCTTTATTGTAAAATTCTCCTGATACATGTATTGTTGCTAGTCCTTCTTCTTTTGCTTTAAATTTAAGTTTAGCAAGTTCTCCCCCTTTTGGATTTTCTCCTCCTTTATCGTCATACCATACAAATATAATTTGATTTTGTTTAACATTAATATTTTCTGGACCTGAAATAAACTCTAGTTTAGACTCATCATAGGTAAAATAAGCTGTTAAAGCCACAGTTTCAGCATTTTCTAGAAATAAACTAATTTCTATTTCTTCTTCTTTTTGTATTATTTCTTTATTAGTAGATAGATATACCATTCCTTTATTTGTTGAAGTAGCATATATAAAAGTGCTCAGAAAAAATAGTGTTATAATAAATATTGTTAAAAATAGTGTCCTTTTCATGAAAAATATATTCACACTCCTTACAAATTTACTGTTTTATTAGTTGTAAGCCTAAAATATGGCGTTGAATTAGAAGTAAGTCAATGGAAGTAGGGGCATTAGCATTTTTATTAATAATGCTTGCTTTTCTATAAATTTCTTCTATAAATTCAATTTCTAGAATATGTCTTTGTAATACTAATAGATCTACACTATTGATTTTTCCATCTCCATTTGCATCACCATATAATATTACTTTATACTCTCTTAATACTTCTTCATCTTCTTTTATCTGTATTTTAGTGCCTGTTCCTACTAGATCCTTAGAATTTAGTAGCTCATTGTTTTTGTTAAGAATTTGAACTTCTAAATTTGTTATTATTTTTTCTTTTATGTCTTCTACTGTGTTTTTTAAATAATCTATTCCGCTAATTTCTAAACTCTTTACTACTAATGGGCTTTCAAATTTAATTTCATCATCGGTTAGTTTTCTAACAACAGTTATTTGGCATTTTGCCGTTATATTTTTATCTTCTTTTGAAAATGCAACTATTGTTGTTTTTCCTTCTTTTAGCGCTGTTACAGTTCCGTATTCATCTACATTTGCTACTTTAGAATCTGTACTAGAAAATATAATTTCTTGTATATTTGCATCTTTAGGTTCTACTGTTCCTATAATCTTAAAAGTATCTCCTACTTGCATATTTAATTCTTTCTGATCTAAGGAAACTCCAGTTACTTTACTATATACTTCTATTTCTATTTGGCTTTGTATATTATTTTCTTCCGCTTTTACAGTAATTGTTGAATTTCCAGACTTAATTGCTTTAATTGTCCCTTTTTCATCTATAATTGCTACATCTGGGTTACTAGAATAATATAAAACTTTGTTATTAGCTGCTTGTTCTGGAAATATCTTTATCTGTAATTGTTTTGAGTCTCCTTTTTGTAGGATTTTGTTCTCAATTGTTATATCTATTTTCTCTATTTGAACATGTGGTATTTCTTTAACATATGCTTGATAAATATATCCCACAATTCCATTTTCTAGAAGGATTTTATCCCATCTTTCACCATTTTGAATACCTTTGCCTATTCTTTGCATTTTTGTTTCCTTTGGTATGCTAGTTATTATTTCGTAAGAAGTTCCTGGGCCTGTTCTTATATTAACATTGCTTCCTGTGCAGTATACTTTTGTGTTGTCTTGAGTAAAATCAGTTTTATTAATTCCTGGGCTTTGTGTGGGTATGTCTGGCATATTATTGTAAATTGGAATAATAAATGTTATTGCTGAATCTAGCATTCCAATTTTTTGGTATCCAGAATAGATAGATTTTGATTCGCTATAAGGTGCCAGTACATTTGTCATATACTGATGCCAAAATAATCCGTCACCATTTTTATCTATTACATCAAATTTTTGTAAATAAATTGTATTTTGTCCTACATTAATATAACTAGAACCTATAAATATAGCCCCTCCTGTAATAGCTTTTTCTTTACTATTCCAAGGAATTAAATATTTATTTTTAGTTTCTGTACTTGCTCCTTTTCCGTCTTTTGCATATTGAAGACCATTTTTTATGGCTCCCATTGGTTCTGATGAACTAGTGGCTCCTATATTATAAAAATTATACAATCCATTAAATCCCTCTACATTACCGCTAATGGAAGCATGCGTTAAAAAAGGCCCTACTTCTTGTTTTATACGTGAAGCTAAATGATATGGGCTTACTAAAGAAGTTTTTCCTGCTTTTAGTATTAAGTCAGAATACGTATTATTAGTATTAATAGTATTACCATTGCTGTCTAAATAAGAAACCGTTTTTTTGTAGAATTCTGTTCCATACAATATTTTTTCAATTCCTTCTATATTATTTGTATTTGCATCATAAGATAATCCTTCAAATTGAAATAAACGCACTTCATTCAAAAAATTTCTCGGGTCCATGCAGTATTCTACTGCTTGCTTTGAACTGTCTACCCAACCACTATCTACTTCTACATTATATCGCCCTGGAGTTGTATTTTTCCAACTATCTGAATAATTTTTGGGGACAAGATTTTTTCCAAATATATTTTCTTGTTCTATAACATAGTTCCAATCTAGTCCTGTATATAATGGTATAAACTCCCAGTTTGGATGTTTTTTAGCAAGTTCTTCTATATAAGGTTGATAGCTAGCTGGGAATTTATCTATTCCCTCTAGTTGTTTTGTTGCTATGGATTTTGAAGACAATATATATATACTAAATATAGTAATTATAATTGTTAAACTAAGCATAAAATATTTTTTATAATTGGTTTTACTCATCATTTTAAACCCCTTATATTGATTGTAATTGACTATTACTTTCTTTTGCTTTTACAATAATTCTTTTTTCGGAATTATTTGTACAAGTAATTAATGTTATTTCTTTTCTTCCATTTGTATTTTGTGATAAACAGCTAATATCATTAGGTTGAACTTTATATAAATCGTATATTTCATATTCTACTTTTCCAACATTAGAATCTGAAACAAAAATTTTATCTCCTAAATTTAAGTTTTTTAAATTATAAAACATATTATCATTTTGGAAATTATGCCCTGCTACGCAAAAATTGCCTTCTTTATTTGGGTCTGATCCCCAAAATTTTGTAACTGACAAATTTAATGCTTTTTCAGAATATTCTTTTAGAATATATGTTTCTAAGTTAATTTCCGGTATATATAGTTTTGCTATTACTGGTTGTCCTTTAAATTGTGATATGATTTCTTCTTTTTCATACTGTTTGGCTTCTTTTAAAGTATTTTTTTGTTTTACAATTGTTATATTAATATTTTCATTATTATAATTTCCAAATGTTTTTTCATTGATTTTATTTTCTTGGTATGTTTGTACAACTAGCCATATAATTATTGCAAATATGCATATAATAAGAATACTATTGATTATAAATTTTTTCGCCATTTTATTACTCTCCTACTATGTAATAAGGTGTTTTGTAAATTAAATTTACAAAACATCCTTATATACTATTTTTTCTTGTTATAGTAAATATAACAACTAACCAGTGAAATTAGTAAGCCACCTACTGGAATATAAATATTTTGACCTGTTTTTGGTAATTCTGTAGGCATTTGCTCAATTTCATCTTGTGTTGTGTCTTCTGGGGCTTGTCCTGGAATTTCTTCTGGAGTAGTAGGCTCTTTTATTGTTTCTCCAATTGTAAATAAAAATTCTTTTTGTGCAATAACTTGATCACTATTGTCTCTGTCAATTAATTTAAGTGTTATTTTGTAGTCTCCATTTTCACTAAATACTCCTCTTACTTTTAGCTCCTGTAAAACATCTTTTCCACCTATTTTATAACCTTGTGCGTCTCCCCATCCACTTTGAATAATATCGTATTGCGTTTGTTGTTGATCTGTAGCTAATAGCTGAACTTTACCATTTTGTGGAGTAGTAGCTTCTGCTATTAATCTTGCATGTTCATAGTAACGACCCATTGGTGAAGAATAAGAAAGAGTCATGTCTTTTTCTTCGTCTTTTAGAATGCTTCCTGTATATGTTAGATTTAATGTATAATCTACATATTCTGGTTCTACAGTTACATTTTTTATAATAGGTGTAGTTATATCATCAAATGTAACAGAAGCATCTGGATTAGCTAGTCCTTTAGCCGTTATTGTAAACTCTGTTGGGTTAGATGTTGTTATATCTTTCTTTGCACGGAAAACTACATTCATGCTAGTATTTGGATTACTTCCACCAGTAGAATCGTAAAAAGTTACTATTACTTTGTCTTTGGTATCATTTGCCGTTCCACCTTGTGCAGACACATATTCGAAAATATTATTATCATAATTAATTTCAAAAGTATAAGCTCCTAAATTTTGTCCAAAGTTTATTGTAACATTCACTTCTTCTCCGGGTTTTATATTTGTTTTGCTAGTTTTTATTTCAAGAGTATCTAAAGAAGCAGCATACGTGTTTTTAATAAAAATAAAGGAACTAAATAAAGTTATTAATATTGCAATGTAAATTATTTTTTTAAAATTTTTCATAATGTTTTTTCCTCCTTTTCATAGTATTAGTATGACATTTTTTCAATAAATTATTTAGTAAAATTTTTCAAAAAAAATTAAAAAAAGTACTGAAGAATAATAATTCTCCAGTACTTAAATTTTTTACATTTTATAATAATATTATTTTTAATTTTTTACTTCTTTAAATTTTGTAACCCATCTTGCTTTACTATCATTTGTGCATGTAATTAATGTTACTTCCCTTTTGCCTTGCGTGTTTTGATCTGTGCAACTAACATCAGTTTGTTCAACTATGTATTTATCATATAATTCATAAGTTACAGTTCTTCCTTTCATGTCTGTTAATTCTATTATGTCTCCATTTTCAAGAGTTGGTAATTTGCTAAAAAACTTTGAATTTCTATAATTATGTCCCACTATGCAGAAATTTCCAATCTCATTTGCATCAAATACTCCTTCGTCTAGGTCTGGTCCCCAAAATCTAGTTGGAGATATTTTTAGTAATGTATCTGACGTTTTGTTTAATACTGCATATTCTATTCCAATTTTAGGTATTTTAATAATAGCAACACGATAATATTCTTCTCCATTAGCTGCATATTTTATGTCTTGTGGTGTTGGTTCTGTATCTATTGGTACTTCTGGTTGTGGAACATCAATTGGTTCTAAAACTGTAATGTCTAAGTCTTCTATATCTTCTAAAGCTACAAGAATAATATTGTCTTCTTGACTTATTGTTGTTTTTTTGTTCTCCGAAATTGGTGGTTTTACTTCTGTTAAAAGTTCTTTAGATAGTTCCTCATTTTTATTTCTGTCATATTCAGCATATATATAAAAAGAAAATAAAACGCATACTAAAAAAACTGATAAAAAGAATTCAAATTTGTAGAATTTCTTTTTTCTTTTTAATTCTGGTGTAACATAAATTTTTTTAGTAACTAGTATTTGATTCAAATTAATTCTCCTTTACAATATATATAATCTATTATAACATCTATCGTTCTTTTTGCAAATAGTTTTTTTGTAAATAACATAAATTTGTAATATTTTTGAGAATTAAAAAAATCAAATATTATAATTTTATGATGCTTCTTCAAATATTCCTGTATACATTGTGTAATAAATCCCTTTTTTAGCAATTAATTCTTCATGTGTTCCTTGTTCTTTAATTTGCCCATCATTTATTACAATAATTTTATCTGCCTTTCTTATAGTTGATAGTCTATGTGCAATAACAAAACTTGTTCTTCCCTTTAGCAATTTGTTCATAGCTTCTTGTATTTTTACTTCCATACGTGTGTCTACATTGCTTGTTGCCTCGTCTAGTACTAGTATTTGTGGATTATTTAGGATTACTCTTGCAATATTTAATAATTGTGCTTGCCCTTTTGATATATTCCCTGCACTATCTAGTAAAACTGTATCATATCCTTGTGGTAGTCTTTTTATGAAAGAATGTGCATTTGCAAGTTTTGTAGCTTCAATTACTTCTTCATCTGTTGCATTTAATTTTCCAAATCTTATATTTTCTTTTACTGTTTCATTAAACATTACTGTGTCTTGTAGTACAATTCCTAAAGCTTCTCTTAGGCTTTCTTTTGAAATATCTTTAATATTTTTTCCATCTATTAATATTTCTCCACTATTTACATCATAAAATCTTGTAATTAAATTAATAATTGTAGTTTTTCCTGCACCAGTTGGTCCAACAATTGCAATCGTTTGACCTGGTTTTGCTTCTAAGTTAATATTTTTTAAAATCATTTCGTCTTTATTATATCCAAAATACACATTTTTTAATTCTACATGACCTTTTATTTTACCAATATTAGGTTTCCCTATATTTTCTGGAAATTCTTCATTATCATCAATTATTTCAAAACAACGTTCTGCTCCTGCAATTCCTGCTTGAATTACATTAAATTGATTCGTAATTTCATTTATTGGTCTTGAAAATTCTTTTGAAAATCTTGTATATAAAGCAATTGTTCCTATTGAAATTTTGCCATTAATTGCTAATATCCCTGCTACAATGGCTGTAATTGCAGTTGAAATATTGCTTAAAGAGCCCATAGCAGGCATTACAATACCCGCAATTGCCTGTGCTAAAAATCCTTCTTTTCTTAATTTTTCATTTTTTACTTTAAAATTTTCTTTTACACTTTCTTCTTTGTTGAATGCTTTAATTACTTTTTGTCCAGATACATACTCTTCTATATAGCTATTTACCTCTGCTAAGCTTTCTTGGTTTTTTATAAATTGTTTTTTATTTATATTTGCAATTTTTTTGACTACTAGCATCATCACTGATAATGTTAGTATACTAATCATTGCTAAAATTGGGCTAATTACAAACATGGTTACTAAAGTAGTTGTTACCATTAGCATTCCAGAAATTACTTGGTTAACACTAGTGTTTAGTGCTATACTTATGTTGTCAATATCATTAACAATTCTACTCATTAGTTCTCCTGTTGGATGAGTGTCAAAATAATGTATTGGTAATTTTTCAATTTTGCTAAATAAATCTGTTCTCATATCTGCAACTGCAGTTTGTGAAACTTTTATCATTAGTTTAGACTGTATATAAGAAAAAATTGCAGTAAATAAAACTATTATCATATATATAGTCATTATTTTTATAAAAGTTACTTTTAAGTCTGCATCTCCGTGGATTTTGTATCATTGGTACAATATAGTCATCAATAATCGGCATAAGCATAACAGATGTTGCTACATTACATGCAACATATAAGATAATAAAAATAATTACCATTACCAATGTTTTTTTGTGTCCTTCTAAATATTTCATTATTCTTTTTAAAGTGCCTTTTGTGTTTTTTGCTTTATCTAAATTTACACTCATTGGTCCTTTTCTAACTGATTTTGGCATTACCATACCTCCTATTGTTCTTTCATTACTTCTTTTTGGGATTCACTAATTTCTTGATAAATTTGATTGTTATTAATCAATTCTTCATGAGTTCCTTCCCCTACAATTGTTCCGGTCATCCATTATTAATATCTTATCTGCTCTTTTGCAGCTGTTAATTCTTTGTGTAATAATAAAAATTGTGGTATCTTTAAATTCCTCTGATAACGCATTCATTAGTTTTTGCTCTGTTGTACTATCTAGTGCACTTACGCTGTCATCTAATATTAGTATTTTTGGCTTTTTAATTAGAGCTCTTGCAATTGTTAATCTTTGTTTTTGTCCTCCAGAAAAGTTAGATCCTCTTTCTTCTACTCTTGAATGATATTTATCTGGTAAGCTTTCAATATATTCATCTATTTGTGCAATTTTACAAGCATGTTTTATTTCTGCTTCAGTAGCATCTGCTTTTCCCCAGCGAATATTTTCTTCTATTGTTCCTGCAAATAATCTATTCTCCTGTGGTACCATTCCTATACTATCTCTTAATGTTTGTAAATCATATTTTCTTACATCAATGCCATCTATTTTAACATATCCCTTTGTAACATCATAAAACCTAGGCATTAAATTTACTACTGTAGATTTTCCAGTTCCTGTTGTTCCTATTATTGCAACAGTTTGGCCAGATTGTACAGTAAAGCGAATATCATTTAATATTGGCTCACCATCTGAATCTTTAAATGCAAAGCTTTCTATATTATATTCTACTAATCCTTTTTCAATCTTTCTTTTCATAGCATTTGTTTCTTGCTTTACATCTGGAATTTCATTCATTACCTCTAGTATACGATCAGAGGATGCTTTTGTTCTTGAAAAGTTCATAAATACCATAGAAAGCATTACTAGTGACATTAGTGTCATTGACATATATGTAATACCTGCACTAATTTGGCCAACTTCTATGTTTCCATTTCCACCAATCCATAATACTGTTGCTATGGCTACATTCATAATGAGCATAACAAGAGGCATTAATAAAATCATAATATTAAAACTTTTAATTGTAGTAAGTTTTAAGTCTGTATTTGCTTTTCCAAATCTTTCCTCTTCAAATTCTTCTCTTACAAAGGATTTTACTACTCTTGCCCCAATTAAGTTTTCACGTATAATTGAATTTACTTTATCAATTTTTGTTTGTACTTTTGTAAATAATGGGAATGCTTTTTTTATTGTTAGTATCATAGTTAAGGTTAGTAATGGTGTAATAACTAAAAAAATCATAGCAATACTTGGACTCATAGAAATAGTTAAAATAATTCCACCAATTAGCATAAATGGAGCTCTAATCAGCATTCTTAGCATCATCTGAACTAATTGCTGTATAATTTCTATATCATTAGTTAATCTTGTTACTAGTGATGATGTGCTAAATTTATTAATGTTGCTAAAAGAAAATTCTTGTATTTTGCTTAACATATCTTGTCGTAGATTGCTTCCAAAGCCATATGCTGCTTTTGAAGAAAAATACATAGCTAAAAATCCTCCAATTAGTGAAGTTAATGCACATGCAATCATAATAATTCCGGTTTGAATAATGTAGTTTTGATCATTATTTGCTATACCAACATCAATAATTTTTTGTAAAAAATATGGTTGTATCATCATTCCCGCCGTATCTACCATAATAAGTATAGGCGCTAATATAGCATATTTCCAATTTCCTTTCATGTATTTGAAATATTGTTTCACTACTCTTCCTCCTTTTTTTATATTACTTAATCATTTTTTTATTCATGTTAACTAATTTTTATTAATTTAATCATAATAGTCTGAAATCTTGGCAAATTGCTCTATTGTTAGTTTTTCTGCTCTTATTTGAGGGCTAATATCTAAATTTTTTAGCATTTCTTCTACATGTTTTTTATCTCCTAATATTTTTGCATTTGTTAATGTATTTAATAGCGTTTTCCTTTTTTGCATAAAAGCATAATGTATAATTTTAAAAAATTTTTCTTCATTTTTAACTTTTACTTTTGGTTGAGGCAATATTTTTAATTGAATAACACTTGAGTTCACTTTTGGCTCTGGTATAAAATCTGTGCTTGGTACATTAACTACTTTTCTTGGTTCAGTATAGTAATTAATTGTATAAGTAATTGCTCCTGTATTTTTTTTACCGCAAATAGCAGTTAGCCTATCTGCTACTTCTTTTTGTACCATAATTGTTATGCTTTCTAAGCTTAGTTTTTCTTCTAATAATTTCATAACTATAGGTGTTGTAATATAATATGGTAGGTTTGCAACCACTTTTACTTTCATAGTATTATTTTTCTCAATTATTTTTTTTAAGTCTACTTTTAAAATGTCTTCATTAATTATTTCAAAATTAAAAAAACTTTTAAAACGTTGTTTTAAAATACTTACCATTCTACTATCCAATTCAATACAAATTACTTTTCCTGCTCTTTTTAATAAATGCTTTGTTAGGTTTCCAAGTCCTGGCCCAATTTCAATAACTAAATCTTTTTGTGTAATATTTGCTTCATCTATAATTTTTTCTATAATATATTCATTTATTAAAAAATTTTGTCCCAAATTTTTAGATGCATATATTCCATATTGCAACATGATCTGCTTTGTTTCTTGTTTTAAATCCATATTTTTTTCTTCTTTCATTTTTTTATTTTAATAGTATAGCATTTTTATTTAATAATTTTCAAGTTTTTATATGTTTTATAATTAATTATATATATTAAATATTATTATTGTAATTGATTGAATTATAAATAAATTTAATACATTTGAAGAAAATAAATTATTTGTTGCTTCAATTAAACCTAAATGGCTATTTTCATCTTTATGATGTTTTTGCGCTTCGAAAAATGTAATTAATTCAGGTATGCTAGTTATGAAACCCAGTAAAATTCCAATTACCATTTCTGGAATTAAAAGTTTTTTGCACAAGTTATTTAGTACATCACTTAATATATTTCCAACAAAATATAGCAAAATAGCTGTAAGAAATAATAAAAATGCATATAATATTGTTTTTCTTTTTTTGCCTTTTAACCATTTTTGTTCCTTTTCTATTTCTCCTACTATTATGTTGGTTTCTTTGTTTAAATATAAATTATGTGTATTATGATTAATATAATAGAAAAATATAAATAGTAATATAAAAATTGGAGCAATAGCAACATTGGTTTCTATGTTAAATGTCATCATAACAATTGGTATAATAATTGTTATAACTATAAGAAGTAAGTCTATTTTAAGTGCTTTATTTTGTAGTAATTTTCTGTTTTTGCTTAGTATAACTGATATAATATATTGGATAAGGTTGATAATATTAGAACTCATTATATTAAAAATACTTGTGCTAATTAGTCCTGTCATAGCAGAAAAAGATGCAGTTAATAATTCCGGAATAGATGTGGCAATTCCTGCAATATTTCCAACTGTTTTAGGCTTTAAATTTAATGTTTCTGCTAATTTTCTTAGTAGCTTTACCAAAATATATTTTGATATAGCAACAATTAGTAGTGAAAATAATATAAACTTTAGAAATTCTATTATAATACTCATTTTTTACTTGCAAAATATAATATTTTAGTTATTATATTTACCTTCCTAAATAATAATTAAATATATCATTTGTAAAATATTGATTATTATAACATATTTTTTGGGATTTTTTGTCGATATATTTTTTAATTCTTCGACATTTTTTTCATTACTTTTTATTAATTTTGTTTTATATTGATTATCTATGCAAAATGCATAATAGAAAAAGAAAGGGTGAATTGGGAAATGACAACTCAAACTCTTAGGATTCGTCTGCCTGTTGAATTACTTACAGTTGAAACCCTTAATAATGTAAAACAAATTATGAAAGTAGACAAGCAACCAAAACTTTATGACAAAATTGTTGTAGTTAAATTCCCAAACAAAAAAAGTCTAAATCAAATTAACATTTTGGCCATAAAGCTTTCTGCAGAGTTAAATGTGGATCTCTTTTCAATCTTTCAGAGTCAATATGAATGTACAATTACATATACTTAAATATTGGCCAAAAAATGTGGGACAATAATTTGTTCCACATTTTTTCTATAGAAATTGATAGCAACTATGTTACGTTTTATTAGGTTAAGTAATATGAATAATCGTTTTTTGTAAATTATATTCTAAAATATTGCTTTTTATTTTTCAATCATATACAATATTTTTGTATATTAAAAGAAATTGGTGGTTATGTGAAAGAAAAAAATATAAATAAAAAAAATAATAATAATATATCTGTTGATAAAGTAACAGCAGATGTTGTTAAACGTTTAAATTTTGTTAAAATTGTTGCTGTAATATTACTTTTTATTTTAATTGCAAAACTTTTTAGTATAGAAATTATTCATGGTGCTGAGTATAAGGAAATGGCTTATAAACAGCAAACTATTAATAGAATTATTAGCCCTAAAAGAGGAACAATTTATGATTCTACTGGTAAAGCATTGGCTGTTAGTTCAAGGGTGGATACTGTTACAATTAATCCTCGGAAAAATTTTATATTCTAATGAGAAAAAAGTGGATAACGAATTTGTTGCTAAAAATTTGTCCGAAATTTTTGAACTAGACTATAATGAGGTATTAGAAAAAGTAAATAGTAGTTCTTCTGTGAGTACAATTGCAAAAAAAGTAGATCAAGACAAAATTACTAAATTAAAGCAATGGTTAGATGAAGAAGATATTACTTCTGGAATTAATATTGATGATGATGTTAAAAGAAGCTATCCTTATAATAATCTTGCTGCAAATGTTATTGGATTTTGCGGAACAGATAATCAAGGTTTAGATGGTTTAGAATCCACATGGGATAGTGTATTAAAAGGAACTTCTGGAAAAATTGTTACTTCAACAAATGTGTCTGGTCAAGAGATCCCAGATGAAAATAAACAAGAAATTCCTCCGCAAAATGGTAGTGATATTGTTTTGAGTATTGATTACTATATTCAGTCCATTGTTGAAAAGTATTTAAAGCAAGCCGTTATTGAAAATAATTGTGAAGAAGGCGGTTGTGCAATTATAATGGATCCTGAAACAGGAGATATTAAAGCAATGGCAACATATCCAGATTATAATTTAAATACTCCGTTTACTCCAAATGAATCTTTAATAGAAAATGGTTGGGATAATTTATCTTCTGATGAAAAAAACTCTACAATTATGGAAATGTGGAGGAATAAAGCAAGTTCTGCTGTTTACGACCCTGGTTCTACATTTAAATTGATTACTTCTGCAATTGCTTTAGAGGAAAATATTGTTGAAACAGATACAGAAAATGAATTTTTCTGTAGTGGGTCTTATAATGTGTCAGGACATACTATCCGTTGTTGGAAGTATCCTCAGTCTCACCAAGGGCAATCCCTACGTCGTGCCTTAGAAAATTCTTGTAACCCGGCATTTATGCAATTAGCAGAAAGAATAGGAGTTTCTACATTTTATAAATATATGAGAGCTTTTGGATTATTTTCATCAACAGGCTCTACTTTATATGGGGAGCAGTCTAGTGTTATGCATAAAGAATCTGATGTAAACAAAATAGAATTAGCCACTCTTGCTTTTGGTCAGGGATTTAGTATAACTCCTTTACAATTAATTACAGCAGTTTCTGCTATTGTTAATGATGGAATTTTAATGAAGCCACGTGTTGTAAAACAAATAATTAATACAGATACAAATGCTATTACTAACATAGATCCAGTTGAAGTTCGACAAGTTATTTCTAAAGAAACTTCTGAAAAAATGCGTGATTTAATGGAAAGTGTTGTAATTGATGGTACTGGTGGACATGCTGCAGTTACTGGCTATTCTATTGGTGGAAAAAGTGGTACTTCTGAATATTTAGATGGTTCTGACAGAAAAATTGCTTCTTTTATTGGAATTGCCCCTACTTCAGATACAAAGCTTGTAACTTTAGTAGTTCTTTATCAGCCAACTGCTGGAGAATATCAAGGTGGTCAAGTTGCAGGTCCTGTTGTAAAACAAATTCTGACAGAGGTGCTTCCATATTTAGGAATTGCTTCTACTGCTACTGAAAGTAATTCTCCTGATAAAACTATTACTCTTACAGATGTTAGGAATAAGACTGTAGCTGAAGCCGAAAAAATATTGAAAAATGCTGGTTTCAATGTAAAGGTAAGTGATAATGAGAATAAAACATCTACTTTAGTCTCAGATCAAGTTCCAAAACCTGGGGTAAAACTATCTAATGGTTCTATTGTATGTTTATATACAGAAAATAAAAACGTTAGGGTTTCTGTTTCTGTTCCTAATGTAAAAGGTATGACTTTGGAACAGGCTAGAAATGCATTAAAGTCTAAAAACTTAAATATGAGTGCAGAAGGAACAGGTAAAGTTATTACTCAAAGTTATGTAGCTAATGCTCAAGTTGAAGAAGGTACTATAATAGAAGTTACTCTTGAAAAAGATTTACAAGGTGGATATTAAATAACATAAAAATTGGCAAGGCTTTTATCTCAATTATTTTAGAAGATTAAAGCCTTATATTAATATTAAAAGGAGGTTTAAATATGTCTAAAATTGATGTTGTTCTTGGTACTTTTTTTGGAGATGAAGGAAAGGGAAAAATAATTGATTATTTGTCTTCAAAAGCAGATATTTCTATTAGATGCTCTGGTGGTAATAATGCTGGGCATACCATTAAAGTTAATGGTCAAAAATACGCTTTTCATTTAATTCCTTCTAGTATTTTAAACAAAGGAACTAAAACAGTTATTGGTAATGGAGTAGTAATAGACCCTAAAGTTTTAATTTCTGAAATAGAAGAATTAAAAAAATATGGCTTCCTTGCTAATAATTTATTTATCAGTGATAAAGCACATGTAATTATGCCATATGACATTACTATGGATAAAGTTTTAGAGGCAAGACGAGGGGATGGAAAAATTGGTACAACTGCTCGTGGAATTGGTCCGACTTATTGTGATAAATATGAAAGATGTGGTATTCGTATTGAAGATTTTATTTCTCCTAGATTTGCTAACATTGCAAGAAAAAATATAGAAAATAAAAATATTATTTTTAATGCATATGGATTTCCATCTCTTGATGCTGATAGTATCATTTGCGAGTACTCTAAATATGCAGATATTTTAAAGCCTTATGTTATTGATTCTGTTACTTTTATTCATGAGCAATTAGAATCTAATAAAAAAATATTGTGCGAAGGTGCTCAAGCTACCTTATTAGATATTGATTTTGGTACCTACCCATTTGTTACTTCTTCTAATCCTACTATTGGTGGAGTTTGTACTGGAACAGGTGTAGGTGCAAAGGACATTGGAGAAGTTTATGGTGTTTTAAAGGCTTATTCATCAAGAGTAGGAGCTGGGCCATACCCAACAGAACAGAACAATAAAATTGGCGATACAATCCGTGAATTGGGTCATGAATATGGGACAACAACTGGTAGACCTAGAAGATGTGGCTGGCTAGATGTAGTAGCATTAAAATACGCTGTAAGAGTAAATGGTTTAACTGGTCTTGCAATTAATCATATTGATACAATTGGTAAATTAGATAAAATACAATTATGTGTTGCTTATGAGTATAATGGGGTTGTATCAACTAATTACTCTACAAATATTGAGTATTTAGAAAATTGTAAGCCAGTTTATGAAATTTTTGAAGGAAATTTTGGTGATATATCAAGTATAAAAAAATTTGAAGAACTCCCTAAAAAAGCAAAAGTTTACTTAAAACGTATTGAAGAATTAGCTGGTGCTCCAATTAAGTTTATTGGAACTGGTCCGGAAAGAGAAGATATGATCGTTGTATAAATTAATTAGAAGGAGCATGTTTGTAGATTTTATATTTTTATGGTATTTTGTCTTCGTTCAATAAGTTTTTTTAGAACATGCTCCTTTTTCATGTTTTTCTTTTTTGATTATAGTAAGTAAATTCTGCCACTAACCTTTCTGGTAATATTTTACTTAAAATATGCAATGTTTTTGTTTTAAATCCTGGTATAATAATTAGTTTTCCTTTTAGCGTATTTTTAATAGCATATTTTGCAACATACTGACTACTCATTGGTTTTATACTAAATTTTACTCCTGCAGTATTGTTAAAATTTGTATTTACTGGGCCTGGGCATAAAATAGATATTTTTACATTTGACCTGTCTTTTATTAATTCTTTAGCAATTCCTACACTTAATTTTGTTATATATGATTTAGATGCATAGTAAGCACTCATTAAAGGTCCGGGGTGCAAATCCTGCAATAGAAGATACATTTAAAATATGTCCACTATTTCTTTTTACCATATCCTTTAAAAAAAGTTTTGTTAAAATATGAACCGCTGTTATATTTGTATTTATTAGCTGTATTTCTTTTTCTAAATCTGTTTGCGTGAATTCTCCAAACACGCCAAACCCTGCATTGTTAACTAAAATATCAATTTCTTCATTTTTAAATTTATTGTACAGTTCAATGCAATTTTCTTTAAAGCTTAAATCCATTGAAACTACACTAGTTGAAGTTTGCAAATCTTTTTGTAATTCTATTAATTTATTTTCATTTCTTGCCACTAAAATAAGTTCATAGCCTAAAGAGCTTAAAACTCTAGCCATATCTCTGCCAATGCCAGATGATGCACCTGTAATTAATGCTTTCATAATGTCCCCCATTTATTATATTATTATATGATTTTTTATATTATTAGTTTTTTGTGCAATAAGCGCTTTTATTGGTATTCCTTGTTCAGTAAACATTTTTTCATGTTCAGTTGTAGTATTGTCATTTATGTTTTCTTTATGTAAGTCTGTTGTCTGAAATATAATTTTAAATCCTTCTTGGATAAAGTATTTTAAACTGTCATTAAATAATCCTTCATCATCTGTTTTAAAATATATTTCTCCATCTTGTTTTAAAAATTTTTTATACATCTCTAATTGCCTTGTATGTGTTAGTCTTTTCTTTTTATGTCTAGGTTTTGGCCAAGGATTGCAAAAGTTAATGTAAATTCTATCAATTTTATCTTGCTCTCCAATAACATTTTCAATTCTTTCTATATCATAAGATAGCAAAACTACATTGTCAATATTTTCGTTTTTTTGATTATATACTTTTTCTATATTCCTTTTAGCTAATCCAAGCATATCGCTCTTTAAATCAATTCCTATAAAATTAATATTCTTGTTTTCACTAGCTAGTTGTGCTAGAAATCCTCCCTTTCCACAACCTAGTTCTAAATAAATTGGCAAATTATTTTTAAAGTAACTATTCCATTTATTTAGATTTTTGGTAGGATTATTTAAAAAAAATGGGCATAGTTCTAGTTCTGGTCTTGCCCATGGTTTTCTTCGAATTCTCATTATTTTACCTCTTTTAATTTTAGTCATATGGCTTTTTGTTCTTCTTAGTGTTTTTTTAAGGAATATGTTGTTCTAATCTGCCAGTTCCTTTTTCACTAACAATCTTTGATATTGCGCCATTTATAATTGTAAACTGTGGTGGAAGGTGTCCAATATCTGCTTCTAAAATAATTGGTACATTTAGCTCATATAGTGCTGATGTAACAGCCTCTTCAAATGGAATATTGTAGCAACTTCTCCTTGTCATGGTTCTTCCAAATATAAATCCTGCCACATTTTCAAACCATCCTGCTTGTTTTAATTGCCATAATCCTCGTATTACTCCTTCTGAACTTAATTCACAATTGTCAAAACACCATATTATTTTATCTTCATTATACTTTTTTATAAATTCTTTTACATTATCAAACTTTGTTCCTACTAGACTAACTAATATATCTAGGCAGCCTCCTAAAATTCTACCATTTAGTTCTATTTTAGGTTCGCTTTTTGCATTTATCCATTCCACTTTTCTATTCAAAATGTATGATTCTGTTCCTGTTATATACTCTTGAAATGAATCTTGATATTTTTTAAAACTATTTTGTATTATTTTTTTGCCTTCTAATATTTTTAAGTTGTTTTCTAAAGATTTATGCCATTTTTCCATCCCAAAGCTTCCAAAATTTTCGCCATAGATTGTTGCAATATCACAAATTGTTGTAATGCAAAAACTTAAACCTGTCGTATCTGAAAAGCCTTGTATCCATTTTGGATTTTTTTTAATTTCTTCAAAGTCAATATAAGGTAAAATTTCTAGTAAAAAGTCTCCACCCTTTGCAGTAAAAATAATATTTACATCCTTATTTTTTATTAGTTCCATAAATTCTTTTGCTCTTTTTTCTTTGGTAGTACTTCTTCCTTGATCAGATGTTCTAACATTTGTTGTCTCTATTATTTTGTAGCCCAATTTTTCAAACTGTTTAATTGCATTGTTTAGTCTATTTTCTTTTACTGTATCTGTTATACCATCTGATGTTGCTGTAACGCCTATTATATTTCCTTTTTTTAACCATTTAGGATATATCATCTGTTTTCTCCTTTACATTTTTACTGAAAGTATTTACTAATTTGTTGTAGTCCTTCAAAATTTTTTTGTCTTAATATTTCATATGCAATTATTGCTACTGAATTAGATAAGTTTAAAGAGCGTAAATGTTCTTTCATAGGAATTCTAATTGCTCTATCTATATATTTTTTTAGTAAATTCTCTGGTAATCCTTTAGTTTCTTTTCCAAACATAATAAACACTTCATCCATAGTTTTATAATTTATATCTGCATAAGTTTTTTGTCCTTTAGTTGTAATAAAAAACATATTATTTTTTTCTGGAGAATATTTTTTTAGGAATTCATCTAAATTTTCATGTTCTTCTATTTCTAGCTTATCCCAGTAGTCTAAGCCTGCTCGTTTTAAATACTTATCTGATAATTCAAACCCTAAAGGTTTAATTAAATGAAGTTTTCCTCCTGTAGCTGCACATGTCCTTGCAATATTTCCTGTATTCCGAGGTATCTCTGGTTCACACATAACAATATTTAGTTTCATTTTTTCATTTCCTTTCCACTATCATTATATCATAAGAAAAATGGCTCCGCAATTTTATAAGCTAAAGTGTTTTAACTTTATTATATAAAAAATTTTATATGCTCATTTATATCTCTAACTACGCAAGTTTCATATTAAGATGCATTTTTCATATACAATAAAAAAATAATTAACATCTTTTATTGTTAATTATTTTTTATATTTCTTCTTTATCGTTATCATCAATGTCTTTAAATAGTTCTGAATTGTAAAATTCATTCATACTAATGTCTAATCCAAGGCAAATATAATATACTGTTTCTGCTTTAGGAGATTTACATCTTTTTTTCAATATACTTCTTATTGTAGAAGGATTGATTCCTGCTCTTATTGCTAATTGATTAACATTCATATTTTTTTGTTCTAGGATTTCACAAATTCTTGTTATTATTGCATTGGAAAATGTCGTAACAATCGCCCCCTTATTATTACATATATAGTTTTAAAAAGTATATCAAAAAAATATTTTTACTGTGGGTAAAATTTCACGCATATTATTGACAAATTGTTAAGGTTTGTTTTATAATATGAGCGAAGTTTAACGTGTTGGAGATATTATATGAAAAATACAGGTATAATAAAGCAAATTGATGCATTAGGCAGGATGAAGATACCCAGTGAATTATGTGATTTTTTTAATATTAAACATAATGATGATATTATTTTTTCTCAAAAAGGAAAAAAAATTATTCTAAAAAAGTCTTGCTCATATTGTATTTTTTGTCATTCCTCAAAAAATATACTCAATTTTAAAGGGCAAAAAATTTGTAATAATTGTATTAAAACTATTAAAAGAGGTAGAACTATGGAAATTTTAAAAGAAAAAGAACTAGAATTAAAAAAAAGAGCATATATATTAATTGAAAAAACTAAAAAAAATTATGAGAAATATTTAGAGGAAAGAAAGTTTTTACTTTCATTAGAGTATTTAGATTTAAAAAGTGAAGAAGATTACGATTTATTAAACAAAAAAATTGCTGAAATTGAATTTAAAATAGGTTCAGATATAGATGAAAAATAATTTTTTAACTTGTTTTTTTTAGGATGGGCAAAAGTCCATCTTTTTTTTCATTTACTTTTTGTATTTTCATGATATAATTATTACAATAAAATATTTTTTGGATGTGATATTTTAATGGATAATGATACTCTAATGCAATATTTTGAGTGGTATTTGCCAAATAATTGTAATTTATGGAATAATTTAAAAAAAGATGCTAATCATTTAAAAAATATTGGGATTACATCACTATGGCTTCCTCCTGCTTATAAAGGTGCTGGTGGAATAAATGATACTGGATACGGTGTTTATGATTTATATGATTTAGGCGAATTTGACCAAAAGGGTACCATTCGTACTAAATATGGCACGAAAGAAGAATATTTAGATGCAATTTCTGAATTACATAAAAATAACATTAAGGTATATGCTGACATTGTTTTAAATCATAAAGTTGGGGCAGATGGAACAGAAGAAGTTTTAGCTTGTAAAGAGTCATATAATAATAGGAATAATTCTATTGAAATTACTAATAATATTGTTCCTATTCTTGCGTGGACTAAATACACATTCCCAGGTAGAGGAAATACTTACTCTGATTTCAAATGGAATTGGACACATTTTCATGGTGTTGATTGGGATGATAGAAATAGGATAAATTCTATATTTAAGTTCTATGGAAAACGTTGGGATGAAGATGTAGATAAAGAAAATGGAAATTTCGATTATTTAATGGGTGCTGATATAGATTTAAATAATATTGATGTTGTAAATGAACTCACTTTTTGGGGAAAATGGTATTTAAAATTGGCAGATTTAGATGGGTTTCGTTTAGATGCTATAAAACATATTCGTTCTAGTTTTTATTTAAATTGGCTCCGTGAAATGAGGAATTCAACATCTAAACCATTATTTGCTGTTGGTGAATACTGGAGTTCTAATATTTCTATTATAAATGAATATTTAGAAGAAACCAATAACTGTATGTCTTTATTTGATGTTCCTCTACATTATAATTTTTATGAGGCTTCCATTTCTGGTGGTAATTTTGATATGTCTAAAATTTTAGACAATACACTTTTAAAATGTAATCCTAATAAAGCTGTTACTTTTGTTGATAATCATGATACTGAGCCTGGGCAAAGTTTATTTTCTTGGGTACAAGACTGGTTTAAGCCATTAGCTTATTCTATTATTTTGTTGCGCAATGAGGGGCTTCCTTGTGTTTTTTATGGTGATTACTATGGTGTTCCGGGTCAAAAAATAGAACCTAAAAATATTATATTAGATAAATTATTATATTTAAGGAAAAATTATGCATATGGGAAAATGAACAACTATTTTGATAATTCATCTATTATTGGCTGGACATTAGAAGGCGACGAGTTACATCCTAATTCTGGTCTTGCCACCATAATTTCTGGAAATAATAGCGGAAGTAAACAAATGCATGTTGGGAAACAATTTTCAGGTTGTATTTTTTATGATTATTTAGGAAATCAAAAAGATAAAGTTTTAATTGATGAAAATGGTGTCGGAAATTTTTTAGTCAATACTGGAAGTGTTTCTGTTTGGATAAAAGAAACATCAAAAAGGAGCTATATAAATATATAGCTCTTAAATTATTTGTTTTATATGATTAATTTTATAGCTATTTTGTTTTATATATACTTCTATTGCATCGATTCTAACCAAAGAGTCTTCTAAATTACGAATATGTAAATAATATTTCGCTGTATTATAAATATGTTGTAATTTTTTATTTGTTACAGATTCTGCAGGATAACCATAAAATAAATTATTTCTAGTTTTTACTTCTATAAAAACTATTTCTTTGTTTTTATCTAAAGCTATAATGTCTATTTCCCCTATACTACATTTAAAATTTTTGTCTAAAATTTTGTATCCATTTTTTACTAAATACTCTGTTGCTTCTTGCTCTCCCATGTTTCCTATAATATAGTTTTTCTTATTTTTTTGTTCCATATTTTTAATTATTGGCTCCTTTTTGTTTTCAGGTATTCCTTTTTAGTATGAATTCTTGCCCTGGTAAAGCTTGAATATATCCATCTATTTCCATCATTGTAAGAGTTGAAATTATTTGGTTTGTTTTTTGATTTAGTTTTTTACATATACCATTTAAATTAGTAATTCCACTTTCAATAATAGAATAAATTTCTATATATTCTGTTGGAATATTTTCTTCAAATTTTTCTTCTTTTATTACATCTAATATGTCGTTTATATTGGTTACTAAAATAGCTCCTTCTTTAATTAGTCTGTTTGTTCCTATTCCCTTAGAGCTATCTATATTACTTGGTATACAAAATACTGGCTTTTGTTGTTTTTTAGCATAATTTGCCGTAATGCTTGTTCCGCTTCTATATTCTGCCTCTACTATTAGTACTCCTAAGCTTATTCCACTAACAATTCTATTTCTTTTAGGAAAATTATTATTGTTAGGAATTTCATCAGGCTCATATTCTGTTATTACAGTTCCTCCTTCTGCAATTATTCTATTATATAACCCTATATTTTCTTGTGGAGATATGTTATTAAATCCTCCTCCTAAAACTGCTATTGTTTTTCCGCTTGCGTCCAAAGCTCCTAAATGTGCATATTTGTCAATTCCTATTGCCATGCCACTTGTTATACATATTCCTGCTTTTGCCAGCTGATACCCAAATTCATAAGCAATTTTTATTCCATATGTTGTACATTGTCTTGAACCCACAATTGCAATTTTGGGCAACTTTAGATTTTGTATATCCCCTTGTAAATATAATTTTTGTATGGCTGGTTTTTCATTTATTAGCATTTCTGGAAAATCTCTATCTTTTTTATAAATTATTTGCATATTTCCCCTCATTTTTTAAATGTACTTAATTTGCCCAGTATTTTCTATCCAAACTCCTATATTGAACTGCTTCTGCAATATTGTTTGCTTGTATATTTGGATTGTTTTCTAGGTCTGCTATTGTGCGTGCTACCTTTAAAATCCTGCCATACGCTCTTGCACTCAATCCGTAGTCTCTCAAAAGCTTCTTTCAATATTTTCTTTCCTTTTTCATCTAATTCGCAATATTCTTCTATTAATTTAGGAGTTAGTTCACTATTAGAATAAATTTTATAATTTTTATACCTATCTTGCTGGATTTTTCTTGCTTTATTCACTCTTTGTTTAATAGTATATGAACATTCAGTTTTTTCAGTTGAATCTAATTTTTCATATTTTACACCACTTACTTCCACTTGAATGTCAATTCTATCTAATAGTGGGCCACTAATTTTTCCCATGTATTTGTTGATTTGGTGAAGTGTACAGGTACATTCTTTTTCTTTTGAACCATAATATCCACATGGACATGGATTCATGCTAGCTATAAACATAAATTTGCAAGGATATGTTAAGCTTGCATTCACTCTACTAATTGTAACTTTCCCATCTTCTAATGGACCTCGCATTACTTCTAAAACATTTTTTTGGAATTCTGGTAATTCGTCTAAAAAAAGTACCCCATAATGTGCTAAACTAATTTCTCCTGGTTTTGGAATTTTCCCTCCACCAGATAGTGAGACAGCAGATATAGTATGATGTGGGCTTCTAAATGGTCTTGTTGTAATAATTGATTGATTGCTTTTTAAATTTCCAGCTATACTATGAATTTTAGTTACTTCAAGTGCTTCTTCAAATGTTAAATCTGGCAATATAGATGGTATTCTTCTTGCAAGCATTGTTTTTCCAGAACCGTGGACTACCTATTAGTAGTATATTATGTCCTCCAGCAGCTGCTATTTCTAGTGCTCTTTTTACACTTTCTTGCCCTTTTACTTCGCAAAAATCTAATGTGTGTTCTTTATTATTAAATAGTTCTTGTATATTTACATGTTCTGGTTCAATATCTTGTATTCCGTTCAAATAATTTACTACTTGTTTTAAGTCACTAGCTGGAATTACCTCAATTCCATTTACAATTGCAGCTTCTTTTGCATTTTGCTGTGGTAAAATAATTTTTTTTGTACCTAATTTTGCAGCTTCAATGCACATAGGTAATATTCCGCTCACCTTGTTTAGTGTTCCATCTAAAGACAGCTCTCCAATAAAAACCGTATTTTCTATGTTTCTAGTAATTCTGTCTGTTGCTTTTAGTATACCAATAGCAATCGCTAAGTCAAAAATAGGCCCTTCTTTTTTAGTATCTGCTGGTGCTAGATTGACAACTATTCTTTTACTTGGAAATTCCTCACTACAATTTTTAATAGCAGACTTTACCCTTTCTTTGGATTCTCTAATACTTGTGTCTGGTAAGCCAACAATTTCAAGATATGGCAGTCCATTAGTAATATCTACTTGCACATCAACTAAATAGCCATCTAGCCCATGTAAAGCCATGCTTTTAACAATAGATATCATGTTTTCTCCTTTTTTTTGGGAAATCATTTTTAGAAAAAAAATTAAGAATAAAATATATTTTTATCTTAACATATTGTAAAAATTTGTCAATAGTTTCTAAAAAATTTTAATATTATTTTTACATTTCCGTTTTTTTCCCAATATGGTTTCTCGCCTTATCTTCTGCAATAGCCTTCCATTTTAAAAGTAATTGTGTAGTATATTTTTCCTCGTCACTATCAATAATTTTAGAACAGTTTTGGCATAGCCATATTCCATTTTCGTAGCTTTTCCTTTGTATTGTATTTATGTTTTTATTATACCTAGGTCCTTCCTCTGAAGCTGCTGTTATATGGCATGCAACTCCTATATTTACTGCTCCGTTTTTTCCTTTTTTAGGTCCTATTGTTAAACAAGAACATTCTGGATTAGAGCATAAATAGCCAACCCTCTTAGCTAAATTTTCTTTTACATTTTTACTAAAATTATCTCTCATTTATATCACCTTTTCTAATTTCTTCTTTTAACTTAGCATTAATATTGTGTTATATCAATAGTTTGTGTATAATTTTATAAGAGTGATTTTTAAAATGTTTTTTTAAAATTTTCGATTTTCTAAATGGAGGGTTTTATGTTACAAGGAGATTATTATTTAATTAATGAACATGAAAAAACTATTGAATTTTTCTTTAGCAATAATATAAAAAATTCTTATTTTAAATATCCTTTAGGGAAATTATTAGTTGATTTTTTAAATTTAGATTTATCTGAATTTGAATCTGTTCGTATAAAATATTTAGACTTTATGAAACATCCTACTTATAAAAAGTATGTTGATCTGGAGAAGCTTTCATCTGATAGATCTTCTTTAGAAGTTTCGACTAGTTCCTATAAAGAACTTGTTTCTGGTGGGAGCAAGTCTTTGGTTATTTTTTTATTTTTTAATTTCTTTTTTATAGAAAAAACTCGTTTAAATCATCCTTTTTCCATTATTTCTCCTTATTATGTTAATTATATAACTGATTTTTCTATAAACGATTTAATAGAAAATAAATTCAATCTTCTATATCAACAAAAACTTTTTACAGACTTGATTAATTTTTGTTTTAATATTTCTAATTTAGAAGAATATAGTAGATTAAATAGTAAGCAATTACTAGCAATATACTTACATCTTTCTCAGTTTAATTCTGTTTGGCTAAATTATATAGTTTTGTCTAAAAACTATCAGCTTTTTCCTACTTCTAAAGATGTGATTATGAAATTTTATAATGAGAGAAAAGGTAATCTATATTCTAGAAGTATTAATAAAACATTTTTAAGAGAAATTTCAAAGATAAATTTTGACATTAAAGAAATTTATTCTAATTACGACATTCCTACTTTACTATTTACAGAAGCAATGAAAATAATAGAATTAGGTATTTCTATAAGGAAATGTCAAAATTGTAATAAGTATTTTGTGGTTAAGCGGTAATTATAATTCAATTTACTGTGATAATATTCCAAAAGGCAAAAATATTAGCTGTAAAAAATTAGGTCCCATGTTAGCTTACAAAAATAAAATGAAAGCAAATGAAATTTTAAAAATTTATAATCGTCTATATAAGAAATATTATGCAAAAGAGGAAAATCTAATTTTACTCCAGAAAAGTTTTTAGTTTGGTCAGATTCGTCAAGAATCGTTAGGCAATATGCACTATCTCATTATATGTCTCCACAAGAATTTGAAAAAGCAATTGATACACCTATTATTGATATAGACAGTATATGCAAATAAGTTAGAACAAAGTTGTTATCGTATATTAATTTTATTATAAAGATAAACATTTCGTTATGAGAATTAAATATGAATTTTTTGGCACATATTCACCTTTAGCAGGAAAATAGGATTTTGATAAGAAGATTGGGCAGAATATAAAAATTGTAAAAATATGCACTTCCCTGTGAACTTAAAATTTTTTATATTTTTCAATTTTTAGTTTCTTCCTATAACTCTCTTTGGGCAATTTTAATTTCTGTTTCTCCTATTTCTATATGGCCTTTTTGGAATCCCCAATGTCCTTTTGTAGGAACAATCTCTTTATTTTCATGCATTTTTACAAATTCATCTATAGTAACCCATTTTGCATCAATTAGTTCTCCATCAGGAAAAGTTATTTCTCTTTTATCTATATCTCTTCTAAATAACCATAAGTCTTTAAAATCTGGTGGTAATTTATCTCTTCTTATCTCCTTTAAAAATATAGCTTCTTTTTTTGAAAATTTAATTCCTAATTCTTCTTTTAATTCTCTAATTATTCCTTCCAAACTGGTTTCTCCTGCTAGAATTGAACCTCCGCTACACTCCCACATTAATCCAAATTTTTTGTGTTCTGCCCTTTTACTTATTAGAATTTCATTTTTAGAATTTATTATAATTCCTGTTACTACAATATAATACTCTCCTTTTTTAAATTGATATATATTTCTTTCAGCTGTTCTGCCAACTCTCTTTTTATTAATATCATATATATCCCATAATTCACTCATGTATTTGTTCTCCTTAAAAAATTTATCTATCTAATTTTCTTTTATTAAATCTGTGTAGTACATCATTTTCTTTCCTAATTTTTTATCATATTCTATTTCTAACTTTGTACTATCTCCAATATAATTATTTTTATTTATTACTAATATTGCGTTTGATAATTCTATTCTTTTAAAATGTTCATTCTTTAATTTTTTCAATTGTTCATCCATTCTTTCACAATTCTCTATTATTGGATAAACTGGTGTAAGAGTGCAATTACCTTCTAAAGTCATTTTTTTTGCAATAATCATCATTTTTTTTGAAACTTTAAACTTCCTCATAATATTATTATTTTCATTCTTGTCCCCCGCATTTTATTTCTTTCTTTTCCACAATTATGACACTTCCTGTGAATTATTGAAATACATTTTTCATTAAAACTTGTTTAACTACGTCAACTTCTGTCCTAACTGTGACCAAAGTGTGACAATTTTGCCTTAAAAAGCAAAAAATTAGCACCTGCTAAAATCTAGTGAATGCTTTATTTTAATTTAGTTTGGGTAAGGCTCGAACTTACGTCCTTCGGGTTATGAGTAAAGCTTGCAAAGTATTGGTAAATCTAGCTTTGAGGTGTATTCGTTGGTATATTTGGTGTGCCCAATTTTTTAACTTTGTAAATTTGTGTGATTTTGGGTTAATTTTTGTGGGCTGTGTGCCCATTTTGAGCCCAATTATTTTAATAAATTTATGGAGGTTTTGATTATGAATAATTTTAGAGAAGTTAATGATGATATTTTAAAAGAATGGTTATGTTTTAGAGAGGAAACAATTTCTGGTAGGCTCACCAAAGAAGATAAAAAGCATTTTATTTATTTTGATGAGATTGCTGAAAACATTTTAAAGAATGTTCCTAAACAGAATCAAAAGTATGTAAAAAATCAATTAGATAGACTTGATAAGAATTTTATAGATTATCTTTGTTATTGGAATGAGAAGTATTATAGGAATGGGTTTTGTGATGGAGTTGAACTTATAAGTGGCTGTTTGAATTTATAAAAACATCCTCCAAAAATATTGGAGGATGTTTTTTATGAATTCAAATATTTAATCATAGGTTCTACATCAAGAGCTAATAATGGTTTTCCTACAAGTTCATTACAATGTTTTATATAATTCATATAATATATTTTTGATTGATTATTCATATACTTTATTTCATCTGAATCTCTTGAATCTTTTTTCATTGTAAATGCTTTCACTAATATATTTTTCATTTTTTCTTGATCTAAGTTTTTACCATCAATTATAAAATCATTGGCTTTTATATTAGTTAATTCCTCTTTTCCTTTAATTGCAAATTGTGTTGTATCATCTATCTTTATTTCATCTAATATTTTTGTTAAATCAGAGTTTTCCATTTTTAATATATTTCCATCTCCGATTATTATTTTAATCACATTAATAAATTTTTTTGTAAATAAAGTTATATTTACTTTACTATCATCTAGATTATACAATATTTTACTTGAATAATCTAATAAATCTATAAAATCAGAATTATTACTAATTTCTTTTATTTTCTCTATGTCGCCTTTATCTTCTCCATCAACTTTTACCTGAGAAATATAGCTACGTTCATATATTAAATCTTCAAAAAACTTTCTATATGATAAGAATACTCTATATGATTCATTTAAGCTCATATAGTAATAGTTATCTTTTTTTTCAAAACTTTTTAGCCATTCAAAAATAAAATTGCTTATTAACTTTATATCATTTGTATAAATAAGGTCAATATCAATATTAATGCAGGTATCTGGAAATAATCTTAATAATTTTACTTTTTCATTTTTTTGTTTTAAATTTTGTAATTGAATTACTGCATAATCCACATTATGAGATAAAATTATTATATCTTCAATTTTATCTTTATAGAAGTGCTGCAAATAATCTTCAATTATAGCTTGCAAACTAAAAAAAATATTCCAATCATTACTATTAACAGGATCATCTAGAATAATTGTAATTTTTTCATTATCATTCAATTTTTTTAGTTCATTCTCTAGATTTGAGAAAAATACAATCAAAGCAAGTATATTCTTTTCTCCTGTACTTATTTCATTTATTTTTCTTCTATTATTAAATTTTATTTCTAACATTGCATTTGCTTCTTGAGCAGAAGACATCGCCGATCTTACTTTTTCAATAGAATATTTCGTATTGAATATTTTTTGATAAAATTGCAAATATGTTTGAACTTTTTCTATTTCTTGTTGTTGAATAGTATTTATTCTCTCTTTTAATTCATTTTCTATCCTGGTTAGATTATTTAAAAATATTTCTTTTTTTACTTGTCTTATAATATCTATATTTGTATATAGTAATTTTAACGATTCCTTAAATTCAAATTTTACTACTTCTTTCTTTTCTGCATCTTCTTCAATTTTTTCAAATATATCTTTTACACTGTCATAGTAATCTAATAAAACTTTTATTCTTTCAATTATTTTGTCATCAAACTTTTTCTTAGTGTATATTTCACTTATTGTTTCTTGGATTTCATCTATATTTTTATAAATATCTTGAATTATTAATAACTCTTTGGTTCTACCAGTTTTTTCATAAAAACTTTTTATTGAGTCGTACTTTATTTTATCCATAATAATATTATTAATATATTTTCCAACAACTGTTTTTAAAGAATTTAATAATTTTATATATTTATTTTCATACAGAGTTATATAACTTTCTCTTACATCACTCTGTATATCTTCATTATGACAATATAGACACGTTTTAAATTCAATTTCTTTGTGAAATTTATAACCTTCTTTTTGCCAGTTTTCTATTTCATCGCAACTTACATCTTTTTCCCCTATTACATTTTGTATAAACTTTTTATTCTCCTCGTCTATATTCTTTATAATCTCATATTTTTTAACTTCTATATCTAATTCTTTTTTAATTTCTTCTACTTCTACCAATAGATTTGTACTTAAAACATTTAATAAATTTTTAATATTTATTTCAAATTCATTTATACTCTTATTATATTCTTCCATCTGATTTTTATTTTTTTCTTTTAAATAATTCATAATCTCTTGTTTTAACAAATTATTATTAATATTTACTTGATAATCATACTCATAATTTTTAGTATATTTATCATTTAAAATATTTTTAGTAGAAATTGTTATATTTTCTATATCTATTAATTTCTTTACTTCTTCTATAATATTTTTTATGTCTTCTGGCTTTAAGATATGTTCTATAAATGGGTCTTTGTTTTTCTTATATTCATCATTTCCATCAAAAATTTCATCTATCTTATTTATAAAAAGATCATTTGTTTCTTTATAATCGTTGTTTATTGGAATTGAATTAAACTTATTTTTTCTTTGTCTTATTCTAGTTAAAAAATCTGAATATTTCTTAACATTTTTTCCTATAAATAATCTATTTAACCCTTTTTTATTTTCTGAACTTTGCCTACTTCCATCCATATCAGTTACGTATACATTATTATTGATAAAATCTTCATTAAAAACTTTATATACTACATTATCAATTTTCTTATCATAATATACTCTACTAAAAGTTGTTTTTCCTGTTCCATTTGGTCCATAAATAAATGTATATAAACTATTGGTTTCAAATGTTATTTCATTTCTAGATTCTTTATTGTAAAACTTATACTCCATATCATTTCTCCCATTTTAACTATTTATATTGTATTATAATATATTTATTATTAAAAATTTGTCGAAACTTGTCTTTTATTATCAATAAAAGCAAAATAATCCTGTAATTTTTAATTACTCTCATACTTTGCTTTTCTTCTGTAAACTTATTCTAAATATTCTTTTAATCCTTCAACTATTTTGTATACTTTTGTCATTGGATTTCTTCGTGATGCTTGTCCATATTTATTTAATTCTTCCATATATTCGCTATTCTTTATTGCTGTATGTAGCCTTTCTTCACTTGTAACTTTTTCAAAAATGTTTGTATCGTTTTTTGTATACTCCCCTAAACCTTCTTTCTGAAATTCTTTACTTAATTCTTGTAATACATTATCTTTTGAAATATACCTATTTACTTTCTTAAAATGTGATAATAACCATAATTCAAAATTTGGATTAGACCAAGCTACATTATAGTCACAGGTTTTAATTGCTTTATCAAATTGTTCATCTGAATAATCATCTTTATCAAATACAACCCAAACTTGTCCATATCTTTTATTTGAATAGTTTACAAATTTATCTGTATATTTTACTAAAGCTGTGGTATTTTCACCTGTTCCTTTTATTTCAATATTAGGAATTAATACATCAACTTTGCTTCCATACTTTTCATTTATCTTTTTCTTTAATCCATTAAAATAATTTGGTTCAGTTTGCTTCCCTTCACATACAATTAAGTAATTAGCTGGTGCAAGCTTTTTACTTTTTAATCTGTCTTTCCTTGATATATTTTTATTATTCTTCATGTATTATATCAAACTCTTCCAATACTGGAATAGCACCATATCTTCCAGTTAAATAATCTTTATTGTATGTTGCATCATTTCTTACTTTTTTACCTGCATTTTTATCATCTTCTAATATATAATCAGATAATGCATATATTTCTGAAATTCCATCTTTATCTTTTTCTGCAAACCATATTTCATCTCTTCTAAATGTTTCTTTATTTAAATTTACCGTATCGTGTGTTGAATATATTAACTGTCCATTTCCTATATTAGTCTGACTATTATGAAATAAGTTAATAATATATCTAGTTAATAGTGGATGTAATTTTGCATCTAATTCATCAACAAATAACACTATTCCATTTTTTAATGCATCCATAAAAAAATCAAATAAATGAAACATTTTTCTCGTACCATTAGATTCTAAATAAAATGGTAATGCTTTTAACTCTCCATTTTCTCCCCTGTGAAGAACTTCAATATCTATAATACCATTATTATTTTTTACAGCTTCTATTGAATCTGGTGTAGTTCTAATTCCTTCAATGCCAGAATCAAATGTCTTTATAAATTTTAATAGTTCTTTTTTATAATTTTCGTCACTTAATATTTTTAACGAAACTCTGTTATTAATAAATCTTTCAAAATTTGGATTACCTAAATCTAAATACATGCTATTCACAAACCAGTCATATACATTACTGAAATCTTCATTATTTCTATCTATTTTACTATATATATTTAAGAATAATGTTCTTTCATCTATATTTACTAACTCTGAAATTTTATTAGATTTCATTGATACATTGTTATTTTCTCTTTCAAAAATAGCATAAAATTTATTTACTCTTTTCTCAAATAACCACTCTGAAATAATTGTATCTTTTAAAACTTCAAAACCATATTTATATATTTTATTATTTTTAGCTAATATTTCTACTTCTAATGCAATTGAATCATTATTTATCATAAAGCTATATATATTTTCTTCATCTATTGGAGAATTCTTTTTAGAGTCATCACTTACTAATATTCTCTTTTTCATATAATCAAAAGCCTGTAACACATTAGTTTTTCCACTAGCATTTGCACCATAAATAGCAGATACTTTTAAATATTCACCATTTTCTGTTTTAGCCACATTATATTCATGTTCTTTTAATGATGTTGCTTCCATATCTAAACAATTTTCATTTTTAAAAGACTTGAAATTTTTAAAACTAAATCTTATTAACATATTAAAATCCTCCTTTGCTTTATATATTATATGCTAAAATTCAAAAAATATCAATATTTTTGAGATATTTTCTCAAATATTATTGATATTTATTTAAAAATACTATTAAATTCTAATAATATAATATATTTCTCCAAAATCTATAGTATTTTATTTTTTACTTTATTACTATGTTGTAGTAATAAAGTAAAAAAGCATTATTGATAACAATAAATCAATAACGCTTATATATATAATTTAAAGTGCAATTTTTGCACTTTAAACATATACATTTTATTCATTTTCAAATTTAATAATAGTAGCATTTTTATTTTGAGTAATTGTATATGCTAAATATAAACGTATTCTACAACATTCCTTTAAATAATTATCTTGTTCAACAATAGTTCCCTTTTCTTTTAACCAAGTTGAATTTTCTATTATTTCTTTTCTTAAAGTTTCATTTTCTGAACAATCCACAAGTTCAAAATATAAACTATTGTTAATATATTCTGAATTCCACTCTTCATCAAAATCACAAAAATTTATTATAGGTAAATCGTCTTTCTTTAAAAGAAATATGTCATTAATTTTAGGTACATTAATTATTGCAATTTTTTTATTCTTGTATTTAATTATATTTTCTTTATAATCATAATCAAGTTTATTAAAATAACTTTTATTTAAATAATTTGATACTATAATATAATCTTCTAAATTATTAATCTTGTCTAAAACTGTTTCTAAAGTTTCTAGTGATTTAGTTGATTTCTTTTCTAACTTCTTAATATATTCTTTTTCTATACCAATATCTAAAGCTCCACAATAATTATTAGCAATAGCCTCATATCCACCAACTTCATCAAAGAAAATTTCTCTAGGAATTAATTGATTAATTCCAAATACTTTCTTTAACTTAGTTTTACTTCTTTTAATCTTTTTATATTTTTTTAACGAATTAGTAAAACTACTGTCCTTTTGCATGTTTTCTCTAATTAGTTCCATGAATTTTTTTACTTTATTATCATCAAGCTTGTTAATTCTATTATATTCTTTTTCTTTATTTTCAGCTTCATTAATAGCAATATTTATTGCTTCTACAATAGAACTATTATTATAGTTTACTTTTAAGAATTTATCTAATTCAGTAGGTTCCTTTGAATTTATTAAATTCAGGAGATTTTTGTAAAAATATTTATCTTTTCTACTAATTTGTTCTTTATCTATTGAATTAATATTTACAAAATTAATTTGAAAAATAAATAAAAATTCTTTAAGAACTATTGTAGTGTCAATGCACCATCCGCTCCAACTATTTTTATATTCATGATCAACAAATTCAAAATCAAAATTATTATAAACTTTTTGTACACAAGTTTTTTTGTTAAAATATTTCTTAAAATATATTGTTGTATCCCATGCATCGTACAAATTGATTAAAAAATTTTCTACATAATTAATTATTCGCTTAATCGTAGTTAAAAATTGTGGTTTTAACATATTATGATTTGACATCATAATTAAACAATATACAATTCCACAAGAAAATTGAAAGTTTATAATATCGAATTCATCAAATTCGTTATTTTTATAATTAATTCTTTCCATTAATATATTATCAAGCAAAACATTAATAGCTTCATAATTAGATGCCTTAATTAAATATATAATAAATTTTAATAAGACCGCCATTAAATTATCATAATATCTTATATCTGGATTTTTCTTTACTGAATATAAATTAAAACTAAACATATTATTTGCAAAATTGTACGCTATTTTCTTTATATCCGTTTCTTTCTCATCTAATTGATGTACATATAAATAAAGTTCTATGTTGTTTATATATTCAAAGTCATCATAATCATCATTAGAATATGCAAGAAAAGATAATGAATCTAGAAATCTTGTAAATTGTCTATTTTTTGAATAATTATTATATATTTTTCTATAATATTCTTCAATATTAACTAATGCTAAAGATTTTATTCCATAAAGTTTGTTATCATATAAATATTTAAAGTAATTGTATAATCTACTATTTTCATCATACGCATCTGGTTCTTCATATTCAGATGCCATATTAAACAAGGATGTATTAATTAATTTAATTTCATCATCTATAAATAGTCTATTATCTGTATAAATAATCATATCACTCAGATTATTAAAGATAGTTTTATATTGCTTTAAACAATAAAAAACTGCTTCTTTTTTAGTAACCTTTTTTCCTATATAATTTGGAATATGTACAATATTTTTATTTTCTATTGAATAATTTTCTTCAGTTATTTTTTGATTATTAAAATAATCAGCCAAATCAATTAATTTTTTATAGTCATATTTTCCAATTATTCCATTTTTTCCAGGATAAATAGGTTCATATTCAGGATTTTTTTTAATTATTGTTTCATCATTAAAATATATTTCTTGTTCTTTTAAAAATTTCCTAAATTCAATTTCTTCTTTTTTGTACTTTTTATTATTTTTGTTATTAGCTCTTCTCTCAAGATCTATTGCTTTTTCATTTATATATCTTTCAAGTTCTTCATTAAAATAATCTTTTTCCGTGTTAAGCTTTAAGGTTACCCAAAATATCTTGCCTGTTATACAAATAGATATTATAACAAATACTAATAGTACACTATGTGTTATTAAATATATTATATTATAAAAATCACAAATACTATTTTCATTATTATATTTGAACATGTTTACTATTAACATATAAAAGAAAATAAATAAAATATATATAATATAATATAATATTTTATATTTGTCTTATATAATATTACTTTTTTATTTAATTCATTATTTTGATCTTTTATTACTTCAGCTATAAAAATAACTATAGCAACTAATATTCCCGTTACACCTATATAAATATTTGAAATATAATCTTTCTTCAATACCTCTAATATGAAATCCATTTAATGCTCCTTCATAAATGAAAAACAAAATAAGTCTGTAAAAAATTTACTTTATTATTTGCTTTTCTTAAGTATATTTATTATTTTATTTGTTGATATACATCTTTGAGAATTCCAACTACTTTATCAATATCTTTCTCATTATCCAAAAATATACTATAATTTAATGACCACAAATGTGTATCTGGTACTTTTTCTCCAATTAATAATGTTTCATCTTTAGGCACTCTGGTATTAATCCTGATTTTACTTTTTAATATATGAACTTCACATATATTTTTTCCTCTCTCATTTCTTATAGCTATATAATTAGGTCTTACTTCTTCATAAACTTCATTATATACTTTTTTAAAATCTTTAAATATTTTTTCGTGAAGTCTTATCAATTTTTTATTTTTATTGATATAGAATTGCTCAAGGCTAAGAGGTATATTTTCAATTTCAGTTGCTTCTTCTTCTTCTTCTAATTCTTTCTTAGTTGGTTCAACTAATACAAGATTCTTCTCTAAATTATTAATGGTAGCAATTGATTTTAATATACCATATGCTTGTTCTTTTGACATAGCATAAAATTCTCTTTTTCTTTCTCTTCCATTTATGTTTTCTACACTTCTTAATTCTGGATTTAAACCATCTATTAATTCATGAACTTTTTTATCTGAAAGTCTATTTTCAACTTTATAATATGCATATAATCTAAATGCAAATGGTATACATTCACTTCTATTCAATTCTTCTAATCTTTTATTCACATTATCTGAATATCCTATCTTAACATATTTAGGGAAAGATGGATTAGTTAAAACGTATATTACACCTTTTTTATTTTCCACAGTTTTCACCCCCCATATAAATAATTATATAAAACTATCTGGAACTAATCCTAAATTATTTATAATCTCATTTGACCTTTCTAAACAATCATGCATTTCCATTACTTCTGCATAGTTATATGTTTTTAATTTAGATTCAATTGCTTGTATTCCTTTAGATTATTTTTTAATTTTCTCTATCTGCTTTTCATCAGATACAGCAACTATAGCTTGTACTTCAAAATTATTAGTTGCCTTTTGCAAATTTAATATTAGGCTATCTATACTACTATGCGTTTGAACTTCAAAATCATAAATAACTTTTCCCATATTTCCTATTTGAGCTTGCCATATTGCATCTACAACTGCTCCAACTTCTATTTTAACTTCTGATTTACTTTTAAAACCAAGCCATTGTCCTATTTCAACAATTTGATTAATAATATCATTATGTACAAATAATTTTGTATCCTTTTCAATAGGTACTTCATCCTGGACTTGTTCTATAGTTGTTTTCTTTTTTGATATAGGATATACAATATCCCAAAACATATAGTCAACAATAAGTAAATTAACATTAGCTATGTTTTCAATAGTCATCTCTTCTTTTATATCACATAATCTCTTATAATTGTTACCTGTATATTGATAATTATGTGTAGGAACTTTTTCAACTCCTAAATATTTAAAACAGGCACAAGTAACCTTATTGCAAATAACATATTTATTAGGATTTATATAGCTTAATAACTTCCTCATATTTAACTCATTATATATTGTTTTTAAATCAGATTCTGTGATTAATATCATTAATAGTTTATATATCATATTTATATATAATTTTATATTAATTATATTCTTATTCAATATTTTTATTAAAAATGTTATTTATGTTTTTCATATGATTGAGCAATAAATGGAATAACTTTATCTATATCATTGGAATCATATATTTTCTTAAAATACTCCCCATTACCATGATGTCCTTGTTGCGTCACTTGCATAATATGTAAAGGATCATAAAGCTCTCCTTCCTTCAGATTGATATAAATAAGTAAATTATTTTTTTGAATAATCACATCAACAATATTCGTATTTAACTTAAATGCAATGTAATTCTTTTGTACTTCTACTAGAATATCATTATTTATGAAAATTATTCTTTTCTTTAATTCCTCATATAAATTTTTAATATTATCACTTATTCCTTCAAAATGTGCATTTTCGTTATATTCTATCTTATTAATTTCTTTTGATTGAATCACTGACATATCATACTTCATATTTTCATTTATATCTAACATAGAATTAATCATTTTAATAATATAATTTTCTTTTCTATCATTTATTGTTGTTATATCCCACATCTTATGTGAAGCCAAATAATCTGTAACAATTTTAGCTGTTGTCGTAAAATTTGTAAATCCTTTTAATTTTGATTTATTTCCATCCTCATCTGTATATAAGTTTCCTTTTTCATCAAGCCCTTGATATATGTTAATTTTAACATTAAAACCTTTATTTAAAGCAGACTTATTTTTAGTTTCTGACAACAACGCCATATTTCCAATTGTATTTATTACTTTTTTTGCCTCTTCAGCATCTATATAATCCCAGCTTTTATTTTTTTCTTCAGAAAAAGCTATTGGTAATATATGGTCTACATTTATTTTTTTATCTATTGGTATAAAATAATCTATTTCATTTAAATAATAATCTATTGACATTAGCAATGGTTTTAGCCATCTTTCTCCATATACATTTTCACTATTTATAGCTTCATATGTCAAAGTTATCAACTTTTCTTTTTGAATATATTCATCCATTTTCAAAGAAATTTCTTCTATTTTCTCCTTGTTTACTATTTTGGCAATAATATTAAATGATGTTTGTTTAATACCGTTTAATGTTTTTCCACTAATGAATGCCAAATAATAAAATCTTCTTATCTTTTTCAATAATTCATTCTTATTAGGATAATCTACATATAATGCTGATGTCAATATTGTTATAATATAAAATTTCCATGGTAAATATAGTAAACTAAATACTACATGATTTTTAGATGTATATACTTCCTTTATTTTCTCTGCAAATTTTGTCATTTCATTGATGAAATCTGATATATTTTCTTTTGCAATTAATCCATTAATTTCATCACTAAGTTGCTTCGTTGGATTAGATTTTAATTTAAAATATTCAAAAAAAACAAAAAAATCATCCATTGTAAAATCATAATCATTAGCAATTGTTTCAATCATTTTCCAATTATTTTCAAATATATCTATTGCAGTATTATCATTTAATTTTTCTATTATATTTGCTTTAATAATGTCTGAATTTGTTAAATTCAGACCTCTATCATTTAAAACCTGAAATAGCTTTATAGCAAAAGATTGCTTTGTGCATACAATTTTTATAATATTTACATTATAAAAAATATAGTTTATAAAATCCCCTAATATATTAGTATTTGATTTTTCATCATCCTCTTCTAATTTCTTAAATTTTTTATAAAAATATTTAGCTGTATTTAAATATTTAAATTTTGGATTGTTACTCTTTAGATCATTTTTTGCTATTCTCTCATTTTCAATTTGATCAAAATTTTCTCTATTAATAATTGCATTCTTAAATGTTGAATCATAATCCTTATATGATTGTAATTGAAGTCTAGAATATCCATTATCATTTTGTATTCTATTATCTACTGTAACTTTTGTAACTATATTTTTTGTTGGATCTAATTTTTCTTTTGAATTCAAATTAGCAAAAGACTTACTTAATACATTAAACATTATCATTAAAGTTGTAATTCGTTGCTGCCCATCAATAACATCTTGATAAATGTTTTCATCTGTATCAACTACAACAATAGATCCTAAAAAATAACAATTATTTTCTTCTTTACTTTTAAATGAGGTAATTAAATCGTCCCAAAGTTCATCTAATTGCTCATCCATCCAACTATATGGTCTTTGAAAATTTGGTATTCTATAAATTTTATCACAGTTAAAAATTTCGCTTATAGTGTTATTTATTGGGTTAAAAAGCTCTTTATTATTCATATTTTTCTCCTATTTTCATTTAATATTTTTTGATAATTAATTTTTTATTTTTTTATACTCTTCTCCATCTTCAGCAACCATTCCTAAATTATCATTATCTTCTTCATCAGTAACATCATATCTTATCTCATTGTTTTCTTCATTATTTGAACTATTTATTCCAAAATATTTTTCAAATAATTTCTTTATCTTATCAATTATTGTTTGTTTCTTTTCTGCTCTGTTTCCTCCTCCAAATCTTCTCATTGGTGGTAATATTTTTTCTATATCTGTACCAGTTGTTTTAACTTCTCCATCTCTAAAAGAATTATCCAAAAACTTTCTTGTTGCTTCTTCGTTTAGATTTTCTTCTTTTATTAAATTTTCTAAATCTTCTTCTTTTTGTTTCTTTACAAATTTAGCCCAATCACTATATACATTTGTGTCTGCATTGATTTTTGAAATAAATTTATCTATTAACTCTTTCTTTGAACGAAGCGCTAAACTTGATTTTATAGCTTTATCAATAGAACCTAGTATTTCTTTATCTTCACAATTTGAATCATGATATTTAGCAACTAGCATTAATATATAATCTATATTTACCTCTACTTGTTTTACAAGTTCCATTTCAAATACTATATCTTCTTTAATGCTTTCCTCTTCTTCTGGTCTTGACTTATATTCTTCATATAAATCTGTATATGTTCCTATATAATCTTGAAAATCTCTTTCTGATAATATTTCATTTCCTGCAAATTTATCAAATGAAGATAATATATTTCTAAGTCTTAAGATATTTCCCATTAGTACAATAAAGTCTTTCTTATTTTGTTCTCCTATTATCTGCTTACCTAATGAATATTTTTGAAGAAGGATTGCTATTCTTTCTTCATATCCTAATTGTTTTCTACCTTTATCATCTTCATAACCATAATAGTAATCTTCATAAGATTTTAGTAATACTATTCCACTTGCATTTTTATCTCCGAATAATGCAATAGCATCATTAGTAGCTTCTTCTAAATCTCTAAAGCATACAATATTTCCATAAGTTTTTACTGAATTTAAAATTCTGTTTGTTCTTGAATATGCTTGTATCAATCCATGTTGTTTTAAGTTTTTATCTACCCATAATGTATTTAATGTTGTTGCATCAAATCCAGTTAAGAACATATTTACTACAATAAGTAAATCTACTTCTCTCTTTTTTACTCTATCAGATAAATCCTTGTAATAGTCTTGAAATCCATTTCCTTCTGATGAAAAATTAGTTTTAAACTTTTTATTGTATTCTCCTATTGCAAAGTCTAAAAACTCTCTTGAACTTTGATCTAGTAAATTTGTTTCAAAATCTTCATCTTCTAATATTCCATTACTATTATCTTCTTCATTAGGTGCATATGAATATATTGTTGCAATCGTTAAATCTTTATGCTTTTCTTCTAATTGTTTTTTGAATTCTAAGTAATATTTTTTAGCCATTGGAATTGAGCTTACAGCAAATATTGAGTTAAATCCATTTACTCTTTGTCCTTTTAAATCATAAAATGAATTTCTTTTTGTTTTTTGTTCAAAGTGCTTAATTATATATTCTACAACTTTGCTTACTCTTTCATTTGATGAAAGTGCTTCTTCTGTATTTATTGCTGCTACTTCTTTATCTGTCATTCCTTCTTTTTCTTTTACTGTATTTACATAGTCTATTCTAAACGGCAATACATTTCCATCATTAATTGCATCTACTATTGTATATGTATGTAGTTTTTCTCCAAAAGCTTGCTCTGTTGTACAAAAATTTGGATTTGATTTATTTACAGCATTTTTTGCAAATATTGGTGTTCCAGTAAATCCAAATAAATGATAATTTTTAAAGTTCTTAACTATCATTTGGTGCATATCTCCAAATTGAGAACGATGACATTCATCAAATATCAACACTAAATGTTTTTGATATACTGGATGATTTTTATTTCTTTTTACAAATTCACTAAGTTTTTGTATTGTTGTAACTATAATTCTTGATGTACCATCTTCTAATTGTTTTTGCAATATTTTTGTACTTCTATTTCCATTTGCTGCACCTTTTTGAAATTTATCATATTCCTTCATTGTTTGATAATCTAAGTCTTTTCTATCAACAACAAATAAAACTTTATCAATATACTCTAAACTTGTTGCAAGTTGTGCTGTTTTAAATGAAGTAAGTGTTTTTCCAGAACCTGTTGTATGCCATATATATCCACCAGCTTCAATTGTCCCCATTTTTTTATAATTTGTAGAAACTTCTATTCTATTTAATATTTTTTCTGTTGCTACGATTTGATAAGGACGCATTACAAGTAACATATTTTCTGAAGTAAAAACACAATATTTTGTTAGTACATTTAAAATTGTATGCTTTGCAAAAAACGTTCTTGTAAAATCTACTAAATCTGGAATAACTTTATTATTGCTATCTGCCCAATAAGATGTAAATTCAAAGCTATTGCTTGTTTTTTTACTCTTATTTCTAGTACTATTCTTTTCTTTTACATGATTTTCTCTTGTTGTGTTAGAATAATATTTTGTGCTTGTGCCATTAGAAATTACAAATATTTGAATATACTCATAAAGTCCACTTCCAGCCCAAAAGCTTTCTCTTTGATATCTATTTATTTGGTTAAATGCTTCTTTTAAAGCAACTCCTCTTCTTTTTAACTCTATATGTACCAATGGAAATCCGTTTACAAGTATTGTTACATCATATCTATTTTTGTAACTTCCATCATTTTCTTCATATTGATTTATAACTTGTAACCTATTATTATGAATACATTTTTTATCTATTAATGTAATATTTTTACTTGTTCCATCATCTCTTTTTAGTACCTGAATATTATCTTCTTGTATTTTTCTTGTTTTTTCAACTATTCCATCATTATTGTTACAAATATTATTATTAAAAAATCTTTCCCATTCACTATCTGTAAAATTATATTTATTTAATAACTCTAATTGTTTACGCAAATTGTTTATAAGTGTATTAGAATCATGTATTTGTAAATAATCATATCCTTGTTCTTCTAACATTTTAATAAATTCTTTTTCTAATGCTGCTTCGCTTTGATATGAATCAGAACGTTTTTGTACTGACTTATATTCAGTTACTACTGTTGAATTACTCATTTCCATTACTACATTGTATTTACTCATAACTTACTCCTTATTTTCTACTTTTAATTCTTTGAAATTTAATAATTTATCTCTATAGTATTCATATTGTTTTCTTCTTGCTTCTAGTTCTGCTTGAAGTCCTTCTGAAATATCATTACATAATTCGTCAAATCCATCTAAAATATTTACAATTTTTTCTTGCTCCTCTAATGTTGGTACTGGAATTTGAATTTCACTTACTTGATTTAAATATAAACCAGATTGAGCTGACCCATGAGCATTTCTTACCATATATTCTTGAACTTTATTTGTTTCTAAATAATATTTCAGATAATAAGCATGTATCTTTTCATTTGGTTTTAATGCACATACACTTCTTTGCAATAATATTTTATTATTTTCATTTATAACTGCTGTTCTTCCTATTGTTGCAACAATAGTCAATAATACATCATTTTTTTCAAGATTTATTCTTTTATTTTCTCTATCATAAATTTCTTTACTAACATATCTCTTTGCATCAAAAGATATTTTTCCATTGTTAATATTTTGAGCACTTAAAATAGGATATTCACCATTTAATGAATTATCCTTAGGTAGGTTATGCATTCCATCCTTTATTGTTATACATACTTCTTTTAAAGGATAGTATTTAATATCTCTATCAAATTTAAACATTTTGTTTTTATAATATTCATATTGTTTTTTTCTTGCTTCTAATTCTGCTTCTAATTCTGCTTCTAATTCTGCTTCTAATTCTGTAAAATTATCTAATATTCGTACTATTTCATTTTGTACTTCGATTGGTGGTACTGCAAGATATAACTTTTTTATATCTTGTAAGCTAACACTTGGAATTCCTGCGCCTACCTGAAAATTTTGTAGCTCTACTTCTTTATATTTTAGGAAATGATAAATATATCTATAATTTATACCTTCCTTTACTTTTGAAACTACATAACAATGTGCTCCCGCCCAAAACTTTGTCTTGATATAATTAACAAATCCCGCAGATGCTCCTCCTTGACTAATTGTTATTAATCCTTCATTATAATTATATTCATCCCAGTACCCTGACGGTGTTATCCCTCCATTTATTACTGGATATTTACCTGCATTAGACAATAATGCTTTGTTAAGTTGTTTCCCTTTTTCTATAGTAATTAGATCTCCTATATACTTATATTCTACTCCATTTGGACATAATTTTTTTATCAATTCTTTGATATTATGCATTTTCTTCATTCCTTCCTCGTTCTTCTGTGATGATATAGTATAATGCATGAACTAAATATAACCAATCACTCAAATGAATTGCAACTGTTTCATATTTGGTATGTTTTTTATCATATGGATAACGAAAGATTTCGTTTTTTCCTTCTATGAATTCCAAAGCTTCTTTAAATTTTTCTTCGATTATTCCATACTCTTTCCAATTATAACAATTCTCTATTTTATCATAAATTTTTACCATCTGATGATTTTCTGTGATATCAATTTCTTTAATTTCACATAACCTTTTTAAACATAATTCTAAAGCTTGTCTTATACAAAATAAAAATCCTAATATATTATGCACATTATCGTTACTACCTATGCTATTTCTTAAATTTGTAGCCATAATTTCAGACATATTAATATAGCATTTTATACATACATCCCAAGATGCTGTATGTTCTTCTTTTGTACTCCAAATGAACCAGTCATCAGATAAAGGATTACAAAGTGAGTTTTTTTCCTTCCAATCTCTATCATAAAACACTATACTTTACACCTCAATTTCTTTAACTATCTTATCTATTTCATCTCTAAGCACTTGTTCTCTTGCTACTATTTCTTCAATTTGTTTGTTTAGCTCTACTATATCTATTTTTTCTCTTGTATCTTCTTTTTCTACATAAGTTGAAACAGACAAATTATAGTCATTTTCTTCTATTTCAGTATTTGAAACTAATTTAGCTACATATTCTATATCTTTTCTATCTGTAAATATTTTTACAATATTATCTATATTTTCATCAGTTAATTTATTATTGTTTGTAACTTTTACACATTCTTTTGAAGCATCTATAAATAAAATGTTATTATCTTTTTTACTTTTCTTTAATACCATTATACATGTTGCTATTGATGTACCAAAGAATAAATTATCTGGTAATTGTATAATACATTCTATAAAGTTATTATCTACTAAATATCTTCTAATTTTCTGTTCTGCTCCACCTCTATAGAATATTCCTGGGAAACATACTATTGAAGCTGTTCCATTTGTTGCAAGCCATGATAAAGAGTGCATAATAAATGCAAAATCTGCTTTAGATTTAGGTGCAAGTACTCCTGCTGGAGAATATCTTGGATCATTTATTAAAAGCGGATTTTCATCTCCTGCCCATTTGATAGAATATGGTGGATTTGATACTATTACTTCAAATGGTTCATCATCCCAATGTTGTGGACTTAATAATGTATCTTCACATGCAATATTAAATTTATCATATCCTATATCATGTAAAAACATATTTATTCTACATAGGTTATATGTAGTTAAATTTATTTCTTGTCCAAAGAAACCATTTCTTACATTTTCTTTACCTAATATTTTTGCAGATTTTAGAAGTAAAGAACCTGAACCACAGGCTGGGTCATATACTTTATTTACTGATGTTTTTCCAACTACTGCAAGTCTAGTTAATAATTCACTTACCTCTTGTGGAGTAAAGAATTCTCCTCCAGATTTTCCAGCATTAGATGCATACATAGACATTAAAAATTCATAAGCATCTCCAAAAGCATCTATTGAATTGCTTTTATAATCATCTAATTTAATATCTGCAATACCATTTAATATTTTCACTAACTTATCATTTCTTTTAGCAACTGTTGCTCCTAATTTATTACTATTAACATCTATATCATCAAATAGTCCTGCGAAATCATCTTCACTTTCTGCTCCTTTTGCAGAATTTTCTATATTATTAAATATTTTTTCTAATGTTTCATTTAAGTTTTCATCATTTTTTGCTTTTTTACAAACATTACAAAATAATTCAGAAGGCAATATAAAGAATCCTTTTTCTTTTACTAATTCTTCTCTTTGTGTTTCTGCTACATCATCTGGTAATTTTGCATAATCAAATTCTTTATCTCCTGCTTTTCTTTCTCCTTCATTTATGTAGTTTGTTATATTTTCTGAAATATATCTATAAAACATTATTCCTAATATATATTGTTTAAAGTCCCATCCATCAACAGATCCTCTTAAATCATCTGCTATTGACCATATTTTTTTGTGTAGTTCTTCTCTTTCTCTCATATTTTGATTATTCATTTTATTTGCACCTCTATTTTTTATTTTCCATTATATTTATACCATAAAATGACTTTTTTCTCAATAATTCTGTATTATTTTCCTTTTTTCTTTCATTACTATATCAAACAGATAACTTCAACTTTATCCTTCAAAAATCTTCTAGCCTCCTCTATGCAAATCTCATTACAAACAACTATATAATCAATATTACTATGAATACCACTATCAACCATATAATTAATCCAATCTATAATACTAAAATCAGCAAAAGGCATTGGAAAAATATATGTATATGACTCTTTATCTTTTATGCAATATATTTCATGCATATATCCTTTTACTCTATCAATATTTTCTCCAAATATATCAATTATTCTATTCTTCATATAATCTTTATCACTTATATTTCTAAAAATATCCCATACTTCTTTTTGATATAAAATTGTATAATTTTCACAATAACTTATATTTATAAATTTCGGATGGTTTCGGAGCCATTCATCTTCTATAAATATGATTACACCTCTAAAATTATTTTTATTTCTATCTAATTCTTTATCTATATACTTTAGTTCTCTTGGTGTAATTTCTTTATACAAGAAATAAACTATGTAAGACCTTTTGTAATAATCTTCATCACTTTCTTTCCACAATCTCTTTTCTCTTGACATGACACCTATAAATCTATTACCTCTTTGAGTAAATGCATTAATATTACACCTCCAACTTGGCTCAAAGAACCATCCAGATAAGTGTACCTTACAAGAAACATCACTAATCCTTTCCATTCTTTTTTTATATGTTTCATCTCTATTTATATTTCTATAACCTAATCCTCTTTCATTCAAATAACTTTTACCTTTTCTACCTAATACAACTTTTCCATATAATCGTTCTATAAATTCACCTTTTGCTAAACTTGCTAATCTATTTTTGTAATAATACTCTGACTGATAAAATAATTTAACATTTTCATTTGTGATACTTCCATATTCCCCTAAAAAACCTATAAATTCAATATCTCTATCCCTTAAACATACTCTCTTTTCTTTTACCACTTAAATCACCTCCTGCCTTTTTTACATTTCTACCTATCTTCCAACTTACATTTTGGCGACAGAAGACACAAGATTAACATCTTGTGCCCCCTGTCGTCCTTCCATGTATTTATATGTATTTTCTGATATGTACTCCCTACCTATGTACAATTTTTTAGCATAAAAAGTATTCTTTTTGCCTTATTTTTAGGTATTTCTATGTCCACTAAAAAGTGTGATTTTCTTAAAGTCCCAAAAGTGTGACTAGTTGGATATTTTGAAATTAATAAATAATCACACTTTTTCAAAATATTCTTTTGGATTTATACTACAAATTTTTTGAATATTCCTTTTGTCTCCAATAAATATTTTTATATAATTTTCCTTGTCATTAATTCCTTCTAACATATAACTTACATATCTAATATTATCATCTGTAATAAGTCCACCATAAACAAACCCATTCAAAATATATCTTAAATCTCTATTATCTATGTCCCAATTATCTCTTGGTACACTTACTTGTACTCTAATTATAACTTCTCTATTTACAAATAAACCTTTATACTTTTCTCCTATTGCTTGGCAAGTATTTTCTAATCTTTTATTGTTATATGGTGTTCTTACTGGTGGCAACAATTCATTAATCCTTATTTTTAGAATTTCATCTGAATATTTACTTTCATATTCACTTATTCCATCTTCTTTTCCTGGCAATGGTGAATCAACTATTAATGGTCTTTTTAATTTTATACATTTATATATTGCATTTCTAAATTGTTCTGTTTTGTATAAAACTTGATAAATATTGTGTTCATTTAAATCATCTTGCATATATGTTTTTGCAACATCTAAAAACTCATTTAATCTTTTTCTAAAATTATATTTATCATATGTTTCAATTCTTTTTTCAAACATCTCTACCTCCTTACTTAGCTATTTTTACCATCATTTTTTGTTGGTTTGAAATTGATATTTAGCTAATTGTAAAATTAAAATAAATTACAATAATAAAGCAATAATCTTCAAACCGTTTATAATTTATATTCCATCACTATTAAATAGCTACATTTTTTTCTTTTTTATATTCTATAATCTTTTTTATTTGCATTGTATTCTATAGCACATATTAGATAATCTTGATATTATAGAATTTGGCGTTTCACATACTTTGTTTGGTATGCTTAGTCTCTCTTTTAGAGTTTCCATATTATAATTTGTTGTAATAATATATGGTAATTCATTTAATATTCTTTCATTAATTATTGTAAATAATTTAGCTAACAGCCAATCATTCATTGGTTCTACTCCTAAATTATCTATAACTAATAAATCTACTTTTGTATATAATTTTGTTAGTTCACTATCTGTATGATTATTATAAAATTTAGCATACTTTTCTACTAATTCTGTTAATGTACCAAATATTATTGGTATATTTTCTTTCAATAATTCATTGCATATCGCCATTGATATATGTGTTTTTCCTGTTCCACTTTCTCCTTCAAATATAATACCATTTTTGAAATTTTTGAAATCTGATATAAATTTTTCTGCTGCTAATTTTGTTATTGAATTTTGTTCATTCGTAATAAAATTTTCTAAAGTTTTTTGTTTAAACTGTGCTGTTATAAAATCTGTTCCATAATATTGCTTAATTTTTTTGTTTAATTCTTCTTTTCTAAAGTTCTCATATTGTATCATTAACTCTTTTTGTAACTTTTCTTTTACCTTATTTCTTTCTTCTATTGCTTGCTTACAATCACATTTTTCATTTTCTATAAATACATTTATTGTTTTGCTTATTGGGTTTAATACTCCTCTTGGCTTTAGAACTTTATTACAATACTTGCATCTTGTTACTTCAGGTATTTTTGTTTTTATAGAATATCCATTTTGCAAAATTTCATCTAGATTATATAAAATCTTTGATTTTTCCATAATTCTGCTTTGCATAAATCCCACCTCCTTCTGTTTCTATTTCTTTTTTTAATTCTTTTTCTCTTTCTGTATACACATTTTTTCCTATTTTTGTGGATTCTTTTTTGCCTTTTATCCCTTTCTCCTGTAGGTTTTGATACTTATTCCAATTTTTAATTTTATACCCATATTCATCTTGCACTATCATGCTATATTCCTGGAAAATATCTAGTGCACTCTCGATACTTTTCTGATTTCTACCCATATGATGTGCTAATGTTTCTATGGTAAAAAAATTGTTTTCGCTTATTTTTAAATAACCTCCAGATTCACAATTTGCTGCTATTGCTAAACAATTTATAAAAATCACAATAAGTCTATCTCCATCTTTTAATCTTTTGATTTGTTTGATTTTTTCGTTGTCAAAAAAATTATTGTACAACTTAAACCAATATCTCTTTCCTCCTTGTATAATATATTTAGGTTTTTAAAAGGTTACCCATAAACCTTTATATA
>OLIW01000365.1_pt1 | contig 54574 bp, 55 predicted proteins | sample 1601321 | NCBI WGS metagenome assembly OLIW01 (sample SAMEA2452114, study PRJEB22498) | human gut metagenome
GCATCCTGGAGGGGAAGTACCTTCCAAGGGTATGGCTGTTCGCCATTTAAAGCGGTACGCGAGCTGGGTTCAAAACGTCGTGAGACAGTTTGGTCCCTATCTGTCGTGGGCGTAGGAAGTTTGAAAGGAGCTGTCCCTAGTACGAGAGGACCGGGATGGACATAGCAATGGTGCACCAGTTGTCACGCCAGTGGCACAGCTGGGTAGCTACCTATGGATCGGATAAACGCTGAAAGCATCTAAGCGCGAAGCCGTCCTTAAGATAAGACTTCCCATTCGCAAGAAGTAAGATCCCTTCAAAGTTAGGAGGTTGATAGGTCATAGATGTACGCATAGTGATATGTTTAGTCAAGTGATACTAATAGATCGAGGACTTAAGAAATGTAACTAAGAATAAGGAAAATTTGAGAAAGAAAATATATTATCTAGTTTTCAGAGAACAATCGGAAAAAAGAGTCTGGTGATGATGACGTGGTGGACACACCTGTACCCATCCCGAACACAGAAGTTAAGCACCATGGTGGCCATGGTATCCTTAAGGAGAGAGCGGCAAGTTGCCGGGCTCTTTTTTTTTTACTTTTATTACCTTTTATATGTTTATTTTTGGTTTATTATGGTAAAATAGCAATGCAACCATTAAGGAGGTTTTTTTGATGAACTCTAATAAATCCAATTCATATGGAAATATTGATATATCATTAGAAGCAATTTCAAGTGCTGCAGCTAATACTACCATTCAATGTTATGGTGTTGTTGGTATGGCTAAAAAGAATTCATTTAATGAAATTGATAATTTCTTCAAAAAAGATAATTTTTACCAAGGTGTTGTTGCAAAAAAAAATAAAGCGAATACTTATGAAATTGATTTGTTTATAATAGTTGCTTTTGGTGTAAGAATTACAGAAGTTGTTTCTGAAGTGCAAAAAAAAGTTAAGTATGATTTAGAGCAAAAATTTAACATAAAATTTAAGGCAATCAATGTTTATGTGCAAGGTATTAAAAATATCTAGTATAAAGAAAGGTTACTCTTATGAAAATAATTAATGGTTTAACATTAAAAGAAATGATTATTTCAGGTGCTAACAATTTATTTAATTGTTATCCTGAAGTTGATGCATTAAATGTCTTCCCTGTACCTGATGGTGATACAGGAACTAATATGAATTTAACAATATCTTCTGGTGCAAAAGAAGTTCAAAATAGAAATGATGTTTCAGTTTATGATATCTCAAATGCTTTCTCAAAAGGTTTATTGATGGGAGCAAGAGGTAATTCAGGCGTTATTTTATCGCAAATTTTTAGAGGGTTTTCGATTTCTCTAGAAGGTAAAGATGTAATGACTGCTACTGATTTAGCGGATGCATTTGTTTCAGGTAAAGAAGTTGCATATAAAGCAGTTATGAGACCGGTTGAAGGAACAATCTTAACTGTTATTAGAGAAGCTAGTGATTTACTTGCTGAAAATGTTGAAGAAAATTGGTCAATTGAAAAATGTTTTGAAGTATTGATTAAAGAAGCAAAAGCCTCTTTAAAAAGAACCCCAGATTTATTACCTGTTTTAAAAGAAGTTGGTGTAGTTGATTCTGGAGGAACCGGTTTAGTTAAAATTCTAGAAGGATTCCAACAAGCAATATTAGGTCATGTTGTAGAAAAAAATATGGTAACCGTTACTGAAAATGATAGTCGTATGGCTGGTGCGGATGTTGAAAGTGATGAATTTGGTTATTGTACTGAATTTTTACTTAGAATACCTGAAGATCCATCAAATTGTGGAAAAAAGCCATTTTTAGAAAAAAGATTCACTTCAACTTTATTAGCTCATGGTAATTCAATTGTTGTAGTAAGAGATGAAGATATCGTAAAAGTGCATGTTCATACTTTAATTCCTGGTTATTTATTGAATTATGCTCAACAATTTGGTGAATTTGTAAAAATTAAAGTTGAGAATATGTCAGAACAACATACTGAATTAGTTAATAATGGTAAGGATCCTGCTAAAAAAGAAAAGAAAGAATATGGTATTATTGCTGTTGCTAGTGGTAAAGGCTTAGAAGAATTATTTAAAGAATATAGAGCAGATTATATTGTTACAGGTGGTCAAACAATGAATCCATCAACAGACGATTTTGTCAAAGCTATTCAACAAGTTAATGCAAAGAAAATATTTATTTTACCAAATAACTCAAATATCATTATGGCGGCTGAACAAGCTTGTGATATTGTTGAAGGAGTAGAAGTTAAAGTTATTCCAACAAAGACAATTCCACAAGGATTAACTGCTTGCATGATGTTTAATCCTGAAGATGATTTTTCTGCAAATGTTGAAGAAATGACTTCTTCAATCGATGGTGTTAAATCTGGACAAGTTACTTTTGCTATTAAAGATACATCATTTGATGGAGTAGAAGTAAAAAAAGACGAATTTATTGGTCTATCAAACAAAACGATTATTTGCTCTAATCCAAATAAAATTGAAACTACAATTAAAACAATTGAGTCAATGATTGATGATTATTCTTCTATTGTAACTATTATTGTTGGTGAAGATGTTAGTGAAGAAGAAACAAATAAGCTAATTGAAATTTTAGAATCAAAATATCCTGATATTGAATTCGATGTAAAAATTGGTAATCAGCCAGTTTATTCATTTATCATAGGTGTTGAATAAGATAAAACTCCCATAAAAATGGGAGTTTTTTAAAAAAAGGTGAAACATGAAATTACTTACTACTTCTACAAATTTACTTAATAGTTTAGCTAAAATTGATATTATGACTTCAGAAGATGTTTTTAATCATTTACCTTATCGTTATGAAGATAATTCATATACAGAAGATGAAGAAATTTCTGCAGGTAAAAAAGTTACATTATTAGGCAAACTTGTTTCAAACCCAAAACTTTTTAAAAATACAAAATTAGAAATTATCACATTTTATTTTGTTACAATAAGTGGTAAGTTTTTTAATGTGAAAATTTTTAATCGCAGTTATTTAATGAAGATTTTGTCATTGGGTGAAGAATATACAATTATAGGAACATACTCATTAGAAAGAAAAGAAATTAACGCTCAAAGTATAGTTAAGGGAAAAATACCTTCTAATCAACAACTTAGAAGTGTTTATCATCTTCCTAGTGAAGTATCAAATAATATTTATAGAAGGCTTGTAAATAAAACGTTTGAAACATATTATGACGCTATTATTGATGAAATTCCTCTCTATTTAAAAACTAAATATCATTTGTTAAATAAAAATGATGCTTTAAAATTTGTGCATTTACCAAAAGATTATTCTGAAATTGATAAAGGATTAAGAACTCTAAAATATCATGAATGTTTATTATATTGCTTAAAAAATCAAATTATTAGAGGTGAAAATAAGAGAATTCCTTCAATTGATAAAAGCGAGAAAATTGATACTAAAAAAATTAATGAATTTATTCTCAATTTACCTTTTAAATTAACAAAAGATCAAATTGTTGCAATTAGAGAAATAATTCTTGATATGAACAAAAAAGAATTAATGTATAGATTACTTCAAGGTGATGTTGGAACAGGAAAAACTATTGTTTCTGCTCTTAGTTTATATGGAAATTTTTTAAGAAATAAAGTTGGAGCGTTTATGGTTCCTACTGATTCATTAGCTCGTCAACAATATGAATATTTAAAAAATTTATTTTCTATTTATAATATTAAAGTTGGTTTATTAATTGGTTCTTTATCATCTAAAGAAAAAAATATTGTGAAAGAGAATTTAAAAAATGGTGAAATTAATGTTATTGTTGGCACACACGCTTTATTTTCAAGTGATGTAATATATTCTTCTTTAGGACTTGCTATTATTGATGAGCAACATCGTTTTGGGGTAAATCAAAGGAATGAATTGATATCTAAAGATGAAACATGTGATTTGCTTTTGATGTCAGCAACACCAATTCCTAGAACACTTGCTTTATCTATATATGGAGACTTAGATATTTCTTCGCTTAATATGTTTCCAAATAAAGAAAGAAAAGTAGTAACAAAAGTAGTTAATACTCACTCAACAGAAATAATTTCTAGTATTAAAGATTGTCTTAATTTAAATCGACAAGTTTTTGTTGTGGCACCAAAAATTACTGATGAAAAAGAGAATTTTACTTCTGTAGAGAAAATTTATGAAATATATTCAACATTATTTCCAAATCAAGTTTGCTTATTGCATGGGAAAATGAAAAGTGAAGAAAAAGATAAAATTTTACAAAGATTTATTAATAAAGAATTTTTAATTTTAGTTTCGACAACAGTAATTGAATTAGGAATTAATGTTTTAAGTGCAGGATTAATTATTATATATTCTGCTAATAATTTTGGTTTAGCTTCATTACATCAATTAAGAGGAAGAGTAGGAAGAGATGGTCAAGAAGCCATTTGCTTACTTGTTAATGATAATACTGAAGATGAAAGATTAAAAGTCTTAGAAAATTCTAATGATGGTTTTTATATTGCAGAAATGGATATGAAGCTAAGAGGTCCAGGTGATACAACAGGTCTTGCTCAATCTGGTTTTCCAACTTTTTCTTGTTTAAATATTGTTGATGATTTTAAAATGTTTGAATGTGCTAGAGATGATGCAAAAAATATTTTGAATAATCTTCAAGATAATGAAAATAAAAGGTATTATGATTATGCATTAAAAAGAATTGCATTAGATAATACCATGACTTTATTTGATTAAATAAATATTATATTAATATTTATAAATTTTGTTTATAATTAAAAAAAGGAGATAAAAAGTATGATTAAATTGTCTGTTGATTGCATGGGAAGCGATAATGGTCCAAAAGTATTATGTGAGGCAATAAAAAAATTTGTAAATACATATCAAGATAGTTTCATATATGCTTGTGGAGATGAAAAGGAATTAGAATCTTTAAAAAATATCGATAGAATTAAAATTGTTCATACTTCCGAAGTTGTACCAATGGAATGTGGAGCAATGCAAGTAATGAGAATGAAAGATTCTTCGATGATGAAGGTATTTTCTTTATATAATGAAGAAAAACTTGATGGAGCGGTTTCTGCTGGATCAACAGGAGGCTTTTTATCTTTAGCAACTTTAAAATTAAAACTTATTAAAAATATTGAAAGAGCAGCTTTAACTTCTCCTTTTCCTACCAAAATTGGTAAACCAGTTGTTGTTCTTGATATAGGTGCTTCTAATGAAAATAATGCTAAACAATTATGTCAATTTGCAAAAATGGGGAGAATTTATTCACAAACAATTTTCAATGTCAAAGAACCAAAAGTATATTTATTAAGTAATGGTACAGAAGAGAAAAAAGGGTCACCAGTTGGAAAAGAAGCATATCAATTATTAAAAGAAAGTAATTTTCCTTCTTTTATGGGAAACATGGAAGCAAGAGAAGGATTAAGTGGAGAAGCTGATGTTTTAGTTAGTGAAGGTTATACTGGTAATGTCTTTTTAAAGAGTTCTGAAGGTATGGCAAAAATGATGTCAGAAATGACTAAAGAAGCTTTTAAGAAAAATGTTTTCACAATGATTGGATATTTATTTAGTCAAAGTGGATTTAAGAAAATGAAAGAAAAAATGAATTATAAGAATTATGGTGGAGCAATTTTACTAGGTGTAAATGGAGTTGTTGTTAAAGCACATGGTAATAGTGATGATTACTCATTTTTTAAGGCTTTAGAATTAGCTTATAAAATGGCTTCCACAGGAATAGTTGAAAAATTAAAAGAAGGTTTTGAAAATGATGACCATTAGAGAATTAAGTAAAGTTTTTAATTTTGAAATACGAGACTTTCAATTGTTTTTAAATGCATTTACTCATTCTTCTTATGCGTTTGAAACAAAAGATGTATCTGATTATGAAAGAGTTGAATATATTGGTGATGCAGTTTTATATTTAGTGATTGCTGATTTGATTTATAATGAATATCCTAAAATGAAACAAGGCGATATGTCTAAACTTCGTTCTCAACTTGTTTGTTCTGCTACTCTAGCTGAAAAGGCTAAAGAATATCATTTTGATGATATTATTAGAGTAGGTCATGGAGTAAAAAAAGAAGGTGGAGCAAATCAAAAAATATTAGAAGATGTTTTTGAATCTTTTATAGGTGCGATTTATATTGATCAAGGCTTTGAAACTGCTAAAAAAATTGTATTAGATATTTTTAAAGAAGATTTAGATAATTTTGATATTGATAGTTTAACTGATTATAAGTCCAAATTACAAATTTATTTACAATCTAATTATCGTGGTAATATTAATTATCGAGTTTTAAAAGAAAGTGGTACATCACAAAATAAACATTTTGTAATTGAAGTATCAATGTTAATGGATAATAATACAATTATTCTTGGAGTTGGTGAAGGAAGAAGTAAAAAACAAGCAGAACAAGCCGCGGCTAAAGCTGCTTTAGCAAAAAAGGCAGGTAATGAATAATGGGTTTATTTAAGTTTTTAAAAGAAAAAATAGCAGGAAAATCAACTGCTCAAAAAGATAAATATGTTACGGGATTAGACAAGTCAAGAAAAAACTTTTCATCAAAATTGAAGGCTTTACAAGCTCGTTATAACAAAGTTAATGAAGAATACTTTGATGAATTAGAACAAATATTAATTGAAGCTGATGTTGGTGTTAATTTAACTTTAGATATTATCGACGCTACAAAAAAAGAAAGCATGGAAAAAGGCATTTATTCTCCAAGTGAAATTAATGAATTATTAATTGATAAAATGTTTGTTTCTTATGCTCAACAAGGCAGTGATATTGTTAATGAAATTAACTTCCAAAAAGATGGGTCAACAGTTGTTTTAGTTGTAGGTGTTAATGGTGTAGGAAAAACTACTACTATTGCTAAGCTTGCTTATCGTTATTCAAAACAAAATAAAAAAGTATTATTAGTAGCAGGTGATACTTTTAGAGCGGGTGCAACTGAACAATTAACTGTTTGGGCAAATCGTTTAGGTTTACAAATAGTTACAGGTAAAGAAAATCAAGATCCATCATCTGTAGTTTACGATGGAATAAAAAAAGCTAAAGCAGAAAATATTGATTTAGTAATTTGTGATACAGCTGGAAGACTTCAAAATAAATTAAATTTAATGAATGAACTTTCTAAAATGAAAAGAGTTATTGCTAAAGAAATTCCTTCTGCTCCACATGAAGTGTTCTTAATTATTGATGCTAATACAGGACAAAATGGAGTTATACAAGCTAAAGCTTTTAAAGAATGTACTGATTTAACAGGTGTTATTATTACTAAAATGGATGGTACTTCTAAAGGTGGAATTATTTTAGCTATTAGAGATGAAATAGGAGTTCCTGTTAGATTTATTGGTTTAGGTGAAAAAATGGAAGACCTTGAAGAATTTGATTTAGATCAATATTTATATGGATTATGTCTTGGAGAAGATGATGAGAAGTAATTTTATTATCTCATTTATTTGTTTAATCGCATTACAATTAGTTTTACAATTTGTTTTGATATATTTTAATGTTCCATCAATTTTAATTAGCATTATTTGTGATTTAGTTTTTTCTTTAGTTTTTACTCTACTTGATTTTAGAGGAAAAGAAAAATTAAAAAATCCTGCTTTTCATAAAACATTTGCAATATATTTTTTAGTTTTAACTTTATTATCAGTTATTTTTGGAGTGTATAAGCAATGATTGAACTAGAAAAAAATGTATATATTACAGAATTGTTTTCTATTTATGGTGAATTATTAAGTTTAACTCAACAAAAAATGCTAAAATACTATTATGAAATGGATTTATCTTTATCAGAAATAGCACAGCAAGAAAATATTTCTCGTAATGCTGTACATGATGCTTTAAAAAAGGGTGTTGATAATTTAATGTTTTTTGAAGATAAATTACATTTATTACAAAAGAAAATACAAATTGATGAAAAATTATCTTCTTTAAATAAAGAAGATTATCTAAAATTTAAAAAGATATTTATGGAGGAAGAATAATGGCATTTGAATCTTTATCAGATCGTTTAAGTGGAATTATTAAAAAGGTACGTGGTCAAGCATATTTAACTGAAGCTAATATGGAAGATATGCTTAAAGAAATTAGAGTTGCTTTATTAGAAGCTGATGTTAATTTTAAAGTTGTTAAAGAATTTATTAATACAGTTAAAGAAAAAGCCATTGGACAAAAAGTATTTAATAAAGTTAGTCCTGGGCAAATGATTGTTAAAATTGTCCATGATGAAATAGAAGAATTATTAGGATCTGATCAATGTGATTTAGTATTTGCGCCTTCTGGAAAGCCTACTATAATTATGATGTGTGGTTTACAAGGTTCTGGTAAAACTACTACATCAGGAAAACTTGCTCGTTTATTAAAGCGTAAGATGGCTAAAAAAGTCTTACTTGTAGCAGGAGATGTTTATCGTCCAGCGGCTATTGATCAATTATGTACTTTAGGAAAGCAAATTGATGTTGAAGTATTTACCTTAGGAGATAAAGTTTCACCAGTAGAAATTTCTCAAAGAGCAGTAAAAAAAGCTTACGAAGAACATTATGACGTAGTAATTATTGATACTGCAGGTCGTTTACAAATTGATGAAAAATTAATGAACGAATTAGTAGATATTGAAAAAGCTGTTTCACCTCAAGAAATTCTTCTTTTAGTTGATGCAATGGCTGGACAAGAAGCAGTTAATGTTGCTAAAGCCTTTAATGAAAAATTACATTTAACTGGTATGGTAATGTCAAAACTTGATGGTGATTCTCGTGGTGGTGCAGCTTTATCAATTAAACATCTTACAGGTGTCCCAATTAAATATATTGGTGTTGGTGAAAAAATTGATGATTTAGAAGTCTTCCATCCTGATAGAATGGCTGATCGTATTTTAGGAATGGGAGATGTTGTTTCTTTAGTAGAAACAGTTAGTGAAGAAATTGATGAAAAACAAGCAAAAAAAGCAGTTAATAAAATGATGTCAGGATCTTTTGATTTAAATGATATGCTTGCTCAAATGGAACAAATCAATAAATTATCAATGTCAAAGATTCTTAAATTAATTCCTGGTATGCCAAAAATTTCTGAAGAAGACCAAGAAAAAGCACAAAAACAAATGAAAAAAACAAAAGCCATTATTAATTCAATGACTTTAGAAGAAAGAGCTCATCCAGAAATATTAAGAAATTCTCGTAAATTAAGAATTGCTAGTGGAAGTGGAACAACTTCAGCTGATATTAACCGACTTTTAAATCAATTTGAAGAAATGAAAAAAATGATGAAGCAAATGCCTTCAATGATGAAAAGTGGTAAAATGCCAAATTTTCCAAATAAAAAGTAATATTAAAAAAACCTCATTATGAGGTTTTTAAATATCTTTTTTCATGAATTTTTTACCTTTTTCAATAGCGTCTTTTTCCCATTTTGGAAATTCGTCTTCATTTAACAATTTTATTTCTTGTTTCGATAATTCTAATTTATTAAATAAATCTGGACGCAATTTTTTTGTTAGTAATAAAGATTGTTTTTTTCTCCATTTATCAATAGCTTGGTGATTTCCTGAAAATAATATATCAGGAATACAATTATTATTATACTTGTAAGGATAAGTATATTGAGGATATTCTAGTAAATTATTTTGAAAAGTTTCTTCGCTTAATGAATCTTCACTAATAACTTGAGGAATAAGTCTAGTAATAGAATCAATTATAGGAATCAAAGAAGCTTCACCACCAGTTAAAATATAATCACCAACAGAAATTAATTCATCAACATATTTTTCTACGCGATAATCAACGCCTTCGTAATGGCCACATATAAAAATTAAATGTTCATTTTTAGAAAGAAACAAAGCTTTTTCTTGGTTAAATGTTTTTCCTTTTGGTGAAGTTAATAAAACATAACTATTATCTTTTTTACAAGAAGATAAAGCATCTAAAATAGGTTGGCACATCATAATTAAACCAGCGCCACCTCCAATAGGAGGATTATCGACACGATGATATTTATCTAATGTAAAATCTCTTATATTAATTAATTCAAATTCAATTAGATGTTTTTCAATCGCTCTTTTAATAATTGATGTATTTAAAAAAGAAGAAAAATATTCTGGAAATAGAGTCAAAATAGTTATTTTCATAATAAACCTGGAATAATGTGTACTATAACTTGTTTTTTCTCAAGATCAATCTTTTTAATATAGAATTCAACAAAAGGTATTAAAATAGTTTTTTGGTTATTTAAAAGAATTCTAAATGAAATTTGAGAGGTAAAGTCTTCTACTTTAATAATTTTTCCAAATTGATTGTTTTCTTCATCAAAACATTCTAGACCAACTAAATCATCAAAATAGTAAGTGCCTTTTTTTAATGGTGGTAAATCGTTCTTATCAACTTGAATAAACCAACCTTTATATTTTTCAGCTTCTTCTAAAGTTGTAATTTCGTTAAATGAAACATAATCAAATTCACCTTCATTAGAAAAAGAATTGACTGTTACTTCTTTTTTTAAATTTTCTTTTTCATTAACTAAAAAAAGTTTATTTCCTTTTTTATATCTTTTTGAGGCAAAATATGTCGTTGATTTTACTTTTATAACTCCTTTTAAACCTCTTGTTTTAATAATAATTCCTAAATTTAAATAATTTTCCATACAATTATTTTAAATAAAAAAAATAATTAAATAAATAGAAAACTTATTTAAATAAAATTTTGTGAAAAAAATATTGAATTCTTGTATAATATAATTATACAAGAGGTAAAAAAATGAAAGTAGTAATTATTCGTCATGGTGAACCAGATAATCCTAATAATACATTGACCAAACATGGCTTTAAAGAAGTAGAGGCTCTTAGTGAATATTTAAAAGATTTTAAATTTGATGATGTTTATGTCTCTCCTTTACCTAGAGCTCAACTTACTGCTAAAGGAGTTTTAGATCCTTTAAATATAAAATTTACAACAATCCCTTGGTTACAAGAATTTGACCATCGAGTAAATGTTCCATATACAGATAAAAAAGTCATCAATTGGGATTTTTTACCAAAATTTTTTACTGAACAAGATGATTTTTATGATGAAACTAAGTATCTAGATCACAATGTTTTGAAAACAGGTGATGTAAAAAAATATTACTATGAAGTGACAAAAGGAATTGATGAAATATTAGCAAAACATGGCTATCATAGAAAAGATAAATATTATGAAGTTACTAATGAAAACAAGGATAATATTGTTTTCTTTTGTCATTTTGGAACAATGTGTGTCATTATGTCGCATTTATTAAATATTCCTTATGTTGTTCTTGCTCAAACTTTTGTATGTTTACCAACTGGTATTACTACTTTAGTTACTGAAGAAAGAGAAAAAGGCATTGCTCAATTTAGATGTATGCAATTTGGTAATTTAACTCATTTAGAAAATAAAAAAATAGAACCTAGCTTTCATGCTAGATTCTGTGAAACATATTCTTCTTTTGATGAAAAACATTAAATGTCTTTACGACTAACTATCATTGTTTGAGAAATTAAATCATGAGGACCAACATTTAATTTTGTTAAAGCAATACAAAATGAAGTAATTAAAATAGGTAGAAGCATTATTCCAGAATTAAATTTTAAATATAGAGTTGCCCCTAATAAATAATCAAAGGCAAGTATTATTATATATCTTACTAATATTTGCCATTTTTTTACTTGTGAAATAGTTCTAGTATCAATTAATTTCATCTTGAAAATTATTTGACCAATAGTTTCTCCATTTTTTCTACATAAAGGAACAATTAAATAAAAAATTGTTACATCAATTGCAATAAATAAAACAATGACTAAAAAGAAAATTGTAAATGACTTATTAATATTTTGAATATAGATTGGATTTGTTTTTACAAATGCAAGAGCTTTTTGATATTGATCAGTTAAAAAATTTTTCAATTTTTCTTCATCAACATCATTTTTTAAAACAAGATTATCATCAACTTTAGTATAAAATGTTGATTCATTTTTAGCCTTATTATACTCATCTAATTTATTGTTTTCTTTAGCGTAATTATCAGAAGAATAATAACTAGTAATTATTTGATCGTATATAGTTTTATCATATTCTTTTTGAGTAAAGAAATTATCTTCATTTTTATTATATAAACCAGAATTTTCTAAAACAATTTGAGCATTAGTAACATAATTATTGTAATTAGTTGAATTAATTATTAAGGGTTCGAAGCAAGTTAAAAGAACAATAAATGTTATAACCATGATTAGAAAATCAATAAATGCAGCGACATATCTTGTTAATAAAAAAGGTTTATTTTGTTTAATTAAATTTTCTTTATGGATGAGCTTTTCTTCTTCTTTGATTTGATCGATTTCTTTTTCCATATTAACCTCTAAAAAAAGACGATGATGTTTTATCTTTAATCATCGTCTTTAATTTTTTTATTTGATTTCGATAGAACCTAAACTGATATTTTCTTTTGTTTGAGGATCGAATAAAACAATTCCTTCACTTATTATATCAAATTTAATTTCCTCATCAATTGTATAGTCAATTGATCCGAACACAACAGATGATAAAATATTACCATTTAAACTGATTTTAACAGTAGTTTCCATACCTGCTGGTAATGTTGAATATGCAATACCAGTTATTTTACCATTTGGTGAAATTGGTAAGAATTCTGGGCGGATACCAAGAATAGCATCATTGCTAGTTAATTCAAATTCTTTATCACCATGGAAAATTCCTTTTATGCCATAGAATTCTACTTCAATTGTCTTTTTATCAAGAGGACCAACTTTGCAAGGAACAAAGTTCATTGTAGGATTACCAACGAAATCTGCGACAAATAAATTATTTGGACGATTATAAACCACTAGTGGTGGATCATATTGTTGAAGATTACCTTTTTCAATTAAACAAATTCTAGTTGCTAAAGTCATAGCTTCTAATTGATCGTGAGTAACATAGATAAATGTACTATTGGTATCAAGATGAAGTCTTTTTAATTCAGTTCTCATTTCACCACGTAACTTAGCATCTAAGTTTGAAAGAGGTTCATCCATGAATAAGACTTTTGGTTTTGGAGCAAGAGTTCTAGCGATTGCCACACGTTGTTGTTGACCACCAGATAATTCAGCAGGATAACGATCTTTAAATTCTTCAATTTTAAGCATTTTCATTACTTCTTGAACTCTTTTTTCAATATCTGGCTTTTTCCATTTTAAATTTTCAAGACCAAAAGCAATATTTTTATAAACTGTCATATGTGGCCATAAAGCATAGTTTTGGAATAAGAAACCAATATCTCTTTTTGCAGGAGAAACATTAATTCCTTTGTCTGAATCAAAGACAACTTTATCTCCAATAATGATTTTTCCTTCTGTTGGTGTTTCTAGACCTGCAATCATTCTAAGAGTGGTAGTTTTACCACATCCAGATGGACCTAATAAAGTAATAAATTCATGATCTTCAATAACCATATTTAGATGGTTAACACCAATAAAATTTCCCCATCTTTTAGAAACATTAATTAATTCAATTCTTGGCATTTTTTAACCTCCGATACCTTTATCAATAGACGCTCCAGTGAGACTATTGACTAAAAAGTTTGCAACAATAACGAATCCAACAATAAGTAAGTTAATTGCATTACTTAATTGACCTAATCCGTTTGTACTATAATATTGTAATGTATTTGTAATAAGAGAAGTAGCACCTGTTAATAAAATAAATAATGTATATTCTCTCATACAAGAAATAAATGGTAATAAGTATCCACTTATGAAACTTGATTTTTGAATTGGAAATAAGATTTTTGTCATTCTCTTAATCCATGGGCAACCAGTAATAATTGCTGCTTCTTCAATTTCTCCAGAAAGTTGAAGCATTGCATTTGTACCACTTCTTGAAGCAAATGGTAAAAATTTAACACATCCAACAATAACACATATTGCAATTGCTGAAATTTCACTTTGTGTTGTAGAAATATCCAATAATGAGAATGCTGGAATATGAATTAAAGCATAGAATACAGCAGAGAAACTTAATGCAGGAATTAAATATGGTAAGAAGGCAACACTTGAAACATAGTTTGCAAGTTTACTTTTTCTTTTCTTACTAACTGCATAACCAATCAAAATACCAAATGTACCAGCAAGTAAACTGACTATCATAGCAACAATAATACTTCTACCAAAAGATTGCCAAATTGTATAGTTATGGAAAACACCTTTCGTTGATAAACTCTTTGATGCTAAGAATGAATCAAATTCTTCTGTAGAGAACCAATATTTTAAAGTGAGTGATGATAAATCTCCAGAATTTTCTTCTAGACTTTCTAATACGAAAGATAATAATGGAACTATAGCAAAGAAAGAAACAACAACTAATACTAAAATAGTAATAGGCCATTTAGCTTTCTTTAAGTTTGTTTTTGTGACTTGACCAGATTTACCTGAAACTGTTGTAAAGTTCTTTCTACTTCTTGTATAAGCATTATTAATAGATAAAATTAAAATACTAAATATTAATAAGATAACTGCCATTATGTAACCAAATGTACGATAGTTAGTACTTGATAAAGCTCCACGTAGTTGCGTTGAAATCGAATCAAAGTGCAGTTTCATAGGAACTGTATAAGTTGATAGTGAACTAGAAAAAACAAGTAATATTGTTGAAACCATTGCTGGAGCAACAATTGGTAAAGTAATTCTTGTAATAATTTTCCATCTAGATGCTTTTAAGATTGTGGCTGCTTCTTCTAAGTTAGCATCCATATTTCTTAAAATACCACCAATTAAAATATAAGCAAATGGAGCATAGTGAATACCTAGAGTTAAAGCAGTAGGTAATAAACCATAGACCATCCATTCAGGAGTTTGTAAACCAGTTAAACTTTGTAATAATCCTATGCCTGGTGAAGCTTCTACTGATGTATTTTTAAAGAAGTTTTCCCAGAACATCGCAATTGACCAAGATGGCATAATGTATGGGAAAATGAAAACAACAGAAACAAATTTTTTAAATGGCATATTAGATCTTGTAATAAGCCAAGCTAATATTCCACCTGATAAAACGGCAATTGTACAAGCAAGCAATGACATTAAGACTGAATTTCCTAAAGGAGTCCAAAATTTTTCTGCTGAATAACGTCTTAGCTCGTCAGATTTTGGAAATAATAATGAAGGCCAACTTAGAAATGTAAATTTGCCTGATTTATTTGCTGTACTCCAAACTGATGCAAGGTCAACATTCCATTCTTCACTAAGCATTTTTGCTTCTGAATATGTATGAACAGTAAATGATGAGATTAATAATTCAATTAATGGATAAACAACCATTATTGTTAAAAAGATTGCAAAAATAAATAAAATGACATTGGCAGGTTTAGTGAAAAAGTTAACAATTAAATTTATTGTTTTGTTATTTTTCTTAGGCTGTGGTGTCATATTTTTTTCTTTTTGAACTTTAGTTTTTGACATGATACCTCCCTTTCATAAAACAAATTGAGAGGATGTGATTATCCCCTCAATTATTTGTTTAAATTGAATATGAAATAGTTAATTAAGCTTTGATTAAAGAACTGATTTCAGCAACTTTAGCACTTCTTACAGTACTTAAATATTCATAAGATTCACAAAGTGATCTTTCTTTCCATTGTGCCTTTGTCCAGTCATATGAATTGACTGTAACTTTTTCATTTGAACCATATGCACCCATTGTACCTGGATAATAGTAACCATATTGATTACCTTTTGTTCCATCTTCATTAGGAGTTTTAGAACCATAAATTGTTTTAGTATAGAAGTCACCTTCTAAAACATATCTTGAGAATAAGCAAGCAGTATATGGATGCTTTGCATTGTTAACAACTTGAGAGAACATTGTATAGAAATATCCATTAAATCCTTCAATATTCCAATCCCATTTAACAGTGTCCATAGCTTTAATTTTACCTGCATTTTCACCATCTTTAATGATTAAATTTTTTAAAATTGGATCTGTTTCTTGACCTGCTACAGAATAGAATTTTCCTGCAGCATCTTTCATTTTTGAATATGCACCGAAATAAACATAACCTTCATTCCAGTCATCTTTTAATTGTGTTTCTTTCATTGCAGTACCATCGGAAGAATGATATCTTGTAATATTCTTAATAAATTGTTTTACCCATTGTTCTCCAATAGTTGCATAATCTTTTGATGCTTCCCAATCTTTCTTATAATAACTCTTATATGAAGATAATAATCTTCCTTCATTCTTTTTATCCATGACGCTTAATAAGAATGACATATTAATTTGTTCAGTAACTGGGCTTTGGAAAGAAACTTTACTTAAATGATCAGCATCATCATTTGTACCAGCAACTTGCCAAATATTATATAATTTCTTGCCTGTTACTGTTTCAAAGTTTGTATTTGTCCAGAAAATTTTATTAAAGTGAATTCCTTGTAAAGGCATTATTCCATCTGCATCAAGACCATAACTTGCTACATCAGAAGGAACATAATTATGTAAAATACCAGAAGCAGTATAGTCAGCAATTGATCTTGCATCTTGAACTAAAGCATAGTCAGCAACATATGAATTTGCAGCAGGTTCTAATGCTGATAATAATGTATAATCTTTGTATGAGTTATTTACAAATGTGTTTCCACCATCACCAACTTTAATCCAATCATATTTTTCTGCTAATTGATCAACAGCTTTTGATAATGCAGAAGTTAAACCTAATACTTTAAATGTTTCCTTTGATTCTTCCATTTCTTTTTTTGAAGCTTGCTCTAATTCTTTAATTGACATTTTGCTAGCAGCAGCAACAACAGCAGCAGTACCGGTTAATTCGTCATTTCCACCAGTTTCTCCACCACAACTTGCAAGTCCACACATAGCTAAAAGTGTAGCCATGCAAACAATAATTTTCTTCATTTTATTTCTCCTCCTAAAATATTTAGAAAATCTTATTAAAAATACAAACGATTTTTAACTATGTTTGAATTATATCATGTAAGCGCTTTTATGTAAAGCCCCAACTTTACAAAAACTTTACATTTTCTTTACAATTTGTTCTTTTATATATAAAATAAAGATGGTATTTGAAACAAAAATTTATTTCAAGTATTATATAAATATAGTTTTAATTAAAGGTTTAAGGAGGAATATATGCCATTAGTTACTACAACAAAAATGTTTGAAGACGCATACAAAAATGGTTATGCTGTTGGAGCTTTCAATGTTGATAACGTTGATATTATGAAAGCTGTTTTACAAGCTGCTGAAAAAACAAAATCACCAGTTATAATTGCTATTTCAAGTGGAGCATTAAAATTCATTGGAGAAAATTATATTAGACAAGTTATTGATTGTGCTATGAAAGAAATTACTGTTCCTGTGGCTTTACATCTTGATCATGGTAAATCTGTTGAATTATGTAAAAAATGTGTTGATTTAGGCTTCACATCAGTTATGATTGATGCTTCAAGTTGTGATTTTGAAGAAAACATCCGCCAAACAAAAGAAGTTGTTGAATATGCTCATGCTCATGGAGTAGTAGTTGAATCAGAACTTGGTGCTATTGCTGGAGTTGAGGATGATGTTTGTGTAGATGATAAGTATGGTCATTTTACTCATCCAGATGATGCTGTTGAATTTGTTAAGAGAACAGGTATTGATTCACTTGCTATTGCAATTGGAACAGCTCATGGTGCATATAAATTTAAACCAGGACAAAAGCCAGAATTAAGATTTGATATTTTAGATGAAATTGAAACAAAAATGCCTGGATTCCCTCTTGTTTTACATGGTGCTTCATCAGTTCCACATGCATCACTAGAAATTTTAAATAAATATGGTGGAAAGATGCCAGAAGCTATTGGTATTCCTGAAGAAATGCTTCGTAAAGCTGCAAGTAAAGGTATTTGTAAAATCAATGTTGGCACTGATATTAGAGTTGCTTATGTTGGTGCCTTAAGAAAAGCTTTATGTGAATTCCCAGAAAAATTTGATTGCAGAACATTTATTACACCTGCAATGGAAGCAGTCACTGCTTTAGTTGAAGATAAGGTTACTAATGTTTTTGGTAGTGCTCACCACGCTGAATAATTAAGGAGAAAAGAAAAATGGCATTAGTTACAACAAAAGAAATGTTTAAAAGAGCTTATGAAGGTCATTATTCTATTGGCGCTTTTAACGTTGATAATTTAGAAACATTCCAAGCAGTTATTGCAGCTGCTGATGAAACAAAATCACCTGTTATTATTGCAATAACAGAAAATGTTATTAAATATTTAGGTATTACATATTTAAATTATATGATTAAAGCAGCAGTTGAAGATACTGGTGTTGAAGTTGCTTTACATCTTGATCATGGTAAATCAATTGAAATATGTAAATATTGTATTGATCATGGATTTACATCTGTTATGATTGATGCTTCAAGTTGTGATTTTGAAGAAAATATTAGAATTACAAAAGAAGTTGTTGAATATGCTCATCCTCGAGGAGTAGTAGTTGAATCAGAACTTGGAGCAATTGCTGGAATGGAAGAGGATATTGATGTAAATGATAAATACGGTCGATTCACTCATCCTCAAGATGTTATTGAATTTGTTTCAAGAACTGATATTGATTCACTTGCTATAGCAATTGGAACAGCTCATGGTGCATATAAATTTAAACCAGGACAAAAGCCAGAATTAAGATTTGATATTTTAGATGAAATTGAAACAAAAATGCCTGGATTCCCTCTTGTTTTACATGGTTCTTCATCAGTTCCACAAGAAAGACTTGCTTTAATTAACCAATATGGTGGAAAGATGCCAGAAGCTATCGGTATTCCTGAAGAATTGTTAAACAAAGCTTCACAAAAAGCAGTTTGCAAAATTAATGTTGGTTCTGATTTACGTGTTGCATTTACTGGTGAAATTAGAAAATTCTTATGGACTCAACCAGCTGAATTTGAAATTAGAAAATACACAACTCCAGCAAGAAATGCTGTTAAAGAAATGGTTAAAGACAAAATGGAAAATGTCTTTATGTCAGCCGGTCACGCAGTTATTTCTAAATAATTAATTAAGCATTAAAAAAGATAATTAACTTTTGGGCGGGTTAATTATCTTTTTTTTATTCTTTTTCTTGATACCCTGCTTTTTTCCAAAATCCAAGATAGAAAGCTAACATTAAAATAGTTGCTTCAACTACCCAAGCAATACTTAAAGCTAAATAGATATTAGAAATTAAATTTGTATTAGGTAATGTATATGATAAAGTAATTCTTGTGATTGTAAAAATAGTAGTAGTGATTAAAACTGTTATTACTGAACCTACTGATTTATAAAATGAATGCATTAAATTTCCTAATGCACAAAATATAACAAGCGGTACACATAAATCAACATATTGTATAGCATAAGGTAAACATGTGGTGTCGTTATCTTTCATAAAAATTAAAAAGATTTTGTCTTTAAAAATTACACAAATTATTAAAAGTGGAAGTGTTAATATTAATTGTTGAATAATTCCGATATAAATTCCTTTTTTATAATTAGAGTATTGTTTAGAACCTTTACTTTGAGATGCATAAGTAGCAACTGCTCGAGAAATACTGTGATAAACTGCATTAAGCAAAACATTTACATTCATAGCAATGCTATAGCCTGCAGAAACACTTTTACCTAAATTATTAATTAAAGGTTGCACTACTACACTTGCTAAATATAAAGAACATTGTTGTAAAATACATGGTATAGCAAGATATGAAACATTTTTTAATTCAGAAAAAGAAAATTGAAATTTAATATCACCATTAAATTCATATAATGTTTTAATTATTTTAATTAACCCCATTAATAATGAAATAAAGCAAGAAATAATTGTAGCGTATGCTAAACCATTTATTCCTAAATTTAAATTAGAAACAAATAAAATATTAAGTATTAAATTTCCTAATCCAGAAACAAGAGTCATAATCATAGGATATTTTGAATTACCTATACTTTGTAATGTACAAGTGAAAATATATGTTATGGCTTGGAAAAACAAAGCAATCATATATAATTTAAAATAATTATTGGCTGGATCTATAATTTCTTTATCTACTTTTAGTATTTCCATTACATTATTAGATAATAAGAAAAACATTAAACATAAAATAAACATAGTTATGGCAATAAATAAAGTAGTTGTTTTGATAACTAAAACAATTCTTTTATTTTCTTTTGCTCCATATAATTTTCCTATTAAGGCGGAAGTTGCTACACCAAATCCCCAAAATAAAGATGAAAGAAATTGAATAAGGGTTGAAGTGCAACCAGTTGCTGATAAAGCATCATTACCAATTACTTTTCCAGCAATAATTAAATCGATCATATTATATGATTGACTAACAATACCTGAAATAATTAAAGGTATAGAAAATTTAAATAATTCTTTAAATGTATTGCCTTGTGTCAAATCTTTCATTTTGTGAATTCCTCGTATTAGATAATATATTTTTTACAAGATTTTTACAATTAATAAATTCAAAAAAAAGACCTTTTCAGGTCTAATTTTTATTTTTCTTCAGGTAAAGTACCTAATTTAATATGAATTCTTTGATTATTGTTTTTAGCAGCAATCGATAAAACTTCTCTTAATGCATCAGCAGTAGAACCACGTTTACCAATTAATCTTCCAGCATCATCGCTAGTACAACAAATAAAGAAAACTACATCTTTTTCTGAATCACCTTCGAGTTGCTCGATAGTAACTTTTTCTGGATTATTTAAGATTCCATCAATAAATTGATGGATTAATGCAATGTAATCCATAGTTTTACCTACTTTTTACTAGCAGCAAATTTTGCAATAATTCCGTGTTTTGAAAGAATTGATTTAACTGTATCAGAAGGTTGTGCACCTTGATTTAACCAAGTCATAATTCTTTCTTCATTTAATTTGACTTCGTCTGTCATTGGATCATAGAAACCAACTTGTTCAATGAATCTTCCATCTCTTGAATAGTGTGAATCTGCAACAACAATTCTATATGTTGGATCGAAATGACGACCAGTTCTTGTTAATCTAATTTTAACCATAATATTTTTCCTCACTTTTTACATAAAAATCTTAATAGAAAAATAAATATGTGTCAAGCAAAAATACTTAACATTTAAAAAATAATTTTTTTTGTTGAAAAAGAATTTATTTTTATATATTATATAAGAGCGTGTTAAACGCAATAATGGTCCTCTGATTAGTCACAAATATATGAACATTATTAAATTTTATAAGAATAGGAGCTCAAAAGGATGAATAATCAATTAGTAGAACAAATTGCTAAAACTCAAATTAGAAGTGATCTTCCTTCATTCAAGGCTGGGGATACTATCAAATTATCATTAAAGATTACTGAAAATGGTAAGGCTAGAATTCAAGTATTCCAAGGTGTTGTCATTGCTCGTCGTGGTTCAGGTGTAAGTGAAACTTTCATCGTTAGAAAACAATCTGCTGGTGTTGGAGTTGAAAGAACTCTTCCAGTAAATTCTCCATCTATTGCTTCAGTTGAAGTACTTAAACATGGTAGAGTTAGACATCATAAAGTATACTTCTTACGTAACAGAAAAGGTAAATCTGCAAGACTTAAAGAAGTTCTTTAATCTAAATTTTAGTAATTTTGTGACAAGAGTCGAATCAATCGACTCTTTTTATTTTGATATATTATAAAAAAGTTAGTATAATTAAATAGATTATAGAGGAGAAATTATGAAATCATTAAATAAAAAAATTGAAAGAATATGGTTAGGAATCGGAATATTCTTTTTAGCTATTATTTTAACAATATGCATTATTTCTTGTGTTGTAGCAGGAAATGAATATTTTTTATTAACATTTATTATTTGCTTAATTGTCTTTTTAATTAGTGTTTTCTTTGCTATTATTTGCCCAATTTTAAAATATCATTATTATAAATATGATTATAATGAAAAAGAAATTTATATCCATAGTGGTTTCATTTTTAGACATCAAATTGTAATTCCTGTTTGCCAAATTCAAGATTTACATATTTATCAAGGCCCTTTGATGTTAATGTGCAAATTAGGTGGTGTAGTGATTTCTACTGCTGGAAGTAATTATTCAATAAATGGAATGAGTTTACAAGAAGCTAGTGAAATGGTACAAAAATTATCAATCAATTTAGAAAAAAGAATTGAGGAATTAAAAGATGGAGAATAAATTTTCAAAAAAATTAATTTATCATCGTTTAATTAATAATTTATTAATTGTAATTTTTTTATTTGCTTGGATGTTTTTTGAATTTTCAACAAGTGAAAATGATGAATTTATATTTAATAAACAAATACTTTTTATTACTTTAGGAATTTCTATTGGCTTATATGCAATTTTTACAATCTATAATATTTTGTATTATAAAACATCTTCATATTCTTTAACTGATAAAGAAGTTGTTTGTACTAGAGGTGTTATTTTTAAGAAGAAGTCTATTCTTGAATATAGTAAAATTCATGCGATTAATAAACGACAAGGACTTCTTCAACAAATTTTTCATATTGGAACTTTGTTTATTGATTCTGGTTCGACTAATACCGCATTCTCTGCTGAAATAATGATTATTGAAGATGTTAATATCATTGATGAATTAATGAAACAAATTGCTCTTAAACAAGGAAATAAAGAAGAAATAAATAGTTCAAATAATATTTATAATTTTTCTATAAAGAAAAAAACTGCTTATAGTTTATTAGCATCTTTAAGTGTTATTTTTATGATTTGTGTAATATTTATTGGAGTATTTTTAGTAATTTATTTTACTTATGATTATATTAAAGATAATAATTTGACATTGATGGAAATGACATTAAAAGTTATATATTCATTTTTATCTATTGCGGGTTTTGTATTAGTTTTTAATATTATTTTTACTTTTATTAATTTTTATAAATTTGTAATTTATAAAGATAATAATAACATTACTATTAACTATGGCCTTTTAATGAAAAATCATAATACTTTTAAAACAAATAGAATTAAAGCTATTATTGTTAAATCTAGTTTAATTAAAAGATTATTTTCTTTAGTTAGTATTGATATTGAAGTCATAGGTTATGGTGGAGATGATGACAAAAGTAAAAGAAATACTGTTTTAATTCCTTTATGTAAAAAAGATGAAGTAGAAAAGTATATTTCTTTAATTGCAGATGATTTTACTGCTTTAGAAAAAAATAATAAGTCAAAAGCGTTTTTTCCTTTTGTTTCTTGGAAATTAATATTTTCTTTTATTCCATATTTAAGTGTTTTATTAGTTAGCTTTTTTATTTCTTTATTTTTAAATAATTATTTTATTTTATTAATTGTTGGTTTATCTTTATTAGGAATTTTAATTGTTCATTTAATTGTTTTATTTATCAGTGCAATTTTACAATATCGTTTTGAAGGAATTGGAATAAATGAAGATAAAGTTACTATTTATCATGGAGGAATTTTTCAATCTAAAACGACAATATTAAAGAAACATATTATTGGTATTGAAAGTATTACCACGCCAAGAAGAGAAAAGAAAAATATTTATTCTTTTATTATTCATTTTAGAACAAATTCTTTAACTAATAAAATTAAAGTTGAAAATGTTGATAAATCTATTAAGAATAATTTATTAAATTTATTAATTAGATAGGGATTTATATGAAAAAAAATATATTATTTGTTTTATTAAATTTGTTATTAATATCTTGTGGAGAAGTTAGTTCTTCTAATGATGTTTCTTCTAGTAGTTATACTTCAAGTAGTGATTCAAGTAATTACGCATCCAGTGTAGAAACTTCAAGTTCGTCTAAAGAATCAATTACTTCATCTGAAGTAGAAATTTCTCACTCTTCTTTACAAGATAATATTGAAGCGTATTATAAGAGTATTAATAAAGATGCAACAGGTGCAACTTTAATGAATTCTTTACATAAATTAATAAAAAATCATAGTGTTACTTCTTATAAAAATTTAAATAGTTGTTATGCTCAAACAGATGTTAAACCAGGAACTAATATTATTTGGGATATGTATTCAAATATAGAATATCAAGCTAATAAAAACACATGTGGAAATTATAAAAAAGAAGGAGATTGTTGGAATAAAGAGCATTCAATTCCTGCTTCTTGGTTTAATGATGCTTCACCAATGTATTCAGATTTATTTCAAGTTTATCCTACAGATGGATATGTTAATAATAGAAGAAGTAATTTTCCTTTTGGAGAAGTACAAACTGCTAAATATATTTCAAAGAATGGTTCAAAATTAGGTAGTAGTGTAGATGGAATCGGAAGTGTGTTTGAACCAATTGATGAATATAAAGGTGATTTCGCTAGAACTTATTTTTATTTTGCAACCTGCTATATGGATAAATCGATTAATAACGCTAATGGTAAGTATTGCTTTACAAGTGGAACTTCCTATCCTAAATTAACTGATTACTCAATTAAATTATTTAAAAATTGGGCTGAATTAGATCCTGTATCTAGTAAAGAAATTAATCGTAACGAAGCAGTTTATAAAATACAAGGTAATCGTAATCCGTTTATTGATTATCCAGAATTTTCTAAATAAATCTGGGGATAATTTAATTAGATGAAATTAAAAAATGTTTTAAATCAAATTGCTACTGGATTAATTGAAGCTATTATTATTACCGTTTGTTCTTTATTAGTGGTAAGAAATGTTTGCTTTGAAACAATTGTTGTAAGTGGAAGTTCAATGAATCCGACTTTACAAAGTGGTGATTATGGATATTGCGATAAAACAAAACATACTTTAGATAATATTAATCGTTTTGATATTATCATTTTTGAATACGATAGCAATGGTGATGGTAAAAAAGAAGAATTAATTAAAAGAGTTATTGGTTTACCTAATGAAAATATTTATTTTGATGATGAAGAAAAACTTTACATTGATGGAAATATAATTAATCAAAATTTTTCTTTTAATTGTGATGATAGATTAAAAAATAAAAATTATAACGCTTTAGAAAATTCATATTTTGTTTTAGGAGATAATCGTCCATTTTCTAAAGATTCAAGAATTATTGGATGTGTGCAAAAAGAAGATATTAAAGGTGTTTTAAAAGTTATTACTGCTCATTATAATGATGTTAATGATTTATCAAAAGGAAAAAAGATTGTTCCTTTTGTTTATTTTTAGGTGATATTATGCAACAAAAAAATGTTCATTGGTTTCCAGGGCACATGGTTAAGGCCATGCGAGAAATAGAAGATAGAATTAAAGTTATTGATGTAGTTGTTGAAGTTGTTGATGCTCGAGCTCCACTTTCTTCAAAGAATCCTTTTTTAGAAAAAATAACTAATGGAAAGAAAAGATTAATTGTTTTTACTAAAAAAGATTTATGTGATTTAAATAAAATATTGCTATTTGAAAAATATTATCAAGAAAAAGGTTATGCAACACTTATTAGTGATTTAAATGACAAAAAAGATGTTAATGGTATTGTTAATAAAATTATATTTTTAGGACAAGAAAGACAAGAAAAATATCTAAAAAAAGGTATGAAACCACAGCCATTAAGAGTAATGATTATTGGAATTCCTAATGTTGGTAAATCAACTTTAATTAATCGTCTAGCTAAGAAAAATGCGGCATCAGCAAGAAATACACCAGGTCATACTAGAGCTCAACAATGGATAAGAATTAATGAAAATTTTGAATTACTTGATACTCCTGGAATTCTTCCCCCTCATTATGAAGATAAACAAACTTCTATCAATTTAGCGTTGATAGGATCAATTAAAGAAAATATTTTGCCTTTAGATGAATTGTATTCTTATTTAATTAAATTTTTACAAGACAATTATTTAGAAAATGCTAATAAAAGATATAGTGTTGATTTTTCTTTACCTGAAAATGAAATCACAAAAAATATTGCTTTAAAAAGAGGCTTACTAATTAAAGGTGGAGAAATTGATGAAGAAAGTACAAAAAAATTAGTCTTAAGAGAATTCAAAGATGGTTTGATTTCTTTGGTGGTGGTTGATAGTTATGCTAGATTATGAAAAACCTTTATATCAAAAAGGATATAAATTAATTGTAGGTTGTGATGAAGCGGGAAGAGGTCCTTTATGTGGGCCTGTTGTTTGTGCAGCTTGTATTATGGAAGAAAACTATATTAATGATGAAATTAATGATTCTAAAAAATTAACTGATAAAAAAAGAAGACAATTATTTGATGTGATTATTTCACATGCTATAAGTTATGCAATTGTTGCTATTTCTCCTCAAGAGATTGATAAAATAAATATTTATGAAGCATCTAGAAAAGGAATGCAAGATGCTATAGACCTTTTAAAAGTTAAACCAGATTATATTTTAACTGATGCAATGCCTTTATTAAAATTTAAAGATATTCCTCAAGAAGCTATTATTAAAGGAGATGCTAAATCTATTAATATTGCCGCGGCATCAATTTTAGCTAAAGTTACTAGAGATAATATTTTACTTGAATATGATAAAAAATATCCTCAATATCAATTTGCTAAACATAAAGGATATCCTACTAAATTACATTTAGAACTTTTAGAAAAATATGGACCGATAAAAGAAATTTATCGTTTTAGTTATAAACCTGTTCAAAAATTTAATTATGAACAAATTAAATTAGATATTTAAAAAATATTTCTCATTTTTACTAATAAATATATTGGAGGTAAAAATATGAGAAATATTTTAATTTATTTTGCTATTAAATATCATGGTGATTATCAAAAGATTTTAAATGCAATTAAAACTAAAGAAAAAGTTCAAAATGAAGATTTACAAAAAGTAAAAAATATTAAGGCGTTAACAATTATTGATGAAAATTATCCACTTTCTTTGAAAAATTGTTATATGCCACCTTTTGTTATTTTTTATCAAGGTGATATTTCTTTAATTAATGAAGAAAACTTATTATCGGTGGTTGGCTCAAGAAATCCTTCTGATTATGGGATTAAAGCAACAAAAAAAGTTTTAAATGATTTTTTAAGTGAATATGATTGTATTATAGTTTCCGGGTTAGCTAAAGGAATTGATACTTTATCTCATCAAATTGCTTTAAAAAATAAAAGGAAAACTATTGCAGTTTTAGGATGTGGAATTGATATTTGTTATCCTCTTGGTAATGAATTATTGAAAAATGAAATTGAAAATGTAGGATTAGTTATTAGTGAATATCCACCTGGAGTTCAACCTAAAAAAGAATATTTTCCTTTTCGTAATCGAATAATTGCTTGTTTATCAAAAGCTGTATTAATCGGTGATGCAAGTATTAGAAGTGGAACACAAATTACTGTTAAATATGCTTTAGAATATGGGAAAGAAATTTTAGCAATTCCTCATGAAATTTTTTCATCATCTTTTTGTAATGAATTAATCAAACAAGGAGCAATGTTAGTTTCTTGTAAGGAAGATATAGCTATGGTCATGTTCTAAAAATAATGCTTTTAACATGTAATTTGAACAAGAAAAATATATTTTTCACTTTTTTTTAAAAATTTATTATTATTATCTTATTAATAATAATGTTTATTTTAGCAAAAAAATGGTATAAATTTTCGTTGACAATTTAAAATAATAAATAAATAATAGTTAATTGCTGGAGGTAAAAAGGTGAAATTAATTATTGTAGAGTCTCCTACTAAGTGTGAAACAATTAAAAAATATGTAGGAAGTGATTATAATGTTGTTGCTTCTTATGGACATATTAGAGATTTATCAACAACTGGTAAAGGTGGATTAGGTGTAAATATTGAAGATGACTTTAAGCCAACTTATGTGGTTTCAAAAGATAAAATAAAAGTTGTTTCTAATTTAAAAAAACAAGCAAAACAAGCAGATGATATTTATCTTGCAACCGACCCTGATAGAGAAGGAGAAGCAATTTCTTGGCATCTAGCAGATGTTTTAAATTTGGATATTAATACTACAAAACGTTTAGAATTTCATGAAATTACCAAAACAGCAATTAAACATGCTTTAGAAAATCCTCGTACAATTGATATGGATCTTGTTACTTCACAAGAAACAAGAAGAATAATTGATCGTATTATGGGTTTTAAATTATCGACATTAATGAAAAGAAAAATTGGCTCTGTCTCGGCTGGTCGAGTGCAAAGTGTTACTTTAAAACTTATTACTGAAAGAGAAAAAGAAGTTCAAGAATTTGTTCCTGAAGAATATTGGATGATTGAAGCAGTTTTTAATAAAAAATATAAAGCAACTTTAGAAACATATAAAAACGAAAAGATTAATTTAAAAAATGAGCAAGATGCAGATAATGTTTTAAACAATTTATCAAGTGAATTCAAAGTCATAAATATTAACAAAAATAAAAGATTTACTGATTCACAAATTCCTTTTAGAACTTCTGTTCTGCAACAAGTAGCGTATAATTCTTGTAAGTTTTCTACAAAAGTCACTCAAAGTTATGCACAAAAATTATTCGAAATAGGTTTAATAACTTATATTAGAACTGATGGCACTGGTCTTGCTAAAGAATTTATTGAGCATGGTAAAAAATATATTCAAGAAAAATATGGAGAAGAATATTTAGCATCTAGTCAAAAACTTAAATCATTAGAAAATAAAGATAATTCTAGTATGGCTCATGAAGCAATTAGACCAACTTCATTAGAAAATACTCCTGATAAAGTTAAAGAAGAATATCAACTTGAAAGAGGACCTTTAGCTTTATATAAATTAATTTATAATCGTTCTATTGCTGCTTTAATGGCTCCAAAAGAAGATGAAGTAACTAATGTTAAATTGTCTAATAATGACTATATTTTTTCATTGGTTGGAACGAAGAATATCTTTAAAGGTTATTCAAAAGTTTATACTGCTGAAGAAGATATTGAAGAAAAAACTTTAGTTGGTTTTAATTTAGATGATATATTAAAAGCTGATAATGTTGAAAAAAGCCAACATTTCACCAAAGGGCCTTCTAGATTTAATGAAGCTAAAGTAGTTAAAACAATGGAAGAAGATGGAATTGGTAGACCATCTACTTATGCTTCTACAATTGCAACATTATACGCTAGAGATTATGTAAAAAATGAAAAAGGATCTTTAATTCCAACTGAGCAAGGAATTATTACAGTTAATAATTTAAATAAATTTTTTGAACCATTTATGGAAACAAATTATACCGCTCAAATGGAAAGTGAACTTGATGAAGTCTGTTACAAAGATGGTTCTAGAAATTTGGTTTTGCATCAGTTCTACGATGAATTTGAAAAATTATTTGTTAATGCTTGTGAAAATATGGAAAAAGAGCAACCTAAATTGACAGGTAATATTTGTCCAAAGTGTGGAAAACCACTTGTTTTGAGAAAATCAAAATTTGGTACATTTGAAGCATGTAGTGGATATCCAGATTGTAATTATGTAAAAAAAGAAGAAAAGAAAGAATTAGTTTATTCATCAAAAACTTGCCCAAAATGTGGAAAACCTCTTGTTTTAAGAAAATCAAAAAAAGGTGAATTTTATGCTTGCAGTGGTTTCCCTGAATGCAAATATATTGAAGGACAAGAAGAAAAACAAGATGAAGTGACTGATTTAGTTTGTCCAAAATGTGGAAAACCATTATTAAGAAAAAGTGGAAAACATGGTAAAAATGATTTCTATGCTTGCAGTGGATTTCCTAAATGTCGTTATATTCAAGCAATTAAAGAAGAAAAGTGATACGAATAGATCACTTTTTTTGTTATAATTTTTTATATGATAGAAACTCTTAAAAATTATTTGTTTTATTTAAAATATCAAAAAAATTATTCTATAAAAACTATTGATTCTTATCAAAGAGATATAGAAAAGTTTTTAAAATATATTGATGATGAAGATTATACTTTAGAAATGGTTGATCAAACACTAATAAGAAACTTTTTATCTTGTGAAATAATGAATGGAATTTCTAAAAGAAGTAATGCAAGAAGAATTATTGCTTTGAGAGGTTTTTATGAATATTTAGTAAAAAATAAAATAGTTACATCTAATCCTTTCTTATTAATTTCAATGCCTAAAATTGATAAAAAACTACCAGATTTTTTTTATATTGAAGAAATAAAAAATATTTTTCAAGAAAATAGTCAAAGAGAAGATTTTTTAGCGCCTCGTGATCAAGCGATTTTAGAACTTCTTTTTTCTTCGGGCTTAAGAGTAAGTGAATTATGTGATTTAACTTTACAAAAAATAAATATTAAAGAAAGAATAATGATTATTGTTGGTAAAGGGAATAAAGAAAGAAGAGTGCCATTTTCTTTAAATACTCAAAAAACTTTACTTTATTATATTGAAAATACTCGAAAAGAAATTTTAGTTAATAGTAAGTCTAATGGAAGTAACTATTTTTTTGAATAGTAAAGGAAATAAATTAACTTCAAGAGGGGTAGAATATATTTTAGAGAGTATTGCCAAAAAAATTAATACCAATATGTCTTTGCATCCACATAAATTTAGACATACTTTTGCTACTCATTTATTGAATCAAGGCTTAGATTTAAGAGTGATACAGGAACTATTAGGGCATTCTTCATTATCCTCTACACAAGTATATACTCATGTTTCTAATCAAAAAATGTTAGAGGAGTATGAAAAAGCATTTCCAAGAAGAAAGAAGTAATTAATTTTTCTTGTTATTTTTCTTTTTATTTGCTATTATTAAATGGCTCATGGAAATTTTTAGAGCAAATACACACTTCATGAATTCATCCTATGGTCCAAATTGGTTGGGATGTTAGAAATGAAGGAGGATATTAACCAAAAGGAGGTTCACTAAATGAGTGAAGAAATTAAAGATGTCGTTATGACAGACGAATTGGCTGCAAAAGCTGATGCAATTATGGGAACAATTATGCATACTGATGAAGATCCAGTAGTTTCCACAAAAAAATTATTAGAGCATGGTGCTCACTTTGGACATCAAACACGTAAATGGAATCCAAAAATGAACAAATATATTTTTGGTTCAAAAAATGGTGTTCATATTATTGACTTAACTTTAACTGCAAGCAAATTACAAGAAGCATATTTAGCTTTAAAGAAAATTGTTGCTGATGGTGGAAAAGTTTTATTTGTTGGTACAAAACCACAAGTTAAAGAAGTTATTAAAGAAGAAGCTTTAAGATCAGGTTCTTTCTATGTTGTTAATCGTTGGTTAGGTGGAACATTAACTAACTTCAAAACAATTAGAAGAAGAGTTAAAAGATTAGAACAAATCGAAAAAATGGAAAAAGATGGCTCATTTGACAATATGCCAAAGAAAGAAGCTGTTTTATTAAGAAAAGAAAAAGAAAAATTATTAAAGAACTTAGAAGGTATTGCGGAAATGAGAAAAGTTCCAAATGCTGTTGTTGTTGTTGATCCAAAACTTGAACACAATGCAGTTCTTGAAGCAAAGAAATTAAATATCCCTGTATTTGGTTTACTTGATACAAATGCTGATCCAGATGAAGTGAATTATGGAATTCCAGCAAATGATGATGCAACTAAGTCAGTTCAATTAATTTGTGGTATTTTAGCAGATGCTGTTGTTGAAGCTAAAGGTGGAACATTATCTTATGCTTATAATGTTGCAAGTGAAGATGAAGTTTCAATGGCTGATGCATTATCAACTGCTGATAAAGCTGAAGAATTAAGACAAATTAGACAAAAATCAAGAGAAGATTCTCAATCTGCAAAAAAGAAAACAAATAGAAAACCTAATAAATTTGTTCAAAAAAAGGTAGCTGAAGAAGCTACAGAAGCTGCTCCAGTAGAAGCAAAAGAAGAAACTACTGTTGAAGAAAATAAGGAGTAATTATGGCATTAAACGTAGCATTAATTAAAGAATTAAGAGATCGTACTGGTGCTGGAATGACTGATTGCAAAAAAGCTTTAGAAGAAACAAATAACAATCTTGAAGCTGCTTGTGATTGGTTAAGAGAAAAAGGTATTGCTAAAGCTGCAAAGAAATCAAGTAGAATTGCTGCTGAAGGTACAACACTTGCATTAGCAAATGGTGATGATGCAATTATTGTTGAAGTTAACTCTGAAACAGACTTTGTTGCTAAATCAGATGCTTTTAAAGCATTAGTTAATGAAGTTGCTGAATTATTACTCAGTAAAAAACCAACTTCACTTGAAGAAGGTAAAGCTTTAACAGCTGATTTATTTACAAGTGCAACAGTTAAAATCGGTGAAAAACTTGATTTAAGAAGATTTGAAATTTTACATAAAAATGAAAATCAATCATTTGGTACATATATTCATATGGGTGGAAAAATTTCAGTTTTAACACTTTTAGATGGTGTTAATAATGAAGCAGCTCAAGGTTTATCAATGCATATTGCTGCTAATAAACCTGTATATATTACTACAAATGATATTCCTGCAGAAGCTATTGCTAATGAAACAGCTATTCAAATGGAAGCTAGCAAAACTGATGAAAAATTAAAAGGAAAGCCTGCTAATGTTTTAGAAAACATTATTAAAGGTAAAGTTAGCAAATATTTTGCTGAATCAGTTTTAGTTGAACAAGATTATTTACTTGAACCAGGTACAAAAGTTGGTGCTTATTTAAAGAAAAATAATTTAACTGTTAATACATTCATTCGTTATGAAACTGGTGAAGGTATTGCAAAACGTGTAGAAAACTTTGCTGAAGAAGTTCAAAAACAAATGCAATAATTTTAAAGCACTCTTTATTTGAGTGCTTTTTTCAAAAGAGGAGTTAAAAATGGTACCAAAATATAAAAGGGTTTTAGTTAAATTAAGTGGTGAAGCGTTATCAGACCATCAAGATAATGCAATATTAGGAGCAACAAATTTAAATAAAGTTTCTTTAGCTATTAAAGAAATGGTTGATATGGGTGTTCAAGTTTGTATTGTTTGTGGTGGTGGAAATATTTGGCGTGGTAGACTTGCTGAAACTATTGGAATTGAAAAATCAACAGCAGATTATATGGGAATGCTTGCAACAATTATCAATGCTTTAGCTTTACAATCTGCTTTAGAAAATAATGGTATGGATACAAGAGTAATGACTTCCATAGAAATGAAACAAGTCGCAGAACCTTATATTAAAAGAAAAGCGGAATCTCATTTAGCTAAAGGCAGAGTTATTATTTTTGGTGGAGGAACAGGAAATCCTTATTTTACTACCGATACAACTGCAGCATTAAGAGCTAATGAATTAAATTGTGAAGCTATCTTAATGGCTAAAAATGGTGTTGATGGTGTTTATTCTTGTGATCCTAGAAAAAATCCTAATGCAGAATTTTATTCTTCATTAACTTATAAAGAAATGTTACAAAAAGACCTTGAAGTTATGGACAATACTGCTTTATCATTATGTATGAATACTAATATTGAATTAAGAGTGTTTAATATGGTAGATTATCAAAACTTTCATCGTGTAATTATGGGTGAAAATATTGGTACAACAATTAAAAGAGGAGAATAACATGGAAGACGATATTATTTTATTAGAAGCCGAAGAAAAAATGGAAAAGACCGTTGAATCTTTAAAAAGTAATTATCATACTTTAAGAACTGGTCGTGCTGCAACTTCAATGCTTGACCGTATTGAAATTGATTATTATGGTTCAATGACTCCAATTAATCAATTATCTTCAATTACAATTCCTGAACCAAGACAATTATTAATTAAACCTTATGATAGAAATGATTTAAAAGCTATTGTTGGCGCTATTAATGCTTCTGATTTAGGTTTAAATCCAATCAATGATGGTACTGCAATTAGACTTGTAATTCCACCTCTAACAGAAGATAGAAGAAGAGACCTTGCTAAGCTTGCAAAAAAATATGCTGAAGATAGTAAAGTTGCAATTAGAAATGTTCGTCGTGAAGCTATGGATGAAGTAAAAAAAGATAATTCTTTTACTGAAGATTCTAGAAAACTTGAAGAACAAGAAATTCAAAAGTTAACTGATAATTATATTAAAAAAATTGATGAAGTCTATGCTTTAAAAGAAAAAGATATTATGACTATCTAAAAATTTAACAATTAGTTTAACTTTGTATTTAAAATTATCAAAATAAAGGAAGAAACTTCAGTTTCTTTCTTTTTTTCATTTTATTAAACTTGTATAATTTTATTTAAGGAGACTTCCTTAAATGAATAAAATAAATTATAAACCAATAAATCATATTGCTTTCATTATGGATGGTAATGGACGATGGGCCAAAAAAAGATTTATGCCTAGAAGTTATGGTCATCGTGAAGGCGTTAAAAGAATTAGAGAAACATTACAATTATGTCTAGATTATAATATAAAAGTAATGACTTTATTTTGTTTTTCAACTGAAAATTGGAAAAGAGATCAAAAAGAAATTGATTATTTATTTTCTTTATTCGATGAATTTTTTCAAAAAGATATCGTAGAATTAAATAAGAAGGGCTGTAAAGTTTTGGTAATGGGAACTTTATCTAGACTTCCTCAATCAACACAAGAATATATTAAAAAGGCTAAAGAATTAACTAAAAATAATGATAAAATTATTTTGAACATTTGTTTAAATTATGGTGGGAGAGATGATATTACTTCTGCATGTAAAAAAATAGCTGAAAAGGTGAAAAATAATGAAATTTCTTTAAATGATATTAATGAAAAATTGGTTAATGATAATTTAATGAGCGAAGGCCTTATGGATGTTGATGTGATGGTTAGAACATCTGGTGAACAAAGAATATCAAATTTTGTGTTATGGCAAATGGCTTATGCAGAATTAATTTTTATTGATGATTATTGGCCTGATTTTAAAAAGAAACAATTTTTAAATGTTTTAGAAGAATATACAAAGCGTGATCGTCGTTTTGGAGGTTATTAGTATGGAAATGAATAAAATATCTTCTGATACACAAAAATCAATGAAAACAAGAATAATTACCGCGATTGTAATGGCTTTAGTTGTCTTACCATGCGTTATTCTTGGTGATTGGTTTTTTGTGGCAATTGTCTTTGTAATTATTGGAGTTGGCTTATATGAAGTACTTAAAAGTACAGGAAAAAAGTATCCTTTAGTTTTAAAGATTTTAATGTATATATTTACTTATTCATTTGTCTTTTGGGTTTTCTTTCAAAAAGATAGCTCGGTACAAAATCAAGCGGCTACATATATAGTGGAAACTGGAACATTTTTAATGTATGATATTAGAATTTCTACTATGGGTGTAGGATTTTTGATAGCAATCTTATTTTTATCTTCGATTGTCTCACAAAAAACTGATATTCAAGATATTTTCTATTTATTTTCAATGAGTTTATTTTTAGGATTTGCGGGGCAATCAATCTTGTTTTTAAGATTTTGTCCAGATGCTTTATCTCCTGATGAATTTAATTATACTAGTAGATATTCTACTTGTTTATTAATATTTTTTATTGCATGTGGAACAATGTTAAATGATATTTTTGCTTATTTTACAGGTGTTTTATTTGGTAAACATAAAATGGCTCCTGTAATTTCGCCAAAAAAGACTTGGGAAGGGTTTGTTGGTGGATTAATTTTTTCAACTATTTTAACTTCTACTTTTGCTTTTATTTGTGATGGAGTTTTTTCTACTCCAGTTTTAAAAGGCATCATAGATATTGAACATTGGTATTATATTATTATTATTTCGCTTATTTTAGGACTCGCCTCAGTTTTAGGTGATTTAATGTTTTCTTCAATTAAAAGATATTATAATATAAAAGATTTTGGAAATATTCTTCCTGGGCACGGAGGAATTTTAGATCGTTTTGATTCAATTTTAATGACTTCGACTTTAACAGCTATTCTGATTACCTTTATTTATTATAATCCAATTTTTGGGGTGATTTCTTAATGAAAAAGTTATGTGTATTAGGTGTAACTGGTTCAATTGGACAAAATGTTTGTAAAGTAAGTAAAAATAATTTTGAAATTGTTTCAGTTGCATTAAATAATAGAATTGATTTATTAGAAAATATTTTAAAAGATTCTCCTTCTATTAAATATATTGCTATACAAGATAATGAAAAAGCAAATATGTTTAAAAAAAATCATCCAAATTATATTGTTTTTACTGGTAGAAATTGTTTAATAGATTTAATTGATGCTTGTGAAGTAGATATTGTGGTTAATGCTTTAGTTGGATTTGTTGGACTTGAACCCACTGTTCATACTTTAAAAAAGAATTTAATATGCGCTCTTGCTAATAAAGAATCTTTAGTAGTTGGCGGTGAATTAATTAATAATTTATTAAAAGCTGGTTATGGTAAGTTATATCCAATTGATAGTGAACATGTGGCTATTTATAAGTTATTAAAAGAACACTCCCTTCAAGAAGTTGATGAAATAATTATTACTGCTTCTGGTGGTTCTTTTAGAGATTTAAAAAGAGACCAATTAGAAAATGTTACTGTTGAACAAGCATTAAAACATCCATCTTGGAAAATGGGTAGTAAAATTACTATTGATTCGGCTACGATGATGAATAAAGGATTTGAAATTATGGAAGCTTATTATTTATTTCATTTTCCTTTAGAAAAAATAAAAGTATTGTTGCACGATGAATCTGTGATTCATTCATTAATTAAATTAGTTGATCATTCTTACCATGCTGATTTAGGACCAGCTGATATGTGTATACCTATTTCGTATGCTTTATATGAAGGAAATTATCATAATGTAGATGTGAAGGATTTGTCTTTAGAAGATTTAGCAACTTTACATTTTAGAAAATATGATAATAAGCGTTATCCTTGTGTTGAATTTGCTAAAAAAGCTTTATTAATTGGTGGTTCAATGGGATGTGTATTAAATGCTAGTAATGAAGTTGCTAATCGTTTATTTAGAGAAAATAAAATAAAATTTCTAGATATTGAAAAAATAATTATGAAAGTAATGTCTTTGCATCAAGTGGAACAAAATCCTACTTTAGATGATTTAATAAGAATTAATGACTGGGCAGAAAAGACTGCCTTATCAATTTATAGAGGAGAGTAATATGTTTTCTGAATTTATTTTAAACTTTATTGTTTTTATTTTATCACTTGCTTTATTAGTGGTTATTCATGAATTTGGTCATTTTATAACTGCAAAAATGTTTAATGTTTATGTAAGTGAATTTTCTATTGGTTTTGGACCAGCTTTATTTACAAAAAAGAAAGAGAATCAAGAAACAAGATTTTCAATTCGAGCAATTCCTTTAGGTGGATATTGTGCAATTGTTGGTGAATCTCTTCCAGAATTTACAGAAGAAGAATACGCTCAACTTTCTGATAAAGATAAAGAACTAGTGGATTTATATAAAACAGTTCCTAATGAAAGAAAATTAGATGGCATTAGTAGATGGAAACGCGCAATTATTATGATTGCTGGAGTAACCTTAAACTTTATTTTAGGTTTTATTTTATTGATTGTTTCTTATTCAATTACAGTTGTTCCAACTATTATTAATAACTATGTTACAGTTAGTGAAAATTCTAATGCTTATAAAGCTAATTGGACAAGTGAAGATGTTATTAAAACTTCTAAATATGAAATAACTATTAATGGAAATACTTCTGTAAAAGAATTTGATTGTGAAGAGAATAATTCTAATCTTTATTATTCAATCAGTGTTTTAACAAATAATGAATTCAAACCACAAAGCGAAAATGATGTTGCTAAATATACCTTAGTAACTATGGATAATAAAGTAATTAATTTTGAATTAAAAGCTTTTTTAAATAATGGTGAATATACTTGGCCTAAAGTTGGTGTTTCATTTTCTTATAATTATGAAAAGGGAACTTATCGTTATAATTTCGGGGAAATTATGAAAAATTCTTGTAAAGATTTTGGTGAATTCTCAATTGCTATTTTTAAAGGAATTGGACAATTATTTACTAAAGAAGGTATTCAAAATGTTGGTGGCATGATTTCTATTTTTACAGTTCAACAACAAGCAATGCATTCAGGATTTAATGTAGTAATTCGTTTATGGGCACTGATATCGATTAATTTGGGAATTATGAATTTGTTACCTTTCCCAGGACTTGATGGATGGCATTTTTTAGTTTTAATTGTTGAAGGTATTACTAGAAAAGAATTACCAAAGAAATTTAAAACAATTATGTCTAATATAGGAATGATCATTTTATTTGGTTTAATGATTTTGGTTACTCTTAAAGATATTATTGGTTTATTTTAAAAAATATCTATAGGAGTAGTATAATGGATAATTTATTTGAACGATTTTTAAGAAAAATAGGTATTGAAGATGTTTGTTTATATGAAGGGTGCCGTTTTTTATCACAAAAATATAATAAAGAAAAAGATTTGTTAACAATTGAAATAGAACAAAAAGATTATTTTACTTATCAAGAAGCAAAATTACTTTTAGATGCAATTGATCATGCTCCTTTTAAAGTAGATGTTAATTTTGTTTATAAAAATGGTTATGATGAAAAAGCATTATATAATTTATTAAAAGATCAATTTATTTCTTTTACTGGTTTATCTAATAATGATATGCCAAAATATAAATTTGATAAAAAGACTATTACTTTTTATTTTTATGGCATGAGTCATAAAGTTTCTTTTGAGCCTGTTATTGAAATGTGGGAGCAATTATTAGATGATTTACAAATCTCTATAGAAATAGAAACTAAATTAGTTTTCTCAGGTGAAGAAATTGAAAAAAGAGAAAATGAATTAAAGACTTTGCTTCCAAAAATTAATGAAGTATATAAAAAAGCTATTGAAAATCATAAAATTACTGAGCAAACTTCTCAACGTCAAAGAGGAAATTATGTTGATTTTAAAATTAAAGACATTAATGAAGAAAGCGGTAATGTCAGAATTGTTGGAAAAATATTTCAAAGTGAATCGAGAGTTTTAAAAAATGGTAAAACACTTGTAGATTTTTATATTTATGATAAAACTTCTTCAATTGAAGTAATTGTATTTGAAAATAATCGTAATTTTAAATTAGATGTTTTAGAAGATTTAATGAAAAAGCAACCTTCTATTGAAGTAAAAGGCTTTGCAAGTCGTTCTCAATATTCTCAAGAATTACAAATTAAAGCTGATTTTATTAGTATTGATGAAGAATTTACATTAGAAGATCAATCTGTCGATGAAGAAGAGGAAAAAAGAGTAGAACTCCATTTACATACAAAAATGTCTACAATGGATGCCGTTTCTACGATTACTGATTATGCTAAGCAAGCCAAAAAATGGGGTTGGAAAGCTATTGGTGTAACTGACCATGGTAATGTTCAAGCTTACCCAGAAGCTCAAAAAGCTGGCGATGCAACTGGATTAAAAATCTTATATGGTATTGAATTATATATGGTTGATGAACAACTTGAATATGTTTTCAATCCAAGTGATGATATTTTAAATCATTCTACGTATGTTGTTTTTGACTTTGAAACTACTGGTTTAAGTGCTCGTTATGATAGAATTATTGAATTTGGTGCTGTTAAATTTAAAGATGGTATGATTATCGATAGCATGGATATGTTTATTGATCCTGAAATGCCTTTACCAGAATTTATTGTTGAAAAAACACATATTACTAATGCGATGGTTAAAGGAAAGACTAAAATTAAAGAAGCATTAAGAATTATGCGAAACTTTATTGGTGATGCAATTCTAGTTGCTCATAATGCTTCATTCGACTATGGTTTTTTAAACGAAGCTTTTAAAAATAATGGTGAAAAACCAATGCTTAATCCAGTTATTGATACTTTAGCTTTAGCGTGGTACATGTTCCCTAATGCAAAATCACATAGTTTAGGTGGATTATGTCGTCAATTTTCTGTTGAATATGATGATACTTCAGCCCATAGAGCAAATTATGATGCGGAAGTGTTAAATAATGCTTTTCAAGCGATGCTTGTTAAATTAACTGCAAATAATAAGAATTTAAGACATCGTGATTTAATGGAATTGAAAAATGATCAAATTTTAAAAAATGCAAGAGTAAAACATGTTACATGTTATGCTAAAAATAAACAAGGATTAAAAGATTTATTTAGAATTGTTTCTGAAAGTTGTACTCAATATTTTGCAGGTGTACCACGTATTCCTCGTAGTGAAATTACAAAATATCGTGAAAACTTCTTATTAGGTTCAGCTTGTTTTAATGGTGAAGTTTTTGATGCGGCAATGACTAGATCAAAAGAAGTTTTGCAAAAGAAAATGGAATTTTATGATTTTATTGAAGTTCAACCACTTGCAAACTATGATTTTTTAGTTAATGATGGTCAAATTTCATCAATGGAAAAAGTCCAAAATATTGTTAAAGATATTATTGATGCTGCTGATGAAATTAATAAAATTGTTGTAGCAACTTCAGATTGTCATTATGTTAGACCTGCTCAAAAAGAATTTAGAGATGTTTATGTTTACGCTAAAGCAGTTGGAGGAACTCGACATCCATTAAATCCTAATCGTCGTGATAAACAAAAACATTATGAAAATCCTGATCAATATATGCGTTCAACAACAGAAATGTTAGAGGCTTTTTCATTTTTAAGTAAAGAAAAAGCTCGTGAAATTGTTATAACAAATTCTAATTATATTGCTGATCAACTTGATGCTTTAAGACCAATTTATAAAGAAACATTCCCGCCTTCAATTAAAGATTGTGATAAAATTTTAATTGATCGTGTTTATTCAAAAGCTCATAAATGGTATGGTGATCCACTTCCTCAAATTATTGATGATCGTTTAAAAGCGGAATTAAATGGTATTATTTCAAATGGATATGCTGTTCAATTCTATATTGCTTCTGAAATTGTTAGAAAAGCTAATGCGGATGGCTATATTGTTGGCTCTAGAGGTTCGGTTGGTTCTTCTTTTGTTGCCACAATGGCAGATATTACTGAAGTTAATGCCTTACCTCCACATTATCGTTGCCCAAATTGTAAACACTTTGAACTTGCTACTGATGCTAATGTAAAATCTGGATATGATTTAGAGGACAAAATGTGCCCTGAATGTGGACATAAAATGGTTCAAGATGGTCAAAATTTGCCTTTTGCAATTTTCTTAGGTTTTAAAGCTGAAAAGGTCCCTGATATTGATTTAAACTTCCCAGGAGATTATCAAGCACGTGCTCATTTATTAACTAAAGAATTTTTAGGTGATTCTGGTAACCAAGCTTTCAGAGCAGGAACAATAGAAACAGTTGCTGAAAAAACTGCATATGGTTATGTTTTAGGATATTTTGAAAATTGTTTCCATATGACTGATGAACAAGTAAAAAGAATTCCTAATGCTGAAAAAATGAGAATTGCTTTAGGTTGTCAAGATGTTAAAAGAACAACTGGTCAACATCCAGGTGGGATTATTGTTATTCCTGCTGGCTATGAAGTATATGATTTTACTCCTTATCAATATCCGGCTGACGATCAAAATGCTACTTGGTTTACGACCCATTTTGATTTCCATGCAATTCACGATAATGTTTTAAAATTAGATTTATTAGGTCACGTTGATCCAATTGCTTTGAAATTTTTAGAAAATGTTACTGGTATTAAAGCAGTTGATATTCCTCTTAATGATCGAGCAGTTCACTCAGTATTTGGTTCTAGAGAAGCTTTAAAATGTTTTTCTAACCATTTAGGTGAAACAACTGGAGCATTAGGATTACCTGAATTTGGTACTAACTTAACTAGACAAATGTTAGAAGAAATTAGACCAAAAACTTTTGCTGATTTAGTTTTGATTTCTGGTTTATCACATGGTACTGATGTTTGGGCGGGTAACGCACAAGATTTATTAAGAAATAAAGTTTGTGGAGTAGATGGAATTATTGCTTGTAGAGATGATGTTATGATCTATTTAATTGGTAAAGGCGTTGATAATTCTAAAGCTTTTAAAACCATGGAATCAGTTAGAAAAGGTAAAAAAATTCCTCCAGAATATATGGATGATATTGTTAAAGCTGGCGTCCCTGAATATTATATTGACTCAGCTAATAAGTGTAAGTATTTATTCCCTAAAGCACATGCAATAGCATATGTTACAATGGCGGTTAGAATTGCTTGGTTTAAGGTGCATAAACCATTAGCGTATTATGCTTGTTTCTTTTCAACAAGAGCAAAACAATATGATATTAAATCAATGACTACTGGAATTGATGCAATGCTAAAATTGCTTGAAGAATATAAAGTGAAGAAATCAAATAGAACTATATCTCCTAAAGAAGAAGAAATTGAAAAGACTCTTCATATTGCTATTGAAATGTATGAAAGAGGATATAAAATTAGAAACATTGATTTATATAAATCTAAAGCCACTGATTTTGTAGTAGATGAAGAAAATAATGCCATTATTGCTCCATTTACAGTTATTGATGGCTTAGGTGAAGCGCCTGCTCAAAGTGTAGTAGACGCAAGAACAAGACCATTTGTTTCTCAACAAGATTTGGCTTCTAGAACAAAATTAAATTCACAAAATATTGAAAATTTAAGAAAACTACATGTTTTAGATGATTTACCTTTAGAAGATCAAATTCGTTTATTTTAATAAAATTAAAACTACATCTTTGTTTATTAAGGTGTAGTTTTTGATTGATTATTTTTTTAATATACTGTAATATTTTTTTGTGTATGGGGCAATAGCTCATCTGGGAGAGCGCATCCATGGCATGGATGAGGTGGCGGGTTCGAGCCCCGTTTGCTCCACCAAAAGGATATTTATCCGAACAATTGGTTCGGTTTAAGCCGTCACTCAAATTAAAGAGGATGGCTATTTTTTTGACTTTATTTACGTATATTCTATAGATAAACATATCAGCAAATTTTTGTAGAGATTTTATCTTGACACTTTCACTATGTCGCTAGATAGACATGAAAAAAAGCCTATTTTAGTAGGCTTTAAGAGGAAAAGATATTTTTTTTATTATTTTTACCCATCTTTTACATGTCGAGATAAAGACAGGTTTTTATAAATTTTTTTGAATTATTCTTTCAATATTTTTTTCTATTGTATAATTTTCTATTTTTTTAATAAATTGAAAGTAATCTAGTCCATTATCTAATAATGTTAATTCAAAACCAGAAAATTTAAATAATTCTAATGATATTTGCTGAGGTAATTGTAATATACAGCAAATACATAATAAAAAATGTTTATTTAATTTTGTTTTTCTTAAGAAATAATTTCTAGTATTTCTTTCATTTATTTGGATATAATTTGATATTTGAATTTGGGTAATTTTTTTATATTTCATTAAATTCAATATGGTTGATATTGGATCATATGAGAATAAGTCTATAAATGTATTAATTTCCACTGAACGTTTCATCATTTTCCTCCTACTGAAGATGGTAGAATATAAAATACAAGCATTAAAAAAAGACGGGCATAAAATAATAATTGTTTTTATTTATTTCTGCCAGTCTTAGTTCACTATTTATTAGTACTGCTTCTTTAAATGATTTAATATCGGCATAAATTTGTAATGTTAATTACATTTAAAGTATAGCAGTATTTTTGTAGTTAGTAAAATAAATTATTTTTTAACTATTATTTATTTTTTGAACACTACTTTTATTGTTGGAGTAAATCCCATATTTAATATTGTTGCAATAAAAAATTTATCAGCAAATGCCTCTAATTTCCAATCAACTAATTTATATTCATCAATTTCATCAATTAAATTTTCGTCATTCTCATCCGCATGAAAATATGTTATTTTTTTAACATTTTCATTATTATATATTTCATTAATAACATCTTGAAGATTTATTATACGAGAATATAAACTTTCAAAATAAAGGCTCAAATTTTTTGTTTTTTTTGGAGCATTTAAAAAGAAATACGATACTTCACAATTCAAATATTGTTCTTCGTAAATAGATAAATCAACCATTTGATTATATCCACAAGCAATATTAAAGTATATTTCATTTTCTTCTAAATCACATTGAAATAAACTATTTTTTTTATCAGTAAAATAAACCAAAATATTATTTCTTTGATAATTATTAAATATCATTTTTTCTTTTAATTTTATTTTTCCCCAAATATAATCACTCATAAATTTTATCTCCAATTTCCCATTAGCAACCATAAAATATAATTAATTTTATCAATGGGACCTTTATTTAAATATTCATTGTAAACATAATAATTATGTTTGTGTGGCAAAGCTACCTTATGCGTACGACCTACTAGATCGATTCTATAGTTTCGATATCCTCCTTTTCCATAATGTGTAATTGAAACAACTTTATCATCTTTCATTTGATAATATCTAGAATATGCTTTCCCAGTTTTATTTGCTTGACCAGTTCCAGATGTAATTCTAGAATTTCTATAAATATTTCCACCAATTGTTACTAAACTTGAAGCAATATTTGATCCAATATATAGTCCGTTATATAAATTTCCTGTTATGCCAATAGATTTAAGCCAATTCCCATAGCCAAGTCCTTCTTGTATTTCAGCTGTTCCAAATGCAATACTAGTCAATCCAGCAACAATTCCTATTCCGCCGATTACCCAACCTATTGGTCCAAAAGCAAATAATGATACACTAGTTAATATTGCCGAAGCACCATTTACAATAGAACTCATTCCACCAAATATTTGAGCTCCAAATATTTGAGTCAACCCCCAACTAACAAGAGAAGAAACAGCTAATCCAATTAGAAATGCTCCAAATGCAAAGTATCCATTTGAATCAACATACATAATAGGATTATCATTACAATACATATAGAGATTTAAACCATTAATTTGACCTTTAGTTTCGTCAAGTATTGATAAGACATCTAGAGATATAAATCTTCCTGTTTCTGGATCATAATATCTACTATTTAAATAATATAATCCACTTTCTTCATCAAAATAATATTCTCTATATCTAAATGGATTTAAATGACCGATGGAAGTTAATGAAGTATCTTCTTTTCCATTTTCATCAAGAACAATGTGGTTTCCATATCCATCATAAGCATATGTACAAATGATATTTCTGTATCAATAATTGAAGTTATATCACATTGTATATTTCTTATATATAGATATTCTTTTGTACCACTAGAATTAGTATACTCAAATCCTACTAATTTGTTAAGTATATAATGGAAGATAAATTTTCTATTATTTCTAATAATAAAATTGATTCAGATACGGTTAATTCATATATAAATTATTTTGTTGATTCTTTTCGTATGATAAAACCAAGAGGAATAATGATAAATAACAATCATGAAATTTCCATTTTTATTCCTTTGAATTTTATAGTTGGAATACTAATTACAAATGAGAAAACTTTAAAAAAATCAGATTTTACATATATATAACCAAATGAAACAAATAAAGCTGATTTATTAAATAAGATAATATGTAATACCTAAAAAGTAAGCGGGAATGGCTTTATTTTTGGTGATAGTAAAGAAGTGATCATGTCTTACATTAGTTTTATTAAATTCAATTAAAGATGATGGCTATTTTTTGATTTTATTATTCAAAAAAACATTTGATAATTTTTGAATTTTTATAATAACATACATTTAACTTATGTTTTCCTGGATGTCTTAGAACATAAATTATTTTTTCAAATCTAACTTTTGGATAAGCAATATTTTGAACAAATCCATAAAGATGTTTTTTAAAGTCATTTTTATCACCATAATATCGTAATTTATATACCTTATTAGTATATAAATCGCATAACATCAAATAATTATTATCAAACAAATCAAATAATGTATATTTTCTTTTTGCACCTATAAATTCTAAATCATTATTATCAACAATTGCATTAAGCAACACTTCTTCTTTAACTACTTTATTTCCTATAACATCACCTATAAGTAAAATTAAAATATAAAGAAATTTAGATTGAGAAACAATAGAACCCAATAAAATAACTAGTATCATATAAAAAGTTATATCAATACTTTTTATAAATATTAAATATAAAATAAGTAATGTTAAACTAATTAAGATAGGAATAGCTGAATGGATTATCATCTTAAAAATATTTTTTTTAAATTTCATTTATAGTCCTTTCTTAAATAAAAATTCTATTAAATTTTTGCTAAGTTACCCATATATTGTTTGAATTGTATGTCTAAACATATCATTTAAAATATTAATAAATCCATTCGTAACAAATGATAATCTAACAAATCTAGATGTTTTACCAAAAATTTTATTGTTTGTACCATATAAAACTTTATACAATTTAATCTATAATTGAAGATAATTTTTCTATTATCGTTCTGTTTTGTTTTCTTTAAATATCTTTTTATTTCGTACACCATTTAAGTTTAAATTCATCAAGATTTTTATTGACATATAAAGGTAGATAACTATAATTATTCAATTCAAGTTTATTATTACAACTATCTATTAAGATAATTGCACTCAAACAAGTTTATACTGCTGAATGTTTATAAATATTTTTTCATAATTGCGATTACTAATCTCATAAAATCAAAATATATTACATTCTCGTCTTTTTGAAAATTAATATCATTACTTAATTCATTTTTAAGAGATACTATTTTTACATATGAATCATTATCAATTTTGGAACTTTTTATAAAAATAGTACATTTTCCTTTTAAAAATTCATCAAACAAAATCTTATCTGATGAATTTTCAAATTCATGTGGAACACTTATATTTAAAAATAGTTTTACAATATTTTTTTCAATTGAATCCATTTTATTCTCCTACATTATTAACAAATTTTACTACATCACTAATATATAAATCAATGATTGATTAGCGGTTGATTCTAATAAAGTTGGATGAATAAGTTGACACTTTATTTTTTAATAAATAAGCATACAATTTGAAGTAATATTAGTATATATCCTAAAAATTTATAAAAATTTACAATAAAACTACTTGGTTCGCCTTCATCAGTTGAGCCACCTTCAACATGGTAAGCATTATGTATTCTATTATGAATTAAACATAGTTCATAAGAAAAACGAATAACTAGAGTTCCAACTAAACCACATACAAAAACTCCTATAAGTTCTTGTATAGAAAAACCTTTAAATATTGCACAAATTACAGTTATTGTAATTATAAGAATAGAAAGTACTATACATTGAATATTTTTAAATTTATTGTCTTGTGTATCCATGCTTTTTTCCTTTTATAAAATGATTTTAAAATTATCTAATGTTTGATTAGATAAATTATTGTTTTTAATGGCAATAATAATGCCTATAACAGCAATAATAATAATTAGAAGTGTTAAAATAAATTCAAATTTATGTTCTTTTATCATATATATTTCCTTACACAAAATATAACATAAAAATAAAATTAGTCAATATGCAAAAATATTGACTAATCTAGATGTTAATTTTTGATAAAATTTCTCCAACTTTTTGATGAATTACTAAAGTGGCTATATTATCTTTAGGAGTCAATGTTTTATTGATTAAAACTAAGTTTTTTCCTTTAAAAAAATCAATTAAACTTGCTGCTGGATAGACACTTAATGAAGTACCTGCGATAATTAAGGTTGAACAATTTTCAATTGCTTCAATCGCTTTTATTAAGGTGTTTTGATCTAGTGGTTCTTGATATAAAACTACTTCTGGTTTTATTAATCCTCCACATGAGCAATAAGGGACAGGTTTTAATTTTAAGATGTCATCTAAAGAATAGAATTTATGACATTTACAACATCTATTTTTATAGACCGTTCCATGTAATTCATAAACAATTTTGCTACCTGCTTTTTGGTGTAAACCATCAATGTTTTGAGTGATAATTGCTTTTAATTTATGTTTCTTTTCTAGCTCAGCAAGTTTATAATGAGCAATGTTTGGTGAAACATTTTCATTTATCATTTTACTAAAATAAAACTCGTAAAATTCTTTTGGGTGTGAAAAAAAGAAATCATGGGAAAGTATTTCTTCTGGAGGATATAAATATTTTTCATTATATAATCCATCTTGACTACGGAAATCTTTTATTCCACTTTCAGTAGAGACTCCAGCCCCTCCAAAGAATACAATATTAGTGCTTTCATCGATAATTTTTTGTAATTTTTCTATTTCGTTCATATTTATATATTAACTGAACTTGAAAATAGAATAAATATTTTTTTATCTTAATTCTTCGATATAATATACATAATCTAATGAACTTAACGCTTTGATAATTTCTTGATAGTTTTTATATTTTTTACGATCGATAATACTAATAGCGATTGTATATACACTTAATCCAGAACCGATATAGGCACTATTTAATTCAATATCATCAATAATTAAGCCAAGTTTTCTAATCGTAGTAACAAAATTTTGTAAACTTGTTTTATTGGTTAATTCAAGATGAATTTCAAAATGATTTGATCTATTTTTTAAGAAAATTTCAGCTTTAGGTAAAATTGATAATATCAATAATAAAATAACAAACAATACACATGCAAAAATATATAATCCTTTTCCAATTACTAATCCGAGTAAACTACAAAACCATAATGCCGCGGAAGTAGTTAATCCTTTAATTTGTTTTTTTGAACTAAATAAGATGGAATTACCACTTAACATAATCGCTCCAATAATCGTAGCACTAGATAAGATTGGTAATGGTAAAGAAGTGTTTTCCATTATAATTTCATCTAAAATCATGGCTACACAGGAAGTTAAAATAACTAACATAAAGGTTCTTAATCCTGCTGAATGTCTTTTGTTTGATCTTTCAAAACCAATAATTGATCCAAATATAATGGCTAAAAAAATCTTTAAGCAAATTGAAAGTAAATCATCATGGATTAAATTATTAATTGCATCATTATAATAAAACATATATTTTATCTCCTATTCTTTATTAAATAACTATCATTATTAATACTATATTCTTCGGCGGCTTCTAAAAACGCTTTTTCTTCATCTGACATATCATTATTATGATTTGGTAGACTTTTTTGTATTTCTTGAATTCGATTAATTAGTTCATCAAGTTTTTCTTGTTCTGTTTTGATTGGCTCAGCTATTACTTCTTCAGTAATATTATTTTTATCATATGATTTAGATAAATATAAAGATAGTTTAGCTAAAACTGGACCAATAAGTTCATATAAAACACTTGATGCTAGAATAATTGTTTCTAGAGCCATTCCAGCTTCTCCACCTAAAGTTCTTGCTCCTAAAGAAGCTAAACCAATTGCAACCCCTGCTTGAGGAATTAAAGCCATTCCTAAGTAATTTCTTACTTTTTTATCTTTCTTAGTAATTAAACAACCTAAGTAAGCACCAAAGTATTTACCAACAATTCTAACAAAAAAGTAAATAACTCCGACAATGATTAAAGGTGTTGTGCCAATTGCTTCAGAACCATTAAATAAAGCATCTAATTTAAAATTGACACCTGATCTAACAAAGAAAAGTAATAATATTGGTGGTGAAAAATAATTTAATTGTTTAAATAATTTTTCATCTTTTGTTAAATTAATATATATAGTTCCCATTGACATACATCCAAGTAAAGGGGAAACATCAAAAATTGCACATATTCCACAGAAAGCAAAGATTAAAGAAATAGAAATAATTAATTTATTATCTTTAGATCTTTTTTGAGGTATTAATATTTTCATTAAAAAACCAAATAAACCACCTAAAACTAAAACTCCTATGTTTAATAAAATTGGTTTTGCTATGTCAATAACATTTAATGAGCCTGTTGAAGAAGCTAAGGCAATAGAAATAGCAATACTATATGCAATTAAGCCCACTACATCATCAAGAGCAACAACTTGTAATAATGTATCAACAAAATCACCTTTTGCTTTTGTTTGACGAATTGTCATCATTGTTGATGCTGGGGCAGTAGCGGACGCTAAAGCTCCTAAAATAATTGAAAAAGCTAAACTTAAATGTAAAACAACATAACAAACAATAAATACTAAGATAGTTGCAAGTAAGGCTTCAAAAATTGTTATTATAATTACTTTTAGACCATTTTTCTTTAAAACATCAAATTTGAAAAATTCACCAGTTGAAAAAGCAATAAATGCTAAAGCAATATCAGCAAGAAACTCCATTCCACTTATTACGTTGTTGGGAACTAAATTACAACAATAAGGTCCTATTATTATTCCAGCAATAATATATGCTGTGACATTTGGTAATTTTAATAGTTTAGTTATTCTAGTTAATAAAAAACCAGAAAATAACATTAAAGCAATAGTAACAATAACTTGAGCAATTGTTGAACCATCACATAATTTTTCAATAATTGACATAATTTTGTTCTCCTTTCATTAACTCTTAATATCATATACTTGAAAAACAATAAAATATAATTATAATTATTTCTATATGCATAATAAAATTTTATGGAGGCAATAAAATGATAGATGTTAGATTAGAAACTTTAATTAAAGTTGCAGAATTAAAAAACTTTACAAAAGCAGCAGAAGAATTAAACCTTACTCAACCATGTGTTTCTCATCATATTTCTTCTCTAGAAGAAGAATTAAATATAACCATCTTTAATCGTCAAAAAAACAATCTATTTTTAACTAATGAAGGCGAAATTGTCTTAAAATATGCAAAAAGATTTCAAAATCTTTCGACTAAATTAAATCAAGAATTAATAGATTATAAAAGTAACATTACTAAGCTTAGAATTGGTTTAACTCATACATCTGAAAGTAATATTATGACTGAAGTTTTAGCAAAATGTGTTAATATTATGAGCAATTTAACTATAACGATTAATACTGATACCATAAAAAATCTTTATGATAAATTGGAAAATTATGAAATCGATATAGCAATTATTGAAGGAAAAAATTCAAATAATAATTTAAATTCATTTATGCTTGATACTGATTATTTAGTTTGTGCCATGTCAAATAATGATCCATTAAGTAAAAATGGGGTTATAACTTTAAATGAATTAAAAAAAGAAAAGTTGATTTTAAGACTTCCAACTTCTGCGACTAGAATTTTGTTTGAATCAACTTTAGAAAGTATTAATGAATCAATTGATGAATTTAATATTATTCTTGAAGTCGATAATATTGCGACAATTAAAGATTTAGTAAGAAAAAATTTAGGTATTTCAATTTTACCAAAAAGTGCTTGTATGAACGAAGTAAAAAAGAAAAAAATGACTATCTTACCAATTGAAAATCTTAGTATGATTAGAGAAACAAATATTATCTATCCAAAGAATTTTTCTCATATAGACATACTAAAAACAATTACTAAAATATATCAAGAAACTTTAAAAGAAGAAAGAAATTAAATTTATAAAGTTTTTAAATAACTTTCAATTCTATCAAAACCTTCTTTTAGTGTTTCTATTTTTGAAGCGTATGATAATCTTAAAAAACCTTCTCCATGTTGACCAAACGCGGATCCTGGGACCACGACAACTTTGGCTTTATATAATAAATTTAAAGCGAATTCTTCACTTGTTTGATGGTATTTTTTAATATTAATAAAAATATAAAATGCTCCAGTTGGAAAATAACATGATAATCCCATATCTTTTAATCTTTTATAAGAATAATCTCTTCTTTTGATATATTCTTTATTCATATACTCAATATCATCATCACCATTTTTTAAAGCTTCTATACCAGCGTATTGAGAAATAGTAGATGTAGATATAACACTATATTGATGAATTTTAAATAATTCGTTAATTATTTCTAATGAGCCTAAAATATATCCTATTCTCCAACCAGTCATTGAATATGATTTAGAAAAAGCATTTATAATTAAACATCTTTGTTTCATATTTTCAATTTCACCAATTGAAAAATGCTTTTTATTATAAGTTAATTCACAATAAACTTCATCACTAATGACAAAGATATCATGTTTAATGCAAACTTCACTAATTGCAATTAAATCATCTTTATCCATCGTAGCTCCGGTTGGATTATTTGGATAATTTAAAACTAGACATTTTGTTTTTGGAGTTATTAATTTTTCAAGTTTTTCTTTTTTTATTTTAAAATCATCTTGCTCTTCTAAAATATAGTAAACTACTTTAGCACCGGTTAAAGAAGCGTTGGGTTGATAAGAAACGTATCCTGGATCAGTTAATATTACTTCATCGCCTTCTTGTAAAATTCCTCTAAAAGCAATATCAATAGCCTCAGAACCACCTATAGTTACTAATGTTTCATTCCAGGCATAGTCTAAATTATATCTTCTTTTAACAAATAAGCTTATTTCATTTCTTAATTGTTTTAATCCTGCATTTGGCGTGTAAAATGTTAAATCTTTTTTTATAGCTTCAATGCCTTTAATTTTTATATGATCAGGAGTAGGAAAATCAGGTTCACCAACACTTAAAGAAATAGTGTTTTCTACTTCTTTTGCCATTTCAAAAAAACGTCTGATTCCAGATGGTTTAATTTGTTTAACTTTATCAATTACATAACTCATAAAAATAAAACTCCTTGAATGAATATTATTATAATTTTAATCTTATTTTATGACAATTATTTTATATTAATTAATTAATGATGAATTTTATTTCTTTGTTTGTGAACCATAATTTCTATTAAGTGGACAAATTCATACATAATTAGAGCAATGAAAGCTAAAATAATGACTCCCATCATAACTAAATCTAATTTAAAGACTTGGCCTCCATATACTACTAGGTAGCCAATGCCTTCTCTAGAAACTAAAAATTCACCAACAATTACTCCTACCCATGACATACCAATATTAACTTTGATAACGGATAAAAGATTTTCTAAATTAGATGGATAGATTACTTTAAATAATATTTGAATTTTATTAGCTTCCATTGTTTTCATCATTTTAATTAAATTATTATCAACTGATTTAAAATAACTTAATATAGAAATAATACTAATTACAATGCTTAAAGAAATACTAATAGTAACAATCCCTTTAATATTTGTCCCAGCCCAAATAATTAAAATAGGTGCTAAAGCAGTTTTAGGTAAAGCGTTTAAAATAACTAGATATGGATCTAGTATTTTTTCTAAAGTCGGTAATAAATATAATAATGTAGCAATAATAAATCCTAAAATTGTTCCAATAATTAAACCTATTAAAGTTTCAATAACTGATGTTTTAATGTGAATAAATAAAGCATCATTAATGATATATGTTTTTAATAATGAAAAAATAGCACTTGGAGATGAAACTAAAAATGGATCAATAATTTTATAATGAGAAAGAATTTCCCATAAAAAAATAAAAAGTATCAAAGAATTAAAAATGGGAAGCCGCTGTTACGAAAAAACATCACAATTTGATCATCCAAATAGTGAAATGCGTTTTTATTCTAAAGAAATTGATGGTAGATTTAGAATTAGAATTACAAAAAGTGATAAATTTGCAAAATGCAAAATTAGTTGGAAAAGAAGAATACCAACAACACAAACCACAGATGTAAATCAAGAAGAAGAGGTTGAATTATCCATTAAATATGATGAATATGATAATTTGATGTTTTTAATTAACAATGTTTTAAAAATGAAAAATGTTGAAAGTTATGAAAGATATAGAACAACCTATACAAATGATGAAATAGAAAGCAGACCAACGATCATTCACTTCGATTATCAAGGACATTCTATTGGGTTTCATAGTGATCGTGGTGTTTTCTCTAAGGATAGTGTAGATTTCGGTTCAAGAACACTACTTGACACCGTTAATCTAGAAGGTGTAAAATCAGTATTGGATGTTGGGTGTGGATATGGTGCTTTGAGTATCAGCTTAAAGATGGTTTATCCAGATATCGCATTTGATATGGTTGACGTCAATAGACGCGCAATGGAACTTGCTAAACGCACAATTGAAGATTATCATCTTGAAGATATGCGTGTATATGAAAGTAATGCATATGAGAATGTAGAGAAGACATTTGATATGATCATCTCTAATCCTCCAATTCGTGCTGGCAAAAATGTTGTGACTACTATTCTTAAAGAAAGTTATTCACACTTAAATAAGAATGGACGCCTTGTGATTGTCATACAAAAGAAACAGGGTGCACCAAGTGCTAAGAAATGCATGAAAGAAGTCTTTGGAAATGCAGAAGTATTGAAGCGAAATAAAGGCTATTACATAATTCAATCAATTAAATAATGAACTACAGGGAAATTGTATAAATTTCCCTTTTTGGGTTGACACAAAAGTACCCTTGTGCTAGTATACTAAAATGCCTACTCATGTATAAAAGCAGGTCATTTTGACCCTTTTTAGCTTGCAGATAGAGATTAAAAAAGGAGTGGAACGGATTTTGGAAAAGAATGTAAGAACTGCAGAAAGCCGCATTAAGCGACGCAATTATTCTCGTATTAGTGGTTCTTTGAAACTACCTAACCTTGTCGAAATTCAGACAGATTCATTTAAGTGGTTTCAGGAAAAAGGTATAAGAGAAGTATTTGAGGATATTTATCCTATCACAAATTTTAACGACACATTATCATTGGAGTTTGTAGACTGTCGTTTTGATGAGCCTAAATATGATGCAGATGAAAGTAAAGAAAGAGATGCAATCTATGCAGCTCCTTTGCGTGCTACTTTACGTCTTGTAAATAAGAAAACTGGAGAGATCAAGACAAGTGAAGTATTTATGGGTGATTTCCCATTAATGACAGATTCAGGTACAATT